>Ga0302227_10000736_pt1 | contig 26458 bp, 23 predicted proteins | sample II_Palsa_N1_1_FD_193525 | JGI IMG/M metagenome (GOLD analysis project Ga0302227, IMG submission 193525) | Peat permafrost microbial communities from Stordalen Mire near Abisko, Sweden - II_Palsa_N1_1 | ecosystem: Environmental > Terrestrial > Soil > Palsa > Peat permafrost | place: Sweden... | reverse complement strand
CGACCGGAACGCTGTAGACCGTCGCGTTGAGGCCTTGTGTGAATCTTTAAGATCAGTCCGCTGCTCGGTTGTGTTGGTTTCGAACGAGGTGGGCAGTGGAGTCGTGCCTGCGTATCCATCAGGACGGCGATACCGCGATCTGATGGGGGAGATCAATCAAAGCGTGGCCAGAGTTGCCGACGACGTCGTGTTGATGGTGGCTGGACTACCGCTTGCCTTGAAGGGGCACCTTGAGGTGACGCTGTGAGAGGGCTGCTGGTATCCGGCGCTGCAAGCGGCGTTGGCAAGACGACGATAGCGCTGGCGATCATGTCGGGGTTAAGACGGCGTGGGCTTACAGTGCAGCCGTTTAAGTGCGGGCCTGATTTTCTCGATACCGGGCATCATACGCGGATATGCGGCCGAAAAGCTCGAAACCTCGATACGTGGATGCTGGACGAAGAGGCTAATCGGAGTGTGCTGCAAAATGCTGCGCGAGGAGCGGATGTTCTCGTCGCAGAAGGCATGATGGGGTTGTTCGATGGAAAGAATGGGAACACAGAGGCGGGAAGCACGGCAGAGATTGCCAAGCTGCTGACGCTTCCCGTAATACTCGTTGTTGATGCATCGAAGACTGCGCGAAGTATTGCTGCAGTAGTGCTCGGCTTCGAGATGTTCGACCCTGAGCTGCGACTTGCAGGAGTGATTCTAAATCGTGTCGCTACGGAGCGACATTACGATATGCTGCGTGCGGCGATTGAGACCTCGTGCAAGACGAAGGTTCTGGGTTGGATGCCGCGTGATCCGGCGATTGCCATTCCAGAGCGACATCTTGGTTTGCAGGGAGCCGCTGAAGCTGCGATTGAAGATAATGCTGCAGTCGATACGCTGGCTGCGCTTGCGGAAAAGTTCTTCGATCTTGATCGTTTGCTAGAGCTGCAGTGCGGTCTGGAGTTTGCAGAAGATCGCGATTTAGGTATGAAGACACCGCGCCCCGAAGAAAGCGTGCGAATAGGAGTTCCGTCCGATCACGCTTTCTCGTTTTACTACGAAGACAATCTGGATCTCCTGCGCGAACAGGGAGCCGAGATCATCCGGTTCAGTCCACTGAACGATCGACATCTGCCGGGTGAATTGGACGGGCTCTACCTGGGGGGAGGCTATCCCGAACTCCACGCGGAACAGTTGAGCAGTAATCGCATGATGATCGAGGACGTTCGTGCTTTTGCGGTTTCCGGTAGACCGATCTATGCGGAGTGTGGCGGGATGATCTATCTGTCCGAGAGCCTCAGCACAGTCGAAGGTGCGAACTATGCGATGGCGGGGATTTTGCCGCTCTCAATACAGATGACAGGCAAGTTGGTTAAGTTTGGATATGTCACCGTAGAGTTCACTGACGACTGCCTGCTCGGCAGCATGGGAACAACCGTACGAGGGCACAGCTTTCACTACTCCTCCATCATCTCGCGCGGTGAGGTTGCCACTAGCTATCGCGTGCAATATTCCATGTCCGGGAAAGAGGAGTTTGAGGGATTCGGAAAGGACAATGTGCTGGCCAGTTATGTTCATTTGCACCTGCGGGCGAACCCCACCATCGCGAGAGATTTCGTCACAGCTATTCGACGGACGCGAACTCCGCAAACGGTGACGACATGAGCCCGCACGAAGTAAGAAAACATCATCAGCGCAATCGGTTGAACACGCAGCTCTGGATTCGGAGGGACGAGTGAACACGCCAAGGCAACTGGTCAACTCTATCGTCCTACCGGCAATCGAGCCCACGAGTCCGCAATGGCTTTCGAAAGCACGGGCCCATTTGGATGTGTTGACGAAACCACTCGGTAGCCTTGGCCGACTAGAGGATTTCGCTGCTCAGATGGTGTCGATTCGCCGGCAAGACTATGCGGTGCCGCTACGAAAAGCTGTGTATGTCTTCGCTGCTGATCATGGAATCACTGCAGAGGGTGTTAGCGCATACCCGAGCGAGGTTACGCGGCAGATGGTACTGAACTTTATCTCGCATGGTGCTGCCATCAATGTGCTTGCGAAGCTGCATAACGTAGATCTGAATGTTGTCGATGTAGGCGTTGACTCAGAATTCGACGGGATCGACGGCTTGCTGCATCGTAAAGTGCGCCTCGGAACCCGCAACATGCTGCATGAACCTGCAATGAGCAGTGAAGAACTGACGGAAGCCTTCAACGTGGGATTGAACCTTGCCAACGACGTGAAGGCGCAAGGATACAGTACGGTCGCTGTTGGAGAGATGGGCATTGGAAATACAACGGCTGCCAGCGCCATTACATCTCTTCTTACCCATAAGCCGGTTGATCTGATTACCGGCAGAGGAACCGGCTTAAATTCGGAAGCTTTGAAACACAAGCGCCAGGTAATCGAAGCAGTTTTAAAAAAGCACTTTGGAGATCTGAGAAAGAATACTCCAGCGAAACCACTCGATATCCTCCGAACTGTCGGTGGTTTGGAGATCGCCGCAATGACAGGCTTTATACTTGGCGCCGCGCAACGTGGAGTCGCCGTGGTCGTGGATGGCTTCATCTCGACAGCAGCAGCGGCGATTGCGTTCGCGGCTGTGCCGCAGGTGCGTGACTATCTCTTTGCTGGTCATCAATCCGAAGAGCCCGGACATCAAGCCTTACTCGAATATCTGGGATTGAAGCCAATTCTTGCGCTGAACATGCGCCTGGGCGAAGGAACGGGGGCAGTATTGGCGATGCCTATTCTCGAATCTGCAATGTGCCTCTACAACCAGATGGCGACGTTCGAATCGGCTGGCGTCAGCGAGGCGAAGGATTGACCACAGCAGGGCAAATTCGCAGGATGGGCGAGGAAGTTATCGTCGCCTTCCAATTCCTCACGCGAATACCCATGCCTGCAATCGCTTTCGAAGCTGACTCGCTCTCGCGTGCCGTCAAATTCTTCCCACTCGTGGGATTGGTTGTCGGTTTAGGAGCTGCTCTGCTTCAGAAGATTCTCACAGCACACCTGGCACGCCCTCTCATTGTTTTGATCGTACTCACCTATCTAATTTTGATTACCGGCTTCCTGCATGAAGATGGCCTCGCAGACGCTGCAGACGGGTTTGGCGGCGGCTGGACGAAAGATCGAGTTTTAGCCATCCTGCGAGACAGCAGAATCGGAAGTTATGGCGCGACTGCCCTTTTCCTCTCGTTGCTGTCACGGTATTTGCTGCTGTCTTCATTACCAGTGGAGCGCTTTGCCGCATACGTTATTTCGGCCCACGTGTTGTGTCGATGGAGTTCGCTTTCGCTGAGTTATTTTCTTCCCGCTGCGCGTGAACAGGAGGGACAGGGCGCACGCATAGCCCGACTCACCTCTGTACCTTCACTGTTATTTGGCTCATTCTTCACTGCCGTGATAGTGATTTTTTTTCTCCGGCGTGCTTCCGTGGCGCCATTTCTCGTTTCAATGCTTGTGACTATGTTGAGTGGGTGGTTCTATTGCAGAAGAATCGGTGGAGTTACCGGGGATTGCTTCGGTGCCACCAATCAGCTGACTGAGATCGCGGTTTATTTCTGTGGGGTATGGATCGCATGAGCGAAATTCTCTTCATTCGGCATGCAGCGACAGACATGGCTGGAACATTCTGCGGCCACTCTGACCCGGAGATCAACGCGCTTGGTTATGAACAAATTGCGGAACTGACCGAGAAGATTCGTTCCGAAGACATCGGCATTGTTTATAGCAGCGATCTGCGTCGGGCACAGACTACAGCGGGAGCGGTCACGAAAGCATTCGGGGTGGAATACCACATACGTCCGGAGCTGCGCGAGATCAACTTTGGGAGGTGGGAGGGTCTTAGGTGGAAGGATATTGAGCAGCACGATGCCGTTTATGCCAACCGATGGATGGCTGACTATCCGACCTTACCGGCGCGTGGAGGGGAGCGTTTTTGCGACTTTGAGCGGCGCGTGCTCGACGAAGTAGCGTTTCTATCTACAAAGGTTATCCGGCAAAATATCGCGGTTATAACCCATGCAGGGGTTCTGCGGACGGTGCTTTGTTCGTTAAAAAAATACAGTCAGAATGACGCATGGAGACAAACTGAGGCCTACTGCTCCATTGTTCGGTATGCTGTCGCCCCTTCACCCCAATCGCAGTTCGCGGGGACATTCCTATGAAGGTTGAAGTGCACGAACTGATCGCCTGGGGTTTAGATGACTACTCCTATCGCGAAGCCAACGCAGATTTCGACTCGGACGATTTAGCGTCCAAGATTAAACAGGCCCGCTCCATATTGGCGGAGCGCGACCGTTACACAACGACGATTGCGCTGCTCGAGCGAGAGACCCAGGACATTCGACCGCTGCTCGCCGCCGCAATGCGACACGAGGATCTGCAACAGGAGTATCAAAACCTCACATGGGAATTAGGGGTTGTCGACTTGCGCCACATACTCGCTTTTCAGCGCAGACTCATCTTCAACAACTTCCAAAAAACGTTACCTCCTGTAAAACAGGATGACTGGTCGGGGCTGATGTCACTCGCAGTCGGCTCTCATCGCTCTACCGAGCACACGCTTGTTCGTAACGATAGAGATACCGATGGTTTGGATTTCAGCCTACATTCAAGCAATCCTGACCTTAAACTCCTTCTTACTCCAACGACAAGCAAGTGTGAAGATCTTCCACTCTCACTCTACGGCGGTAGTCCTTTCTTCGAAGTGGCTGAGCTTGGCGGACGATGGTTTTTACGCGACGGCTATCATCGCGCCTACCATTTGCTCCAGGCAGGTGTTTATCGCGTCCCTGCAGTTGTCATCTATGCGCGAAGCATCGAGGAGCTAGGAGCGACTGCCCCGTGGTTTTTTAACGAAGAGCAGTTGTTCTCAGCACATCCTCCACAGGTCACAGATTTTCTTGTTAGCAGTATGATCCTGCGCTATGAAAGAGCAGCTCTTCGTAAGGTCATTCGCATTTACGTTGAAGAGTCGCTGGAACCATTTGACACAGTTGAAGAACGATAGGGAGAAGGACTATGAGCATCGCAACAAAACGTGGAGATGGCGGCCAGACTGGTTTGGCCGGTGGGATTCGCATCTCAAAGGCGGATTTGCGTGTGGAAACTTATGGCACAGTTGATGAGTTGAACTCAGCTCTGGGTTTTGCCCGAAGTATCTGTACGAATAAAGAGATCCACGACTGGACGGAGACAATTCAGCGCACGCTTTTTCGGCTCGGATCGGCCTTGGCGACTCCACCCGAGAGCAAAAAAACTCCTCCGAACCTCCTACCTGAAGATGTTGAGATGCTGACGCAATTGGTTCATCAGATCGAGGCGACCGATGGCATACTCTCCGACTGGTCTTTACCCGGCGCACATACCGAATCGGCCGCCTATGAAGTTGCCCGGACGGTTTGCCGTCGCGCAGAACGCAGTGCAGTTCGACTTGCAAATAATGGCGTGGAGGTCAAAGCTGAGATACTCGCGTATCTGAATCGCTTGTCCGATGTTATCTGGCTCTTCGGCAGACTCATTGAAGTGAAGGCAGGCATTGACGCACGCTTGCGTAGTGACGATACCGCAGGACCGAAGTGGTCCAGGGCGTGGAAATGACCAGAGCTGCCGGTTTCGACGAGAGTGAGCGACAAGCCGTTTACCGAGCTATTCGCGAACGGAGAGATGTGCGCCACGGTTTTCTGTCGGAGCCGGTTCCGGACGAGCTGCTGTATCGACTACTTGAAGCCGCCCACAATGCACCCTCTGTCGGGCTGATGCAGCCGTGGCGATTCATCGTTGTGCGCGATCTAGTCGTGCGCCAGAAAGTTCACCAAATTTTTCTCGATGCAAATGAGTTCGCTCGGGCTAGCTATGAGGGAGAACGCAAGGAGAGCTATTCAGGGATGAAGCTCGAGGGGATTCTCGAAGCTCCACAGAACCTGTGCATTGTGTGTGATTCTCAGAGCAGCCAGGGACACCAACTGGGAAGACGAACGATGCCCGAGACAGCTGTCTACTCTGCTGTATGCGCCATTCAGAATCTGTGGCTCGCTGCCAGGGCCGAGGGCATCGGCGTCGGTTGGGTAAGTATTCTTGAGCCGACTTTGCTACGGGAAGCTCTGATGATTCCGGGGCATATCACTCCGGTCGCTTATCTGTGTTTGGGATACGTCAATGCATTTTCAATGGAGCCGGATTTAGAGCGTGCCGGATGGGAAAAAAGGACGTCACTGAAGAGCGTACTCTCGTTCGACCAATACAACAGAAAATGGGATGAAGGAAATACTTCCTCATGAAAGCGCGAGCGATTATGGTTCTAGGCACAGGCTCGCATGTCGGCAAATCGCTTCTGACTGCGGGCCTGTGTCGGATATTCGCGCAACACGGTTATAGCGTTGCGCCATTTAAATCGCAGAATATGTCGCTGAACTCCGCGGCAACCGTTGAGGGTCTAGAGATTGGGCGGGCACAGGCGCTACAGGCAGAAGCCGCTGGAGTTGCAGCATCCGTTCATATGAATCCTATTTTGATCAAACCTTCTGGCGATCATTCTTCACAGGTGATTGTGCATGGGAAGATCTGGGGGCAAGTCACTGCCGCGGAATATCATCGGCGACGCATAGAAGAGTTATTGCCGGTTGTCCGCGAGAGCTATGACACTCTGGCCTCTCAATATGAGGTGATCATTCTGGAAGGTGCAGGCTCTCCAGCCGAGATCAACCTAAAACAACATGACATCGCGAACATGAAAATGGCAGAGATGGCGGATGCTAAATGTTTACTTGTAGGAGATATCGATCGTGGAGGCGTCTTCGCGTCGCTGCTGGGAACAGTTGAGTTATTAGAAGCTAACGAGCGGCGACGTATTCGCGGATTCGCAATCAATAAATTTCGCGGTGATGTAAAGCTTTTGGAGCCTGGGGTACGGATGATGGAAGAGCGGATGAATAAGCCGTGCCTGGGAGTGATCCCATACCTACCTTCGTTGACGCTTGAAGAGGAAGACAGCCTGGGACTGCCGGCTACAAATCAAACTCAGTGGACCTCCGTGCAAACTTCAAACGGTTCTACTGATCGTGTTTTGCGCATCGCCGTGATCGCTCTGCCATCTTTTTCGAACTTCACTGACTTCGATTGTTTGCGTGCAGAGCCATCTGTGTCTCTACTATTTTGTCGGGCAACGGAGACGATCGCAGAGGCCGACGTCGTCATCCTGCCGGGCAGCAAGCAAACCGTGGACGATCTACTGTGGTTGAAAAGTTCTGGTTTGGATATCGCTATACAACAGTATGCGAAAACAGGTCTTGTTGTAGGTATCTGCGGCGGCATGCAAATGCTCGGTAACGCGATCGACGACCCATCCGGAATGGAGCATAAAGGATCGGTTACGGGCCTCGCGTTGTTGCCGATTTGTACCGTCATGCAAACCGAAAAGATAACCCGAAATGCAAAAGGAGAGATGACGGCTGCAGTTCTGTTTGGACAACCCATTAGGGATATCAGAGTCGCTGGATATGAAATTCACATCGGACACGCGGAATATGAGAAGGGAGCGAAACACTTCGCCATCCTTTCATCTGAAAGCGATCCCTCTCAATCAAGCAGAGACGGCTGCATCAGCGCCGACACACGCGTGTTCGGCACCTATCTTCACGGCATCTTCGATGAGGACAGCTTTCGCCACCAGTTTCTTTGTGCCGCACGCGGGTTTCGCAAGCTCTCTCGCTCTGTAAAGATGAATCCGTGGAAACATCTTCGCGAAGACTCACTCAACCGGCTAGCACGTGAGATGGAGAGCGCACTTGATATGAAGGCGATTTTCGAATGGGTGGGCCTGCCCTATAAGGCGCCGCTTTCGACAGATGCCTACCCTCAGCTCCAATCTGACGGTGAGAGACGATGAGCAGTCGAAACGTTCTCCCAACAGCCTATTTGTTTGATTGGCTTTTCGGCGATCCTGAATGGTTCCCGCATCCAGTACGAGTGATGGGACGAGGAATAGAAGAAGGAGAGCGAATTCTGCGGAAGACTGGGCAGTCTCCTGCAACAGAACTCGCCGCAGGCGGGGTACTGACGTTTGGCACAGTTCTTGCCGCATATCTAGGCACAGCTACGACCATAAATTGGATCAGCAAACGCAATCGCCGGTTGGGATTCGCAGTAGAGACGATGCTCGCCTGGACATGCCTCGCATCCCGCAGTCTGCATAACGAAGCTTCTGCTGTTGTAGATGCTTTGGAAAAAAGTGAGCTCGTAATCGCGAGGCAACGGCTGTCACGGATCGTCGGCCGCGATACGCAGGAGCTAGACGAGCAGGAGATTAGCCGCGCATTAATCGAAACCCTCGCGGAAAGCTCTTCCGACGGCATCATCGCACCCCTCTTTTACATGGCTATCGGAGGAGTTCCCTTAGCGATGGCATACAAGGCGATCAATACGCTTGATTCGATGATCGGCCATGCGGACGATAGATATTTCTACTTTGGAAAGATTGCAGCGCGGCTTGACGACGTCGCCAATTTCTTGCCATCTCGGTTGACGGCGCTGGAGATCGTAGCCGTTGCTCTCATTGAAAATGCCAACGCAAAGGCGGCGCTTGACACTTGGTGCCAAGACCGCATGAAACACAAGAGCCCGAACGCGGGACAGCCAGAGAGCGCCATGGCCGGCGCTCTACAAGTTCGCCTAGGAGGAGACAACTACTACTCTGGCGAACTGATAACCGCGCCTCTTATCGGTGCGAGCTTCCAGCAGCCCGATGCGCAGAAGGCAAAGCAGGCGATCCGAATGGTCGCACTCGTCTCCGTAGTCGGAGCGCTCGCCTCGTTGTTCCTATGCCGAGGAAGACGATGACTCCGCACGTTTTTGTGCCGACACACGGTGGTCAACTTCGTCAGATCGCAGCACGTTACGGGGTTAAGCTCGAAGAGCTCGTTGATTTCAGCTCAAACATCAATCCGGCTGGCCCTCCCGCGTCGGCGTTCGCAGCACTTCAGCAGGCTCTTGCAGATCCTGCTACGCTGACCGCCTATCCGGACATCGAATCAGCCGAACTCAAAGATGTTTTGGCAGACGCTACAAACATCTTGCCTGAAAATATTGCCATTTCGAATGGTTTTGTGCCCCTCCTCGAAGCCGCTCTGCGTTCCCTCAAAGTCACGCGTTGCCTTTTGCCCGTACCCTCGTTCAGCGAGTATCGACGAACGCTCGAAGATGCTGGCACGATGGTTATTCCATACCATCTCTCCCAAGAAGACAGCTTTTTCTATCAACCCGACTCACTTGTACGCGCACTCCTCGAGCACGGCTGCGATGCAATCCTGTTGGCTAATCCACAGAATCCTTCCGGCGTTATTTGCGATCCTGAGCAGATGCGAAGCCTGATAAGCATGGCAGCGCAGCACGAAATTACGGTGCTTCTCGACGAGGCCTTCATGGACTATGCACCAGCGAGTTCAATGACAGGAGGCTCGCTCGAATATGAAAATTTATTTGTGTTTCGTTCGGTTACAAAATTTTGGGCGATTCCAGGATTGCGTGTTGCCTACACCGTGGGCAGCGCTCCTTCGATACAGAAGCTGAACCGCTCAATCGCACCATGGCCAGTTACGACATTGGCATCCTTAGCGGTGTGTGCGGCCTTGAAGGACGACGCCTATGCAGAGGCCACTCGTCGGGAAAATACCTTACGACGAAGTTGGCTTCTACCACAACTTGCTCGATTGAATATTGCCACTTATCCTTCGAGCACGAATTTCTTACTGCTTCGATTTGCGGAACACCTGGATATCCATCTGCTTTGGGAGAAGATGATCGCAGAAGAGCAGATCGTGCTTCGTTCCTGTCTTAACTTCGAAGCCCTTTCAGCGGGGCATCTGCGAATCGCAGTTCGCTCGGATGCCGAAAATGAAAGATTAGTTCACGCACTGGAGCGCATTCTCGCGCGGATGAACAAGAGACAGGTTTAGCAATCCCGGTTTTAGATAGATTCGCCAAACCGATCTACACCTCACGGTTATATCCATTCGAGCATCTTACGCCGCGGAAATAGGTAGGTTTTGAGGGTAAGAAACTTTGCTGGTCGGGGCGGAGGGATTCGAACCCCCGACCCTCTGGTCCCAAAGAATAGACTCCAGACTTGCATGCGTTTGGATAGGGTTATTAGAGCTTGCAGTTTCAGTCGTGTAAGCTGACGGTTGCCTACGCGGTTACAACTCCCGCTAAACCGGCCCCCGCTACAATATCCGCTACATCGATTCTAAGGGTTCGGTCTTGGCGCTCCCGCACGAGTGAGGCCACATAGGAAACTCGACCCTTGGCAAAGGTCGCTGAATAAACTTCGCACACATTTTGTAGAGCGTGGAGATGACCAACTACTTGCCACCCAGATTCGGGAAACGTCCGAACTCTTTCGATTTTGTTAGTTTAGGCCGCCTGACTTTGCAGAGCTCATTATAGGGCTGAAAGAACAAGCTTGAGCGTCCTCAAATACCTGCAAAAGTACCCTTGGCACTAGTTTCCAATAGAAGCCGCGAGGAGCAGTCGAAATGCTCAGCAATTGGCACCCTTCATACTCAAATGGATCCATGTCGCTCTAGAACAATGCGGCCGTAGAGAGTGGCATGGTGATGTATAAGTAGTTACCCGTATTTCACAAGTGTGAGGGGTGCTTTGGAAAGCGATCCGAGCGAAGTCACGCGACTTCTCTTTGAGTTGAAAACGGGCAACCGTGCCGCCGAGGAGCAGCTCATTCCCTTGGTCTACGGAGAACTACGTCGTATTGCCTCCAATCGTCTCAGAAACGAATCCATCCACCACTCTCTGCAACCTACTGCACTGGTGCACGAAGCCTACTTGCGTCTCACCCGCATTGAGCAGGTTGACTGGCAAAGCAGGTCGCACTTTTTTGCAGTCTCTGCCACCTTGATGAGGCGGATTCTAGTGGATCATGCCCGTGCCAATCAGGCTAGAAAGCGTGGGGATGGCATAGGGACGATTAGCTTGGAGGATGCGATCTTTGCTGCTCCAGATCGGGAGCCTGAGATTCTCGCACTGGACGATGCGCTGGAAAGACTGGCCCAATTGGATGAACGCCAGTCGAAGATAGTGGAGTTGCGATTCTTTGCTGGGATGAGCGAAGAGGAGACCGCGCACGTACTTGGTATCTCGACGCGGACCGTCAAGCGGGACTGGCGCACAGCAAAGGCATGGCTTTTTGCAGAACTCAATCGCTGAAAGGGGACGATGAGCGGGCTGGTTCGCTCGACTGAGAAGGATGGATCGAGACCGCTGGAAAGCAGTCAACGAGATATTCCACGCCGCGCTGGAGCTGCCAGCCAGTGAACGGAAGAAGTTTGTGTGCATTGCTTCCAATGGCGACTCCGAATTTCAGTCCGATGTTGATCGCCTGCTCGAAGCGGACCAGCACGCAGGACGGTATCTGGAATCGCCGCTCTTTATGGGCGAATATACAGATGTCGCTGCTTCGCCCCCTCCATTCCAGGTCGGAGATGTGCTGAAAAATCGCTTTCGCATTATTCGACCGGTTGGCGAAGGTGGTATGGGGCACGTTTTTGAGGCTTACGATGCTGAACTCAAAGTGAGGGTGGCGTTGAAGGTTATCCGCTCAGAAATCGCACGCAATCCCACTGCGTTGGAATTCTTTCGTAGGGAGGTGCGCACCGCGCGCACTATAACTCATCCAAACGTATGCCGCACCTTCGATTTGGACCGGGGATTTCTCAGCGAGATGGCAGAGGCTCGGGAAGAGTTCTTTTTTCTCACCATGGAATTTCTTGACGGAGAAACATTGGCGGCCCGGCTGAAGCGGACGGGGCCCCTCGATCCCGAGCTTGCGCTCGTGAGTGCCCGTCAGATCGCCTTGGGGCTCGATGCCGCTCATGCAGCTGGCATCGTCCACCGAGACATCAAGCCTGCCAACATCATGCTGGTCGCTATCTCGAACGGCTCGGTACAGCAGACTCGTGCGGTTATCACCGATTTCGGTCTGGCCCGTATCAATCCCCTGCACCCCTCAATAATGGCATCCGCCTTCAGCCACGGGGGCACCGTTGGAACATTGGCATACATGGCACCGGAACAGTTCAGACCCGGCAGTCCCGTTTCCACAGCCACTGATGTTTACGCTTTCGGACTGGTTCTCTTTGAGATGGTAACCGGCGCTCGCGCTTTCCCATCTGCCAACCTTCTCAGCGGAATAGCGCAGCGGCTCGCTGGCCCTCCTCCCTCCCCACGCTCAATCACCCCCGAGTTGCCTCAGGCTTGGGAGGCCGTCATAGAGTGCTGTCTCAGGCTCGCGGCCGAAGACCGTTTCCAGTCCGCAGGGCAGGTTGTGGAGGCCCTCGGGGGCGTGCAGATCTCGCGCCCACTAATATCTAAGCTAACGCCTTCGACTGACGACAGCCTACGTGCTCGATGGAGTCACCGACAACTATTTTTGTTCGCCGCTGAGTTTATTCTCGCCTCCCTGACTCTTTCTGTTGTTGGCTTACGCCTATACGAGTCAACAATGGATTCTAAAGTTGACCCTGGCGCTTTGGTGTATCTCACGTCGCTCAAGAACGAGACCGGTGAGCACGCGTTCGACAACCTTACCGAACTGCTCAAGGCAAGTTTGGGACAGTCAGCACAGATCAACCTGCTCGACCAGAGCCGTGTAGGAGACATCTTGGAGCGGATGACTAAACCGCCGGACACCCTGATCGCCGCGCCGGTGGCGCGAGAGATCGCGATGCGTGCCGGGGCTGTCCGCGTCATTTTCCCAAAGGTTATCGGCTCCGCGGGGCGTTATGAGTTGAAGATCGACATTCAGCAGCTCGACGCGACAGGACCGTTACATATACGTAACGTTTGGTCCAAAAGCTTTCCGTGGACGAGGCACGGTTCGACCACGGAAAGTGGTGCCATTCCAGAAGAGCTGCTGCATGCTGTCCGCGACGCCAGTGACTGGATTCGGTTGGAGGTAGGCGAGTCGCGCAACGATATCGCGCGGCTAGACGCGCCACCAGAGGAGGTCACGACGGGGAATTGGCAGGCACTGGCGGATTACGAGTTTGCCGAACAGCTAGCCTCCATGGGCAAACGTCAGGACGCGGTCAGCGCTCTCCGGAAGGCAATAAAAGAAGACCCGGAATTCGCGCTGGCATATGCGAGGCTTGGGGACAGTCTCGTGAATCTTACAGACCGCACAGGCGGGTATCAAGCCTACCTAAAAGCGCTTGAACTGGGAGCAACCAACCGTCTTTCCTTGCGAGAGCGTGACCGAATCAGGGGGATGTACGCTCAGGACACATCGGACTTTCAGACCTCGGAGGATGAGTTTCGGGAGTATTCGTTGTTTTATGGGCATGACTATCTCGGCTGGTTCTACCGTGGTCGGGCACTTTCCATGCTTGGCCGATTGGATAAAGCAATTGACGTATTAAAACAAGCCCACTCAGTGGCTCCAGATAAGGTTGGCGCTTTGAGCATGCTGGTTAAGGTTTCCGTCTTGAGCGGCGATTTGGCGCAGGCTAGGGTCTGGTTGGAAAAGGTTAAGGCGCAAAATAGCGACGATATTCTCCAGTTCGTTGAGGGATTGGTAAGTTTTGCGGAGGGAAATTTACAGGCATCGTTCGAATCTTTTAGCGCAATGGAGAAGTCCAGTCAGCCTTGGGTGCGGTCACAATCACTCCGGTATCGTGCCGACCTGGCGGCTGAACAGGGAGACTACGCGAAGGGTGTTGAACTGCTGACCGAGGCGCTGAAGGAGCCTTCGGAGGCAACCCCAAAACTACTTGATCGGGCCTTCCTGAATGGAAGGATGGGCATGTTCGACAAATGTTTAGTTGACCTGGAGCATGCAATGCCAGGCGAAAGCGATCCGGACACAGTGATCGAGGCGAGCGAAATCATTGGCAGGACGCTGCCGTTCGCAAGAGGTTCCTCGGCAGTGCGTCTTCGGACCATTTTGGGCTCACTTGAGAACAAGCTGCCCACACAGGATTTCGGGCTGATATCGCAGATTGCACGGTCCAGAGTGCGGGCAGAAGTGCACCTGTCGAAAGGAGAGGTGTCCGCTGCTCTGGTTGAGTTTCGCAGGGCGGACAAGTTGCAGGCCCCGCTCTCAAGCCGGGAGTATCTTGGAAGGGCTCTTGAGTTATCAGCGAGCCATCACCCGAAAACGGCGGAGGCAAGGAACGAATTGGCGGCCGCACTCGATGCCTATGAGCGCGTAGCGTTCAACCTTGGCGTGGTGTGGCAAGTCCCCACGGATTATGTTCCGGGATCTTATGCCGACGCGCTTGAGGACTGGCTTCGAGTCGCGGAAAGCGTAAGTAGCAACGATGCCGAACACCAGGCCGCTAAGACTGCACTTGCCAAGCTTCGCCCAAACTCTCAGCCTGCGCAGCGTTCCCTTATAGGTCTGACGCGTTATTCAAATCTGCAGTCGAACATCGACGTAAATGCCAAAAGGAGGAAGTCATGAAGGAAATGATACAGAATTTACCGATCAGCAAAACTATCTCTCGCCGCACGGTTCTCGGCGGAATTGTAGCAACGGCCGCAATGCCTGCTGCTGGCAAGAAGTGCAAGGGTTATGGGTCACCACAAAAGTCAAACAAATTCCCCAACGATGACGCCTACGCCATCCGTGCTAATTTTGCTCTCTGGCTGCTCATATCGACCAGTGAACAATTCTTCCCGATCGATACGGCGAAGGAAAGTATCGCGTGGTCAGACTCGATGGCTAGTCAAAAGCTGGCCTTGGTGACTGATCTGTGCAATCTTCCAGGCAACACTCCGGCCGACAAACTAGAGTACATCCAAAGCGCGATTGATTGGTTGAATTCTGGAAACGCAACCTTCCCGGCTGACGTTGCTGCGCGGGATGGTACAAAGATCCAGGATGCCACTGTCACCTACGTGACAGCGCTGGCGGGTATAAGGCAGTTCTTTAGTAAATTGTCGCTTGGGTTCCCAGACTCTACCGGAAAACCTACCCTCCCATCAGCCATCACACCAGCCTATACGGGTCACGAGTGCCCTCGGGGCTCACGTGAGGTTCTCTCCGTTGCAACAGAAAATCCGACGGCACTGGTCCCATCCGGTGATTAGCAGAAGCTGATAAGACCATGGGCGCGGCATCTGTCTGCGATGCCGCCAGTCTTAATTTCCCTATCTTGAACCCCCCTAACGGAGAACGGTCATGAATAAAGTGCCACTAACTGGTTGTGGGCTCTTATTTGCACTGGTTCTGGGTGTGGGACTCTGGACCCTTGGCTGCGAATCGTCTTCACATACCGCCTCTCCATCAGGCCTGACTCAGATTAAGACGGACGCAGAGCTCCAATTCCCTGTCCCCGAGGCTAATCTCCAAACCATTCGGCAGAGCCAGAACTCACAGGGTCTAAAAGATCACGCGTGGATGCTATTCCACTATCTGGTTGGGGATGGTCCCAACCCCAAATGGGAGGACTGGTGCGCCATTTCAGATCAGACTCCGGGGAACATTCGAGCTGGCACTGTCAGCCTGATTTGTCCACCTTCTCCCGCCTCCATGAGTGCTTTTTACTCGACAAAGATACCCCGCGACCAGGCCCTAAATCAAAGGAAGGTTCGGCATCTGATTCTGGGTCTCTCGACTCCTCGGCAAAGTGAGGTCTTAGAGGAGGGAAAACTGCTTATCGCGGACGCGAAAATTCTCGAAGGTGCCGAGGTTCTGTTTAGTCCGGACCTTGCCACGAAGGTCAAAGCCTGCTCGGCCCCCACGCAGTCGGCCGTCGAAGACGGGTTCACGCAAAGTCAAATCAAAAGCGCGCTCTTGGCCAAGTTCCCAGATACTGGACGGTCCGGCTGCCAGCAGGATACGGCATCCCAAGACGTGTTGCCGAATGGATCCATCGCAATCAAAACGATATGGGTGGTGGCGGGCACGAGTTCCGGATATCCTTCGCCTGCCCCAAAGGGAAAAGAGCATGACAACATTTCGCAATATATCGGGATATGGCACAGTTCTGCTGGGATCCCCGGTTCCCTTGAAGCGAACGACATTCAGATTGACCTGACTGACCAGGCCTGCGACATGCCCGCGTTCACCTCGTACACCCCACCACCTATTGTTCCGGTCGGATGCTTTTACTCGATACCCACAACCCTGGAAGCCATTCATGCCGTAAAGGCGCGAGAGGCTATCCTGCCAGGGGCAACTGGAACAAGCGTATCCCTTATTCTTCTCGGTTTTCACGTGGCGACAAGAGAGATGAAGAACTGGACGTGGCAGACTTTCTGGTGGAGCGGGGATGCGCCGGATTCAAAATCTAACACGGTTCCAACCACAGGTCCATACGTGGTTACTGACCCGCGCTGGGGTCGATACGCCATGCGTACGACGCTCGGAGCGTCGGGCCCGTACGCGACCCCTCCCGCGGATTTGCCGCAAGATTCTGTCGCAAATCCATACCTGGAGGGTTCCGTGGGAAACCAATATGGAATCAACTCAGATTGCTTGAATTGCCATAAGTATGCGGTCTATAAGACCAAAGCACCAACTCTCCAAGCGTTCAATAACGTGCAGACTTGCGGATTCAACCCTGGCGACCAAAATTGTTCGGCGCTCAAATCTTCCACCCAGCGTTCGAGCTATTTTGGCGTTGGAAGGTCGACGGAGTTTATCTGGTCGCTTGCGGATTCCAACGTGCAGGGCCTCCACTCGAACAGCGAGAAAAACTTTCTGGACAAGATCGACACCTTTATGGCACAGATCAATTTCAAAGCCGAGGCCGTAAAGGCGAAACCCGCAAGTCTGCCCCACAAGCCGTAGTCGCACCAGAACTAACGTGCGGATTCTTTTTGGAGTTGAGGAAGTTGGGGACTTGATTTCGCACAGCTCGCGGGCAAGAAAGGCCTGTGTTCGTCTAACTTCCACGCATAACTTTAATCTACTGTGCACAAAATAGACTGACGTTATCGCGAAAGTGTATGCCGCATTTGATCTCGACTGTTCGATACAGTTCTGGCCAAGACCACATTTAGCCAGATTGCCTCCAGCATAAGAGGAAAGTCAATTAGCCGATAGCTGTTGTGTACGGCCGCGGGCTGATAAATCTGTTTAGGGAGCAGTGTCCCATTTCATCAAGACAATACGCCTTACTGAGTGAGCGGTTATGACTATCGCTTCAACTCAGGAGGTTTGCCATGCAGCACAAGTCTCTCGTGATCTCACTTGTTGCGGCCGGAACAATTCTGCCCTCAATTTTACCCAGCATCTCTGACGCGCAATCAATGCCAGCCGGCCAAGTCAGCCATCGCATGGCTAATAAAGCGGTGAGCTCGGATGCAACGGTTGACACTAACGCCGCCATATTGCAAGCAAAGACGAACATGACTGCCTCAAAGGTGGCCGGAGCGGCAGCAACGCTTAGTTCGGGAAACGCAGCATCTGATATCTCTTCGCAGCAGTCCGCCTTGGGAGCCGCGAGTCAGGCTGCCTGGAACAAGGTCGTAGCGATGGATTCTGACTATCCGGCAGACTCGCCCAACTCAATGACCGCTGCAAGAGCGGTTGCAGCGGCGATCAAGGACAATATGGGTTTGAGCGACGCGAAGAAAGCTGCGATGGCCGCCAAAGCAGCTGCCGACGAAATATATGGAACAAACCCGGCAGACAAGGTTCAAGATGTAACGGCTCAGATTGTCGCGGCTCTAGACTCACTCCGGTGTTCTTATAACACGGGGTCTTCGGCAGCTACTAAAAACGATCCGCAGTATCAATATCAGTACCGCACATGGTTTCCTCTTATTGGTCCAGGCTGCACAAATGTTGCGATCTTGGGCTTCTTTTCAGCAAACAAGGCTGCGGAGACTGCGAACAACGTGAAGTACCTTTATAACGCACAGCAATCTGCAAGCCAAGTTACCGGCGATCTTGTGTCCGCCACCTTCGCCCCGGGCATTCAGGCAGTCTTCGCCGGAACCGCAACCGCCGGACCCGGCGAATCGAGTTCTTCGACAACCAGTGTGACATCTGGCGGAACGGCAGGTAGTACCAGCAGCGGAAGTGCGACCCCAACAGATTCCATTGCAACTTCAGTAGCGAAGATTGAGACTGGCGGCGATTTCAACGTTCGTTTTCCCGCGCCAATTCTTTATCACTCAGGAGGACATTACAGCGTGACAGGGTTTACCTCTCCAAACGTAGGTTTCAACATCAATGGATTTTCCGGCCAAAACACTATTACTCAGGCGACAGAATATAGCTTCAATGTGCCCCTCGAATTTTATGCGCAAACACAGTCAATCGATCCAACCTCTGATGGAATCGCGTCAGCCGTCCTCTTCTTGGACCTGAAACCCGCAGCTGAAGTCATATCGTCGGACCTCGCCCAGAAAATAGGCCTTACAGGATCGAGAGGATTTTTTCTCGGTCAAGCAGCGGTGGGAATTGAATTCTCGCAGAGTTTCAGAATCTCATTTCAATACGTCTATGGGCCTCGACAGGTTTATCAAACCAACACGTCGACCGGGTCGCCTACAACCACCAGTAGCCGCATTGGCGGATTCCATCTGGCGGTCTCCTTTTCACCTCAGAAATCGAAAACATCAGCCAAGTAGTGAGCGCAGCGTAAATCTGTCGGACCGGTCAAGGAGAAAGGTTCAGTCGTGACGACACAAATTACTCTCGTTCCTGCGATCGAAGACCGTTAAATTTCGCGCTCAACGAGCCCTCGCACGTCACACGCTTGATATCCACCGAGCCACTCGACAAATGGAGTCTGCGCGCCCCAGCTCTTAGGCGGAGTGACAAGGATAACCAGCGGCCTGAGCAGGTCGGACTATTCCCGCATGAGTTCCAGAATATGAACCCACGAAAGGAAATCTATGAGCAGACGATTGAATTTGGTCCTCGGGGTACTTATAGCACTTATTTTAATTGGAGGCTCTGCATTCCTCCTTTATCATCACCTCGAAAACAAGGCTGCAAACGGTCGCCTTCGGCTAGACGACGCAGAAATAAATTACGATACTCTCCTGCGCGACCGTCTCAAGACTAACTCAGATCCGGAATCTCAGAGCAGCGCTTCAGTCTTCTTCTCCGCTTCCGCCATTAATTCGGTACTTTCCGGTGCTAATACCTTAAAACTCGAGTTGCCCAGTTCGAACGGAACTTACGTTTTGATCCGCAGCGTACAGACCAATTTCAGGGATGGTTTCCCTGAAATTGTGGCAAAGCTCACCATCAGCCGCGACCATCCCGCAATGACGTTGGACGCAAATCTGACTGGCGTACTTGAACCTCGTCTGGACAAATCGGATGCAAGTGTTCTGCTCTTCTATATCCATCCACTCTCTATCGAAGTTGGCTTGCCAAAACAAGTTATTTCCAAGGATGCAACCCAAGTCGCCAGCGACCTTCTGAGTAAGCTTGCTCTCGTGTATACAGATCACCTGCCACATTTCCAGGTTCCGTTATCGAAGGACTTCGACGTCGCATTTCCTGTCTCGAAGGCTGCGACACCGGTTCTGACCCAAGCGGGAAAGCTCAATGGCGAGTTGGATATTCCGGGCTTATCTTTTCATACCGCTCTCTCGCTCTCCGGATTGGTATTCCTTTCTGATGGAATCCACATGTACCTCAGCGCGAAGACAGGTCCTTCCGCGGACAAAGAGGCATCGAGCTTGCTTCCTTTTATGAAAAGACTCAGTGCCAGAGGATTTTCCTCGGAGGAGGAAACTAAGTCACTCATCAAAACAGAGGACGCTAACATCGCAGCGATCCAGTCTGAATTGGAAAAACTGACCTCGTCGATCAAAGTAAACAATGCCGATTTTAGGATTTGGGTGTCAAAGGACCTGCTGATGCAAGTTGCAGAAGTTTTCAATAGCCTGACACCAGATCAACGGCGGATCCATTTCCACACGCTCTCGGAAGAAGGTCAGCTTTACAGAGCAGGGGGCGGCGGTCTTGGTTGCGGCGGCTATGCTGAGCTCGTTGGGGGCAATAGCGCTAATGCGAATCTTCAAGTTGCTAATCTGGTCCCTTCGTGGAAAGTGGGCGAGGGTTTCACAGAATCGGCGGATTTCCAATTCGCATTTGACGCTCAAGTTACGGGTCATGTAAATGGCCCGGCAGGTCCACATCCCACATGGGTTCTCAATTGTGTGCACCTGCCATTGGTCAATAAAGACGTCTGCACGAACCTACCGTCGGTCACAGTTTCGTGCGAAACCCCAGTGGGAGGCGGTATTGGGCTCGGAAGTTACGGCATACATGGGGACCGTACTGAGAGACTTACTGCGGCCGTATCCCTGCACAGCGACAGTTCGAGTTGGCTGGACTATGATCTGAAGGTCCTCTCTCCGAACCAAGTCCCAATCACGATCCAGATCGGCATGGGACAGCTCGGGACCTTAGGCCTTCCTTTCGCATTCGATGTACCTCATCAGGCGCTGATGTCCGGGAAGGCCCCTCTACTCTTCAGTCAAAGTGGAATAATCGAATCTCCCAACGGCAGTTTTTCAAAGAAGTATTCGATCTCCGCAACACCATCTTCCGGTACAGTGGGGACCAACGGGTATGCAGCCGTCGGGACAATTCGGATCCAATGGCAATAGCTCGGGAGGGTTGTGATGCAAACAGCGAGCTTGATTCATTTGAAAGGTAGGCCGACGCTGGATAACCTGAGGGTTGAAACATTTGCACTTTTCGGGTTCTGCTAATTCTTTTTCGATACCTCGGTACCTCGGTAGGACACAGCGTTATGTTGATGTTGTCACTGGCCGACATCGTGACGGTCTTTTGCCAAACGCCGTAGCCATATCAGTCAGAGTCAAACTTAGCCGCCAGCCGCGAAGCTCCAAGTTGAGCAGTGACTCATAGTCTCGCCTACCTTGTTTTGCCTCTAAATTCGAGTTGCGCTTATCATCCGGCGCCGACGCGTGCCAAGAACCTGCAACACGACCCGATACGGGCTTGGCAACTCCGCCTTGCTGACTTCGGAAAATACTTCAGCAGCGACCGTTCCCGTGTACGACACGTCGTCAGCGAGAGCGCTTACTTCGAACGTCCGAGTTCTCAGGTTAAGCCCTACCAAATTTACATCGAGCGTCTGGAACATCGGATCGCTTGGCTCATTTGAAACACGCATAAGTCGGACAGCCTTCCGAACTTTCTTCAAAGACAACTGAGCGCTTGTAGGTGTCTCTTCGCTAAACGACGCGGTTTCCACTGACAAGTCAGACTTCGCGGCCGCAAGACGATTGAGAAATTTCCGCATCGCTTGAGTTTCAGGCTCCTCAGTGATCTTCAAGGTTTTCGAGGTCTAGGACGGAAGCCAAATCCTCTACAGCGGAGCGCAGTGCTTCCATCACCGTGCCTTCATTTCCGCGAACAGCAAACTCGATGCCGAGAGAGCTCGCGAACGCTCCTACGACATTCACTTCCGGAACGAGCGATGCATTTACCTGACCGCCAAGTGCGTCTGCACGTTGGTAAGCAACCCGCAACTTTTCTTTGAGAAATTCACCGAACGACGTTAAAAGACCGCCAACAGACTCGGCGGGTGCTTCGTGCTGTGAGGTCTTCGGGAACAGTCTCAATAGCACGACGCTAGCCTTCAGGCTACGCGCCAAGAAGGGTGCGCCCACATGAGCCGCTATCTGCTCAGAGCTTGGCAACAGTGCTCCGGCAAGGGGCAGCATATCACCAGTCAATTTTGACGACGGCATTTCCTCACTGTGAGACAGTTGCCCGGCGGGGGAGGCCGTTACCTTAAAAACCCTGTCGAGCTCGGGGGCCACAAATGCGGTGCGTAAATCAAGTTCCCCGTCTTTGAGGGCCGCCAATCTTCGCTCTGACACAGCAGTCAGCAGCCAAGTCTCTTCCTTTTCCTCGATGTCTAGACAGTTAACTACGTACCTCTGACCGACCGCATTCACAACAGTGAAAAGGCGTGGTCCATCGAAGTACAGAAAAGTTTCTTCGATGTTTAGTCGTCCGAATTGGGCATTCTCATGCAGAAAAATCATACTGACACGACCAGTTCGAAGAGTTCGCCGGGAGTTTTTCCTTTCGGGACCCACCATGTGTGATGGCTGTTGCCGTTCTTCGGTGTGGGAGCGATCAATCCCCACTGAGCATCGACGACGGCTTTCACAACCACGGACTTTCTCGCAAGAGGATTTATGCGAGCTGCATCTTCAATTGCTTTGCGCGCGTCCTGCTCTGAAACATAGACAGAAAGACCTGATGCCTTGCAGTGATCTTCGATCGGGAATTGGTCGGCACCCTTTTTCACCAACTAGGGCACAAATTCGCTGTCTGCGATTGGAATTTTCCTCGCCATGCGAAACAGAACTCCGTTAGTAGGCTTTGCGGATTTGGGAGGGCAATCTAGCGGGACGTACTCAGCAAGTTCCATGGTTAAGACCAATCTATCTGTTGCGGCCGCGTTAGTCGATAGAATCTTCGGTCTACTGACTGCGCGATTTGACTTAGTTGAGTAGCTGACCAACGGTCACCACCCTCTTAAGGTCTTGAAGACCATCGTTCACGAAAATTCAACGTCAGAAGCCTGCAAAGCTTGAGTCACAGGTCTAAACGTCAACCTTGCGTTTTCTGCGCTGAAATCTAAAATAAAGCTGCTTTCTCTTATCGGGAAGAAGCCTTTTCGCTCCTTATGGCGAATGCATGGGAGTTGCTTGTCAAGCCAAGTGGATAGAGGACAAAGGTGGGGCCATGGAGCACTAAGCTGCAAATCTTATTTTTTCTACTGAACTATCAGGCCGCGGTGATGGTGTCATACAAAAAATCTGGCTTCGAAAACCCACCCAAGACAATTTACTGGCGTTGGTCGAGATCCGAAACAAAGTCGCCCACCTTATCAAGCCGAGTCCTTCTCAATATCGGTCTTTATGCATCGGCCAGATGCTGATAGAGATACTTCTGAAAGCCGACAAAGATGCGCCCAATATCCTCTGCTGATCCCAAATCGGTAAGAGCGTCAGAGATCGAGTTGTGGTACTTGAGCCTTAACAGGGGTGTGAGCTTTTCCTGGTCCAACTCCTCAACTCCGACGCTGACGTAGTGAGCAAGCACGAAATCCAAAAATGCCTCTTGCTTGTTGTTGAAACGGTTATTGATGACGACCTTAGCCCTGCCGGCACGCTCTTCGCAGTTGAGTGGCGGCAGAGCATAAGCAACGTATGCGAGCACGTCGAAGAGATCGCTTTTCTCAGCATTGATTATCTTCTGCATCTCTCCTAGTTGTTCGGGGCCGAAGCCTTTTTCCGCGAGCCCTTGGAGAAGCTTTTTTCTCGTATCAGGCGCGCTCCACAGGAAACGCAGCTCGTCCTCGTCTTTGAAAAACTCCGGCAATTTGCCAAACAAAATCTCCATGAACTGCTGCGCCGATATGGGAGTTCCGTCCGGATGCCAGAAAGTCGTGCAGACCATATGCTGAATGGTGCGAGCTCCTACTCGAGGCGGTGGAATTGAGCCGCGCTTCCGGCGGTAAAGAGCAGACCTTCAGGTGGCAGCGTCTCACATTCAATGCAGCAACAACTATTCCTGACAACGGCGATATTTCTAAACAGACGGTGCGTCAGAAGCAGTTGTGGCACGAACTCAACCTGCGGATGGGCCGTTATAAGCTTTTTCCACGCTACTGGTGTACATTAGGAGACTTTCCGATTCTGGGCTGGTCGTCTGGAAACGAACGACCGCGAGATCCTGATGAACCGGATGAGGAAATGTGGTTCACTGAGGGCGATGCGATCGTCCAGATAATTGAACTCGCTCGAGCGGGAGACTTCGGGCGAATTCGCCGGTGCACGTGTGGATACTTTTTCTATTACAAATTTGTCCATCAGAAGTTTTGTTGTACCGGCTGCCAACAAGAGTTCTACCGATCCAGCCCAGAATATAAAGCAATGCGGCGTGCCTATATGAAAAACCTGAGAGCTGTGCGCAAAAAGACTTTTCCTAAAGCTGCGAAGCGGCGAAAGTAGAACGCAACTATGTCAATCTTCAAGCGCGGTAATGTCTACTGGTATCACTTCCTGTTCAATGGTGAACATTTCCAGAAGAGCACAAAGCAGGACAATCCACGAACCGCTCGTCAGATCGAGGCGGCTCATCGCACGGCCCTGGCAAGGGGCGAGGTGGGATTCAACGATCACAAACCCGTCCCTACATTGGGAGAATTCATCGAAAATCGGTTTACCCCTTGGGCACGGGCCACTTTCGAGCAAGCGTCTCCTAAAACGTGGACAGGCTGGTATCGCACACAACTCGCAAACATCAGTGCTTATCCCGCGCTGGTGAATCGCAAGCTGGACGCGATCACGAGCGAACACGCGGCTGATTATGCCGGTCATCTGCAGGCCAAAGGTTGGAAGCCAAGTTCGGTGAATAGTTCTTTGCAGGTGCTTCGCCGCGCATTGCGGCTGGCGGTGGAATGGGGCATCACTCCAAGTGCACCGAAGATCAAATTGCTACGGGGTGCTCACCAAAGGGAGCGGGTAGTGAGCCACGACGAAGAGGCGCGTTATCTCGGCGCCGCTGGCGAACTTATGGCTGAGATCGCGGTTGTTCTAATCGATACGGGCATGCGACCGGAGGAGAACTCCCGGCTACGCTGGGAATGTATCGGATGGAGCAGCGGACAGCAGGGCACCTTGCAGGTGACCCACGGAAAGACAGCAGCTGCGAAGCGCATGATCCCTATGAGTCCACGTGTCCGCGCTGTCATTGAACGCCGTTGGGTGGCCGCTCAAAAGCCTCGCGAAGGATGGGTATGGGCTGCCGATACGTTGAGCGGACACATTGAGCCGTCGACAACCAAAAAACAGCATCAGAGGGCGCTACGCCTCAGCGGAGTGCGCCCGTTCGTCATCTACTCTCTTCGCCATACGTTTCTGACACGATTAGGAGAGGCCGGTTGCGATGCATGGACACTGGCGCGGATAGCGGGGCACTCGTCGATTTCAATGTCAGCTCGATACGTCCACCCAAGCGAAAATGCGGTGATGAATGCATTCGACCGACTACAAACGCCAAAACAGCTGCCAAAGGGTGTGCAATAAAGAGGGGTTTCCAGCTACCAAGATCGCGCGAATGACAGTCACCCGCTACACTTTCCGCTACAGTCATTTCTCCGGGAAGGTCAATGCGTTCATAGGTTGTTGATTTATTGGTCGGGGCGGAGGGATTCGAACCCCCGACCCTCTGGTCCCAAACCAGATGCGCTACCAGACTGCGCTACGCCCCGACTCTTTTAGTTTATCGCATCAACGCGGTTACAGGGATCAAAGAGTGTGAAAGAGGCCGTGACTGCTTGTACCGAAGAGGGCATGGAACAGGCCATCAAAGACCCACGTGAATAGCAGAAGCGGCAGAATGACCAACCCTGCCAACACTGTGCAGAGGAGTCCGAGAAAGAGCCAACTCCGCAATGTGTGTTTGCGCGGCTCATCGACACTGCCTACCAACAGCGCGTAGTTGCGTCGGTTGGCGCGCCATGCAATGTCGAACATATCGCCAAGAACCGGAATTGAGCCTACCACTACCTCAATCGCAACATTAGCTACCATCCGAGCCACGGTGGCGTAGGAGACGCCACGCACCCAAGCTGCAACAATGATGATGCATGAGGCGATGCCACCAATCAGGTCACCAACACCAGGGATGAAGCCGACGATACCGTCCAGACCGAAACGGATGGAGGTACCGGGAATCCTGATGAAATCGTCCAGCACGTGAGAAAGCAGGTCAAGGTTCTCATCGTCAAAGGCTTTTCCGCCACGTTTCAACCGAGGCGACAGTACCTCGGGCTTCGCGGTAAACGGCATCGGACCCCTCCCCGTCTCGCCGGGATTGCCCCAGGGACGGCCAGTGCTATAATTACAGTATACGGCGGCTATAGTTCAGTGGCAGAACGCCGCTCTGTGGCAGCGGATGTCGTGGGTTCGAAACCCACTAGCCGCCCCAATCTTCTCAAATCTTTGAACCTGCGGATCAACTTTGTCCCGCGTACCCAAAGCTTCCCTTATGCCCGTCCCGGTCGCTGTCCCTAAATCCTTGGCGCGCCTGTACGCAGGAACATCAGGATGGGCCTATCCGACCTGGAAGCCTGAGTTTTACCCAGCCGGCACACCCGCTAAAAAATTCCTGGAGTTCTACGCCTCTCAACTCACCTCCGTCGAGGTCAACTACACCTTTCGAACTCTGCCGACGGCTAAGATCCTTGAGGACTGGCTCGCGGCAACCCCGTCAAATTTTCGTTTCAGCTTCAAGGCACCACAACGCATCACCCACCTCAAGCGACTGCGGAACTGCGATGAACTTGTAGCGCAGTTTGTGTCAGCACTTGAGCCGGTCCGTCAGGCGGAGAAGTTGGGCTTGCTGCTCTTCCAGCTCCCTCCTAACTTCAAAGCTGACGCCGAACTTCTCAGCTCCTTCCTCTTCCTTCCCACACTTCACGTACAAAGCGCTCCACAGATC
>Ga0302227_10000733_pt1 | contig 26569 bp, 41 predicted proteins | sample II_Palsa_N1_1_FD_193525 | JGI IMG/M metagenome (GOLD analysis project Ga0302227, IMG submission 193525) | Peat permafrost microbial communities from Stordalen Mire near Abisko, Sweden - II_Palsa_N1_1 | ecosystem: Environmental > Terrestrial > Soil > Palsa > Peat permafrost | place: Sweden... | reverse complement strand
CCCCCCCCCCCCAGCCCAGTTACCACGGCAATCGTCAGCAACACAGAGTCGCGCTCGGCCTCGCTCAACGGCATTTTGAAGGGAAAGAATGTGGGGTAAACTGAAAATGTGGGGTAAAATGCGTATGTCGTCCCTAGGGGGCTCGATGGTTTTTGTGTTTTTCCTCTTTCTTTCCTTCTTTCCACCACCCCATCTCAATGCTTGCCAAAGCGCAACAAGAAACTAATGATTACTACGGGAAACAAACAACGGATCGTTAATTTTTTCTTCTTTTTTTTTCCCTACATTGTCACAAACCTTTCACATGCCTGGGTGCAACACATAATATAATCATGGAGTCCTTCGTCAACATCGTTCGCCGCGCGGCGATGGCGAGCGAGCAGCAGCAGCAGCAGCAATCGAGCAGCGATGGCGACAGCAACAACGATGCCATTGGTGCCCCCCATTGCCCTCCCCCCCTTTTTTTTTTGACATTGAGCCCACAAACGCAGACATCCAGGGCAAGTACAGACAGAACGTGGCACGGGCGATTGCGCTGGTCAAGAAGCTGTGCGACAAACTGCTCGTGCGGGCGAGCGACGAGACGATCGACTCGCAGGACAAGTTCCATATGTCGCAGTTGTTGGGCGAGGTGGCCATCCTGGGCAAGCACCTGGACAAGCTGACGACAATTGCCCATGCGGCCGGGAACCAGTCTGTGGTCGTGTCCGAGGACGAGAACGCATGGATGGACCTGATGGCACACTGGCTGCAGCTGGCCCAGCTCGTGACAAAGCTCCTGCTGCTGCTAGCCTACTTTGGCACGGTTCTCAAGGTGCCCATCGAACTGGTGGCAGAGGAACTCGTGGCGGCGGGCATCGACGCTGGGCTGGCACGGGCCATGGCGAACGGGGCAGAGGTCGCCGCGTTCCTGTCCAACAGCGAGGTCCGCAGCTTTTGGGCCAACAACTTTGGCGCAACCGAGCGGACGTGCCCGCTCAAGGCGTTCCTGTCATCTGTCGAGGCAGAGTGGGAGGTCAACGACGTGCTGAGTGACGAGGGCGTCATGTCGTCGTTCTCGCAACAGGTGTGCTCGATCCCCTCGGTCGTGTCCATCTTCCGGCTGGACGATTTCATCCAGTCGCTGGGCCTCGTTACAGCACTCACGATCCGCAGGAACAACCTGCCCTCGACCGAGACCCTGAGCACCGAGATTGCCGCGCTCACTTCGTCGACCAACCTCGCGGCGATCAGCGAGCCGGCCGCGCTCACCAAGCTGCAGAAGAAGATCGACGGGCTGCTGACGATCCAGGAGGAGCAGGTCAAGCTCGTCAACTCCAAGCAGGCCAACTACATGCTCCTCCTCGCCCCTCTCGGCGACAGCCCGCAGACGTCCACCATCAAGGAGATCATTGCCAAAAACCACAAGCTGCGCCTGGCCTCGGAGCAGGCCGCACAGATGCAGCTCCAACAGCTCTACCAGGCCACCCTCAAACGCTCCAACGATGTCCTCCAGCAGCAGCAACAGCAGCAGCAAAAGAGCTCTGAAACTCTGGCAGCGGACGCGTCCAGGTTTGTGTGAACAGAATAATGGACTCTCTCTCTCTCTCCCCCTCTCTGATTATTACCTGCACAGAGACGAGCTCACCGAGAACGGCAAGGTTCTCCCTCCCCACAGCATCATCATGAAGAGCAAAAATTTTACCGAAGTCTACGAGAGCGTTCGCAAGGACACTGTCTCTGGCAAGGTCGGCCTAGAGTTTGAGGTGCGTGTGCTTTCCATTTTGCGCTTTTCTGACAAAGTGTGGCAGGATTTGATCAGAAAATTGAACGAAAATGTGACTGAGCCCGTCCCGAAACCCGACGCGGCCCTCGTGAAGCAGTTTAAAGTTGCGCCCACTGACAAGTTTTTGTGCGTGTGGAAAAATGACTTGCTGTGTTTGCTGACTAAAATAAAATAAATAAAATAGGTTCGCATGCCCGATCAAATACAATGCCCCAAACGTCCTCCTGCCCTCGCTCGGTGTGCTGTACATTTACGACCACTCGCTGTGCTTCCAGCGCACGTTCTTCCAGGAGCAGGGGGTTGTCGTGGTCCAGCTGGTCAAGATCCAGAGACCGGTCAAGACACGCAACAATTTCCCTCCGTTTTTCGACTCGGCCATCCAAGTACCCCTCCCTCTCTTTCTTTTTTTTTTTCTTTTTCGCACGTACCTTTATAATAAAAATGTATTACAGTTGCAAATGCAGGACAAGTCGACGCTCATGCTGCAGGCGATCGACCAGCGCGACCTCGTGTTTGAGCTCCTACAGCTCCTGCTCAAGCACAACACGCTCAAGGATGCGCACGCCCCCGACACGCTGATGGACCTTGGCCTCATCGTAACTGAGGATGCGTACGAGAACGAGCGATTTGTGCCCCTTCGCGGCTGGCTTCCTGCCAGCGGAGAGTTTGAGCGACCCCAGTTTTCGGACGAGGAGGGCAATCCGAAACTCAAGGACAAGAAAAAGGCACCCAAGGGATCGAAATGGACTTCGAAATGGCAAATCGACATGAGTCTGACCGATGCAGACAAGGAAGGCTGGGAGGTACTGTTTTAGATAAGTAATTTAATAAAAATGACGTATATTTTTCTTGTTGTGCAGTACGCCGTCGGGTTCAAAATGGCCTGGGGTCCGATGTCTGCGACGTCGTTTGTGCGGCGACGGAGGTGGGTTCGCCAGCGTGTACGCCTGCCTGCGGATTTCGACACGCCCAGCAGGGTACCTCAACTCGGCCGCGAATTGGAAATTTTCAGTGACGACGGAGTTTCGCAGGGGAAAATCACACTTTAAAAGCCCCCAAGAAAGTTTTTTTTTGTTGTTGTTTCTGTAAATGCTTATCCTACTACTGTACATGAGTAAAACAAAAATGGCTTTATGACGAATAGCAGATTTTCTGCAAAGGCACTTGCAGGTCGGGATCGATCGTGCTCAGGAGTTTGTTCGCCTCAGCTACACCATAAACCTGCTGCATCAACAGCACCTGCTCCTTGACGTGCGGGCCAATCTCGCGGGCGTAAATGACATCTCGCTTCATCAACTATTGACATCAAAAAAAACTAAGATTTTGATTTTTTTACAATGCGGAACGTACATCACGACGTCGGTACATCTCGGGTGCTCCCTCCGAGAGACTGTGGTTGGAATAATCCTCGTCCTCTTCGTACATAAGGTTGCTAAATAAAAAAACATTTTAAGAACCATGATTTTTTTATCTAAACAAACACTTACTCGTTATACGTGCCCGTGGCAGTGTTCTCGGTCGTGGTCTGGAAAACCACGCCCAGGACGACGTTGACGATTGACTCTACGTGCTTTGCGATGGCGGCATTCTTGATGGGGAGAAGCGTTGCAATGGCCATGGCATTGAGCTTGGCCTGCGAGGGCTGGCCGATCGAGACGAGCTTGTCTGTCCAGGTGATGATCATCTTCTCGAGGGCTGCATCGCCACCCGATGTCATAAACTGAAGCGTGGCATCTCGGCACTGCAAAAGCATGCGAGAGAGCAGCGACAGGTAGGCAAAATGGACGAGCATGGGAGCCTGCAAAAGAATTGAAAAAAAAAAAATCAGCTTGCCAAAATAAAAACTACAGCAGCGTACATCAACCTCTGGATTCATTAGTGCCTCAGCAAAGGGGCCAAGGCAAGGGTGAAGGATGATCAATGCGAGCTCTGCGTGCGTAAGGAGCATCGTGTCCATAACCTATCGATTTATTCATTTTCAAAAAAAAAAAAAATGAAGAGGACATTTTCAAAAAACAGCTGTACCTTGAGGACAATGCCGAGCGACTGGCCCTTAAAGAGCTCAGACTTTAGGGACATGGCCCAGCTGAAGACCTGGGTGAGGTACGGTGCGCCCTCCATCAGGTGGGCGGGAGAGGGCTCGACCAGCAGGAACGAGTAGACAATGTCAGCGCACGCCTTCAAGGTGTTTGCGCTTCCCCGCGTCATGATCTGGCATGCGAGCGGGTAGAACGCCCACAGGTCAGCGCTAAGTGTTGTTGGAGAGTTGCGGACGGCGGACAGCAAAAGATCAAGGGCCTCCTCGTGCAGCACATCCTCTTGGTTGGTGCTAAGGCAGAATCGTAGTACGGGGACGACAAAAGGGAGCATGACGGACGAGTCGCCTTGGAAAGCCTGCGGTTCGTAAGAAAAATTTTTTTTCAGTTGTACCGCGGTGTCAAAGGCTATTTGGGACTTACGTCAATGATCAAGCTGGCAAGCTGGATGACTTTGATCTTGAGGCTCAGGTTGGTGCCAGCCGAGTCCCAGAGCGTGGGGAGCATCGCCATGATCGTGGGCAAGAGTGGGCGTAGCTTGGCCGGGCTGCCGCCCCTGCCGAGGAGGACCGAGAGGACGTCCATAAGGAGGGTTGTGGCATCGTTTTCAGTGGCGTTTTGCAGCATGTTTAGAGCGAGGGCAAATGACTGCTCGAGGAACGGCGCAAACTGGTCCTGGTCGAAATCAAATGTGCAAACGACTAAACGGGGGTTGCTTAGAATAAAACACGATTCGATTCCAGGTACCGGCACGCAAAGACTTGACGGCGGCAAGGCGGACGATGGTTGCCTGATCTTGGCCCATGAGGGAGACCAGCACCTGGAAGACGAGCGGACGGATCTCGGGCGACAGCTTGACGTCGTTCCACTGCTCAATTACGCAAGCAAGCCGCCTCCGCAGGACAAGCGAGCTCAGCTGGTTGGGGTGGGCGGCCTCGGGGATCAGGCGTGTCCGAAGGAGGGTATCCATGTCGATAAAGTCGTGCAGGAAGAACGAGCACAGGGTAAGGACGTTGTACACTGCCTCCTTGAAAAGAATCGTCGGAGTGGGGCTGTCTGGCGAGATCTCTACAAAGAAAAGTCGGATGAACTTCCTTTCCATGCACGCTAAAAAAAAAAAAAAAAAAAATTACCAAGTGCCTGCTGAAGCAACTGTTGAAGCACTGGCTGTGTGACGCTGCCCATGCGCTCGCCAAACAGCATGATCGTTCCCTCTGTCACCACTCGCAACGACTCGAACAGGCTCACAGACTCCTCCACAATGATAAACTCTTCGGGGTCCTCCTGCATCTGGCTGATCTCGACCTCGGACAGAGGCAAATACTTTGTGACGAGAAGTTCGAAAAACTGCCGCTGACGATCTGCCGTCCAAAATTGGTTCAGGATTTGCACGTTGCCGAGGTCGGCGGGCGTCATTTGGAAATTAGCTGAGAACGGCAACGTTACTTTTTTAATTAAAATTGTAAAACAGACGAAAGGTTACCTCTCGAAATGTCGGTGAGTTTTTTGGCAGACTGTTGCAGCAAGTACACGAAACGTATCAGGAGGCCGACGAGAGTCCCCATGTACTCTGCAGAGAAGGGTTGCATTAGGAATATAATAACCATCTTTTTTCATTTTACTGTTTTGGGTCGCCGCCACGAGGTTGTCGTACGCAAAACTAAGGATTGAAAGTGCAGAGGGGCTTGCGAGGAATACATTTGTCTTGATCCTGTACAGGTCAACGAAAAACTTTCCCAGCTGCACAACAATCTTGGTGAGGTTGTCGCGGAAGGGTCCGATGGCGTCGCCCATCGCCAAGTCTCGTAAACGGGCAAGAGTTAAAAAGCCAGCCCTTGAGAAAAACTGCGAGCATACAGACACCCACAAAGGACTGAAGAGCCTTGAGGGCCAGATCCGGGAACTGCGCTGCACTAGCTAGATCTGCCTGGAGGGGCTCCTTGATAAAGTGGACATAGGTATAGCGAAGGGTCTTGAGGCCATAGAAGCAGAAGAAGAGCTGCTGAGTGAGCTGATCGCGGACAGCGTTGGGCAAAGTGGTGTCTCTGTGGCTGGCGACGACCTTGAAAAATTCGTCCAGGTTGGAGACCCACATGGCGTGCACGTGCATAAACAACGAAGGGGCCACCTCGGTCATCTGCCGGCCAGCCGAGGGGATCCGCTTCTTGGACAGCTCCTTCACCACCATCTGGAGCATCCGCAGCGACCGCTGCTTCACCAGGACGGCCCCGTTCTGGATATGCTGGACCAATGCAGGGAGAAGCTCGGGCCTATAGCACACTGGTTTAGCGGGCGAGCGAGAGGAAGAGAGGGATTTGACCACGTACCACTTGTCGGGCACGTCATGGCGCGCAATCTTGGTGACGAGCACGGCCTGCTGCACAGCCACTTGGTTGGACGGTTCGTCGTGACAGACAAGGTGCCTGCTCCTGATAAACTCCTTCTCCTCCTCTGCCAGTGCGCTGTTGTTGAGTGTTGGCTACTGCTCAGCGCGGAAAAAGAGGGAGGAGAGACGTACTGGAACGAGCTCTTGCGCCAGTACTTGTCGATCCCGTTCTTGACCGTGACCGTTGCCATCCACCTCACGTCTTCCGCCATGCCCTTGTCGGTAGCAATGCCCTGTTTTATTGGTTGCGGCGGGGTTAGCCACCAGAGCCGCTCTGTGTGGGGGGCACGCGTACTGTCATGGTCGAGTAGTAGCCCGGCGTCGTCTCGAGTGCCCGCAGCTGCTCCTCTGCGGCCTTAATGCGCGCGTTGTCGTTCGAGAGTGCCTCTCGCAGGAGGCCCAGCAAGAGCGCGCCGCCCCCTGCACAAAAAGGAGGGAGGCTCCGTTGCGTGAAAAAGGACCATGCGCATTTCCTTACCTTGAGTCGCCATTTTTAATGTGTGACACCCTGTGGTAATCATGATTTCCTTCCTAGCTAATTGTTGTGTAAGATGCGGCTAGCGGACACGGAGGAAGCCGCGCACATCAGTTAGGAAACGCTCGAAATTGGCGGTGAAACGCCTCTTGTGCTCGCGATCGAGGATGGGCTGGATCTGGTTGGTCTGGAGCAGCGTGTCAAAGGCGCTGGCGAGGCGAGGGCGCAACGAGTCCTGTGTCGACGCGAGCAGCTGCTGGACATAGTGAACGTACGATTGCTAGATTGAAACGAGAGGGGGGGGAAAGAAAAAAAATTTTTTTTAAAAATGCTTTTAATAGTTTTTATTTTGTTTACGTAGTCGGCACAAACGAGGGTGAAGAGCGTCTCTGATGAGACCTCGAGAAGGACAGGGTCGAAATCGAGGTAGAGGAGCATCTGGAGCAGCTTGTGGAGGAGGGCCTGGAGGACGGGTCTCCACGAGACGCACGCATCGGGGCCCTTTTGAGCTGTCTCGCGCACGACAAAGTCACCCATGCCGGTCACGGCTTGGAGGCTCATGTGTGCGATCTCTGCTACGTGGCTGCAGCGAAAACGAAAATTATTTCCAAGGGGGAAAAAAAAAAAAGATTTAGTGAACGTACTGGTCGATGCCAAACTCGAGCGACTGGACCAGCATGGTGAAGAGCGCAGGGGGGAGGCTGACGAGCTTCTCCGGGTAGATCTCGCACATAAACACGACGAGCTTGAAAAACTGCTCGCAGAGCGCGGGGAAGTGCAGGAGCTTTACAGGCACGAGGGGAATGACGATCGACAGGCCATAAAAGACCACGTCCGACACGGCGACCTGCCCTGGCTCCGGATGCACAAAGACCTCTGCGGCGTACACGTTGCCCTCGCTAAAGTCTAAAAAGTCGCGGGAAATGAGGTTGGAGAGCAGCTTGAGCAGCGTCAGGAGGTCAGACAGTCGATCTTCCTCGGTGCTCGCGTCGTATTGCACCTTGCCTGCGGTTATATATTCCAATTAGGGATAGAAACAATGTCATGCTTGAGATTACCCTTGGAGTATGTCTGGATGAGCTTGGTGACGAGCTCGTAAGTGTAGTTGCACTCGGCCGTGCTCATAAAGTTGATCTGGCTTCCCACAAAGCAGGAGAAGAAATTGAGCACGTAGTTTGCCGTCTCGGGGGCGCTGCGGTAAAAGTCGAGCAGGGTAACAAAGGACTCCATGTACGGCTTGCAAAAGTTGAAGAGGACGGACCAGTTGGACGCGTCCGACGCCATCACGAGCCCGCGGAACATCTCTAGCAGGCCTGACACTTGCGCAATCACTGGCGGCTGCAGAGCAACCTGCTGAAAGTTGGGTCGTTGCAGTGTTGCCACGTACCGGTTCTACCGAAAAACATATTTTATTTTACCATAGTTTCCTTCTTTTGATGAGACTGCTTACAGCGGCGATTCCAAGCAGCCCTTGCAAGTATGTGGACGTTCCAGACGAGTGGGCGGCAGAGCACAGTCTGCAAATTGCCTCAATGAGTGCACTCTGTTCTTCGTCGGGCACAACCAGGTGCCTCTCCATAACAGCGTTGATGAACGCGGGCCACGGCTCCGACTGGACGACTGCGGTTGCTAGATTGCTCTTTTTGGCCCAGGTCTTTGTCACGCCGATGAGTTCGTGCAGAAAGTTTTGGTCCGTGTGCCAGTTGACAAACTGTGTCAGCGTTTTAGAGAGGAGGCCGGCGACGAGGCCCTTGGACGCCTCGGATACGGCGCCGTAGGAGTTGATCAGCGTCGTGCTCATGCGAGCATAGTCGCTCGCGTCGATGAAGAGGAATGTCTGCGACCACCGCTCCAGGAACCACATGAGTGTCTGCGCGAGCAACGGGCTGGATAGGACCAACTCGGGCTGGTTGGGAGCGATCGACACAAGCTCCAGAAGGTTGAAAATGTGCGTCGTCAATGCAACAACGACCTCGGGCTGGTTAGAGTTGCGCTGAGAAAAAAATATTTTTAAAATTAGATCGTAATTCAAAAGTAGAGTAAAATAAACCTTTTCAGCGGCAATGCTAACGCTCAGGATCGGGGCTGGCACGAGGACTTTCTCGCTAGAGCCCGCATCCGCGAGCACGTGTCCGCTGAGCAGGACGAGCCAGTGGAGGCTCTCGTGCGTGGCATTGAGTTGGTCCTCGGCAATCTGGCCAGTCGACTTGTACGTCTGGAACAAGAAATGCAACAGTCCTGATCGCTCCTGGATGAGCTGAGCGAGCAGGCCCAGGGTCTTGCCCGGCCGTGCACGCCCGAGTGCTGCCACCGCGACGAGTTGGTCCTCAAAGACCATCTGGTCCTCGTCGTTATAGTTTACGTCCCCATCACCCGACCCTCCGCCGCCACCCGCACCGTCACCGTTGTTGCTCGCCAGCCGAGTCGTGATGTACATTTCGAAGATCTGCACGGTGGCGTCCGCGATCGCGTCATAGTCAAAGACTGACTTGAAATGCTCGCTGTTGGCGGGAGCCGAGAGCTTGCCAGTCCCTCCACTGCCGTACACAGTGGACACTTCGCTCCCTTGAAAGAATGCTCAGCAAAAAAACGGGCCTTATTGTGTGTATAAACCTACATATCGACGTCCAGGCCTCCAAGAGCTCGTCAAATGCCTCGAGATACCACGTGTCGTCCACCTCTGAGGAACTTTTGCTGAGCGCAAAGAGGGTCACCTGCTGCACTTGGCTCATGAAGGTCATCATGTTGGGCAGATGCACGAGAGCCGCGAGCTTGAAGTTGAGGATGACCCGCTTGATAATCTGCGAGAGGCCCAACAGCTCCTGCCCAACGTCTTGGGCGGAATTCAAGCTAGAGAAGGGATAATGTAAGATTCGACCGAGAAAAAAAAATTTTTTTCGTTTTTTACGTGGAGGAAAGATGGAGAACGCCCTGGATGACAACAGAGGCATAGGAGATGCGCGCTGCCGCGTCGGCGTAGATTGGGCCCGATAGCGACGCAAGTTGGATAAGACATTGGATCGTTTGATGGGCGCCAGAATTGCGCCTGCGTGTCACCTCGTGCAGCTTGAAAAACATCTCGACGATGCTCGCGCTGGACAAAAATATGCTGCGCCACGTCACTGGCGGGCGCAGAAGAACCTGGGATGGTGGAGCAGAAGAGTCGTCGTTGTCGGCCTTGGCAAAGCTGCCTGCAAATTTGCGTGCATCTGAAAGAAATGGGGTTTCTTTTTTTATTAATTTCAAGTAATAAAAATAAATGTTTTTTTTTCTATCGCATCACCAGAGCCAGTAAACTCCCACTGGAGGATCAACTCGGCGAGGCCGATACAGGCATTGAAGAGCGAGCCCTGCTGCTGCAGCTGCGTTGGCGGCAAGGCGAGGAGATCGTTGAGGACGTTGAGGGCAAACATGAAGACCTGGGCCAGGGCCTCGGTCTCAAAGCCCCTGCGGCACTGGAAGTGGTACTCCCACGTGAACCCGAGGGCGCTCGCTTTGGTGGAGGAGAACTCCTTCACGACGGCGAGGAAGAGTGCAGCGATGGCATACTTTGTGGGTACGTCGCCGTGTTGCGCCTGCTGGTACTTTGCGACGAGATCGTTGATCATTGCGCCCATACGCGCGGCATAGGTCGCCATCCATGCGCCCTTGACGATGACGGCCACGACCAGCAGCAGCTGCTCGCGCACATACGTGGCCAGGCCGGCCGCGTGGTGCAGCACAAACGCGATTGTGTACCGCTGCACCTCGTCCAGCTGCTCGGGCGTCATCAGCGACCACTGCCTGATCACCGCCTCCTTGAGCGCACTGGCCGCCTCAAACTGCACCTGCGGCTTGCCCGTGTTCTCCAGCACAAAGCGGGCACTGTCCACCGTGGCCTTGGCGCGGAACTGCTGCAGCACCTGCTCGGCGGCCACACGCGTGGCGGGCACCTTTTTTAGGTCACGCAACATCGGTTAGAGGTGACATCGGCGCAATCGCTTGCCTGGAAATCGCCGCACGCGTCCTCAATCGACCTCAACAGGGACAACAGCGATCGGTCAGCCGCCATTATCGATAGTCAGGACCCCAGTTTCCCCACGTGGATGCCAATGTCGTCGCACGTTCTAGTGGTCACGACGCCGCCTGCGCCGCAGCGGCAACTGGTCTACTCGGTCAAGTTCCCGGAGGAGCTGTTCCAGCAGGTGGTGGAGCAGCAGGGGGGCCGCGTGCGCTTTGCCAAAGGGAACGATGCGGTACGTTTGTGGTGTTGTTTTTTTGGCTGTCCTTTTTTTTTTTTTTGGCGCGCGTGTTCATGATGTGGGTCGCTGACGATTGCTTTCGGGCTAACGCGTCTTTCTTGTGCTTGTCCTTTTTTTGCTGTTGCAGATCATTGTCGGCGGGAAAGAGTACCCGATCACGAGGCACAAGGTATGCTAAACAGGCCAGAGTGTACTAATGCTTTCGTGTGTGTGTGTGTTTTTCGTTCGCGGGTGTTTTCCTCGTGATGGATTGCGTGAATAAAGGAGAACCGGCGGACCGAGTTTTTCAGGGAGAGCTCAAACGGGTCGAACCTAGCGATCGTTGGCACGGCGCAGGAGAGCATCAACATCACCTACATGCTCGGGTCCCAGCGCATCTCCAAAATCAGCGAGGAAAACCTCAAGCTGACGAATGCCGAAAGGGACAAGCAGTACGGCCACTCTCTTTTTCACACCCACCACACACTGCCAACCTAAGCAAAACAAATCAATGACAGATCACAGGCAAAGGTGTTTGCGTCGCAGCAGTCGGCCAAGGGCTCCAAGATGACCGTCGTCAAGCGATCGGCTCCTGCGGTGCTCAACAACGTGGCCACGCCAGAACGGCCGTCCTCCCCGGCAAACTTTATGTCGGCCGCCGTAATCCACCAGCCCAACCGCATGTTTTCCGAGCTCGGCAAACTGAGCGTATGCTTGGACAAAGGGGGAAAAAGAGAACTCACATTGCCCATTCTCCACAGGATGTTGTCACTCCAGCTGCGGTGTCGCCGTTTGCTTCTTCTGGGTCTGTTTCCCTTAAGCGTGTGTCCAAGACCACAGCATCCTCCTCTTCGTCTTCTGCGACGGCTGCTGCCGCAGCAGCACCAAAGCCGCCAAAGAATCCGGCGCCACCAGCAAAACCGGCAAAAGCCCCAACCAGCGAAAAGACGTCCAACGGCAACAGCCACCACGTTGTGCCAGAGGTGGACGATGGGCCTCGGAAAAAGCTCAAAATAGACCCTGCATTGGGGAACAGCGTTAACGACGTCACGAGTGCGAGCATTAAGCGGCCAGGGGTCACTACGGCCACCGTGGGCGACCTCGGCAATCTCTCACTCGGCAGCATCGCCCCCATCACCTCTCACAGCGTCTACAAAAAGTACTCGTCCATCTACAATGAAAAGTACCAGCAGTACAACAGCATCTCCAACGTGATGCAGAGCTATGGCGACATGTTTAAAAGGTGTCCAAAAAAACAAACTCAAAATGCCTCATAGCTGAACCTCTGCATTTTCTAGACTGGAACAACAGCTCAAGGACGCGCCGAGCCAGGCAGAGAGAAGCCTGATCCAGCGCAAGATTTCGGAAGAGTTTGAGCGTGCGGGCGGCGACAGCCTCAGCAAAAAATTCGAGGAGCTCAAGCTCTATTTGACCAAGCTCAAAAACTACATTCACGAGTACGTCGCCTCCAAGACGGGTGGCTCGGCCTCGTCGTCCTCCCAGTAGGCGTTACCTGCATCCACGCCCCGATTTAATATAAAATATATAATATATGTAGCTATTGTATAAAAATGACGAGCATGTAGGTTGCAAGCCAGAAAGAGATTTTTTGTTTAAAAAAAAAGATGCTATAGTCTGTTGAGCAGCTCTTGCGAGTCGATGCGGGCGGCACGGTAGATGGACTTGGCCATGAGCGAGGGTTCCTGCCCCTCTTTCGCTTGGAGGATCTGGGCACGCAGCAGGTGGACGGCCCTGTTGTTGGGCTCGGCGTTTGCAGCGACCTCGATCAGCGACAGTGCCAGGTCAAAGCGACCTTCCGCGAGCAAATTCTTTGCACGCGCGACAAACGCAGTGGGGCCGCCTGTGAGCGCGACCACCTCACTAGGATTTCCACACGATAAGAACACAAATTATACTTTACTGAGATACCGCGCAAAGTCCTCGTCCTTGACGGGGCGCAGATGGGCCACGTCCTGGTCCCACCAGCCGCCGTAGAGCCGCCACTACAAAAGCAGAGACGGTGTAAGTGTATTTTGACCGGACGATGGCCAGACAATACCATGTTGTGGATAATGTACGAGGGATCGTCGTAGACAGGGCGCAGGAAAGGCTTGGCCAGGAGGTGCTCGGGCACCTTGACCGAGTGGAGGATCTTGTTGAGGGACCAACCCTGGTTGATAAAGTTGAGAGACTGCTCGACGATGGACTCGAGGAAGCCGGCGGTGGCGTCGAGGGCCTCGCGGACACGCTCCTTGCCAAAGATGGCCGGTCCGTGGCCGGGCAGGAGGAACTCGGCGTCGAGCTTGAGCATTTTGCGCAGGGCGACGGCCCACTCGCGCGGGTACCGCTGGGCCTTCTGCGGGTTGCCGCAGTTGGGCGTGGACCAGATGAAGAGGTCGCCGGTGCAGAGGACCTTTTGTTGGGGGAGCCAGACCCAGGTCGAGTCGTCCGTCTCGCCCTTGTCGTGGTGCAGGTCAAACTGGACACCGCCAATGGAGAGCGTCGTCTCCTCGCTGTTGTAGGTCCAGTCGGGGATGCGGTACTTGGTCGCAAACTACGCAGACAAAAGGAAAAAAAAGTTTTGAACAAGAAACATCCGAGATGCTTTGCTTTACATGGGGCTTGATCTGGAACTGGCGTCCGTTGATGACCGCGTTGCGCCCCAGCGAGATCTGGTACCGCTCGAACCGCTGCTTGACCAGCTCGTGCGATATCACGCGCACTCGCGGTAGTCCCTTGGCCGCGTACTCGTCCTCGACGGCGTGGATGCCCTGGCAGTGGTCAATGTGGCCGTGTGTGTAGATGGCCGTGTGCAGCGGCTTGCTGCTAAACTCGCCGATCGATTTCTTTACTTAACGAGATAAGTCTCACACACACACACACACACACACACACGTCATGAATAGGACACGCACCAGCAACAGCTTGCCCTTGTGGACCGCGCCCGTGTCGACCGCGACCGGTCCGTCCGCCGTGTCCACCAGCGTAATGTTTGCAAAGGTCATCACAAAGCCCACGCCCGCCGTCACCGTCTCCAGGTTCGTCTCAGGGAACGCCATCGTGCACGCCACCAGCTTGTCGGTGGATGCGTGCCGTGTCCACATCCGCTCCGACCACTCGCGCAAACCCAGTTGTTCCTTTGCCATTCCTGCTGGGCACGAAACTGCGGCATAATGGCGCTGGTGCGTTTTGTTCTAGAAAAAGCAAATGGTCGGCAAGGTCTCGCTCATGGGGACCTTTGAGGTAAGCCGCTGGGCCGCTGGGCCCTGCCATGGCGACAACGCCCTCACTAACGTGTGCTGTTCGAATAAAAAAAAAAACACCATGCAGGTCTGGCCCGCGTTTATTATTATTACCGGCCTGTTCTGCGTCGCAGGGTACGGGATGAACGGCGTGCATCGGCTCTTCAACAACGGCAAGGTAAAGCCGCAGTGCGATACCTCACTGAACTAACCCCCCCCATGCTTCGTCAGCCACGACGAACCTTGCTCGACGAGTGGGACCGCAAGATGATCGAGCGCGACCACAAGATCATGGGCAAGTACAACTTCCAGTCGGTACGCTTGTTGTTTCTTTCGTATAACGGGCGGTGCGTTTAACGCGCTGTATGCAGGACGGACTCGGCACCACCAAATAGAGATGATAGCCTTTGCTTTTTCTTGCAAATACTCCACAAGTCTGTGGTTTGTATTTTTTTTCTTTTTTTACGTTTTATGATTTTTTATAAAAAGAACAGCCATGGATGGGCAGAAGAAAGCGACTGGGGATCAGAGTCTAGCTGACGAGGCGAGGATTGCAACGAGACCAACTGCAGCGAGGAGAGCAGTACTCACTATTGCTATGGTCGCGAGGCCTCGAACATCGACTCCACGCCATGGGAAGCACGTCCAGGATCGTGAGTCCCTCGACATGAAGGGCCTGCTTGAGCGGGACCGTGCTGTCGTCCTCATTCCCGAGAAAGCACACGGTCTCGTTGTTGATCACGACGCCGGTGAACTGGGTCCTTGAACATAGACTGGATTTGCATGACCGAGAGCGGCTTGTTTGCTGCCCAGGGCAGTTGGTCTTTTATCCATAGCCGTGGGATCCGCTTCGTCCACGGCACGGTCCCGTACGCTAAACATCTGCTTGGCTGGCAAAAAAGAATCAGCGAAAAGGGAAAAAACGAGTTTTTTTGTCAACACCGACCACACTGCGGGCCTGCGACGATGAGCACGTTCAACGCGGCCGCATCACGCGTGTTCAGCTCCTTCGCGGGCTCGCCACCGCCGCAGCAGCAGTCGTCGCTAGCGAGCGGCACTGCGTCGGTCGTGGGCCACGGCAGCAGCACGACATCATCGGCGCACGTGTCGCCGAGCCCTTCGCAACAGGCCTTGCAATCCGGAGCTGTGTCACAGGGCGGCGGAGGGGGGCTGGACGAGGTAACGGACTCGTGTGCACCCCCCTGTGGTGGTGCTTAACCTTGTGCTTTTTTTTTTTTCTCTTCAAGGCGACGATCAAGGAGGCCACCAAGGGCATGACGGCCGAGGAGGAGAAGCAGTTTAGGGACAAGATGAAGGCCCTGATGGGCGTGCTGGAGGACGAGGTCAAGGAGCTGCAGGTGCAGCACACAAAGCTTATGGTAAGCGGAACGACTGTATGCTGGCATGTGGAACGCTGACCAAACGCGCCCACCGGCAGAACGTCACGGACAAGGGTGAGACGGGCAAGACCCTGTCCAAATCCAACGTGAGGAACATGAAGAGCAAGTCGGCCGGGCAGCGCAAGGAGGAGCCGGTGCTGCACGGTGAGGGTACGTTTGCGCTCGTTCTCTTTCGCTTTGACTAATGCACTCGTAGGCGCACAAAACATGATCAACTTGCTGCGTGAAAAGTGCGAGGAGTACGAGGCCGAGATAAAGATCCTCAAGGCGGAGCGCGACAGCATCAACTATGTCAAGGAGCAGAGCAAAGCGCGCATCCAGATGTACGAGGAGTCGATTGCCTCGACCGAAAAGATGCTTATGGAGGTGCGATCAATGCAAATACACCTGTGGCTGATACGCGGTCAATATAGTCTTACCAACGGTTGCACGTCTCTGCCAACGAGCTCTCGCTCAAGAACCGCAGGATCATCGAGCTCGAGACTAAGATTGGCTTGAAACAGCTGGGAAAGTAAATAAGAAAATAAAAAGTATTGTGCGTTTATTGAATTTACCTTTTTTGCTTCTCTACGTCTAGGAAAACAATAGAAGACGCGAGGCTATTTGAGGACCTGCATGATAAGGAGGTCATTCAGATGAAAACACGTCTTGGCGTTCTGGAAAAGGAAAATCTCGAGCAAAAACTCAAGCTTGACGCGCTTACACTGGTACGTGCTTGTTATGCAGTTAATTTTTTAAATAACCAAACAACTGTAGGAGCTAAAAAAGACAAAGGACGAGCAGGAGACAGAGGCCAACGAGCGCCGTGCACGCTTGGAACGAAGGCGGAAAGATCGCGTCCACACGGTCGAAGACGACGACGAGCCGACGTTTGTCAAGGCCAAGCCAAAGGAAACCGCGGCCGCGGCAACTGCAACCACAACCACAACCACAACTGCGCCCTCTGCTGTTGCTTCAGTAAAAATAGAATCAAAGGCGACGTCGCCCGAGGCTGCATCTGCGTCCGCTGCGCCCGCCGCCAAGTCCTCTGCTGCGAAAAAGTCGGACGAGGTGGCTGCTCCCGCTGCCCCCAAGGGCCCGAAAAAGGTCAAGCCGATCTTGTACAAGCAGGGTGCGCCGCGTCGCATCCAGGCCAAGGACAAGACCTTTGTCAGCTTTTCGATGAACGTTCTGTTGCTCGGTAATGAATGAATCAGTACGTTTCACTCATTCCTGTTTTAGATGGCTCGCTCGACGGCGATCTCGACCTGGTCAAGCTGTGCATCAAGAACGGCGGCGATGCCAACCAGCCCAACGAGGAGGGTCTTACGCCCCTCCACTCGGCAGCCTGCAACGGCCACGCCAAGATTGTCAATTTCCTGCTCGAGAATGGCGCAAACGTGAACGTGGTCGACGACGACTTGTGGACGCCACTACACGGTGCCGCTTGCTTTGGCGAGGTGGCCGTCGTGCGCGATCTCGTCCAGCACGGTGCCAACGTTGCCGCGGCCAACGCGGAGAACGATCTGCCCATGGACATTGCCGTGGAGGAGAAAACGAAAAAGTACCTGACCGAGGTCAACGACAACCGGAAAAAAGCCACGCAGCTCTATGCCCTGTACGACTTTGAGGCTGAGGAGGACGACGAGCTCAGCTTTAGCGCGGGAGCCATTTTGACTATCATCACCCCCGAGGCGGACCGTGACACGACCTGGTGGACTGCACAGTCTGTCAACAAGGCCAAGGGCTTTATTCCTGCCAACTTTGTCGGGGTACATTACTATTGCAAATGGGGAATTCTTCTTCTAATATTCTCAAATCGCAGTTGTACCCGCCAACAAAGAGCAAGCACTGAAGCGCCCTATTTCTATTTTTGTCTCTCGCTAACTTTTCAGTCTTGCTTAACACACAAAAAAAAAAAAACAGTCTTTTTGGCATTCTCGTATATGATCCTCCCTTTTCTTAGTAACCCCATCCACTACCTTCAATCAGATGTTGTTTTTTCACCCTTCTAAAGTCATGATTCGGAAAAAAAATTTAATTAAAATTTTTGCTGTCATCGCCGGCGAGGGTTAGCAGAGGCCTCCATCTGCTCGATCTGCTCGCGGGCCTGTGCGGTGAGGAGGTCGATGATGTCCTGCTTGAGCAGGTCCTTTGCAGCGTACTCGAGCGAACCCTCGTACACGGCCGTGATCGACGTCTCGTAGACGTACATGAACTTTGAGGCGAGGGCGCGTACGCTGTTGCACGTCCTGGCAATGGCCTCGCGCTCGCTGTCCTCCACCGGCCGCTCGTCCTCGGTCGACAGCGACTCGACGGCTTCCTCGTTGTTGTTGAACGCCTCGATCGCCTTGGAGTGCCTGCTGATCCAAATGTACCCGTTCAGCCCCAGGATAATGTCCACGCCCGACGGCAGCGTCACAAAGTGCGACGGGCTGCGCTTGACCAGGGCCGGTGGGATCACGACCAGCGTCCCGTTCTTGAGCTAGGATAGAGCTTTCTGTTCAGAACAAGTTTGGGGTTGGGTCTCCCTCTACCTTGCCGTATTTCATGCTGCGCGTGTGCAGGGACATTGCGCCGTCCTGGAAAAAGCTCTCGACCTTGGCACTGAGGAGGTCGCCCTCCTCGTAGAACTTTCGCATGTTGAGCTCGTCCTCTTCGCTCTTGCGTCGCTGGATGCCGCCGGGCAAGTTGATGGACGAGAGCATGAGCACCGCGTCCTGCCGCGCGTTCGTGTCCACCTTCCACCGGCGCTGTGCCACCTCCATCACACGGCACACCACCACGTCACCGATCTCGCCCGTGTATCGCGCCTGCAGCGGCCGCACAGAGATCAGCTTGTTGACCCGCTCGACGACACCGGCCACACTCGCCACCAGCTTGCCATCCTCGATGAACGTCCCGTGCCCTCTAGTTGAATAATGCCATTTTATGGTACAGTCACGGCCTGCGCATTGGACGGTACCGCATAAAGCCCGAATCGCTCAGGGTAATGACCTCGCCCGGGGTCACAATCTGTGCCATGACATCGCTGCTGCTGCCAGTGTTGCCGCCACCAATCATCACCGCCGCTCCTGCCTTGTTGCCAACTGCGTCCACCTGCATCGTGCTGCCGTCATCGCCGTCGTCACCGGCACCAGCAGCCGCCGCCACAGCCGCCACAGCCGCCACGTCCTTCACCACTTTGGCCTTTTTTGCACGTGGCTCCGCTGAGGCCATATTTACGAAAGTGCGCGGCCCTTTACTGCGCGCCAAAAATCAGACATCATGTCGACGACGGAGCAGACGACGGACGAGGTGGCCGCTGGGCTCATTGCCACTGCGCGCCAGCACCTGGTCAAGGACGAGTTTGAGCAGGCCATCGCAGGGCTGGCAACGGCACTCGACATGCTGTAAGCCTTACTTGGCCCTCGCACCCCCCTATCTTCTCATGTTGTTGCTTGCAAACGTTAGGACGACGACGTACGGCGACCTGGCCCCTCAGGCCGCCGAGTGCTACTACCTGTACGGCCGTGCGCTCACGCTCAACATCAGCGCCAACAACACGCTGCTGGGCGGTGACGCAGGCGGCGGTGACGGCGACGACGAGGAGGAGGCGGACGACAACGACGAAGAGGACAACGAGGTGCCACAGGAGGGCGCTGCTGGGTCGGCAGCCTCTGGAGAGGGAGAGGCAGAGCCATCGGCGGCGGTAGCGGGCGAGAATGTGGACGATTCGCAGCTGGCGTGGGAGGTCCTCGAGACTGCCCGTATCATCTTTTCAAAGCTGGACGGAGCAAAGGCACAAGAGTACCTGGGCAAGATCCACGGGACGATGGCCGACCTGTCGATGGAGGGCGGTACTGTTCTGAAGCAGTGGCGTTTACATTGGCTTTGTGACTGACGTTGTGGCAAAACAGGAACGTTTGACGTGGCCGTGAACGAGTACAAGGCCGCCCTGCACATCCAGGAGCTGGTCAACCCGCCCCTGAGCCGTGTCATCGCTGAGACGCACTTTAAGCTCGCCCTCGCCAACGAGGTCAAGCCGGACATTGATCAGGCAACCGTGCACCTCGTCAAGGCGATCCAGCTGCTCGAGGCGCGTGTCCAGTGGCTCCAAATAACGCCACCCGCTGCTGCCTCTGACGACAAGGGCAAGGGCAAGGCCCCCGCGGAAGACGGCGGCAACTTTGCAGGTGTAGGGGGGATCGTCCTCGAGCCGCTCCCGCCCCCAGAGGAGGCCAAGGTCGAGATTCAGGAGATTCAAGAGCTTTTGGAGGCCCTTCACCAAAAGGTAAGAGATAATATCAGAGCGATAACATTATTAACCCCCCTTTATCGGCAACAGAAAGAGGACTATGACCTCGAGGCCAAGAAAGAGTTTCAGCTCAACGAGGAGCGCAAGAACATTATTCGTGCTGCCTTTGGCGAGCTCGCCAGCCTCGGCGGCGCCACGCCATCTGCTTCGTCATCCGCATCCTCATCGTCATCTGCCGTGCCCGCCCCCGCCGTCAACGCCTTTGGCTTTGCCGCACCAAGCGCAGCTGCGGCTGCCGCGCCTGTCAACGATCTCAGCTCGGTCGTGCGCAAGCGCAAGGCACCCGATGCAGCACCAGCACAAGTACCAGCACAAGCACCTTCGGCCGCCGTCAAGCCGGAGGAGGCAGATGGCTCTGCCAGCAAGGCCTCCAAGACAGAGCAGTAGACTATTCCTCTGTTTTTTATGGTTGGAAGACCACCTTATCATGCCAATCAACCCCCTAAATAAATAAAAAAAAATTTTTTTTTCCAGTGCTGTTGCGTTGGCCTGTGATCGCCATTACAAAGAACAGGGCAATGGCAATCGCCTGTTGAGGAAGAAAGGCATGTCATTCGATTTATTTTGTCGCCTATTTTTAGGACAAGCAAATTATCCGCACAAATGAGCAGCGGCACAACGAGCCTCGACGTGCTGCGTGCCCGTCTGGAGGAGCTCGAGCGTCGGCGGACGGCCAACAACATAGCCCTGGAAGAGCTTCTCTCGTACGCTCGTGCCAAGCGCAGCAGCACCAGCACCAGCGGCAGCAGACTCGGTGGTGGTGGTGGTGGGAAGAAGTCTTCCCTTTCCAACTCGCTATCGTCGCTGGGCCCCCAGAACGGGGCTCTCTACGGGAGCAACACGCAGCTGTCGACGTCGCCGTCGGTGCTGAGCCTGACCAGCGACACGGCCAGCGTCCGGTCCGTGTCCCTGTCGCTCGGGGGCGACGACCAGCCACAACAGCTGCCCACGACGTCGACCGTATCGGCAGCGTCATCCCTGGACGAAGGCCACCTGCACTATCGCAACAGCCACAGCAGCCAGCACAGCGCGCACCAGCCGCTGCACCGAATGGACAGCAACGGCAGCAGCGGCAGCAACAGCAGCCTGGGAGCCCTGGCGGTCGAGAGTGTCACGGAACCACCAGCAACAACCACAGCCCCAATCCCGACGACGGGAGGAAGGAAGCAGGCGCCCCCACAGCCGGCAAGCACAGCAGCATTTTCCACCCTCGTGTTCGCGTCCGCCCCGCCGCCGGCCCCACAATCTAGTGCTCCTGTCGTGGCAGCAGCACCAGGGCCGGACTCGCAGCAACAGCCTCCTGCTCAGGCAGCTCAGCAGCAGCAGCAGCAAGAACAGCAGCAGCCAGCGGCACTGGCCAAGGGCGGCTTCTTTAAATCGCTTATCAGGTCCAATAGCGGACAAAAGCTATGGGGCAGCTCCAACTCGGGCGCGTTGCCACCGCCCGTGCCTGACAAGGACCTGCCTCCGATCCCCAGTGCGACCGCCGGAGGAAAAACGAGCGCAGACCCGCCACATAACTCGTCTTTGTTGGCGCCCGAGGCCAGCGGCGATGAAGAAAAGGTACGACCCAAACTGATAACAAAAGAAAACGGAGAAATAAACATATTTTTTCACCACAGACTTCACCCATGGCAAGACGAAAGGCCGAGCACGAGCAAAAGCGAGCCGAGATGCGCCGCGCGCTCGCCCACGATACCCACTTTGGTGGCCATTGAGATCGTCTCCGCATTTCTTTATTTTTTTTTTTAAAGAACATCAAAATATATTAATGTTCTGTTGTTCTTTTCTCATATATTATCGCCTTTCAGATCAGGCGGGGCTCTCTCTCTCTCTCACAGTGGTCTTGTACAGCGAGGAAGAAGGAAAAAAAAGCATTTCCAAAAAAAAAAAAAATGAGCGCAAAAACACCGACCAAGACTCCCTCAAAGTCGTCTGGGTCAGCCAAATCGTCACCGGCCAGGACGCCGACGGCCTCGCCCTCGCCCTCGCCCTCCGCGTCTCGTGCATCAACCCTCACGCCCGTCAAGCAGGTGCAGCAGCCGAAGGAGTTCCAATGGCCCGTGTCCTTTGCCCGCGCCAATGCGGCCAGTCTTTCAGCTGAGGTGGACCCGCGTGGCTTCGTCCACCCGGCCGATTTCGTCCGCTTGCGCATTCGCGTGGGCGATGCCGTCATCGTCATTGTGCCACCTCCTGAAGGAGCGGCCGAAGGAGCGGCCGAAGGGGCACACGAGGCACAAAGAGACGTGGTTGCCCTGTGGCCCAGTGCCTCTGTCCCCGTTGGCCAGCTCGCCCTCCCTGGCTACGTCTGCAACGGGACCAGCACCACCGCGACTCTGACAATCGAGCGAGTGGGCGAAGACCACGGCATCAGCCCCATCCGCTCGCTGTCGCTGCGCCCCGTGGCCGCCACGGACCACGCCGTCCGCCGCGTCGCCGAGCTCGTCAACCAGCAGGCGCTGCACTGGACGCAGCTGAACGCCCATCTGGCCACGTCGCGGCGGCTGCTGTGTCTGCACGGAGGGGTCCACGTTGTCCTCAACGGCCGGCCGCGCCGCTTTATCGTGACGGGGATGGAGCTCGAGGGCACCGGCGGGCCGATTGGCCTGTTTGTTGAGGAGACAACCCGGCTACAAGTCACGGCCGACACTGCCACAGCAGCAGCAGCAGCAGCACCACCAACCACAGATAAACCGGCAGCCTTCTCCACGTCCTTTGCAGACATCGGCGGCCTCAAGCAGCAGATCAACAGCATCAAGGAGCTGCTCGTGCCCTTTGTGCAGCGGTCCGACGTCTACCAGCGCTTCAAGCTGCGGCCTCCACGAGGCATCCTGCTGTACGGCCCACCGGGCACGGGCAAGACGATGCTGGCTCGCTGCGTGGCGGGCGAGCTGGGCGTGGCGTTCTACAGCCTCAGCGCCGTCGAGGCCGTGAGCAAGTACTATGGCGAGACAGAGGCAAAGATCAAGGAGATCTTTGACAAGGCCAAGGCGACTGCGCCAGCGATTGTCTTTATCGACGAGATCGACGTGCTCGCGCCCAAGCGGGATGCCGTGCAGAGCGATCTGGAGAAGAGGGTCGTGGCAACGCTGTTGACAATCATGGACGGCGCCAACTCGTCCCCGTCGGCGGCCGACTTTGTTGTCCTCGCGGCAACGAACCGGCCCGGTGCCCTCGACCCTGCCCTCGTACGTTTTTGAACCGCTATTTTTTATTTATTATTTTGGCACTGTGCAGAGACGGCCTGGGAGGTTTGACACCGAGCTGGAGATCGGCATCCCGACATCGCAGGACCGTTCAGACATTCTGCAAAAGCTTCTCAGCAAAGGCAAAAGCCCATCGCCGCTGAGCCCGCGGCAGGTCCAGGACGTGGCCGACGCCTGTCACGGCTACGTCGGCGCCGATCTCAAGGCGCTCGTGAACGAGGCCGCCCTCCTCAGCATCCGGCGGCGGCACAAGACTCAACAGGACGCAGACGAGCAGCAGCAGCAGCATGTGGCCATCTCCTTTGAGGACCTGCAAGGCGCACTCGTCCACGTGCGACCCAGTGCCATGCGCCAGATCTTGATCGAGGTGCCCACAGTCACATGGGCCGATATCGGCGGCCAGGAAGAGGTCAAGGCGCGCCTCCGCGAGGCGGTCGAGTGGCCCCTCAAGGTAACAATAGCAAACAGACAAATATTGTCTTATTTAAGAATAACTAGCACCCCGAGGCGTTCAGCAGACTCGGCATCCGACCTCCCAAAGGGCTGCTGCTCTACGGCCCGCCCGGCAACTCCAAGACAATGATGGCCAAAGCACTCGCCAACGAGGCCAAACTCAACTTTCTGGCCGTGAAGGGCCCCGAGCTGTTCTCCAAATGGGTGGGCGAGTCGGAGCGGGCCGTGCGCGAACTCTTCCGCAAAGCTCGCCAGGTCGCCCCGTCAATCGTGTTCCTGGATGAGGTGGACGCGATCGCGAGTCAACGTGGCCAACAGGGCGGCGGCGACTCGTCCTCCTCCGTGGGCGATCGGGTGCTGTCGCAGATGCTCACCGAGCTGGACGGCATCGAGCCCCTCGTCAACGTGGTCGTGTTGGCGGCCACCAACCGGCCCGATATCCTTGATCGCGCGCTGCTCCGCCCTGGTCGCATTGACCGGCTGCTGTTTATTGGCCTGCCCGATCCGGACGCTCGCAGGGCCATCCTCGCTCGCCATCTGGCCAAGACCCCGAATGACCTCACGCCCGACCAGGTGGACGCGATGGCGACCGGCCAGCTCGAAGGCTACTCGGGCGCCGAGGTGGCCGCTGTCTGTCGCGAGGCATCCATGGCTGCCCTCGAGGAGGACATCAACACGGTCGTGGGCGTGTCACTGCGCCACTTTACAGCCGCCCTCAACAGGGTCAAGCCGCGGACGTCGCAGCAGATGCTAGACTTTTACGCAAACTTCCAGAAAAAGAGCGGGCTGTCGAGCTTGTGAATACAGTCGGAAAAAAAAAAAAAAAAACAGTGCCCAATTCTAATGATGTCTGTTGGTACAGAGAGGGTGTTGAAGAAAATTTACGAGAAAACGCAAGACGGATTTTTTGTTTTATAGTACGACTCCAGCAATTACTTGGTGCCCGCTGCGCGCATCTCATCCTTGACAAAGTCGAACGAGTCCTTCTTGCCATCGACAAAGCCAAAGCTCGATTTGGAGCCAGTGCCCTGGGGAGCAGCGCTGGGGACAATGTAGTTGGCCGAGTACTTGGTCTTCTCGATCATGTTGGGGTCGATGGCGATTCTGCTGGCACTGCCGCCAAACGCGCTGGGAGCATACGCACCAGGAGCGCCAACGCCAAACTGAAGTTGTTGCTGTTGGGCCGCCTGGGGGATTGGTGTGCTGTACGGGCCAGCCGCGATCGATCCCGGCCCGGCTGCGTACAGGCTGCTGAGATTGACGGGCTGCTTGGGTGCCCTCACGGCGGCGGCGCCACCGGCCGGGCCCAAAAGGTCGAGCAGGTTGTCATTGGCCAGGGATGACGCGGGCGTGGGTGCGTGGGGCACGCTCGTTCCAAACACGTCCGAGAGATCGCTCGTTGTCGAGCCAGTGAACGAGGACGCGGCGGGAGACGAGCCACCACCAATGAAATCAAACAAACTATCGTTGGCAAGGGACGACGCAGGCGTGGGCGCAGCTGGCGCCGACGTGCCCAAAAAGTCAAAGCTGCTGCTGCTGCTGTCCCTGAAGGAGGAAAAAAAAATAAATAGATTGGTAAATAAATATTAATTTGTTTCTTCATACGGGGACAAGGCGTCGACGGGGGCAGGAGTGTCCCAGATGCTCATGCTTTGCAGTTGATGTGCAACAGCAGTCGACGAAGCAACACTGGGGGAGGAAATTGGCAGGGGTGCGGTGGACGGGGTGGATGATTGCGATGAGGCTGCCGTAACCTCAATGTCCAGGAGATAGCAAACCTTGATGGCCTTGGTGGAGACGCTGTTCTTGCTCGAGTTGCTGAGCTGGCTAATCGTGCTGCCGTATTTTTTGATCTCGTTGATGATCTTGGCGTTGCCCTCGCTGATGGCCGACTCGATAACGTACAGAGCTCGCTAAAAGCATTAAAATTTAAAAATAAAGAAAACCAAAAAAAAAAGTACGAGCTGGTGGCTGCCCTCCTCGCCAGCAAGGACCTGTGCCAAGGCGGCAGCGAGCACGGCGCCGTTCATCGAGCGGGTGCGCTGGTTAAACTCGGCCAAGGCTTCACGGGTGGGATGGGCACGTACTCCCAGCTGTGTGATCTCCGTAACGACGCGGTACTCTGGCGAGTTGCGGTCGACGCTTACGCCGTTTCCGTTGGCATGGTGTGCGTCATGATCTTCCTCCTCCTCTTCGTCTTCGTCGTCGTCGTCGTCGTCGTCCTCCTCCTCCTCCTCTTGGTGGGCACCAACGGCCGCCGACGCGGCCACCGCGCCAAACGCCTTTTGGGACGAGGACTTTGTGGAGCTGGCGATAGCGGGAGCGGTGGCCGAGCCCCAGCCGCCACCGACCTCGCCAACCTTGCGCTGCTGGAAGTCTGAGTTTGAGCTGAGCGTGGTCTGCTGGAAGCGCGCCTGGTTGTAGCTGGAATTTGCCGCCTGGATGGCTGCCGAGCTCGGGGGGACGTAATTGCCGCTGCTGCTCTGGAGCACGCAACAAAACACAGATTCAGGACACAACAAAAATAAAAAATAAAAATAGGCGGTACGGTGAAGGGCTTGCCGGTTCCACCGCCATACGTGGTGGACGACACGGGCGCTCCGCCGTACTGGGCAAGGTTGGTCACGGCGTCCATCACTCCGTCCTTGACACGGTCGATGATGCTGCTCTGGGGTGCCTGGTAGTTTGGGTTGCCGATGCCCCACATCCGCTTGCTCCCGTCGTCATTGTACTGGTTTTGGTTGCTGGACGAGCGGTAGGCGTTGGCGGCTGCGTTGGTGGCAGTGGAGGACGAATACTGAGGAGCAGAGTAGCCGCCACCGCCGCCGCCGCTGCTGCTGCTGCTGCTGCTGCCGATGCCGCTGCCGCTGCCGCTGCTGTTGAACTGTTGGGCGTCGCCCAGGGTCTTTGGTCGCTCGCGCTTGATTGCGGCTGGGTTTTCAAAGACAATCTGGATCAGCTCTGACGCCGCGTCGCGCACCTGCTTTGCGGGTCCGTCGCCGAGAATGGGGTGGAGCGGAGGGCGATACTCTATTGAGCATTGCAACGACTGTTAAAAACAGGCAGGCAACGTGGTGGTGGTAAAAGAAAGACGTACGTGTGGCAGACTT
>Ga0302227_10000731_pt1 | contig 26588 bp, 29 predicted proteins | sample II_Palsa_N1_1_FD_193525 | JGI IMG/M metagenome (GOLD analysis project Ga0302227, IMG submission 193525) | Peat permafrost microbial communities from Stordalen Mire near Abisko, Sweden - II_Palsa_N1_1 | ecosystem: Environmental > Terrestrial > Soil > Palsa > Peat permafrost | place: Sweden... | reverse complement strand
TCAAACTCTCCATTGTAAAATGTTTTGTTTGTTCACTGACCCTATTATCAATTAATAGAATCTGTGTATAATTATTCTCTTTATACAAGTCCTCTCAACTTCTCTTTTCTTTCGTATATCAAACACTTTAGTTTGCTTCGGATCTGATTACTCTTTTCCTTCGCGCTCCGAAGCTTTCAACTACGTTACATGATTTTCTATTTCTTAAAAGAACTTTCTCGATATGCTTCACAGCTTATCTATATGTTTTACCGCATTGCGCGGCTAACTTTTCATTTTTGTTCGCTTAACCTTACGTTTAGCTTTTTCAATTTCCGATTAAGATTCGCTCTTAATCTTTCCCTCTTTCCGCTCCAAACCGTTTCCGATTTTCCTCCCTTTCTTTTGGGACTGCAAAGGTAGGAAACCTTTTTAATTTTGCAAACTTTATTTTTTTTATTTTTCTAAAGTTTTTTTGCCGCTTTCTTTCTCTCTTTTCTCCTTCGTTTGCGGGCTGCAAAGATGCGACTTTTTATTTTATCTGTCAAGTGAAAAATCACTTTATTTTAGATTATTTTATTGTCGCTAAATGTTCAAAAAACAACCGCTATTTCTTTAGCGGGGCACAAATGTAACAAGAATATCCAACCCTCCAAAAACATTTTTACAATATTTGTGTATCCATTTATAACTACCTGTTTAACAGCTTATATTAGGCTAAACTTTTTTCAATGATATATAGTAAACAGGGCTATTATTGAATTCGTATCTTTGAAACAAGATATGGACAAGCTAAATTTCCCTCCCAATTTTTTAGAATCTTTAAGCGGAGAGCCGGGTTTCGACGCGGAAAACTTCATTAATACGCATCAATTTTCTGAAACGCCTACTTCTATAAGGATAAATCCTTTTAAAATTTCGGCAATAAAAGCGGATGGCCAGGTGCCCTGGTGCCCCGAAGGCTATTATTTAGATACCCGCCCCTCGTTTACATTCGATCCATTATTCCATGCGGGCTGTTATTATGTACAGGAAGCATCGTCTATGTTTATCGGCCATATCTTAAAAACCATTAAGCCGGATGGCGAACCGGTGAAGATATTGGACCTATGCGCTGCGCCCGGCGGTAAAAGCACACTGATCAATTCGGCTATGCAGCCGGATGACCTGCTAGTGGCAAACGAAATTATCAAAACGCGCGTGCCGGTGCTTGCCGATAATTTAAGCCGCTGGGGAACGGCCAATGTTATTGTTACTAATAATGACCCGAAAGATTTTACCCGCCTTAAAGGTTTCTTTGATATTATATTGGTTGATGCGCCTTGCTCGGGCTCGGGTATGTTTCGTAAAGACCCGGCAGCGATGGATGAGTGGAGTGAGAACAATGTAGTGCTATGCCATCAACGGCAGGAACGTATTTTAGCTGACATTTATCCATGCCTAAAAGAGGGCGGAAACCTTATATATAGTACCTGCTCCTACTCGCACCAGGAAAACGAGGATATTTTGGATTGGCTTTGCGATAGCTTCGAGCTCGAAAGCTTGCCTATACCTATATATAAGGAGTGGGGCATTGTTGAAACGCAATCGCCGAAGCAAAAAGCGTGGGGCTATCGCTTTTACCCGGGCAAGGTTAAGGGCGAAGGATTGTTCGCGGCTTGCCTGCGTAAAACCGGAACCCAGGAAATGATGGGCGGCTTTAAAAACAAGGAACAGCAAAAGGTTGTGATGAAGGAGCTGGACCAGGTTAAAGAATACATCACAGAGCCAAGCAATTTTTACTATTTTAAAGTGAACGATGATTGGATGGCCATTAACCGCAACCATATAGAAAGCCTGAATATTTTAGGTCGAAACCTCTACATTAAAAAATCCGGCGTTAGGATAGGTAAACTGGCAGGTAAAGATTTGGTGCCCGACCATGAACTGGCTTTAAGTACTATTATTAATAAGGATGCCGTTTTGCAAACCGAACTAGGCAAGGACCAGGCCATACAGTATTTAAGGCGCGATAACATCAGCATAAACCCAACCGAAAAAGGCTGGAGCCTGATGAACTTTGAAGGCCATGCTTTGGGCTGGGCGAAGTTGCTACCGAACAGGATCAATAATTATTACCCAAAGGAGATCAGGATATTTTCGCAGCAGCCTTAGTGAGAGCCCTCTTTACACTTTGTCATTCTGAACGGAGTGAAGAATCTATCGATAGGCTCACCGCCTGAAGAATAGCGAATAGATGCTTCTTTCCTCAGCATGACAAATGGGAGAGTACGCACTAATTAAGATTTTGTTATTCTGTACGGAGTGAAGAATCGATCGATAGGCTCACCGCCTTGAAAATTAGCGGATAGATGCTTCGTTCCTCAGCATGACAAGGAGGCTAAAGGTAAACTTACGATACCGTTATCTCACCGCGCAAATCTGTTTCCAGCCATTCTTTAACCTGCAATGGATCGTTGCTTTGGCCCAGGAGGTACATCATTTTGGTTACCGCGGCTTCAAAGGTCATGTCGTACCCGTTGGCTACGCCCATATCTTTTAGTTCTTTGCTGGTTTCGTAACGGCCCAATTCTACGGTACCCACTTTACATTGGGAAATATCCAGTATCACTTTACCGCTTTTGATGGCTTCTTTTAGCATATCAATAAACCAGGATTCGGTAGTGGTGTTACCGGCACCAAATGTTTCCATCACTACACCTCTAACATCCGCCTTCAAAATAGTCTCCACTACTTTAGGGCTGATTCCGGGATACAGTTTTAACACGGCGACATCGCTAACCAGTTCTTTATGCACAATCATTGGTGCATCTGCCGGTTGGCGGATATCATTGGCGCTGAAACGCAGGTGTACTCCTGATTCAGCGAGTATGGGATAATTTGGGGAGCGAAACGCTTCGAATTTGGATGAGTTGTATTTAAATGAGCGGTTACCCCTGAAAAGTTTATAATCAAAATAGATGCAAACCTCCGGCACACGTGCACGATCGTTCTTTTTGGCGTTGGCAATTTCGATGGAAGTCATTAAATTTTCCTTCGCATCGGTGCGGATAGCGCTGATAGGCAATTGCGAGCCGGTGAAAATTACGGGTTTCGCCAGGTTTTCGAGCATAAAGCTCATTACCGAAGCGGTAAACGACATGGTATCCGATCCATGCAGAATCACAAAGCCATCAACATCATCATAATGTGATTCGATCAGCCCGGCAAGCTCGCTCCAGATCTCGGGGTTCATGTTTGATGAATCGATGATCTTATCAAACGAGTGTACCTTAATTTTACAGTTTAATTTATCAAGCTCAGGAACGTTATCCATTATTTGCTCAAAATTGATGGGTTTGAGCACCTTGGTAGCAGGGTCGCTCATCATACCTATGGTACCCCCGGTATAGATGATCAGTATCTGGCTCATGAATAAATTAAATCAAAAATCAATAAATTAATTATATACCAAATATTTGCTTTGAATTTTGGGTGGTGATAGCAGCCACCTCTTCAACGCTAAGCTGATATAGCTCCGCCACTTTTTGGGCAATGTAAATTAAGTATGAACTTTCATTAGGTTTACCCCGGTGCGGAACAGGCGAAAGGTACGGAGAATCTGTCTCTAAAACGATATGTTGTAAGTCGATTTCTGCTAAAAATTTATCTATGCCACCGTTTTTGTAGGTTACTACACCACCGATGCCTAAATAAAAACCTAAATCTATCGCTTTAAGCCCCTGCTCATGATTGCCGGTAAAACAATGCAAAATACCATGCAGATCATCGCCGCGTTCTTCTTCCAGCACTGCAAATACTTCATCAAATGCTTCGCGGCAGTGGATAACAATAGGGAGTTTTAACTCTTTAGCTTTTTTTATCTGTGCTTTAAAGGCCAGTATTTGTTGGGGCAGGGTTGTTTTATCCCAGTAAAGATCTATCCCGATCTCGCCGATGGCATAAATTTTACGGTCATGCTGAGTGTTCCAGATATTATCCAATACCGTTTCCCAATCTGCTTTTACCGAACATGGGTGCAGGCCAAGCATAGGGTAGCATTTATCCGGATACTCCGCCGCCAAATCAAACACCTGTGCTGCCGAAGAAACATCAACATTAGGCAAAAATAACCGGTCGATGTTATGATCGGCACAACGCTGCATGAGGGCGGCGCGTTTTACCTCGTCGGTTTCGTAATATAAATGGGTATGCGTATCAGTAAGTACCATCGTACAAAAATAAAAAAGCCCCCTGTTATCAGGAGGCTTTGTGTTAATTATTTGCGGTTGTTTTAGCAGGATAATGCTTTTTAACCGGGTAATGCTTTTTAACGGGAGCCACCGGCGCGTGTTTTATTCGTTTCACGCTAACCAGCTCTACATCAAACACCAGCGGACTGGCAGGCGGGATCGGGCCGCTGCCTTCATCGCCGTAGGCTAACGCTGATGGTATGATAAAGATTGCTTTTTCACCTTCGTGCAATAAAAGCAAGCCTTCATCCCAACCTTTAATTACCTGGCTGGTGTTAACCGGGAATTTGATCGGCGCATAAGTTCTGCCCGGTTGGTCAAGGTTCGATAATTTAGCGATCGCTTCAATATTCGAATCGAAAACCTGGCCGTTTAACAATTTACCGGCATAGTTAACCGCTACGGTATCGCCGGTAAGCGGCCTTGGTTTAAGCGAGGCCTTGGTTATAACATACCTTAAGCCAGATGGCGTAGTTTTTACAACCAGCTTTTTATCAGCAATGTATTTAGCGATATCAACATCTTCGTTAGCGCGAACTTTGGCTATGTCGGCATTACGCTCGGCAATGGCATCACTAAGCGACTGGATCTTTTCAACCTTGATGTAAAAATTGATGTTGCTGCCTGCCGGGAAAAATGCCGGGCGGCCTTCTTCATGCCCTTTAAATACCGAATCTGAAGGCATTTTAACCATGATGCTGTCATTAAGCGCAAGCAAAGGAAAAATATCCATCATATCGGTAAGCGACTGTGATGGCTGCACCTGTATTTTAATAGGGTGCCCCATGCTGTAGGTGCTCGAGATCAATGAATCTTTATCGGTTTTTTGGGTAACATCAATGGTGATTACGTCGTTCTCTTTGATTTTATCGCCGGGATTGTGCGTAAACATGGTGTATTGCACGCCCTTTGCAGTACGTTGCATCTCGTTTTGGGCATTTGCTGTAGCAGCGCCTGCACAAATCATTAAAATACCAACAATGTATTTTTTCATATAAACAAAAAAACCTTCCCGGGTTAGCGGGAAGGTGTATGAATCAAATTATTTTTTAACTGGATGCTGCATTTGTTGTAACTGCTGGATGCTTGGCATTGCAGGTGCAACTGGTTTTGGCGCGTTAGGGTTTGGTTTAATGATATCAACCATCTCAACTTCAAATTCTATTGGAGTGAACGGAGTGATAACCGACATGCCACGCTCGCCATAAGCAAGGTTTGATGGGATAACAAATATCGCTTTTGCACCTTTGTTTAACAATTGCAAACCTTCGTCCCATCCTGGTATAACCCTTTTTTGACCTACAGGGATGTGGATTGGTTTAAACTGGCGCATTGGATCAATTGGTAATTTACCTTTAACCGCTTCGTCTTTAACTGATGTATCAAAAACTTTTCCGCTTAATAATTTACCGGTGTAGTTAACAACAGCAGTATCATTAGGCATTGCATTAGGGCCTGTACCTGGCTGAACAATTACATAGTATAAGCTATCAGCAGTTTGTTTAACCGCAAGTTTGTTATCAGCTATATATTTTTGGATAGCTGCAGGCTCACGTTTTTTAAGCACTTGTGCTTGGGCTTTCATAAAATCAGTAACCTCTGTTTGGAAAACCTGGTCGCTTAATTTGCCTTTAGGGATAATTTTCTCAACCTTAATGGTGTAAACAAAATATTTGCCTTTAAAGTTAGGCTGTCTTTGTTGTCCTTTTTTAAACATGGAGTCAGCAGCTACTTTAATAGTAGCGCTATCGCCTTCAGCTAATTGCTGTAAGCCTGTAAAAATATCACCTTTAAACTGTGGTTTTGGAACCAAAGTTTGTACCGCGCGGCCAGTTTCATAAGTGCTGTATAATACAGAATCATCGTCCCTTTTAACGATCATGTTAACGCTAATAAAGTCACCTGACTCAATTTTCGGTCCGCCTTTATCCACGTATATGTCATAAAGCATACCTCCGTCACCTTTTTTAAATCCGCCATTGCAGCTTGCTAATCCCACCGACGCAAGAGCTAAAAACATTAGGGTTTTTTTCATTTTAATTATTGAATTAATAAATTTTTATATTTAGGTAAAATTAATTTAAATTCTTCTACAGTTTCTGCAAGGGTACTTGTTGATACACCACCAGCCGCGTTGCGGTGACCGCCGCCGCTAAAATACTTTTTACATATTTCATTTGCCGGAAAATCTCCTTTTGAGCGCAAAGATAATTTTACTTTATCTTTCCGTTCAACTATAAATGCAGCTAAACGCACATTACTTATTGATAGTGCATAGTTAACAATTCCTTCGGTATCGCCGGTAATCACATCAAACGCTTTCAGCTCTTCGGCAGTAACGGTTATTAACGCGGTATTGTACTCATTAAAAACCTGTAGCTTATTTGCCAGGCAATGGCCCAAAAACCGCAGCCGCATTTCGGTCGAGTCATTATAAACCAGTTCGTGGATGCGCGCGTTAGGTGCGCCGGCATCAATCAGGTCGGCAACTATGCGGTGCACGGCCGATGTAGTGTTAGGCAAACGGAACGAAGCAGAATCCGTCATGATGCCGGTGTATAAACAGCTGGCAACATCCGCATTCACAAGTTCTTTATGGCCAAGTACATCTACTATAAAGGTATATACTAATTGTGCCGCGGCACAGGCGTTAATATCCCAATGGCGGTAATCATCAAAATCCTGTGGTTCCAGGTGATGATCTATCATTATTTTGTAGGCCTTGCTTTCGCCAACCTTTACGCCCATCTCGTTAATACGCCCAAGCGCGTTAAAGTCAAGGCAAAAGATAATATCGGCATCAGCTATCAAAGCATCAGCTTCGGCAGTATGATCGGTGTAGATCATTACATCGCCATTACCCGGCATCCAGTTTAAAAACTGGGGATAATCGCTCGGGGTAATAACCTTAGCATGATGCCCCTGCTGTATCAAATAATTGTACATGCCTAATGACGAACCCATAGCATCACCATCAGGTTTATGATGCGTTGTAATAACTATTTTTTGGGGCTGCGATAAAATATCAATAAGCGAAGCAGTATCTAACATCAATTTCTAAAAAAGAGTTGCAAAGCTAAATAAATTTCCAACTCATTGACAGATAAGTAAAACATTTTTTTGTTTTGCTGATTGTAAACCTTATACCTATATAATATAGTATAAAAGCCAATAATAAACCCACGCCTTTATACTTAAATTAAAAACACTACTTTTGCAGCAATTTTTAAAACATACTATGGCAAGTAACAGAACATTCACAATGGTTAAGCCTGACGCGGTTGCAGCAGGACACACAGGTGCAATAATTGACCAGATTATAAAAAGCGGCTTTAAATTAGTTGCTATGAAATATCTTTATTTAACTCCTGAAAAAGCAGGCCAGTTTTACGCGGTACACAGCGAGCGCCCTTTTTACAAGGATTTAGTTAGCTTTATGTCATCGGGCCCTATTGTAGCGGCAATATTGGAGAAAGATAACGCTATTGAAGATTTTCGTAAGTTGATCGGTGCTACCGACCCGGCTAAAGCTGATGAAGGAACTATCCGTAACAGGTTTGCAAAATCAATTGATGCAAATGCCGTACACGGTTCTGACTCTGACGAAAATGCACAGATTGAAGGAAGCTTTTTCTTCTCGGCATTTGAACAGTTTTAAGCTATTGTTAAGCTTATTTTAGATTCCCTTAAAACAACCCATAAATTATTTGATAATTTATTTTGTTTTAAGGGATTTTTATTTATACATTTACTAACCTAAAGTGAATTATAAATCAACAAGTTATGAAAAGCGTAGTTAAATTAGCAATATACTCCATACTGGTAGTGGTATTATGCGCTTCCTTCATCATTATATTTAAAAACCACCCTGAAGTTCAGCTTTCATTCCTGGTACCGGGAATCTTCATCCTTATCTACTCAAAAATCCGTGATGAAGTTTATGTAAGCTTGCCAGTGCGCTTACGCATGGCTAGAGGAAAATAATCTCTTCTACCAATATTTCTTTCGCCCTATCGTTTACCTTTCCTATTATCTGGTTTCGCATCAGCATCAGTTCGTTTTTTATTACGGATGATTCTATTCGCAGGTACAGTTTTTTATTATTGATAAAGATCTCTTTAGTACGATTAGCCACAGAATTACCTACCAGCTCGGGCCAATAAGCCACAATGCCGGTTTCTTCATAACGTTTTTTAATCTTGTAAACGTTAAGCATCTGCTCAATAGCCTCTTTTAACGATTTGTCGTTGGCTTTACGCATCAATTTCTCCCCCGTTAACTTTAAATAATTTTATTGGTACGCCCATGCTGTTAAATATAGCCTCAACCCTGCTCAGGCTGGTATCGGTAATAAAAACCTGCCCAAAATCATTATCACTCACCATCTGCATCAGCTTGGTAACGCGTTTATCATCCAGCTTGTCAAAAATATCATCCAGTAACAGCAATGGCTTAAAGCCTTTTTGCTGCGTTAAAAAGGTGTACTGCGCCAGTTTTAGCGCGATCAAAAACGATTTCTGCTGCCCTTGCGACCCAAACTTCTTCATCGGCAGGCCGTGAATAACAAACTGCAGGTCGTCTTTATGGATACCCGCGGTGGTGCGCTCTAAAACCCGGTCGCGCTCGATGCTCTTTTTAAGCAACGCGGCAAAATCATCCTGCAACAACTGCGACTCATATATAAGGTCTACCTTTTCGGCGTCACCGGTTAAAAACTGGTAGTGTTTATTGAAGATCTCGGTAAAGCCCTGCATAAAATGCTTACGCTTGTTAAATATGCTATTGCCTGCTTCAATCAGCTGTTCGTCCATCACTTCCAGCAACTGCGGATCGTATCGGCCGGTATCGGCAATCATCTTTAAAAAAGCGTTGCGGTTGGTTAGCACCTTATTATAGGCAATCACCTCATCCAGGTAACGGTTATCAGTTTGCGATAGCACATTATCAATAAACTTACGGCGTTCCTCGCTGCCTTCGGTAATAATGCTGGTGTCATAAGGCGATATCATCACCAGCGGGAAAAGCCCGATATGATCGGCCAGCCGGGTATAATCCTTTTTATTATGCTTAAATTGCTTTTTCTGGTTACGCTTTACCGCGCAGGCAATTTTTTCCTGCTTATTATTTTTGCTAAAGTTGCCGTTGATGATAAAAAAATCCATCCCCTGTTTAATCTGCTGGGTATCAATCGGGTTAAAATAGCTTTTACAAAGTGAGAGGTAATGTATCGCATCCAGCAAATTGGTTTTGCCCGCGCCGTTATCACCCGTAAACGCGTTCACCCCATCGCTGAAAGCTAATTCGGCTTCGGTATAATTTTTAAAATTGATGACGGATAATTGCTGCAGATACATATATGAAGTACCCCAAAGGTAATGTTTTTATTGGGTGAATGAGCGGGTGGGTGAATGCGTGATTGTAAAAACAGCATCAATTAATCACTAAGTCACTCATCTACTCCATCACTAAATATTTAATATAAAAGCTATTGCGAAAAATTTATAAAACCGTAAGTTTGCAAACTTAATTTTAGAATAGAAATGGCCAAAAAGCAAGAGACTACAACTGTAGTAGCAAATAACACTAACAATTTGGGACAGACCGGTAAATTTGTACGTGAAAATCAAAAAAGCTTATTATTTATAGGTGCAGCCATAATTGTAATGGCTGTAGGTTATTTTTTATACCTTAAAATGTACCTTGCTCCACGCGAGATTGAGGCCGCTAACCAAATGCACGTAGCCCAGGATTTTTGGGAACGTAAAGAGTGGGATAAAGCGATCAACGGCGATGCTGGCTACCCGGGTTTTGCTAAAATATTAAGTGATTACAGCAACACTAAAGCTGCTAACCTTGCTTATTTTTACTTAGGCACTGCTTATTTAAACAAAGGCGATTACAATAAAGCAATTGATAACCTAACCAGCTACCACGGTGATGATACCATGGTTGCGGCAGAGGCTTTAGGCAGCACAGGTGATGCTTATGTTGAGTTAAAAGACTATGACAAGGCTGAAACCTACTTCAAAAAAGCAGCGGATAAAGCAAAAAACAAGTTTTTATCGCCACTATACCTTAAAAAATTAGGTTTGGTTTACGAGGCTGAAAACGATAACAAATCGGCTGATGAGACTTACAAAAAAATTAAAGCTGATTACTACGGTACCAGCGAAGCACAAAATATTGACGAATACATAGCCCGCGCAGAAGCGAAAATGTAATTGATTTGGAATTTCGGGTTTATGCTTATGTAAATCCGGAATCGTAAATCGTAAATCTAAAATCAAGATGTCAAGTCAGCATAAAAATTTAAGCGATTTTTCTAATAGCGAAGTACCATCAGGCGCTGCATTCCGCTTTGGCATTGTTGTAGCCGAGTGGAACGCCGAGATAACCAATGCCTTATACCAGGGCGCATACCAAACCCTGCTTAAATACGGCACCCTTGCCGAAAACATATTTACCTACCCGGTGGCCGGTAGCTTTGAGTTGATATCAGGAGCTGATCTGCTTTTGCAAAAAGGTGGTTTAGATGCGGTTATCTGTTTAGGCTGCGTTATCCAGGGCGAAACAAGGCATTTCGACTTTATTTGTAACGCGGTTGCAAATGGCGTGAGCAATGTTTCTATAAAATATTCAAAACCTGTTATATTTGGGGTATTAACCACTAATGATCACCAGCAGGCATTTGACCGCGCTGGCGGCAAGCATGGTAACAAAGGTGATGAAGCAGCTGTAACTGCCATAAAAATGGCGGATTTGGCTGTAACCTTGAAGGCTTAATTTACGTTAAAACTAAAAAGTTATAGAATGAAAAAATTACTCTACATAGCTGTTATCGCTTTAACGTTAGGCACCCTGGCATCATGCTCAAGCAAACTTTGCCCTGCTTATAACACTTACCCCCGCGGAACCCGCTAAAAATAGCTGGCCTGTCATTTAATTATCAAATGCTTAAAACTAAATGCAGCTTTACACTGTAATTACGTTATACAGGCTTAATAACCATACTTTTGTAATATGAATTGGACATCGTTGGATACGGCGGAGCAGATTAACGCGATAAAACAGCAACAAGGCTATAGTTTAATATTTAAACACAGCACACGCTGCTCTATCAGCATGATGGCAAAAAGGCGTTTTGAAATGGATATGGATAAATTGCCGGCCGATATGCCGCTATACTTTTTAGATCTCATTAAATACCGCGATCTCTCGGCCCTGGTTGCACAGGACTTTCACGTTCACCACGAATCGCCGCAAATGCTGTTGATTAAAGATGGTGATTGTATATTAGACCAATCACACGGCGGCATCTCTGTAGACGAGACGCTGGAAGTGTTGGCATAGGCCCCACCCAAACCCTCCCCCGGGAGGGAGGGCTGATAAGTTTTTTAAAGTCGCCCCTGCCGGGGGAGATTTAGAGGGGGCTGATTACCACCCAAAATCAATCGTTTTCTTCAAATCAGGGTGCAGGCTTACATGCACCGGGCAATTTAATGCCGCTAACTCTAAAACCTTCTTTTCTTTATCAGAATACTCGTTCGGGGATTTGATATTTACAATAATCTCGGCTACCCGGCGTGGATTTGCTGCCATAACTTTAGTTACTTCAGCCGTAGTACCGTCCATCTCAATATCATGCGCACGTGCAGCAATAGCCATCGTAGTTAAAATACATCCCGCTAATGATTCTGCCAGCAAATCGGTTGGTGAAAATGCTTCACCTTTGCCCTGGTTATCGCTTGGTGCATCTGTTATAATTTTAGTGCCTGATTGCAGGTGAGTTGCTTCGGTGCGTAAATCGCCTAAGTAGGTGGTTTGGATAGTTGCCATATAATAGGATTTAAATTTGCTTATTATGAATATTTGAAAGACAGGGTTCGGAATACTCTATAAAATTTAAGTTTTCTAACTCGTCTAATCTTTCTTTTATTAAACGATAATTTAATGTTGCAGGTACTTCCATTGTAAAAAAGCAATCACTTGCTTTTTCAGATATACATCCGAGATTTTTAAATTTTTCCCGGATATCATTTATATTAATTGTATCAAGCATTGTAACAACTGCAATTGTAGAGTTCCCAGAATACTCAACAGTGCTTCTGTAAGTAAGCATTCCTTCATCTTCATCGTACTCGGCAAATACAACGTCATCTGATGCAATTGAATTGGGATAGAAGGGAATACTATCAAGCTTGTAATATTTTTTATTTACATCAATGGGAATAGCCCACATTGTTTCAACCGCCTCCTGTTCAAGGATGTCACTATAAAAGCGAAATAAGATTTTAATGCGTTCGACTTCCATCTAATAAAGTAAATTGATCAAAGCTAAAACTTTCCTTTTTATTAACCAGCAAAATAATACTGTAACCCCTTTGCAATTTTACCCTCGAAATGAGTTACGCAGGTTAGTTTTTTACCTACATTTGTACTATGATTGATTTGCCCGTAATTCCTGCACAACCGGTTAACCGCAAGCCAGATTGGCTTAGGGTTAAACTGCCAGTAGGTAAAGAATATGCCCAGGTACGCAGTTTGGTTGATACCCACAAGCTGCACACCATTTGCGAAAGCGGCAATTGCCCTAATATGGGCGAGTGCTGGGGCGCAGGTACAGCCACGTTTATGATTTTGGGTAACATCTGCACCCGTTCATGCTCATTTTGCGCGGTAGCAACCGGCAGGCCCCTGGCTGTTGACGTGGATGAGCCCAACCGTGTGGCTAACTCAGTTAAATTAATGCAGGTAAAACACTGCGTTATTACTTCTGTAGATCGTGATGATTTGAAAGATGGCGGATCTATCATCTGGGCCGAAACGATCAACGCTATCCGCCGCGAAAGCCCTGAAACTACACTGGAAACTTTATTGCCAGACTTTAAAGGCGTATGGGAAAACTTGGACCGTGTGTTAGAAACCAGGCCCGAAGTTGTTTCACATAATTTAGAAACCGTTCGCCGTTTAACTAAAGAGGTGCGCATCCAGGCAAAATATGACCGTAGTTTAGAGGCTTTGAACCGCATCTCAAAATCAGGTTTGCGCACAAAATCGGGCATTATGCTGGGTTTGGGCGAAACAGAAGCTGATGTTTTGGAAGCGATGGATGACTTGCTTAATGCAGGTGTACAAATACTAACCCTGGGCCAGTATTTACAGCCAACAAAAAACCATCACCCGGTAATCGACTGGATCCATCCGGATCAATTCACTTTTTACAAACAAATTGGCCTCGAAAAGGGTTTTAGGTATGTAGAAAGCGGGCCTTTAGTCCGTTCATCATATCATGCTGAAAAACACTTGTTTGAAATCTGATAATTCCTTTATATCTTCACCGAGTTGAGCAAGCGCAGTAAAATATCATTATCGGAAGAGGAGTTAGTGCATGCACTAAGGCACCACGAAAAAATCGCGGTGGAAGCGTTATATGATATGTATTCCTCTTCGTTGTATGGAGTTATATCGCGTATAATTACTGACACCGCCGTGGCAGAAGATGTTTTACAAGAGACTTTTGTAAAAATATGGCACTCTTTTGCCAGTTACAGCACCGAAAAGGGCCGATTATTTACATGGATGGTAAATATTGCCCGAAACCTGGCCATTGATAAACTCCGCTCAAAAGACTTTAAGAACCAGAACAAAAACCAAGAACTTGAAATTAACGTAACTTTCATAGACGAACAAAGGAACACAGTTTATAAACCTGAGTTACTTGGCGTTAAGGAATTAGTGCAAACACTAAAACCAGAACAAAAGCTAATTTTAGAATTGGTTTATTTTAAAGGTTACACCCACGTGGAAGCTGCCGACGAATTAGGCATCCCATTGGGAACCATTAAAACCCGATTAAGAATGGCTATACAAGAGCTTAGAAAACATTTTAATTGAAAGTTTGGAAGTGAAAGATATTAAACAATATATTGAATCAGGGATATTGGAACTTTACGTTCTGGGGGATACAACCCCCGACGAAAAGTTGCAGGTGGAGGAGATGGCATCCAAGCATCCTACTGTAAAAGCAGAGTTGCTGGAGATAGAGCATTCAATGGAATTATTTGCCGAAGCTAATGCAGTTGAACCCGCTGCACATTTACGTGATAAGATATTAAACAGCCTGGTTACCAATTTTGGTGACGATAGAAATTTCCCATCTAAAAAAACGGAAACAACACCTGTAAAAGATAATGTAATTGCCCTGCCCGCACCAAAGGCAAACAGTTTTTATAAATATGCATTTGCGGCTTGCCTGGCTTTATTAATTGCAAGCGTTGCCGTGTTATTTAATGTTTATAACAAACTACAGGATGCCAATGTACAATTGGTTGCGCTAAACTCTTCGAATCAAAAATTCAGCAAAACGGTTAATTTTATGGACCACCAGTTGAATATTTACCGCGATACTTCATTTAGGGTGATCAAATTAAAAGGCACGGGTAATCTTCCAAAAGGATTAGCGCTTGTTGCCTTTAGCCCTGCCAAAAAGAAAGTTGTAATTGATTTGGCAGATTTGAACATGCCAATTAATGATAAAGCACATCAATACCAGCTTTGGGCATTAGTAAGTGGCAAGCCCGTAAGCTTAGGCGTGTTTGACAAAGATGATACCGACAGTACCATGATGAAAGAGATGAAATCGGTTAATGTTGCACAGGCATTTGCGGTAACATTGGAACCGAGAGGCGGCAGCATCAACCCAACCATGAGCCAACTGATGGTTATCGGCACGCTTTAATTGTCACCCCCTGCTCAGATTTTTGTTAAAAACAGTTAAAAACGTAACATTTTAACTGTAACAAAGCTCCGGCATAAAACAAAAAATATTAAATGCCGTTTTTGTAACTATATGGCGCGTTTAGCGTCTTATATACACTAACATCGAGTATTTAGTTCTTTATAAGATCAGTTAATAGTTAATATAAAAGAGGATTGTTTGATACTGACAATCCTCTTTTTTTATGCGGTAAATTTTGCAATCGTAATTGGCAGTTGGGTAATCAATCTGCCGGGCAACACTACATGCATCCGGTTAGGTAGCGCCAGCTCATCCCCTGCTTTACCATGAATATAAGTACCAATAATACAGGCATCCTCCGAAGAATACTTTTGAGCCAACAAGGCTGTGATAATCCCGGTAAGTACATCCCCCATCCCACCACTGGCCATAGCCGCATTGCTGGTGGAATTGAAGTAAGCTTTACCATCCGGTGTAGCGGTAATGGTATAATCATTTTTAAGCACGATGCATATTTTATGCTCTTGGGCTTTATTAATAGCTATTTGCAAGCGTTGCCACCAGGTTTTGCTTTCGCCAAACAAGCGGTCAAACTCTTTCATGTGCGGGGTTATGATGCTTCCTTCGGGTATCATGGCCCAAAGTGTTTTATGCTCCGCGAGGATATTGAGCGCATCGGCATCAATCACAACCGGCTTTTTATAATTGGTTAAAATATCACAAATTAAATTAAGTGAATTTTCATCATTTCCCAATCCAGGACCAATTCCCATCGTGCTGAATTTGTCCCATTCTATCTCAGGCAGATCATTACCCTGGCGAACAACCGCCATAATTTCGGGCAGGTAACTGTTTAAGGCTGTCAAACCACTCTCGGGCACACAAGCGGTTGTTAGTCCCGCACCAGCATGTGCACAAGCCGATGAACATAGCAAAGCAGCCCCCATAGTTTTAGCTTGTCCCGCCACGATGAGCGCATGACCAAAAACGCCTTTATTACTGAATTTGTGCCGGGGTTTTAGCAGCTGCCTGATATCTTTTTCCGTTACAAACTGATAAGGCGAATTAAGTGATTGTACAAAACCTTCGTCGATACCAATATTTACCGTTTCCCAGCATTCCATCACCGGGCCAGATTCCGGCAGCAGGAAATTGATCTTCGGCTGCTGAAAGGTAATAACCAGTTTGGCTTTTAAAACAGTGCTATCAGGCTGTACATCGCCTTCGGTTGGGAAACCGGTTGGTACATCAACCGCGACAACCGTTTTTTCTAATTTATTAAGGTATTTAACTAGTTTTTCATAGTCGCCATGCAAAGGCTTATTTAAGCCACTGCCAAGCATGGCATCAATGATAATTGCGCTATCTTCTGCCGGTAAATTATCTTTCGGCTTAATTTCAATTACCGGGATGGTATTCTGAAGCTTTTTGAGGTTTGTATTAAACTCATCGGATGCTTTATCAGAAAAGCGCGTAATCTTAATGCTGATGTTTTTATAATGGTGCCCATGCAATATGCGGGCAATAGCCAAGCCATCGCCGCCATTATTGCCCGTTCCGCAATAAACGGAGATGGTTTGTTTTTTATCCGGAAAATGGTTCACGAACCAGCCAACAAAGGCCTTAGAAGCCCGCTCCATTAAATTTACAGAACTTATAGGCTCATGAGCGATAGTATAAGTATCAGCTTCATGTATTTGTGCAGAGGTTAGTAAGGATAGCATATTTCATAAAGTTAGGATTTATGCTTTTTGTTTTGTTTACAAGTGTGTTAATAATTGCCTAAATTTGTTTTAAACGATATGTCACCATTAAACAATACGGTCTTAAAAAAAATAAAAACGGCTATTAAGAAAATAGATCCGTTAGCGACTGCAATTTTGTTTGGTTCGAGAGCCACGGGGAATTTTAAAAAAGACTCGGATTGGGATATTTTAATATTGATTGACAAGCCGACAAACACACTTCAGGACGAACAACTATTCAGACACGATTTATACGATATTGAATTAGAAACAGGCGAAGCAATATCGACGCTTGTTTATGATATCAAATATTGGCAAACTAAGTTGTCATCAACACCCCTATACTTAGCTGTTGAACAAAATGGAATTACATTGTGAGCGAATACAAAGCTGAGTATATCAAATATCGCTTAAATAAAGCTCAGGAGTCGTTAAATGATGCCCAACTACTTGCAGCTAATCAAAGTTGGAACAGCTGTATAAACCGACTGTATTATTCCTGCTATTATGCTGTATCAGCCTTACTCTTGAAAAATAATGTTGCCACGCAAACCCATACAGGTTTAAAAACACAGTTTAACTTGCTTTTTATTAAGACGGGTTTGATATCTAAAGATTATGGCCGACTTTATTCCGACCTGATGGACTGGCGACAAAAAGGTGATTATGGCGATATGTTTGACTTCGATGAAGAATCCGTAGAACCATTGTTAAAACCAGTAGACGAGTTTTTAAAAGAAATTAAGAGATTGGTGAATCAATAATTGTTATGGCGTTTAATAATGATACCTGCATTGCAAAATTACAATTGCATCATTCTCGATCTTATAAACAATCCGATGTTCCAAATTTATCCGCCTCGACCACCAGCCGGATAAGCTATGCTTTAATGGCTCAGGTTTGCCATTCCCTTCATAAGGCAATCGTTCAATATCTTTAATTAAAGTATTTACCTTTTTTAAGATCGACTTATCCGTATGTTGCCAATAGCTATAATCTTCCCAGGCGCCTTCCAGAAAAATTATTTTCATTCTTCAATCAAGCTTCTTTCTTGACCTAAACCCTTTTCATAATCTTCAATGCCTTTAAACAGTCTTGTTGCATTTTTAGGGCTTTTAAGCAAATAAAAAGTTTCCTCCATGCTTTCATAATCAGATTTTGAAAGCACAACAACATCTTCGCCATTAGCACTTGTAACATACAGTGGCGTATGGTTATTGCGCACCTTATCCAGGTAGGACTTTAATTGCTGACGAAATGATGTATATGTAGTTACCTGCATTGCATTGATTTTTAGTAAAGATAGTAGATAAATAATTGTTGTACAATTTTACGTACAACAATTATTTCATCCCCATTTCCTTTTTCAAAAACTGCCCGGTAAAGCTTTCTTTAACTTTACACAAACCTTCCGGTGTGCCGCTGAATAAGATTTTGCCACCACCTGAACCACCTTCGGGGCCCAAGTCAATTACATGGTCTACTGTCTTAATTACATCAAGGTTGTGCTCTATCACTAAAACTGTATTTCCTTTATCAACTAATTGGTTTAGTACACCTAACAGCACATTAATATCTTCAAAGTGCAAACCCGTAGTTGGCTCATCTAAAATATAAAAGGTGTTACCGGTATCTTTTTTAGATAGCTCTGTTGCCAGTTTAACGCGCTGTGCCTCGCCGCCGGATAGCGTGGTTGATGCCTGCCCTAAACGGATATAGCCCAAACCAACATCAAGCAATGTTTTAACCTTGCGGTAGATAGATGGGATATGCTCAAAAAACGGCGTAGCGTCTTCAATACTCATATCCAGTACATCGCTGATGGATTTGCCCCGGTAACGTACTTCTAATGTTTCACGGTTATACCTTCTGCCGCCGCATTCTTCGCAGGGCACTTGTACATCAGGTAAAAAGTTCATTTCTATTACCTTCATACCGGCGCCCTGGCAGGTTTCGCAACGGCCGCCTTTTACGTTGAATGAGAAGCGACCGGGTTTATAACCCCTGATCCTTGATTCTGGCAAAGCCACAAACAAGTTCCGTATATCCGAAAATACGCCGGTATAGGTAGCCGGGTTTGAACGCGGCGTACGCCCGATAGGTGTTTGATCTATCTCGATCACTTTATCGATATGCTCCAAGCCTTCTATCTTATCATAAGGCAAAGGATGTTTTTTTGCCCTGAAGAAATGATGATTTAAAACAGGATATAAAGTTTCGGTAATTAAACTTGATTTGCCGCTACCTGATACCCCGGTTATACCGATCATCTTACCTAAAGGAAAATCAACACTTACCTTTTTAAGATTATGGCCGGTCGCTTTTTTAAGGCTCAACACTTTGCCATTACCTTCACGTCTTTTTTTCGGGATAGCGATCTCGCGCTCACCGTTGATATAGGATGTGGTAAGGGTATGATGTTTCATTAGCTCGGCAGGTGTGCCTTGTGCTACAATTTGGCCGCCGTGTACGCCGGCTGCCGGGCCCATATCTATCACATGGTCGGCTTCCAAAATCATATCCTTATCGTGCTCAACTACCAAAACGGTATTGCCCAAATCACGCAGGTTTTTTAATGCATTAATCAATCGCTCGTTATCACGCTGGTGCAAACCGATGCTCGGTTCATCCAAAATGTACATCACGTTCATCAACTGCGAACCGATCTGCGTAGCCAATCGGATGCGTTGCGCCTCACCGCCCGAAAGTGTTTTGGCTGTACGGTCAAGCGTTAAATAGCTCAAGCCGACATCCAGCAAAAACACAATACGTGCGCGGATCTCTTTTAATATTTCTTTGGCGATAACATTTTGGCGTTCGGTTAACCGATCCTCCAAGTTATTAAACCAGGCCTGCAGATCGTTAATATCCATCGTAGCCAGCTCGAAGATGTTTTTGCCGTCAACCTTAAAATGCAACGATTCTTTTTTCAATCTCGCGCCATCACATACCGGGCAGGTTTTAAGCACACGATAATTTTCCATATCGTCCATACCTTCATCGTTGCGGCGCTCCTGCTGTTCTTCCAGCATGCGGATGATTCCATCGAAAGTGATCTGGTAGCTTTGTACATTCCACTTGTTGTACTCTACGGCAACGGTCAGCATTTCGTTGGAGCCGTTCAGGATAATATCCAGTTTATCTCTTTCCAACTTTTCAATCGGCACCGATAAACTGAACTCATATTTTTTAGCCAGCGCTTTCAACACCTGGAAGATCCAGGTTTCACGAAACTCACCCAAAGGCGCTAAACCACCATTCAAAATGCTCAGCTTAGGATTTGGGATTACCGAAGCTTCATCAACCTCAAAAATATAACCCAAACCATTACACTTTTCGCAAGCGCCATAAGGCGAGTTAAACGAAAATGTATTTGGCTGCGGCTCATCATACGAGATCCCCGAAACCGGGTCCATCAAAAACTTACTGAAATAGGACACGTTATTATCCTTATCCCCTATCCTGATGATCCCTTTGGATATTTTTAACGCGGCTTGTATCGAGGTATATAAACGCTTGCTGTTCTCGTCGCTCACCTGCAGCCTGTCAACCACAATATCAATATCGTGAATTTTGTAGCGGTCGACCTGCATTTTTGGCTCAACATCGGCAATAGCGCCATCAATCCAAACCTTTAAATAACCTTGCTTACGGATCTGTTCAAACAATTCGCGGTAATGGCCTTTACGGGCTTTTACTACCGGTGCCAAAATATTTATCGGCTGGCCATCAAAGCGCTCATAAATGGTTTTCAGGATCTGATCTTCAGACATGCGTTCCATTTTCTCGCCGGTTTCATACGAATAAGCTTCGCCGGTACGGGCGAAAAGCAAACGCATAAAATCATAGATCTCGGTAATGGTACCTACGGTCGATCTTGGGTTTTTGCTGGTTGTTTTTTGCTCGATAGCGATAACCGGGCTTAAGCCACTCACCTTATCTACATCCGGTCGCTCCATCCCGCCCATAAACTGGCGAGAGTAGGCCGAAAATGTTTCCATGTAACGGCGCTGCCCTTCGGCATAAATGGTATCAAATGCCAGTGACGATTTCCCGCTGCCGCTTAAGCCGGTAATTACCACCAGCTGGTTGCGCGGAAACGAAACATCAATATTTTTTAAGTTATGTACCCGGGCCCCAAAAACTTCAACTTCACTTTGCTCGCCCAGATCTAAAGGTTTTGTAGTCATATATTTAGTGATTGAGTGAGTTGGTGATTGAGTGATTAATGCAAGTCACATAACTTACTAAGTCAATCATACCAAACACTCCAATATTTATTTAGTTTGTAAATTATAATTCAATACATAAATGATTGTAAATCACTCATTCACTCAATCAACGATTCACTCCATAATTTCGCCGCAAATATACGCAAAAAAAGGCCGACCTGCTTGCTGCAGACCGGCCTGAATAAGTGCTCCGTAATCTTTTTACAAATTAATTATATGCCAGAAATTCTGAGATTTGCGTGTGCGCGTAAACTGGTTTAAAACCATAGCTTACAGGCTTGCTGATTATTTCCTTCATCGCTATCAGGTTGTATACATATACACCGGTTTCGCGGTTTAAATGCATACGGAAATAATTGTTCTCGTCTTGCTTCTTAATTTGCTTTTGTAGTTTAATCTCGCCATTGTTGTAGGCTGCCGCTGCCAATGTCCAGCTATTAAATTCGCCGTAAAGCTCTTTAATATATTTACATGCCGCGATGGTAGATTTGCGAACGTTCATTCGCTCATCAATCCCCTTACCTACTTTTAACCCGTAAGTGCGGGCCGTGCCCGGCATAAACTGCCAGATGCCTGCCGCCCCTTTTGGTGATACCCCTGCGCACAAGCCCGACTCAACTAACGGGATGTACTTAAAATCTTCGGGGATACCATACAGTTTTAGGATGGGCTCAATAACCGGGAACAACTTTAGCGCTTTAAATTGCAGTACGTTTGACTGAATTGATAAATAATTATGCTGCTTAATTGAGTGCCTCAACTTGTTATTTACTTTAACATCATTAACCGGCAAAGCTTCGTTTGCAAAGTTGTAACCATTGCCTGGCCTGGTTTTTGTAATGTTTGTAAAGATAAATTTAGTTGAGTTTTCGGGTGCAAATGTGATGGGTTTTGATACCGCCAAATCACTAATCGCAAACCGGGAGATGATAACCAGCACGAACATTACGGAGCACGTAATTAGGTGTTTTTTAATCATTCCTGTTTTTATCATATGTATTATGTAAGTGAAAACTCGCTGCAAAGGTAAGGATATAAAGCACATTGTCAAATACTTACCCATACCTTAGTGTATTTAGGGTGGTTGACTACCCCTCAAAACCGACGTTTAAACCGTTTAAACGCTGATTTTGATGTAGAACAAATAATTTAAAATATTGTTTAAAAAATCGTAACTTTGACCCTCACGCTGCGAAAGCGCTAAGCAATAAATTATGGCATTTAAGAAACAAGCTACCGGTAGCGGCAACGCATCGGGCAGATCATCAAGCAGGACAAACAAGTCCGATGACAGGCCAAAAAAATCAACCTCATCACGAGGTAAATCATCAGGTTCCGACAAAACAGATTGGAACAAACCACCAAAAAAAGAGAGCACATCAGAACGCCCGGGCGAAAGAAGAAGAACCGCAGGCAGCAGGCCATCAGCAGCAGGCAAAAGCGAAGGCGGCGATTTTAAAAGCAGCTTTACCGGCGGCGAGAAAAAAGCATACGCGCCTAAAAAACCATACTCAGGCAGGCCAAGTGATGGTGGCGACAGGCCGGCAGGACGCAGCAAACCATACTCAGGCAGGGTAAGCCCGGCAGATAGCGGCAGCAGCGACAGACCAAAAAGATCTTTCAGTGAAGACGAAGGCGGCGAAAAGAAACCGTATTCGGCACCACGCAACAAATCATATTCAGGCAGGGCAGGTTCATCAGACGACAGGCCTAAAAGAGCCTTCGGCGGCGAATCAACAGGTGATAAAAAACCTTATTCAACAGCCCGCAAAACATCATACTCAGGTAAACCGAGTGGCGATAGTGAAGGTGGCGAACGCAAATTCGCGCCAAAATCATCAACCGGCGCGCCATTTAAAAAACGCGAAGGTGCTACAAGCGAGCCTTTCCGCAAATCACCAAAATCTTCATACAATAAAATAACTCCTGATAGGGACGCGCCTGTGAAAACATTGCGTGGCCGTAAGGAAAAACCAAAAGACGATTCGGGCCTTATCCGTTTGAACCGTTATATTGCCAACGCAGGCATTTGCTCCCGCCGTAAGGCAGATGAGCTGATTGAAGCAGGTGTAGTTGCTGTAAACGGCATTGTTATTAATGAGTTAGGCCACAAGATAGACCCGATAAAAGATGAGATCCGTTACAATGGCGAGTTGTTGAAGCGTGAGAAAATGGTTTATGTATTGTTAAATAAACCAAAGGATTACATCACTACTACCGATGACCCGCAAGAGCGCCGCACCGTTATGCACCTGGTTGAAAAAGCCAGTCGCGAACGTATCTATCCAATTGGTCGTTTAGACAGGAACACTACAGGTTTGTTATTAATGACCAATGATGGTGACCTGGCCGATAAACTTTCGCACCCACGCAGCAATATCACAAAATTATACCAGGTTGAGCTGAACAAAAATTTAGTTCAGGGCGATATGAACAAAATTCAATACGGTTTGGAGTTGGAAGATGGTTTAATTAAACCTGATTCTGTTTCATACGTAACCGGGGGTTCAAAAAGAGAGATCGGCATACAGATCCACAGCGGTAAAAACCGCATTGTGCGCCGTATATTTGAGCATTTAGGCTACGAAGTAGTAAAGCTTGACCGGGTAATTTACGCAGGCCTTACCAAAAAAGACCTTACCCGCGGCCGCTGGAGATACCTTGACGAAAAAGAGATAATCCAGTTGAAGCATTTGATAAAATAGCCCCACCGTCATTGCGAGAAGCGTAGCGACGTGGCAATCCCCGATCTAAAGAGCTGCTCTGCCAATTTGGGATGTGCTATTTATCCTTATTGCCTGTGTCCTCACAGGCAATTCGCTGTTTTTTAGTCTCTGCAGGGTCTCTCGGAGAGGCCCCTGTGAGACTAAGACATTTTTCTATCTACTATATTTAGGCTTGATCAATGGCACTGGGTTTGGATTGGATATAACCCATTGTGTCGCTAACTCACATAATCGGGACGGTTCAGCATCAAGATTTCCTTTGGTCTGCGCTTCTTTAGATAAGATAATTGCTTCGTTAAGTAGAGCATCATTTAAAGATACTTCTGAACTAAGATGCACCACCAGATCATCTAACATCATTTTAAAATCACCACCCCAATTAAGGCCACCATTCCTATATATTTCATCTCTGATCTTACCTGTTATACGTATCACCTCGCCTTGAACTGTTTTTGCCGAACCGTTAGATGGAACCAAAAAATCCCATAATTCGTTAAATTGATCCTCCCATTTTAAGGACGAAACAGTTATTGGGTACACGCCGTCATGTAATCGCCTTCTTGCTGCAGGCGGCACATTAAACATTTGATATAACTTTAACAAAGCTTCTTCAGTTGCATGCAAACTTTCTTTTCTAAATTTTTCTCTGTGAAACTCAAAATTATCTCCTATGCGTGTAATTTCTTTTTGCATTTCTTCCGTCACAGAAAGTTTCCCTTTTTCAAGTAGAATGTCAGCAACGTCAACAAGATTTTTAATATTTATATTGTTTGCGCGTTTTAGCGCAAACAATAGTGGGGTTTCGCCCTTAAGATTTTCCGATAATATGTTTGCCCCTTTTAAAACAAGTAATTGTACATTATTAATATTAAACCCGTTACCCGCGGCCATATGTAGGGGTGTATTACCATTATTATCCTTAATATCAATGTCAGCACCTAATTCAAGTAAAACAGCTACAATATCATTGTTATATGTTACATGCTCATGTAGTGGCGTTGTTCCATATATCTCATCAGCAATATTTATATCCGCTCCGTTTGCTGAAAGCCAGCGAACCAATTCTTCAGGAATATTATGAAAGCTAAGTGCAGTTGCTTTGGGGTATCCACCTGTTGCATCGATCTCGCATTTTTCAAATACGGAGATCAAATCATTAATCATAGATGACTCTACAAGTTCTTTAAAATTTTGCGGAAGAGTTTTCCGTTTCTTTGCCATTATCTATTATTAGGTTATACGTTATTTTAGGTTATACTTGAATAATATGCCTGCGATTGAATATTATTAATGTTAGCTAATATACGGCTTTCTTAGTCGCCGCAGGATCTTTCGGAAAGGATCCTGCGAAAACTAACTATGAAGATTTGAAATTATCCCTTATGTGTAAACTTCAGTAATAAACTGAATCTGGTGTGGGTTGCAAAACCTTTTTTGCTTTTAAAGCCTAATTACTAACTTGCGCAATACAAATCTACTTCGCCATGAAAAAACTAATGCTTGTTATTGCCTTATTGTTACCCGTGCTAACCTTCGCGCAGAAAAAGAAACCACTTCCCTCAACATTTGATCTGCTGATCGGTACTTATACCAACGGATCGAGTAAGGGGATCTACGTTTATCGTTTTTATGAAGAAAGAGGAAGAACGGCATATTTGAATGAGATGGATAGCGTGAGCAACCCGTCATATGTTACAGCATCGGCAGATAATAAATTTGTATACTCGGTAAATGAAGGCCCCCAAGGCGGCGTTAGTGCTTTTACCTTTAATGCCAACACCGGTAAAATGGTACTCATCAATAAGCAGCCAACCCAGGGCGCCGACCCATGCCATATTTTAGAAGATAAAGAACAACGCAATTTATTTGTAGCGAATTACAGCAGCGGCAGTTTAGCGGTGTTCCCGGTAAATAAGGATGGTTCAATAGGGCAACTATCACAGCTAATACAAGACGAAGGTAGCAGTGTAGTAAAGGACAGGCAGCAAGGCCCGCATGTGCATAACGCCATTTTATCGGAAAATGAAAAATACTTGTTATACACCGACCTTGGTACCGACAAAGTGAACATTATGCGTTACAAAGCATCAAAAAATCCGCCATTAACCCCGGCTGATCCTGCTTTTGTTAGTGTAAAGGCCGGTAACGGTCCGCGCCACATGGTTTTTTCGGCAGATTATAAATACTTGTATTTGGTGCAGGAAATTGGTGGGGTGATCAACACCTATAACTATGATAATGGCAAATTAACTTTGGTACAATCGGTAGATATGCTTACCCCGGCTATGAAAGGCAATATCGGTTCGGCAGCTATCAAATTATCGCCGGATGGCAGATTCCTTTATGCCTCTAATCGTGGCAATGCCAACGAAATTGTACAATATGAAATTAACCCGGAAAATGGTCAGCTAACTTTTGTTGCCCGCACCCCAACCTTAGGCAAAGGTCCGCGTGACTTTAGCATTGACCCAAGCGGAAAATTCCTGTTGGTAGCAAACCAAAACAGTGATAACATCTTTGTGTATCGCTTAGATCCTGCAACCGGTAAAATATTAAATGTGATTAGTCATTTAGATATTGGCAGCCCGGTTTGTTTGAAGTTTGTTCCGGCTGAGTAAAACCATTAGTGGGAACATTATCTAAATCCCTATCTTTGCCCTATCCGGGATAAAAACCCGGCAAAAGTATGATCAAAGAAATTGAAATTACCTGTCCGCCCGGGCAGCAGGAAGATGAAGGCATTTTAAAGGGCATTGTCGCATCTGTCTTAAAAATCACTCCCAATAAAATTACCGGGTTTAAAATATTAAAGCGTTCTATTGATGCGCGTGGCCGCAAGGTGCTTTACCGCATGCAATTGAAGGTTTATGTAGATGAACCTTTTCAAACGGAAAGTTTTGTTGTTGATTACCCGAAACTGAAGGATGCCAAGCCGG
>Ga0302227_10000729_pt1 | contig 26598 bp, 27 predicted proteins | sample II_Palsa_N1_1_FD_193525 | JGI IMG/M metagenome (GOLD analysis project Ga0302227, IMG submission 193525) | Peat permafrost microbial communities from Stordalen Mire near Abisko, Sweden - II_Palsa_N1_1 | ecosystem: Environmental > Terrestrial > Soil > Palsa > Peat permafrost | place: Sweden... | reverse complement strand
TTGAATATGGATTGGTAGTTCTGTAAAATCCGAAAAGTGTCGACTTTAGGTGGGAATTTGGTGTTCTCGGCTGAACCGTGCGTCAATTCCTTCATCCACTGGTGTACGTAGATGGCGGCATAATGTGACTGGATTAAAGGGCCTTTACGCCTTCAGCACCCTGTGGCTTGAGAATTTGGTGATTCTACCCATACAAGTCCCTGTAATTCTAGCCATTATTCCTTAAATGGACGCTATAAGACATCCAGGGGTAAAGCGCTGCCAGGAATGTAACGATAGTGCTAAGACCCTCTATCCGTTCAGCTGCCACCAGCTTTACCGGGTCCGTGCATACTTGCTAAGCGAACCAATGGAATACCGCGCCTTGAGCTTTAGGGAGGCCTCCCTGTAAATTAGTGATCTGTGCCCTGAATTTTAGCTATATGGTCGCTAAAATATAGTGGCCTTCAGCGATAAAATTTTGGTGTTCCTTGCTTAGTAATATGCACGGACCCGGTAAAACTGGTGGCAGCTGAACGGATAGTCCGTCGCTATAAGCTTACATACTAAAGTAGCCCCTGTTCGATAGGTTCTAAGGGCTTACAAGATATAGGCACCCCTTGTCCGTGGCTTACAGGTTACTTTAGGGGCAAGGCCCTAAAGTTACAGCGCAATCTAGTGGATTGGTCTGCTGAAAGTAGGCCGTGTAGTCAAATTACAGCACATATGCCCTCTTATCCCGTCACATCATGCCGCGATTTAAAGGTGCAGCTCTTGGCTCGCGAAAGTTCTCCGCGAAGTAATATAATCTTTTAGCGGGCTACTCGCTGTTTGTTTAAGCCCCAATTCACGAAATGTAGCGAAGATGCGCAGAAATCTCTAGACCTATGTAATCCTAAGGGCCCTTTCCCTAAAAGGGTGACAATTGCAGCTATAGGACGTGTTATGCATGAAGAGAAGCTTGAAATATAAGGGTGTTAATATCTGAGGAAGCTAACTCACAGAGGGGCCTCAAGCGATGCTCGACTCGCTTTTTATACAAAAGTAATGAGATCTCCCAAAGCCAGTTCAAGAGAGTATTTATAGAACAAGAATTAGCAGGTTCTTGAAACAATACCTTAAAAATGTCTTTCATATGCTGACGGAGGAGCGGTCACGAATATCATGTGACAAGGCTTTCTGCTCCGATTCACTCGCCAGGTGCCGTTTGGGCTAATAAATTGCGGAATTGGAGACACGGCTCCATATCCCAGATGAGAATGATGTCCTTCTCGACGGGCCAGATGATCCAAAAGCGTGCAAGGAATTCTTGGCAAAGGACATCCTGATCGAAGAGCCTCACATTTATTTTGTGCGAAGGGCATGGATACGATCAAGATCGTACCTCAATACCGTCCGGCTCCATTTACACTGAATCGAAAGATACTGAATATTAGCATTGGCGCCAACCTCGACCACAAGATATTGTCCCAAGCGCTCTCAAAAGAGTCCTATATCAAAGTTCTTTGGTGAAATCTGCCCATACCCCATCCATCCCATCCAGTATCGATACCTCAAGTATCATCGCCAAGCCTGGTGATTACTCTTCTTTTTTTTGGCCATTATTCTCTTCAAGTCTTTGATTAAGATTCAACGCGACGTTTCTCTAACTAGATTGCCCTTCAAATGTGCATGTGGTGTTTTCAAATGATCTCATTAGCGATTTTTGCAAATTTTGTAGCCGGGGTATTTACTTTGATGTAGTCATTTAGGCGAGCCCCTTTTTCTGCTAAGCCACGCTACATTAAGTATTGTGGAAAGTTATGGGTACATTTCCAAGTAAATACCAAAAGAAAGAAAATTAATCTTATATAGTTGACAGAAACAAGACAATTTGACTGTGGTGTCTAGGGCTGACAAGAGTTGAGAGGTCGATCACTAAATCGTGGGGCTTGCTGGCGTGTACCGCAATTTGTCATCCTTGCACTAGGGTCCTTCCCCAGAAACTTTTATCTTTCCTGACCCTAGGAACAATCGAACTTGTTCTCTCTTCTGTTAGATCACCATTAAAAATTCGGTCTTCTTTTGCAATACACTTGACTTTCTTCCCAAACCTCTTTTGTAGTGCATCATCCTTTCATGTAGATCCGGTTCATTGTCTACCCCCACTTTGCATCGCTGTAGTATTTTCGCAAGAACCGCACTCCATTGAACGTTTTCATCTTCTACTGCTACGAGAATCATTCTACAGTATGGTCAAGTCAGCAGACAAGCTTATTGGCAAGAAGATTATTGTCGTGGGTGGGACTTCAGGGTCAGTTAGTCCCAATGTTTTCATTTCAAAGTGTGCCTATGATGTTGACGAAAGTTCAGGATCGGGTTTGGAGCAGCACAGGCATTTATCGATGCAAACGCCATAGTGACTGTCATCTCATCTAATCAAGACAACGTTAACAACGCCATAAAACGTCTGAATTCTCCCCACGCTTCGGGGAAAGTCGGCGATGTCCGTGACGAGCAGGTATTCATTGAAGTCCTCAGAAGCATTGCGCCAGTTGATCACATCGTATTTTCTGGCGTTGACCAAATTATCCGAGGCAAGCTCGAAGAGCTAGACCTGGACAATGCGAAGCACCTATTTGGTGTCAAGTTTTGGGGGGCTCTTCTCATCGGGAAAGGTTTGCTAAGATCTCTCCTATCAATTGAAGCGAGCTAATGAGAATAGCTGTCGCAAAGTACGATTTAATTAACCCAGGAGGGTCGCTTACACTCACCTCTGGTGGAGCAGCTTACAAGCCTGGCAAAGGGGCCTCAGCAGGTGGGGCTCTGAATGGCGGTGTGATCTCCCTTACCAGAGGCCTCGCAGGCGATCTTTCGACAAGAGAATCAGGGTCAATGTTGTTGTGCCAGGATTGGTGAAGAGTGAGCTTTGGACCAAGATGGGTAAGACGGAGGAGCAGCAGAAGGAGCAGTTTGAAAATACGAAATTGCCGGTAGGGTTTGTGGCAACTCCAGATGATATTGCAGAAGCGTACTTGTACTTGGTGAAGGCAGATTATGCAACAGGGACTGCAGTGGAAATTGGTAAGTCAACAACATTGTAAATGCGCATGGAATTGCGTTGCTGATAATAGGACATAGACGGCGGGGCTCGATTGTGAAGGCTTGGCAATCGTGCTGGAAAGCGATGCCAGAAGGATACAATTTGGCAAAGCGAAGGTAGATAGTACGATTATCAGAAAATAAATCTAAGGCAATTTCAACTTTCCCGCTGCCCGTCAGTTCATGCAGTACGTCTTCACCTCGCGGTGGATGCAGAAACAGCATTAATCTCCGGTGTCTCCTCCAAGTTTGGAACTTACTCTGAGGTTCAAGGTGTTTGTTGGACTTTTAGAAAAAAAATTATCTTTCATTTTTGAAGGACGCTAGTCTCTAAGATATCACTCATTTGTATAACAACCGGAGGGGAATATTGAAAAGTGAGATTATCTCCAAGGGCCTGGTACCTACCCAGTGAAAAAGTTTTGAAAAGTGCTCTGATAGTGAGACTAGGATGGATACAGGAGCATCGTGGTATTGTTTTTGATTTTGAGTACAAGTTTTTCCTGGGCTACTATTCTTGTTTGGGTCAGATACAGAAATATCGACTATAGAAGACAATAACTCGAGCATTTGAGGGTTCGGTTTTCCGACTCTATAGGCCTAGCAGATGGCTGATGGACTTAATCCTCCTTTAATACTCTCTCATATACTCTCACTTTTCATTATATCTTGTTCCATCTGAAAAATTTGTGGTGCGGCCTCTCTTACTCTGTCCTATTGGTAGATCACGTAAGTTTATTTTAATAGGGAAACTGTACAGGACACCAGGATACCCAGCTTTAACTTTTCATAGGATTATATTTCATCTGCTAGAATATATTTCTTACCAAAATATTTGTTTTCATTGAACTGCATTCTCAACGGTCTAACACTCTCCTAACCCAAATCAGCCATTGTCCCCCTCTCACGCTTTAACCTAACATCCCAAAGCCCTAAAAGCCGCTTAAGAACTTGAGAATTGCCTCAGTGAGAGCTTCCGGCTGCTCCTCTTGTACCCAGTGGCCAGCATTCGGGATTGTCGTAACACCTCGGAAATCTGTGCAACTTGTATTATATGCTTGAATCGCACCTGGATTCAAATAGCTCGACCAATCTTGTGCACCTGTGATGAAAGCGGTGGGGACTCTAATCTTGCCACCTGCAAGGAGCAGGGTATCCCGAGTCATTGCTGGTGAGGTGAGTACACGGTACCAGTTCAGCTCACCTTGGTAGCCGGTCCGTTCAAACTCGGAAAGAAAAACATTCAGGTCTGCGTCTGAGAGCCAAGTTATGCTGACCGATGGATCGGAGCCATTCAACATCGATGCAACGACATCTAGCATGCTGTCGTTCAGAGGCATAATGAGGTAATCAGGCATGACTGCCAGAGCAGCCGCACTGAATACTGTTGGGGGAGTTATTACAGCATTCCCCGGCCATTGGTGCGATTTCAGGTAGAAGTATGCACGGTTGAAGGTCTTTTGTCCAAGTGATCCTCCGGTGAGCCAGTCGTTGGAAGCGGCTGGGTTTGAGTTGTACCATTGGTAATGCTTTCTTGGAGGATTGAGCTTCTCAAGCTGGCTTTCGAAGGCGGCATATTCAGCGATCGCGGTACCCAGGACGGTCGGTGGGTCTGGAGTTTCAGCAACAACAGCAGCAGCACTGGGAGCTACGAAAGGGATAGACACTTGGAGAGACGACTGAAAAATGTCTGGACGTAACAAAGGGGCGTAGGTGCCTGGAAGAGTGCCGAAGTCGTGACTGATGATGCTGTGCACTGATGTGTATCCCAGTGTATTGACAAGACAGATGAGATCCCGAACGAGATTCGTGATGTAGAACTCGGTCAAATCGACAGACTCAAAGGGACGGGTGTCCCACCCTGTGGTCCGGCCGTAACCTCTCTGATCGGGAGCAACGACATGATAGCCCTGTCGGGCTAGTGGCGCAATGATGTGGCGCCAGGTGAAAGCAAGCTCGGGTGCCCCGTGAATAAGCAAAATCAAAGGCTTTTGGTTTGATGGGTCAGATCCCGAAGAAAGTATGTGGAATAGTAGGCCGCATGTGGTTGTAGTGTCGACGTATGACGAATTGACACCTTGAGGTAGAGACAAAGATGGAAGACTGGCTGACGCTGAGGTGTAATAGAATCCAACAAGTATGAAGAAAATGGTGAGAAACATGATGAGGTTAAAGTGAGCTGGGTATCCACGCTCTTGTCAGAAGGAAAGATCGGAAAATAGAGCCAGACGGGATGGGACAAGACGCTTCATATATTCGCGATACACTTGGCTATACTTCCCGCAAAAACTGGCTTCAGAGAATTGTCTTTTCGCAGGCATCAAGACATCCTGGCATAAGATGTAGATGTAATGATCATCTAATCAACCTACCTCCATCATTACTCTTACGTCTTGAGTTGCGCACACAGCAGAAGCTTGAATGGCCGTCCTCAAAGTTAAGGTAGCACGTTAAATCTTCGGCGAAGAATGATCTAATTAATAGAAAGGTTTAGCAATACCCTGCTCAGAATGGTTGTGAATGGGCATTGACCTGTCACAGGCTCCTCGACGCTCCCGCCATGATTCGACAATGGACGCGGGAATAACGACTAAGATTATTGTCTGCGGGCTTTGTCCAGTGACTAATAGTAATCTCTTTGAGTCTACCCGGTACCTGCATAAATTCCCCTCTTCTTATTTGATCATGCATATCTGAATCAGCAACATACGGACGCTGCATGCGGCTACATGTTTTCCTGGCAGGATAATTCAAGCCACACTCACCATATTGTCAAAGAAATATTTCTTGCCTTGTCTCTGAAGCTATCCGCTACATTCCAGGTTCTCGTGAGCGGTGATAATTCGACAAGACTAGAAATGAGTTGTTCACTGCATGCATATTTAGCTCAAGCCAGTCGTGTCTGCAATGACTAAACAACGCGCATAGACGACTGATCTCAGAACTGAAATATTACGTCTCAATGGACCCAGTTGCTTGGAAATCAGCTAGAAGGTAATTTTTGGAAGCCTGATTATTAATGATTGACTTGCTGCATATACAGCGTTATATCCCCTAATTGTGCTCTGAGTCGTGTCTTCAAAGCCTCGAGCTCCCCATCTGATTTTACTTTTACAGCTCGCAAGAGTAGATAGCACAATAAGCAAATTGTACTCTGAATCGTTTCTGATCACAACTAGCTCAAACCACTCGTCCGAATGGCGGCAAAAGTGATAAAGACTTTCGCTACGACAAAAATGCCAAGTCATTCCCAATGAGGAAGGAGCTGCCGCAGGTTGAAGGAACTCCACCGGGAGCGTGAGTATCCCCAGAGGAGCAATCAAGCATAGAGTCATTGACCAAGTTTCTTAGTGCTTGGTTCTGGGGACCTGATGATTACGTGAGTTCTTGTTTGATAGAGATAATTCAAATACTAATATTTCATGTAGATTGGACGTCTGAATCTTTTGACGAACGAAAGAATAAAAGCTGCTTCAAAATTCATCAAATCTGGCACACTTGTCCTTTGAAGTAAGCTGAGCATACAGTAATTTGCAGCCGCTCGAAAATTGGCTAACGAAGACTTAAACTTCCACTCAATATGCCTCTCGTCCCTGCTTTCGGTCGCGAACCTTTCGAACATGAAATCAAAACCCTAGTCCCTGGAATGTCCTACGATGATATATACAAACTCAATACACATAGTTGCACTCAGTTCGATGGCTTCAGGCACTTTGCGCACCTACCATCCCAAACCTTCTACCACGGAACAAAGGAGGTTGACATTGTTGGCCATAACGCGAATTTGAAATGTTCAATTCATCATTGGGCCGAACATGGCATAGCGGGACGAGGTGTGTTTCTTGATTATTGGGCGTATGCTAAAGCACAGGGCACAACTTATGATCCATTTGATCATTATGTGACCCCCTACAGCGAGTTAGTAGCCTGTGCAAATGCTCAAGGTATTGACATTCGACCTGAGAGTCAGGGTGGAGATATTTTGCCTGGTGATATTGCTCTGATTCGGAGTGGGTGGAAGGAGATGTATGATTCTAAGAAACCGGAAGAGAGGAAGATTGCAGCTTTGAGGGAAGAGATCACAGGCCCCCATGATGGCCAAAGATGGGCCGGTATAAGTCCTGAAGAGGCAAATGTGGACTGGATACATGACTGTTACTTTGCCGCTGTTGGTGGAGATTCGGTCACTTTCGAAGCCTGGCCTAGTCTGAAAGAAGGTGACGTTTCTAAAAAATTCCAGGGATTTTCTAACGGGCACTAGATTACTATCATGAGCCTCTATCTCATCTTTTATTTTCTTGGTCGCCTAGATCAGCAGAGCTCATGGAGGTGATCACTACCCACACGTTTTCTTATTACCCAGTTCGGAGGACCTCCTTTTCTCTTACACCCACAATCTTCTCTTTTTCTTCTTGTCTCACTTGAAAAGATCACAGTTAGAGTACTCAAGTAATTAAGAATCTTTCGTTCGATCGTACTGAGTCAATTACTTCTAAGATACTGGTAGCGGACGCTTGAGATATACCAACGATCACGTGCTCTTTGCTATCTTTTAGTCACGTGCCTACCTCCATATTAACATATGAGAAATCGAAAGTTGAAGGCTTTATGTAGTACTTTCTAGTTTTTGAAGATATTTGCAGATCTACAAGCATTGTTTTTGAACGCGATGGTGCGAACGGGGTCGAGGGATATATTAACCCTAATGAGCACCAAGGTACACTTTCTGCTCTGTACGACAATTCAAATGGTCATCAAATTAGTACACTTGTGCAATGGTGGGAATCGGATCCCTAGAGCAAGCCTTGCTCAATTTTAACAGTGACGAAGTTTGGATTGTTGGACCCAGCTGCCTTCAGGCCGAAAATCAATATTGACGATTCAGGAGTGGTTCTAGAACCTCAGAAATTTATGAACTCACGCTTACAGGTTGCTAATCTTGAATAGTGGAATTCGAATTGCTTGAAGGGTGGCTCCAGCGAAGGCGCTATTTGATCCTTTTATTTTCAGATGGTTAGCCGGGTAATGAGATATATTTTTCTCCAAGCCAGTGTCAAGGTCTTTAGATGCGAATCTGATTCTTCCTGCGTAACTGGTGAACTATGTCCAGAGTTGAAAGAAATGACCCGGCGATGAGAGAAACCTTGCATTTTATCGAGATCGAGGCACACATAAGCACATATGGTATAAATAATCGCCAAGGGGGCTGCGCCACACTTTGAGGACCCCTCGAGATTAGGTGGTTAAACGGCCGACCTGTTTCGTATATATATAAGATAAGCACGAAATCAAGGCACAAAAATAAGTGCGCAAACGAGTACGTGATCAAGGCACATGCAAGTTGCGTCGCGGCCGACAGCTAACGATACTGGATATAGATAAGAGGAAGCCGCTCTATTGCTTGCTTCTGCTATGGCCATGTAGATTAATATATCTTCTATTGCTTCCACCTGAGTCATCCGTATGATTAGACCTTCCTGTACATCCAACTCGCCATAACCCTATTTTGACAAGGACTTCATCTGCATCTCTAATACTTAATCACTTTATTTCTCAAACTTAGGAAGAGATATCTGTACGTCGTTGCATATTTACTCTTGCTTGATTTCTTAGAACAAGAGGACAGAAGTGAAGCGAATTTATTCACTCCAGTTGAATCTCTTGTGGTCGAAAATTTGCAAATGCGGACACAGAATTTATCTTCATAAATTGTGTACTTGGTAGGAGGCGTCATAACTTTTGGACTTTTGCGATTCAATTTGCACAAGTCCTGCGTGTGACTGCTCTGTGTACTTTGACCTGGCGATAAGCAACATTGATCGTCATCAGCCAACTTGCTGTCTCGCGCGTCTTGTTCATGGCGCGAATGACTTCTCGCCTTCGGCGCAGAATTTTGATTTCAGTTTTGTTGACGATAATCGGTCTCTTCTGGTTCATCTTCAACAAGACCCCAGAGGTTGTCCTTGACACTGGCTACGGGAATCTACGTCCACTTGGCCCAAACCCCTCTCTCGCAATTGCAACTCTCTTCTGCGGGGAATCATACGGCGATGATTCTTACTTCCAGTTCACACGAGTCCTCTCCTATCAACTTCTGCACGACGAAACCACCCGCAGCAATAAGTCCATTCCCTTTCTTGTCCTCGTCTGTTCCAGTGTTCCAGGGTGGCAGAAACAGCAGCTCCATGAAGAGGGGGCAACGGTCATAGAAACAATAGATCTTCATCTTCCAGTCTGGATCAAGACCGGAGTCACCAGATGGAAAGACCAGTTCCTCAAGCTCCGGCTATGGGAAATGGTGCAATACAATAGGATACTGTACATGGATGCCGACACCACGCTGACAAGCCCAATCGATAGCATCTTCGATGAGGAAATTGTAAGAATACCAGCTACCACACTCCCATCTCGGAAGGCGTATATCAAACGTGATGAGGCACCTCTTCCAGCAAACTACCTCTTCGCAGCGCGCTCGAACAACGAGTTCACGGGCCAGCGCGAGCACCCTTTCCCTCCGCCGCCGACGAACCTCTTCAGTGCAGGCTTCTGGATCATAGCTCCTTCTAAAGAGATGTTTTCATATCTGATGAGTGTGACGCGACACAGGAGGAGGTTCAATCCCACGACGATGGAGCAAAGTCTGTTGAATTATGCTTTTCGGAGGGAGGCTGCAATACCGTGGTTTGAAATTGATTACTATTGGAGTGCGACATGGCCAAATATGCGGGACTACGAGGGTGGTGTTGTGAGTTTGCATGAGAAGTTGCAGTGGGAAGGACCCGAGGAGTTGCAGCAACTATGGAGGGAGAAGAAGGGTGAGATGGATAAATTTTTTGTATCGTAGGACTGTCTGGTGGAGAATGATTGTACTTCATACTAAGTCAATGTTGCGAACCTTCGCTTCTTGCTTTGATAATCAATTTGTGAGAATATATATACGTGGAGACAGGTCTGACAGGAATCCTATTCTACCATCATCGTCCTGGATATAATCACAAAGAGACCAGAGTATAACAGACTAAAGTAAATAGAATGTTCCAAAGTTACCAGAACAATAAGCATATTCTTTACATTAAAACAGATACTAATTTCGCCGTTTGAGCTCACATTTCCTTGGTCCTGGAGAGACCTCTGTCTCTATTAATTTGTTATACTCTGTTTTGTTGTCACGTTTTAGCACTTCATCAATTTGCGCCCTTGACAAGTACTTAAATGGGACAGTCGCTTCCAAATGTTTCATTGCCTCTGTAATTTATGCCAGTAGCCGTCTCCACCAGCAACCAGCGGTTTTGACAATACATAAAAGTGAAACAGGGAGCGTGGCATTGCCAGGATTTGGTTGTCTTCATATCTGCCGCCAAGCGCGTTTCGTTCTTTGGATGGGTTGAGTGCAGTGCGCAATCACCGATACTGCAGTATTCTTCAGGCAAAATGGAAGCCTGGATCAAACCTTGGCTGTACGATTTGGGGTTCTTGGTGACGGGTTTGGCGCGGGTGATGTCGGTTTGCTGTTGTCGATGCCAGCAGCGGTGGCTAGCTTGGTGGCGAACTTCGGGTTTGCAGGCATGTTGGGTCGGACTCTACTCTTTTACTTAATATACTAAGGAAACTCATCCGACATCTCATCTTCGTGTGGCAGACAGACAGGGAATAAACTTCTAAGGATTTTTGGCTTCTACTCCATTTCAGGACGTGCGGCTGCTGTATAGACTCTCTTTACATAAAATATCCTTTATTATAGCGAGGAACAATACAAGCTATATGCGTGACTCACAGGTGAATAATAGTGCCTTCTTGAACAAAAAATTATAGCGCAGATTATAAAGTCTATAAATTATGTACAAGCTCTAACAAGCGCTAACGAGTGCCTATAAAGCGAGTGCAAACATAGTCAAGCGACTACTAAAGCAAAATTCCAGAGCGTCTCGAGACAGGCGCTGTGTACGCCTTATTTTATGGCTAGGTAAACACCAGAGACAAATTACTAGACCTAATAATCAGAAACAAGCGCCCACCTTTGGTGTGAACAACTTATAAAAGCATACCCGGGAGCTGCGTATAGAATTCGTAAATTGAAATCGTTCCAATGAGTAACCACTGACAATGAAAGAAGATTTGACAACAAGAGGCAAACATGATAGAGCAGTTTAGTAACCTGTTTGCCGGGGTAGTGTTTGCAGCAGTGTGGCTCGGGATCAAGTGCGTAGCGGAGGGACAAGCAATAGTTAAAGCTGGGGGTAGTTCCGGCATACTTTCACATGTCTTGGGCTTCCCTGCGGGTTCTTTTATGGTCGAAGGTTTGATTGAAGTGAAAAACTAAGCGATGCGGGCAATATATATATATACTAACGAATATCGTTAAGTGAAACAGGACTTCGGGTACTGTATACGGGCCCGGAACACAAGTGATTCACAAAACGAGTGTACCTAACAAGACACCGAGACAGACGGAAGGCAAGAACCTTGAAAGTCTAAGCGTGTAATAGTAAGAACAAGAGATAATGAATAATATCGCTGGTCGTATAAAGCGGACATGATTTAGTGAAGGTGTCGTATTGTGCCTGGAAAAGATCCATCTTTCGAAGAAGCTACCTGCTGCCATGAGATGAGTAATAGCGACGGCCTGCCGACAGGAAATATTTTGTAGCTTGTCGCAATTTTGAAGGCTCTTGATTGTTTTAAGGAAAGTGGACTTCCTGTTCTCCTGGGGTTTTGCACAAAGTTGACTGAAACATTTTTGCCCCAAGGAGTAATGACAATGAATAGCAACCTGACAAGAAGAGTGAATTTTTGCTAACCCTTTATTCAAAGAAACCTAAGAAAGGATACGGCAAATAAAATTTTCGTTATCCAAGGCATGCTGCGCACAAGGACGCTCAAGTATGGGACCAGTTCTCCTACCGAGATTCTGACTCTGGCCCCCACTTGACAAGATTTTTGACCGAGGCTTCAACTTTTTAACGTAAGGCAGAGAGGAAGGGAGTAGATCGATTTAATAGCCTGTTTGGTGGACTTCTTCCAACAAGAAATGAACGGTGACCCATGCGGGGAAGAATCAGCTATTCAGACTAAGTCGGGAAACTAGCACACCCCTGGGAGGTTCGAAACTGTTGGATTTGAGCAAGCATGAAAAAGCCAATGAAATGCGTGGATGACTAATAGGCTTGGAGATCATCGTACTAAAATTGAAACATGAATTAGTGCGCGGATGAATGGAGCTGAAGGTTTGCGGCTCGCCGGGTGCTTGGGGTCACGCCACTTACGCGTAGACATTGCGCAGCCCAGTACAGCCCCCAAATTATGGGCATCGAAGATGGATGAAAAATATGGAAATAAATGACAGAGAAATCTGAACAGAGATTAAATTAGATTGTGATGAAGATAGAATATGTTCAGTAAGTAAACATAAACTTCCCAATCTGCCACGCTCTCTGAACCTCAGAGTTCCAAGCTCGCGTAACGAACCAGTAACCGAGCCACAAATTGATATGTTACATGTCCTTCCCCACGGCACACAATACCTTTTCCACTTCCCTCTCCATACTGATAGGTTGATATATTTTCATGCCCCAGCTACTTATGCCATATTCTCTTTTACCTTCTGCTTCTCACTGAACCCCTTGATCATAGTCGAAAGATCGCCAACCGGGATCTGGAACGGGAAGTCGAGAGCAGCCAACATAATAGCGAAGAAAATCCACCAGCCAGCCAGGCATGTTACAAATGTGAACGCACCCGCAGCGACTTGTAGTCTATGCGCCTTTTGCAACGTGGCTGGATTAGCGTTATCGGCAAGAGCGTTCGCCAATTGCCAGTAACAGCCAGCGAGAAGACCAAACGCAATGACGAGCGTGAAGAAGATGACGACGAAGACGACGTTGGTGCGGAGAGAGCAGATGAGGTAAATGAAGCACAGCAAGCCCATAAAGACTAAGAAGAAGGCGAAGGAGGCGGTGAAACCAGTTGTGCTGAGGCCAGATGCCTCATTGGCAGGATCGGTGGCGTAGGAGCCGTAGGCATAGTAGAAGGGTTGGAGGGTTGCGGCGAAGGTGAGCCAGAAGGCGCCGAAGGAGCTGAAGACGACAAACGGGAATGTGTTGCCGAGTATGAATTCGAGGAAACCGCCGACGACCATAAGAAGGCCGCCGAAGAAGTAGTAAGATCCACTGGGAGGATGTTAATAGCTATATTGTAGAAGAGTGTGATTTGAAGCTTACATTCCAGCTGCACCATTACCACCAGCGCCTCGCCAGCCCATCAGGTCACATGAAAGAGGAGATAGAGAGAGAAGGAAACCGAGCAGGGCGCTGCGACATTGTTAGCGGATGAACGAGATATTTTTCAGGGCAACATACACAGGTGTTGGGTTACCGAACGTCTTTCTAAGATCACCTTTGACAGCATTTTGAGGAGACAGGTAGATCTTCTCGAAAAGTTCGGGTGAGATAGAGATGCTGCCTGCTGTGCGGATTCTCTTTAAGGCGGTGTCGTGATCTATGCTGGTATCATTCATGTGATATGTGTTGTTACCGTTGGTGTAGCCGTTGTTATTTTGGTTAGAGAAATCCTTCTCCAGAGGACCGTTGTGTTCTGTCGCCATCTCGAGACTTCGGATCGAGGATTGAAGGTCTACTTTCTTTGGAAAGAACCGAGAGGGACAAACGAGGATATTGGATTTTATAGGAAGAGAGAGACTTGCACGGGAAGGGAGAGAGAAAATTTGACCCCGGGGAAGGGGGAATCAACAGTTATGTAGCTTGAGCTAACCTCCATACCTCCATACCTCCGCACTTGCGGGTCCTGGCACGCAGCTGAAAGAAGTCGGACTTACGATGCAAACTGCTGCAGGTCGACCAGACGATCTCGGTTGGCATGAGCCAACGTGGAAGCCCATATCCCTGAAGAGAAGCTGTCCCAAAAACAGTGCAAGCGTGGAGCACTGGCGTCGAATCCTGTGTAGATCTGGGAACTGTCCGGACTTAGCTGGATGCCCAAGTGGAAGTCAATCAATTTGAGGTGGACCAAAGTCTGCCCCATAGCTCCAGACCAGGTCGAAAGGACTAAACTGAGGGGGTATTTGGTCTCTCAGGGGTGATCTCCATGGCTTTGCTGTGGCCGAGGAGCCGATGACATCCGCAGCGCATGTCGTGACTCGTGTTCATCTGAGAAACATTGAGATGACAAATCCTTCAACATCACCTGTTCCAACAGGAGTTGCAACACTCTAGACCAAACTCAGACCGAACGACTCCATATCTAGAACGTACGTCTGCGCAGGGAACATTACTCACGTCATGGAGGAACGGAACGGAGTCATGGCGCCTTCTTGGCCAATAGGGAGACAGCCAAGGCAGGTGGTATCACAATAATCTCCATGATGCTTGCCGTGTCACGACTCGCGGACGGCACACAAAAAGCCCCAATGGGCCGTCGGTATTACGAGCCAGTGCAATTGCCGGTCCAGTGGAACCGTGAAAGGAAAGGGGCTTCAGCTAGCTTCAGCTACAGAGATGTTGAGCCTTGGTGGGAATAAGGGATCTTCGACTGAGCCGAAAATGCGGGGAACGTTAGCTTCTGGGGATGTGGAGGACTGGAGGTATTTCGTGCACGATGGCGGATGCGTGTTGGACTAAGGTTATTGGGCAATTGAGGGACGGACCAAGCCCTTGCCGATGCAGAGGGGAGGGGGGCAGGGGAGGCGAAGATCTCGCCCTTGTGTAGTGAGTTATGTGGATGGTAGCTGGGCATATCTGGTGATAGGGATGTAGGGTTGAGGTTGAATCTATTATGAGAGAGACTACCGAGGTTGAAGATATCCATGCGGGGGAAGCTCAGGCCACCGTCAAGCGAGAGAGCTGCACGTGATTCAGCACCCCTTTCAAGAAACTGGAGTGCAACCCATACAATTGCTAAACTGCTGTCTAATAAATTCACTGCCTTGCTATATGTCTCTTTGAAAGAAATTTCCAGGCAATGCTTGGCTTGCTTCAAGCCACGCCATCATAATATTTGAAGCTTCTTGCTCCCGAGGCCAATTGCAGCCGGCACTGCGCTAGTCACGAACCGGACTTTGCGGAGCGCCGAAGCTCATCGGATACCGCACCATACCAAGGCTAAAAAGGTCAACTAGCGAATCAAAGGGAACGGACAACTTGCATAAAATTGGCATAAGTGAAAAATCTTATGCCTGAATAAAAGGAAGAAAGAGGAGAAGATTTTGAGATTTGCCTAAGAATTGCGACTCTAGCCGCTTTGGGAGCAAGTAAGTCTTTTTCTAGTGCTTGGATTGAAGAGTAATCATAAACTCAATTCCTTTAAAACATGCCTCGTTGACTGAAAAGTATCATCCAAACCTTATTCAGACGTCTCCCTCCTCCTTTCGAAGTTTGGCAGTTGATATACTCCGGGGTTCACCCCATAGAATCCTTCAAGGCATCACTAGTTCACCTTAGTGGTTGAATGATCCTTGAAGATCTCGAACTTTCAAGAAGGAGGTCTTGACCGAAAATACCTGCCGAAGACCCGGGTCGGAGCCCCGCATCTCGTGACTGAAGTACTTTCTCCGCCTAGTGGAGTACAATTCATTAGAAATATTGGAATACTTTCGCCGCGAAAGTTTCGCGGCTTGGATAAATAAACCCTTGAGCTGTCGGGTAGTTCTAGCAGTTTCTTCTCCACAAAAAGCAGGATTTCTGGTACATAAGTGGCCACTTACCCTGGCTGAGGCTCGTGCTGATATTGACAGCTCAAGGGTTTATTTATCCAACCACCAGGTACCCACGCGGTATTGCCTGTCAATTTTCCTGCCCTCAAGAGAAGCAGTTCAATAAAGCCAGAAGTGTGCTGAAACAGTGAAAAGCCTGAGCTACCGACAGGAAGTGATTATTTGCCTTCACCCTTTATTCCCGGCTGTTCCCTTTCTCCGCTTAAATCAAGACCAATCTAATTATGAAACGGCTTTCGGCCCAATCTACAGCCCCGTGAAGGAGTTTGAGGCTAGTGGCTCATAAACCAAAGTGGGTTGAGTCACATGAGAAAAGTTCTCAATATTTCCCAACATTTTGTACTTCATTATTTCGAAACTTGTTTAAGTTCCCCATGGTCATGAAAAAGAAGTTTTACGTGTCATCTTATTTATCCTATTTAATTGAGCCTTTGCGCAATTTTTCTCTCAATCCCAACACTCGGCGCGGGACAGAATGAAAAGATCGCAATCATGCTATATTTGATTGAGATATTGCTGCAGTGTTACTTGAACGGGGGTTCCTCCGCATATCAAGCGTCCGTTATCTGCCAGGTACCGCGGGTATGCGCTCTGCTATAGTATAAGATACCCGTGTCTCCCTCCCGTCCCGCAGCTACGTCGCATATTGTACGCCTTTGTCTTGAATTGTACATCGTAGGAATTTATCTTCTCGATCACCATTAATTTCTAGAGATCGAGCCTTTTCATGTCGCTGCTGCTATCCGCTTTACAATTTGGAGTCTGCATAGGTGCGATATTCCGCTACTTTGTGGAACATTAGAATATTTGCATCTTGTTTATTTCAAGAGAAATAAATTTATCAGTTCTGCTTCAAGTTAATATAACTGCTTACCTTCTCAGATAGGGAAGCGCAAATATAAGGTGACATGATATGCATATGACGGTGGACATAAACACATGCTCTGCTGGAACCACCCTACAGCCTGTTACAGGTAAGAAACAGATTGGTTGAGTCAGAAGACTATAAAAGGTCGAGGCATAACCTTTTCCGTTCCTCGTTTGCTCGGTATTCTCAAATACACCTGAATCTTTGATCTCTGCGCTTTTTAGACCTTGGCTCGATTCTGCCGTCTCAAGAGACAATCGTGTGCAATCAGTTAAGACGAGAAGTGTGTAGTTGGTTAGGAGCCGAGCTTGCCTTATTGTACCTACCTACTCAGGTAATATGATAGTTGACCTTCCCACGTGATCATACATCATGTGACTAACAGCATTTCTAAAACCCCTACTAGGCATAGCATCCATGGTTGATTATGTAGCAGAATTGCAAAGAATCTGATGCCTGAGTTATGAATTTAAGCCATGCTATATTTTGATCGGGCTTGCTCAGATTTATCACGTGACATGTGAGGCTGGCCCAGCACGGTTGAAACGTGTCAGGCGGAACGCCAGAGGATGTACTGAGCATTCAAGAAATTCGTAACCTTTATTTAGTAACTCGTATCGAGAAGGATTTCAAGCGCTAGAGTACAGGAGCACGCCCAACTTATATAGAGTTCACAGCACTCATTCGCCAAATCCCTTCATGTAACCACACTAGACCACTCTGAAATACAAATGAACTGACACCCCCACCTCGTCATCTAAAGCCTCATAGCTGGCCAAGGCACTCATCGTAAGGATCAGCTAATAATGGATTTTCACCCCACGACAGCGGGAGCTGAGCCCAACTCAGAGCCCCCATCTCCCATCTCGTTTCCTGCTCCTGGAGCACTTCAGCGTCTTCAGCTTCTTCTCCCATCACTCGAGACAGCTCGGTAAAAGACTTCGTTATCGACATCGGCGATGTTGTGGAGGATGATCAATTGTTGCCCCCCATGGACCCTTTGTCCTTCGCCGCCAGCCTCATCGCTATTATCGGGCTGACTACGGCAGCGGCACAGGCGATGCATGGATTGATTTTATCAATGCGACAGGCACCTGATGTGGTTTTGGCTCTGTCGAACGAGTTATCTGACCTTGCCCTTGTCCTCCTCGAGGTCAAACATGTTGAACAAAGCTCGAGCCTGCCCCAAGAGTCGCGAGAGCGACTAGGGGTGTTATTATCACGGACCTATTTGAAAGTTGAGGAAGTGGAGAGGCTGGCATCGAGACTGTCCGAAGCAAGCTCGTCAAATCTACTCAATTTCACTCGTCTGACTTGGAGAGATGGAAAGGTGAAAGCCGGGGCACTTCAGAAAGGTTTGCGCCTTGCGCGCTCTAACATTGCTACAATCTTAGCAGCCAACAGCACGTAAGAATTTGTCGTACTCAAGAACAGGAACAGCTTGCTGAAAAAGGCCACAAGGTCTGGCATCTTGCGCCTCGAAGTAGAATTGAACAACCTTCGAATTGTTACTCAGCAGGCACAATTTCAACAATTGCAGCTTCACAGCCATAACTTAACGGAAGTCACTAGGCATAGCGGAATTCTGGAGACTTTTCTGAATCGTGTCGGGCCTATACTCGAAAGACACGAAGAAATTGCAGAACGACTCGAGAGGGCAGGACAAAGAGAACAACAATTGTCCGTCATATCCCGCAATAAAGAAAATACAGCAACATTGCAAAGGTTGCCTCCACCATGCTCCACAATGGCTGTTCATATGGATTGCAGGTAGTAGGCTACAGGTACCCAACCCTGTCTCGCAGGGTGCCCATGTCGTTGTCACAAAAGACATCATCATAGTACGCCACCGGTCTTGAATAGGTTCATAGGGGGTCTATTCATAGGCTACTCTTCGATAGACGTCAAACATCCGAGGTGTGACGAATCATCCTGTTCCCCACCGGAATGTTTGCTCTTTCCAACCCTATGTCTCACGTGAGCATCTATACTTTTCCCTCTTTAATATATACTATTAAAAGGTAAACTATTAATAACTTTTACTAGACCCTGATAGTGGATAATTCTATATTACTCGTATCCCTGTTTCTCTCATTAGAATTCGGCCTTCTCCTCATCATAAACCCAATTCTGTAGTCTCTTGTCCAAAAACGATGGGCCTTCTCATGCAAGTGCAATGCCTCTATCAATGCAGTGATTTTCCTCCTCCACCCATGCTTGCGCGAGCTGGCGCAAAACAGCAGCCTTATCATATTTGCCATAGCCAACATAACCAACGTGGAAATTACGAAAGATCTAAAATTCATGATAAAAGGTACAACTTTCTGTGACATGGAGAAACATGCAGCAACAAGACCAATTGGAGTGAAGATCTGAAGGAAAATTAGTTTTGAAAATGATCGTGGATACTCCTGAACAAACCGATATTGTAAGTGCTGCGCTATGTTGTGCCGCTTCACTGGCCTGCTTCGCTTCTTCGTTGCTCTTCCGCAGTACTTCATTGCTTTCCCGTACTAAATCATTGGCTTGCCTGGCTTCTTCGTTGCTTCTCTGTAGCACTTCATTACTTCGCTGTACTACTTCATTGCTCTCGAGGATTAGCTGAAGTTTCAACTGCATATGTTAGCAGGACTTCTTGCAGGGAAGAGAAAGGATAACAACATCCGAAAAAGGACTCCAACTCACAGTTTTGGCTAAATTGCCGCAAGACTTATCTAACCGATCTAATTTTCCTTGGAGTGTTTTCAACATCTCAAATGCCATCTTGGTGACGTTAAGAGAAAGAAGCGCACGACTGCTGTTCCGGATCACCAGGATATCAGAAAAGTAGCCGATATCACCATCCGACTCGTCAAAAAACCCCTCCCAAGCCCTGTTAATTTTCGAAAGTACACTCGAAAGCTGGTTTAGGACCGCCCTCGCGTTTACAGTCCATTCGAGCGCCTTCTTTTTATCTCTAGGTCCGCTCAGCTCTTCAGAGTGCCTGCCTAATGTTGAAGAGTGCTGGTGAATCTGGCCGAATAGTTAGTGGGCAGTTGTCACGGAGATCATCAAGAAAGATATACATGTTGTTCAATGCCACGTTCCAATAAACAAACCAGACGTTCCCATGCTTTTAGTGGCTTAGCCACTCCAACTTCCATCCCAATTAGGAAGTACTCCCTCGGATCCCAAATGGCTTGGTTTGCATCGAGTTCCCTCGGATCCGGTTCGCCTCGGATTGGGTCCATATTCAGCTGCTCTCCTTGTTCGTTGTCCTCGGCTTCTGGATCATGAACGCCCTCAGAAGAAAGATTTTCGGGAGTCAAATCCTCGTTGTCAGGTTCACTGTCTTGAAACGCATATCCAATCCAATGCCGATTATCGGAACCGCAAATAGTCAACGAGAACTGCACTGGACGTATGCCGTATAGTTTTGAGGATTCTGGCGGCGATTGCATATGAAGGAAAGACAAGTCTATGCATCGATCTCGCTGAATACTGGCTCTTGAATTCCGGGGATAATTTTGTATCTCTGGGATCGTGCTCAAAGCGTAGTACGGGAGGTGGAACTCGAATTGGAAGACTTTATACCCAATTGTCTAGGAAGAATGAAAATGTACACACGATCAGCAGGCCTAATTTCGACAATTGAATGTAATTCATAAATAAAATTCACTTACAGGGATCTTTACCCCGATCGATGGTTGAAGAGCTACGTGCTTCCAAATCGCATCTCTCAGAGCCGGGACTTGGTGATCATATGCTGTCTCTGACAAGGCAAAAATGTAAGAAGGGCTCAAATTTGCAATGTAACTATGGAAAAATTTGGTAAGGTGTCGAACGTCAACGAAGAGAAGGAACTGTTCTTACATCCATCGTCTATCAGCATCAATGCCATCAGGGTTTCCAAATCGCTTAGTTTTGTCCTGGGTCAGTCTTGAACTTTGCAAGAATATAGAGGGATTTTTCTCCATATACCGGTTTGTTCAAGTGCTCATAAAGTTCTGTAGCACTTAAGGGGTTGTTGTATTGCCCCTCGCATCGATCAGCTGTAGATCCAGTACAACTCCTATCATCTAGAATTGCCCCGCGCCGTTTCCCCGCGGCACCGGCACCTGATTTGAGTGTTTCGAGACATTCTCCTTCGCAAAAGAGTTTTACATCATCGAAATCGCCGGCAGGTCCAGAGTCATCTAAGTCTCCTGAGGAAAAAAGATCAAGGTGATCCCCAACTGCTTCCAACTCTCTCTTCCACTGAACGTAGGGCCCCGCCTCATTGGGCTTTCTGTCTTTGGCAAATAGGGGATCCCACTTCTTAGCCAAGAAGTGAGGAGGATACTTTCTCTTTTTCCCCATTCCTCTTCACCATGCTACAGTGCAAAAGTATTATACCGTGAACTGATCAGGTGCACATAAAGAATGCTCAAATGTAGCTTCTGTTGCGCGGAAAATACTCTGTATCCTGGTTATAACCCCGTGATACATGGGTTCGAAGGCCAACATACCAATGTATTGATTCCTGCTACCTTGATAGAACTAACTTCATGTCTGGTTAAGAACCGGCCGATTGACTTAGTTGACACTTGGCCATATGTGGGGATGACCTGTTGACAGGAAGTATGGCAAAGCTTATATTCGGGGGAGGTGGTATCAGATGGAAGTATTAATGCTGGCTCGATAGGATATAGATGCCGGGAGAAAGAAAGCAAGAACGTGACCATTTCCGGGTTGACTCAAGGTTAGGCCGGTGGTTACGAGTAAGAAAAGGCAGGGTTGGGGGAAACGTGTCCACTTGCTATAAGAGCTCTGTTATTTCGCCCCAACATATCTAAAATAAAATTTTGAACGCTGTTTTAGTGCCCTAGATCGCAGTTGGCTATTCCTCTGGTCTTGCATCTCTACCTGACCTGTACCTTTTCAGTCTTGCAATATGCACATCGCAGTTCGCCGCACCCGGGGCATTCATTTACCATGATATTAATCCTGGAGGTCCCACACGCACACTACTCGGGCGTTATTAGGCTTCAATGAGATTTCGTGCGTTGAGCAGCCACTTACACATTGCCACACAAAGACGTACTTCTTCCGCGAAGGAGGCTCCAGGGTACAGGGTTAGTCACAAATCCAGAAGTTGGGGTTTCTTAGGAAACTAAGTCTTACCACTTCCAATAGGGGAGTGGATGAAGCCTCATCAGGTAGCAGTGCATTAGAACTCGCTTGGATAAAAGAAATTTCATCGTTCGGGTAGAACCGAGAACAGAGCTTGAAACCGCCCACCTGCGAATAGGACCTTACATCGTGGCTCCTTTCGTCATCTACTCCGATAAGGGCCTCGAGGATTCCTTCTTCCACTGTCAGATGTCCTTTTCGAATCTGTCCATAGGGATCCGACAGCGGTTCCGCTTCACAGCTGATAGCAGCCTCATCGCATATAATTTTGTCCTCTTCGTGTGGTTCTGTAAGGTTGTACGTTCGGCCTGGCCTTGAGGGCAGTGACCATGTCCTGTCGTGGATCGCGTAGGTAGCTCGGTAAGAATTGTCATCCATCTTGCCATTGTCGGTAGAGAGCCAGGGTACGGGTTGGTCCAAGTAATCAAAATCGGCATCAATCGCCTTGTTGGCTTTCTCTACTCTCTTTGAACCTTGGTTCTCGAAACCCCCCAGGGATTTACTTTGATCCGACGGCTTGGCCCCTGGTTCAATACTAGCCATCTGAAGTGGTATCCGACTGAAATTGGTCGCCGCCACTGAGTTTCCATTGTTGTAGTATATCCACGGGCTGTACGGTTCCCATATCTTCTTTTCAATGTTTTCATTCTCGAGGAAAAGCTTCTGCGTGGCATTGAGCCGAGGGAGGGTGCCAGTAGGTTTGTCGGTTCTGAACGGAGGGATGAAGGTGTTAAGTTCTTCTGTCGTGGAATCAGAGTTAAAGGAAGAACAGTCTCTTCTATAAAATAGTCAACTGCCTGCCTCTAAAGTCGGGAGCAAGTTTTCTGCCGACCTAGCTCCAACCACAGCATCATCTTCACTGTTGCTCCCATGATTTCCAGATCTTGGCAGCGTACATTTAGATTTTCGAGCTTCGGGAGTGGAATCAAGCGGCAAGCCACTGCCTTTCAAAGAAATTGGCCCCTGATCTTGATGCTGAGAGGGATGCGTGTCGTCGCGCAGCAGAATTCGAAGTACAGCTGACAGGAGCTTCCCTGCACTCTCCTTGAACCAAGGAGGAGACATTCTCGCAGCTCTCGCAGTCTAGATACGCGTTGGATGTTGGTCGAGACGTTCTTATGGCCTTCCGTGCAAGGGGTTCCTCTGGTGTTATCAAGATTTTCTTCCACCGAGGCGGTGTACCACTCAATTAATGAGCGTTTCATCATAATGAAAATAGTTTTAACCTTTTAGCTCCTCAACCCTATCCAAACTGCCTAAAATGTCTTTCCTCGTAGCTCAAAAATGTGGCACAACGGCTACGGCGCTTATAGTATAATAGAGTGAGCGGAGCGCTCACATTCTTATAGCGGCAATATAGACACGTGACTCTCACTTGGCGTCACCCAGTGATGTTCTTTTCCCTGCTTCTGTAATCTGCTCAAATCTTGATAGCAAAGCGCACTACAACACACTTCGCTTTTTTGACCTCGCGAAGGTCGTCTTTAATCTCACGTGTTAAGGCACGAGAAGGCGCGGAGCTGCGCTAAGCCTAATTAAGGCTGTCGAATACACTAATGTGGATCCCTGCCACCTGAATACGCCACACTCATGCAGTGCAGTAATTCAGCAAGTCTCAACACCCATCCTATTCGATCAGTCAAATCGTGCATCGCAGGGCGACTTGAGAAGCCTTGAGCAACAAAAGTTTGGCCAAATCACCACAGATTTCTCGGTCAGTCTGATTTTGGTCCACCCTCACCGTTTATAGAACTCCACCCCGCTGACAGAATGCAGCCAACGGTCGGCAAGTCTCTCGCGCGTTGACCGATAACACTCTGCAAACCACGACCTCTTCCTTACCGCCACCTCAATCGAATTGCATTGCGAACTTCTCAAACCATCCACTGCTCGAACAGGCTCACGAACAGGCTCACGAACAGGCTCACAATGTCGTCGCCTCCGCTAAAAATCGTTCCAGTGGGATCCTAGTCAGTGCCAAAATAGGACCTGCATATAGAGTCAAGACGAGGTAACTATGACCGGGCCTCAAGGGAGCCAAAATGAGTCTCTCCAGGGGCTAAAATGGCTCTTTGATACGCATGCTCAGGCCGCCTTAGAAGTGCTCACCAATAGCTCAGGCTACAGCAGCAGCAGCTCAGGTCCAAAGACGGAAATGAAAAATGCTTCATGTCGACATTCCGATGTGGGATTACCTGTTACCAACCCTCAAAGTTCCCTCTTCAAGTAATTTATCGCTTTCCTGCCTGGTTTCTCAATAGAGCAATCATTATAGCAATCACACAAGGATCTTTTGAGAGTATCCAAGCAAGCATTGCTTTGCACAAGATCGTTCCCCAGACTGCTGATATATTTGAACTTTGTGCGAGTGGAGATGTCGCGGGCATCCATGCAATGATCAAAATGGGCAAGGCATCACCGCATGACACCTATCGCGCGGGAGGCTCGCCATTGTTGAATGTAGGTTTAAGCAGTGCCCATTCTCTATTCATGTTATTGACTAACTTCAAGTTTGCAATTGAACGTGGGCAAGTGCAGGTTGCCAAGTTCTTACTTAATGTCGGTGCAGACCCTCTACTTGAAGATGGGCTAGGAAGGTAAGTTATACTTTCTAGTTAGACGTATGAAAATTGTCTCTGAGAACCGAATTATTAGATCTGCTATTGATTTTGCTTGTATCAACGTCTTTTCAAACGCGTTCGGAGCTGATGTCACGAGAGCGTTTCGGCATCTATTCCTACCACCCGCGGTTCTTGCACAAAAGCAGATTTCTGAACTCCATCAAATTGTTGTCGGGCTCAGCAAAAAAGATCTAAAAGCAGAGCTTACTGTTCTCAAAGATATCATTGACGAGCAGGCTTTCGATGGCAAAACTGCACTGTCATTGGCAGCACGCCGAGGCGACCTTGAAGGTGTCAATCTCCTTCTGAGCCATGGCGCAGACCCAGATATCTATGACCTTCGCGGCAACGACCCTCTCCATTCTGCTGCCTGCAGCACCAATTGGCGCTGTATTCCCGTACTCCTCGAACACGGCGCCAACGCACGCCAAAACAACTCCCGTAACGAGTCGCCTCTCAAGTTTCAACTACGCTCTATTTTACGTCGACGACCCTCACTACCTCCAGCCGCTACTTGACACCGGTGCCGACGTCAACGGACGCGACTACCATGGTGATACCCCTCTCATCACTGGTACTTACCGGGCACCTGCAAGCCCTCCTGTTCCAGCTTTTGGCGCCGTAAACAGCGTCGACTACCTCATTCAGCGCGGCGCCAACACCGAATTCGCCACCGCAGAAGGCAACACGCCTCTCTTGAATGCCACAAGCCACGGCAACTGTGGCGCAGTCTTGACTCTCCTGCAAGCGGGCGCTGACCACCGTGTGCGAAACTCCGCAGGCGACACAATGCTGCACCTTGCAGCTCGGCATGGCGATCTAGCACTCCTGAAGATCCTGATGAATATGGCTGCTAAGTTGCAGAATCTAGATATTGAGACTATTAACCACGAGGGCTATACGCCGAAGGAGGTTGTAGGGTTAAGGGTGAAGTATGTGGAGGGATTCGCGGAGGATTTCGAAGAGTTATTGATTAAGATTGCTATGGGAGAAGGCTTAGATTCGATGGTTGCGAGTACGGTTATCACAATTGGATCCTACGACGATGCGGTTGAGTATCAGGATGAGGAGAAGGCGTTCGCTGAGCACGAGGAGAGAATGGGGGAATTTGCCGATAAAAAACTGTCCCTACCGTGTGATTTCATCACCTGTTAGATCTCATAAAGAACCAAAAATTTATTGCTTATCTTGAGGTCAACAGCCATTCTACCACAGGCAACCATGAACGCAATTGCAACTATATCTGTGTTCTCTAGCAGACGCGAGGTCGTGGTCAAATACAAAAACTTTAGTAAAGAGCTCCCCAGGCAGAAGTTAGCACAGATAACTATACTCTAGGTTAATATACATTTGCGGAATTTACAATTTAGTTAAACCACGAAATGAGCTCTTTGAGTATTTATGACCGTTGCTCCGTTCCTGCCGTTACACGACCAATGCAAATGCCGTTATTTCAATTTTTACAACAAGGCTGACTTAGAGTTAAGGGTATTGAATATCAACTAATTTTGAGAGACACCTCCCGAGATAATTTTTTCCAATAGTAACGATCCAACAAGTCCGGATCCATCAGTCCAGAAACATACGCAGAACCAACTATTCTATAATTTCACGCACAGCGACACGGGGCCAAGGGAGCGGTGCTTCCAAAACGAAGGTTATGACATCCCCAACATTTATTTGAGATACACCAATTCAAACAAAACCAGCTTCTGAAGTTAAAACCTTAAGACCCAAGAGCTTACACCTTAGCATCGTCGAAACGAGCGGAAAAAACGATTGTATCCACCACCTCTAATTGCTGTAGCGATCTCAGGAGACAAGGTTTCCCGATCTATTAATCTTGTCCCTACTCTCTCGTCTTCTAAGTCTAGAAACAGCTTTCCAAGTGATACAGTACTTTTCGTAAGAGTCTGTACCACGGTCTCTTTATGCTTCAACCCGCTAAATGGTTTTAGTGGATGTTGTGACGGTATTGGATGGTCCATCGCCTTTAACATCAATTCTTCAACATCTCTAAGAGTAAAGTAAAGGTATATATAATATAATTTCATTTTTGATTTTATCCTTTATATAAGCGTTTTAGAAGTTTCTTATATTTCTTTTCGTGATTTATCTTGATTAAATAAGTCAAGTCACGTGCCAGTGACGTGCGCGAAACTTAAGGGGAAAAA
>Ga0302227_10000727_pt1 | contig 26667 bp, 11 predicted proteins | sample II_Palsa_N1_1_FD_193525 | JGI IMG/M metagenome (GOLD analysis project Ga0302227, IMG submission 193525) | Peat permafrost microbial communities from Stordalen Mire near Abisko, Sweden - II_Palsa_N1_1 | ecosystem: Environmental > Terrestrial > Soil > Palsa > Peat permafrost | place: Sweden... | reverse complement strand
ACGTAAAGTGTGGCACCCGACAGACGATGATTGGCCAGCTTTTCTCCCGCTGCGCGCAGTGCCTGAATTTCGGCATGAGCAGTGGGATCATGCAAAGTGATATTGCGATTCCAGCCCAGCCCGACAATATCGTTGTCGATAACCAGCACAGCACCGACCGGCACCTCGTTTTCGACATCGCGCGCGTGTTCCGCCAGCTGCAGCGCGCGACGCATATAACCAACGTCGTCGGCGCTGAACGATGAGGCATTATCCATGATGGTCACTTCGTCACTCATGCCCGAGTTTGGCGATCCGATGTTGAAAGATATCCCGGAGGCGCTCTACGGAGTTATTCCCACTCGATTGTCAACTAGTCAGTGAAACCTGCACCGATGCTGGCTTTCAAGCGAGGATGCTTCAGTCATACCGTCAAGGATACCGTAAAGCCAGTAACACCCACCCCGCCCCGGTTAAGTCGGCATCAGGGTGCTCGAAGCTAGGGGACTATGTTCGATCCACCATTCTCATTCACTGGCAACATCCCCAACAAGTCATTAACAAACTTTACGAACACACAGAGTGGCTATCACCACAAATCTCTACTTCGCCGAATGGACGGCTGTTTTTGGCGGCGCCAAGATGACCACCGCGTTGCTCGACCGGCACACCCATCGTTGCCGCATCCTGCAACCGGCAACGACAGCTGCCGCTTCTGGAATCACGGCACTCACATCAAAAAGGAGACAAAGACCCCGACATCAATCCAGATCTGAGCTAACCTGACGCCCGAACGAGTGGCTCACTTTTCGATGAAAACTCAGCTCAGTAGTCAGTCGCTGGCGTTCCTCTTTGTAGCCTCCCTGTTCATTGCAGGTGCCTGCACCCGGCACAGCAGTTGGGAACTTGCTTGTGTGCAAGCGATTCCTTGAGCTTATTAATGGATTGATAGCCCGCAAGATCCTTGATGAAAACGCAAGGTAGTTCTACGCCTTCGATATTGAAGTAACGCATTTTGGGCGTCTCCAGGAAACTGCAGGTATAAGCGATGACTTTACGGGACTGCGCAGACGCTGCGTGCAGCACATCCGCGTCCGGATAATGGCGAGCATAGTCTTCTTTGCCCTGAAGCGGCTGGATAATATGATCTCGCAAACCCATTTTTTGTAGAAAGCCGTGAAGGGGCTGCAAGTCTTGGCCAAAGTCCACACTATGTACCCGCAGCCGATGCGAACCCATCGCATCGCTGAGCGATTGTAAGTTGCGCAACACTCTTGGCAGGTTATATCGCCCTACATCATGGGCCTGCTTCGCATCGAGCGTATCGATCGATATCCCAATGCTATCCAAATGCTGTGCGCACCGCGCTGCATTGATAAGAGAGCCATTGCTGATGGTGGTGACCTTGAGACCCCGTGCACGAACCGCCTCGACCCATTCCCAGAATTCTGGATGCAGCATCGGTTCGCCTTCACCTTGCAAAGACACCGTCATACCACTATTGCCGGGAAGTTTTTCGAGGATACTTTCAAATACTGCACGACGCATATGCTTCTGAGGCATGGTGCGACCCACGCAATAAAAGCAATCGAAATTGCAAATCGTAGTGACTTCAATTTGGATTGAAGGCGCTGCAGCTAACTGGCCGCCCGCGGGAACGCTTCGTGCGAGATCGTGTTCTGGAGGATCACGCAAAGCGTCAGACGTGCCCCTCTGCATCAACTGATTTAGTACTTCAAACTGTCTTTGCGTCGCGGCCTCTGGACGTACGTCGTGGTATCTATCGGCAAACTTCCGGGCGGCCTGCAGGTAACTCGTTTCTTCGAGCATTTTGCGAATAACAGAATCGACTGTTATCGCTGCGCCTGCCTGTGTATACATGGCACCAGCTCCTGTCTGCTCGAGCTTGAGCCCGGTCAGATACTGCTCCAGCATATGTGGCAGCATTAGTACCGGAACGCCCGCCAGCAACGCGGTGACCAAGGTGCCAGGACCATAAGTGATCACCAGATCAGTGCGAGGCAACAAGGTTTGCAAATCGACGGCGTGATCAAGAAGGCGTAGCGCACTGAATCGTGTACGCCATTCAGGCGGCAGGCCCGGAATGGCGCCAATCACTTCGATATCGGCTCTCGCCTGCAGAGCCTCCAATACCAGTTCGCATTGGGGGATGTTGGGCCGCAGATAGATGAGCACCCTGAATCGGGGAGCGTGCTTTTGACCGGAAATGCGCCAGGAAACAGCCGGCGTATCCGGGATGGTATAGACAGGGCCGATATAAGATGCGTCTGCCCGCGGACCAAAAGGATCAAGTTCTGGTAGCGTCGTCAGCTGCGTAGGAGCAGATGCAAACAAGTCAGCCACGTGGTGCAACGCCTGAGATCCCTGTTGCGTCAACACCTTATTGATCTGACTGAGTAACTGATTTTCTACATTAAGGAAATGCTCGATGGGCAAGGCTTGCCATGGCCTGAAAGTGGGCAACGGAGTCCGCAACGGAGGCAGCTCAAATCCTGTACCCATAAGCAGGACAGGAATTTTCTCCAACCGTGCCGCCATTAAGGCAGCCGGGGCGTGATTAAAGACCATCGCCCGCGCTTTACTCAGTCGTATCAAGCCTTGCCAGCCGGATACCGCGCCTTCCAGGGCATCTGCATCATCCCAGCCTTCATGCATCAACATGTCGGCATAGTTGATGGGGCCGGTAGTACGTTTGATCAGCGACCGCAGCGATGGTGACGCGACGAGGTTAAAACCTTCTTTTCGAAGAATACTGGCAGCCATGCGCAAGTCCGGAACCGCCATGACAACCTCAAACCCGGCATCACGGCAAAGCCGAGCCAGAGGCAAATCACGGGTTATATGCCCCCAGTTAGCCCCCATCTCCCAGGCGAACAAAATGCATGGCATCGTCGGTGAATATCGATCAAGCGACGATGTCATGCCCTATTTCCATCCCTGTTAGTGCCAATTAGCTGTCAGTACGGGTGCCAATGCCGCCTGTTCTGCACTGGTCATTTTGCTCTGCCCTGCTGCCGGCGGGGCGAAGCTGGCCATCGCAGCCACCAGCGCATTGACCTGGGCTGCCGTGACGGACAGGCCATCATCCGCCTGAATCGACAGTGCTTGGTTGGCCGAGGTACCGAACCAGTCTGAGACGTCGATGGTCGTCGAAGTGCCCAGCACCTGGATATCCAGATCGTTGCCCGATTGGGTAAACCAGATGTCGTTGCTGTTACCCAAGAGAGACAAGCTGTCCGTGCTGTCCAGCTGGACAACCGCATTGGCTCCGGAGGCCGTTAGTATCGAATTGTCCGCCATGGATACGTCATTGTTGTCGCCAGTGACGCTGATGGTGCTGTTGGCGTCCTCGGTGATGCTCGAACCCGTGGTGCTGATGCTGGTGCCGGTACCTGATACCCAGATGCCGTCTGCACTGCCAGCGTTGACGTAGTTATCGTCGCCATAGGCACCGAAGTTGTCGTTGCTTCCCGCACTGAACGTGTTGTTGTTGCCCAGGAGATCGGCGCGGGCGTTGTCAGCGAGGTTCACCGTGCCACTGTCCATATTGAGGATGTTGCTCTGGCCTGAGGCGCCATTGCCGCTGACATTGATGGTCTGATCGGTCGCACCGGAAGCGGCGTTGACAGTAGTGCCGCCACCATTGAGGCTGAGCGTGGACGTATTGCCGAGATTGACGCTGTCCGTGTTGCCCGTGACGCTGATGGTGCTGTTGGCGTCTTCGGTGATGCTCGAACCCGTGGTGGTGATGCTGGTGCCGGTGCCTCCCACCCAAATGCCATCGGTGTTGCCGGCGCTAACCGTGTTGTCCTCGCCATAGACGCCGAAGTTGTCGTTGCTTCCCGCACTGAAGGTGTTGTTGTTGCCCAGAAGGTCAGCGCGGGCGTTGTCAGCGAGGTTCACCGTGCCACTGTCCATATTGAGGATGTTGCTCTGACCTGAGGCGCCATTGCCGCTGACATTGATGGTCTGATCGGTCGCGCCGGAAGCGGTGTTGACAGTAGTGCCGCCACCATCGAGGCTGAGCGTGGACGTATTGCCAAGATTGACGTTGTCCGTGTTGCCAGTGACGCTGATGGTGCTGTTGGCGTCCTCGGTGATGCTCGAACCCGTGGTGCTGATGCTGGTGCCGGTACCTGATACCCAGATGCCGTCTGCACTGCCAGCGTTGACGTAGTTATCGTCGCCATAGGCACCGAAGTTGTCGTTGCTTCCCGCACTGAACGTGTTGTTGTTGCCCAGGAGATCGGCGCGGGCGTTGTCAGCGAGGTTCACCGTGCCACTGTCCATATTGAGGATGTTGCTCTGGCCTGAGGCGCCATTGCCGCTGACATTGATGGTCTGATCGGTCGCACCGGAAGCGGCGTTGACAGTAGTGCCGCCACCATTGAGGCTGAGCGTGGACGTATTGCCGAGATTGACGCTGTCCGTGTTGCCCGTGACGCTGATGGTGCTGTTGGCGTCTTCGGTGATGCTCGAACCCGTGGTGGTGATGCTGGTGCCGGTGCCTCCCACCCAAATGCCATCGGTGTTGCCGGCGCTAACCGTGTTGTCCTCGCCATAGACGCCGAAGTTGTCGTTGCTTCCCGCACTGAAGGTGTTGTTGTTGCCCAGAAGGTCAGCGCGGGCGTTGTCAGCGAGGTTCACCGTGCCACTGTCCATATTGAGGATGTTGCTCTGACCTGAGGCGCCATTGCCGCTGACGTTGACTGTCGTACCTGTGCTGCCCGTGCCCGTAGTAACGCTGTTGCCGCCGCCGACCAGGCTCAAGGTATCGTCATTGCCTGCAGTAGCAATGTTGCTTGCTCCTGCTACCGTGACGGCTGCAGCATCTGCCAAAGCAATGTTGGCATTGTTCAGGGATTGCGCCTGGGCCTGACCGGCAATGGTGGCACTGACCTCTCCTGTCGCGGAGGTGGTAACGGTCTCGGTGAAATCGGATGTATTGGTAGTCGTGCTGCTGGAACCATCGGCATTAAATGTGTCACGGCCATAACTCCCATCAGCCACGCCCCACGAATCCCCGGTGAGCGTGCCGCTAGCGTTGTAGCTGTCAGTGACCGTGTCTCCCCGCCCATCGTTATAAACGATGGTCTTGCTGCGATCGCTGTTGGCGGTAGTGACGATGCTGGAGTTGTCGTAACTGTTGGTGCTGGTAGTGATCGTGGCACCCGCAGCGTTGGTGCTGGTGGTGCTGGTCACATCGGTGTTGCCACTGCTCCAGACCACGCCGGTGAGCGCACCCTGGGCGTTGTAGCTGTCGGTGGTGGCATTGCCCTGCTCATTGGTCGTACTCGACGTATCCCCGGTGAACATACCGCTGGCGTTGTAGCTGTCAGTGGTCGCGTCTCCCCAGCCATCGTTGTAGGCGATGGTCTTGCTGCCATCGCTGTTAACGGTGGTGACGATGCTGGAGCCGTCGTAACTATTGGTGCTGGTCGTGATCGTGGCACCCGCCGTATTGGTGTTGATGGCGCTAGTCACATCGGTGTTGCCGCTGCTCCAAACCACGCCGACGAGCATACCCTGGGCGCTGTAGTTGTGGATGCTGGTGTTTCTCTGCGCATCGGTCGTGCTCGACGTATACCCGGTGAGCGTGCCGCTGACGTTGTAGCTGTCGGTGGTCGTGTCTCCCCACTCATCGCTGTAAACGATGGTCTTGCTACCATCGCTGTTGACGGTGGTGACGATGCTGGAGCCGTCGTAACTGTTGGTGCTGGTCGTGATCGTGGCACCCACAGTATTGGTGCTGGTTGTGCTGGTCACATCGGTGTTGCCACTGCTCCAGACCACGTCAGTGAGCACATCGTGGGTGTTGTAGCTGTCGGTGGCGGTATTTCCTAACGCATCGATCGTGTAGTTATTGCCGCTGCCGTCGGCATTGGTGTTCCAGCCCCTGCTGGAACCATTGGCATTGAATGTATCGCTGCCAGAACTACCATCAGCCTTGCTCCACGAATCCCCGGTGAGCGTCCCGCTGACGTTGTAGCTGTCGGTGGTGCTGTTTCCCTGCGCATCGGTCGTGTAGGTGCTGTAACTGCCATCGGCTTGGGTGGTCTTGCCAGTACGCGAACCATCGGCATTGAATATGTCACTGCCACTGCCATCAGTCGTGCTCCACGTATCCTCGGTGAACGTACCGCTGGCGTTGTAGCTGTCTGTGGTGTCGTCTCCGCCTCCATCGTTGTAAGCGATCGTCTTGCTGCCATCGCTGTTGACAGTGGTGACGATGCTGGAGCCGTCGTAACTGTTAGTGCTGGTGGTGATCGTGGCACCCGTCGCATTGGTGCTGGTTGTGCTGGTCACATCGGTGTTGCCGCTGCTCCAGACCACGCCGGTGAACACACCGTGGGTGTTATAGCTGTCGGTAGTGGTATTTCCTAGCGCATCGATCGTGTAGTTATTGCCGCTGCCGGAGACGTCGGCATTCCAGCCGCTGCTGGAACCATCGGTATTGAAATAGGCGGCGCCAGAACTGCCATTAGCCGTGTTCCATGTATCCCCGGTGAGCGTGCCGCTGGCGTTGTAGCTGTCAGTGGTGCTGTTGCCCCAGCCGTCGCTGTAAACGATGGTCTTGCTGCCATTGCTGTTGACGGTGTTGACGATGCTCGAGTCGTCGTAACTATTGGTGCTGGTCGTGATCGTGGCACCCGCCGTATTGCTGCTGGTGGAGGTCACATTAGTGTTGCCGCTGCTCCAAGCTACGCCGGTGAGCATACCCTTGGCGTCGTAGCTGTCAGTGCTGGTATTGCTCTGCGCATCGGTCGTGTAGGTATTGAAGTTGCCGTCAGCGGTGAGACTCCGGCCGCTGCTGGAACCATCGGCATTGAATGTGTCGCTACCAGAACTGCTATCAGCCGTGCTCCACGTATCCCCGGTAAGCGTGCCACTGGCGTTGTAGCTGTCAGTGGTCTTGTCGCCCACGCCGTCGTTGTACACGATGGTCTTGCTGCCATTGCTGTTGACGGTGTTGACGATGCTCGAGTCGTCGTAACTATTGGTGCTGGTCGTGATCGTGGCACCCGCCGTATTGCTGCTGGTGGAGGTCACATTAGTGTTGCCGCTGCTCCAGGCTACGCCGGTGAGCATACCCTTGGCGTCATAGCTGTCAGTGCTGGTATTACCCTGCGCATCGGTCGTATAGGTATTGAAGTTGCCGTCAGCGTCGACGTGCCGGCCGCTATCTCCAGTGAGCATACCGCTGGCGTTGTAGCTGTCGGTGATGCTATTGCCAAGACCATCACTGTAGGTGATGGTCTTGCTGCCGTCGCTGTTGACGGTGGTGGCGATGCTGGAGTTGTCGTAACTGTTGATACTGGTAGTGATCGCAGCACCCGCCGTATTGGTGCTGGTGGTGCTGGTCACGTCGATGTTGCCGCTGCTCCAGACCATGTTTGCGAGCACACCCTGGGCGTTGTAGCTGTCGGTGCTGGTATTGCCCTGCGCATCGGTCGTGAAGGTGCTGTAGCTGCCATCGGCGTGGATGGTCTTGCCGCTGCCCGAACCATTGGCATTTACAATCGTATTGGTGCTGGAACCGTCGGCATTGTTGATGCTCGTGCCCAAGCTACCATTTGTAGCCGTCCAGCTATCGCTTGTGCGCACACCGTTGGCATTGGTGTTGATCGTGTTGGTATTGCCCAATCCGTCGCTGTATGCGGCGGTCTGGCTGCCATCGCTGTTGACCGTGGTGACGACGCTGGAGTGGTCGTAACTGCTGGTGCTGGTGGTAATTGTGGCGCCCGCAGCGTTGGTGCTGGTCATGGTCGTCACATCGGTGTTGTCGCTGCTCCAGACCACGCCGGTCAGCACGCCCTGGACGTTGTAGTTGCCGGTGGTGGTATTTCCCAATGTATCCGTGGTCGAGGTGGTAGAGCTGCCATCGGCGTTGCTGGTGAAAGTGCCTGAAGAACCGTCGGCTTTGTGCCAGCTCCCGGAAGCCACGCTCCCATCGGAGTTGTAGTTGACGACGCTGTAACCACCTTGTCCGTCGTTGGTGGAAACGCTCCACGTTCCATCGGGATAAGTGATCGTCTCTGTGCCGGTGTTATTGGAAAGATTATAGGTTCCAACTACTACCGAGCCATCGGGATTTGTCCAATTTGTGGTCAGCGTGTCGTAGGCGTAATTGTAATTTGTGACTGCACCTTGGCTGTTGCTGGTTTGGAAGCCAAATGTATAGTCTTGAATATCAGACTCAGGCGATGGGAAGCCATTAAAAAACCCGTTCGAATTTCCCCCAGTCAACGGATCGGACGTTATAGAAAGCCCATCATCCGAGTACACGGTGGAGGTATTCGCATTTGCAAATACTTTCCCATTCAGATAGTAAACGTCGTCGGTTTCGGTTATGCCGTCAGCGAACACTCCGGAAGAGGTATTCCCATTGTACCAATACTTCCCACCGCCCCATTGAATCAAATCCGAAGTCGCAGGAGCCCACATATTATCGCCGCCGGTATTTAGGAATACCCTGGTTTCGGTTATGCCACCAGCATAAGTAAGTACTTCCGTATAGTCGTTAGGCAATTGGTTCTCATAAATGACCCCGGAAGAGGTATCTGAGGTTGGTGGCTGCGGCTGCGATTGCACCTCATAGACATAGAATTCCCCCGGAATGGAAGACGGCAATACAAACGTTGAACCGGTCGATTCGATTCCAGAAATACCAAAGCCACCCGTTCCGATAGTACCTAAGGGCTGAACGCTCTGCCCTCCGCTGGAAATGCTCGGACCTCCACTGGGAGTCACGAATCCCGAATTGGAGCTCGAAGACGTCGGTGTTATAAGATTTCCGTTTGCGTCGTAATACTGAACTTCTGTCGCAGCGAGGGCCTCCGTATAGGGTGCAAAGCCACTGTAAGGCGTATCAGGCAACATACCCAAGCCATTTGAAAATGTTACTTCACCCCATGCCCCGGTTATGGTGCCGCTACCCTGGGTAGCAGTTTGAGTAGCGCTAAATCTTGGAGCCTGGTACCCATCTCCCTCTAAATTTTCAGTTGCCGTAACCGACTCTGCCCCGTCTGTTGCGGTCAATGAAATGGAGTAAGTGGGCGGCAATCCGCCATACCCGCCATACCCGCCGTAACCACCGCTGCCGGCATTTTGCAGCTCCTGCTCGGTGGGAATGGAATAGGTAGTCGAGCCCGTAACCTGGTTTTCGCCATTGTAAAAAGTAATGGTGGCTACGCCATCGACAATACTGGTGGTGCTGTATGCACCATCCTGGATGAAATCATTTTCATTGAACTGCTGCGAATTAATCTGCCCAGTACCACTGGTACCGTTCACATTTGTCCACGTGTCGCGTAACAACGTGCCGTTGGCTGAATAATAATCCGTCAGGGTATCGCCCTGGGCGTCGATGGTTTCCTTTGTGTACGTGCCATTGGCTGCATAGGTGGTATGAGCGCTGGAGCTATCGGCGTCGTACACGTCACTGCCGTGGGTCGCGCCCGAATCCTTGCTCCAGGTATCGCTGGTGAGCGTGCCCGCGGCGTTGTAAACGTCGGTGGTGACATCGCCCTGCCCATCGTTGACCACGCTAGTTAGATTGCCACTGGCATCGTAAGTGTTGCTGCCGAAGCTGCCATTGGACTCCGTCCACTGATTGGAAATTTCAACGCCACTTTTGCTGAATTGGGTGGTGCTGCTGTTGCCCGCACCATCGGTATACGCCTCTACATAGCTGCCGTTCGCTTGCGTCGTCTCATTCAACTGAGCGCCGCTGGGGCTGTAGGCATCATCTCCTGATGTGCCATTCGCCTTGCTCCAACTGTCGCTGGTAAGCGTGCCGCTGGCAGAATAGTTGTCGGTCGTGCTGTCGCCTTTGCCATCGTTGACCGTTACGCTCTTGCTGCCATCGGGATTGTAGGTATCGCTGCCCGAGGTCCCATTGGTCTGGCTCCACGTATCGCCAGCGAGCTTGCCGCTGGCGTTGTAGCTATCCGTGGTGATGTTTCCCTGACCGTCGCTATAAGCGATCGTCTTGCTGCCATCGGTGTTGACGGTGTTGACGGTGGTGGAGTGGTCGTAGCTGTTAGTACTTGTGGTGATCGTGGCACCCGCAGCGCTGGTGCTGGTAGTACTGGTTACATCGGCGTTGCCGCTGCTCCAGGTCACGCCGGTGAGCATGCTCTGGGCATTGTAGCTGTCGGTGGTGGTATTGCCCTGACCGTCGCCTGCCTGAATGGCGTCGCTGACCAGTTGACCAGTTGCATTGTAGTTGTTGGTCGTGACCGTTGCTCCACCGGCACTCTCGCTGGCCACGCTCTCGACCACGCCTTGAACGATGGCGCTGCCGGTATAGATCGTGGTGACTAGCGGGTTGTCATTGGCATCGGTTATGGTGGTGCTTGTGGCGCTACCGAGCAGGTTGCCGTTGCCATCATAAGCATTCTGCACCACGACACCTTGCCCGTTGTTGGCACTGGAGCCGCTGAGGGAGCCGTTGACGCTGTAGGTATCGCTGCCTGAACTCCCACCAGCTTGGCTCCAAGTGTCGCCGATGAGCGTGCCGCTGGCGTTGTAGTTGTCAGTGGTGCTATTGCCCAGCCCATCACTGTAGGCGATGGTTTTACTCCCATCGCTGCTCACAGTGGTGACGATGCTGGATTTGTCGTAGCTGTTGTTGCTGGTGGTGATCGTTGAACCCGCAGCGTTGGTGCTGGTGGTGCTGGTCACGTCGGTGTTGCCGCTGCTCCAGACTAAGCCGGTGAGCACGCCTTGGGTGTTGTAGCTGTCGGTGCTGGTGTTGCCCAGCGTATCGGTCGTGAAGGTGCTGTAACTACCATTGGCCTGGGTGGTCTTGCCGCCGCCCGAACCATTGGCATTGACGATCGTACTGGAACTGGAACCGTCAGCATTGGTGATGTCCGTGCCCGAGCTGCCGTTTGCATTTGTCCAGCTGCTGCTCAGACTGCCAGTGCTGGTGTCAGTGCTGAATGTGCTGGTGTTGCCCGGGCCATCGCTATATACGATGGTTTGGCTGCCGTCGCTGTTGATGGTCGTGATGATGCTGGAGTGGTCGTAACTATTGGTGCTGGTGGTGACCGTCGCACCCGCAGCATTGGTGCTGGTGGTGATGGTTACATCAGTTTGACTGCTCCACTCAACGTTCGTCAGCTCGCCTTGGGCGTTGTAGTAGTAGCTGCTGGAATTGCCGGCCGTATCCTTGGTGTAGGCAGACGAACTGCCGTCAGCATTGGTCGTTGTACCGGAGCTGGAGCCGTCGGCGTTGTAGGCATCTCTACCAGAACTGCCGTCGGCCTTTTGCCAGGAGTCATCCAGCAATGTGCCTGAGGAAGAATAGTCGTATTGCTCGACATCCCCCTTACCATCATCCGCATACGTGCTGTAACTGCCATCGGCATTGATGGTCTTGCCCGAGCTCGATCCATCAGCGTTGTAATTGTCAAAGCCACTACTGCCGTCGATGTTCGTCCAGGTGTCGCTGGTTTCATTGCCGCTAGCATCAAAGAATTCTTCGCCGACATTGCCTTGGGCGTCCTTAACGTAGTCGTCCGAGCTACCATCGGCAACATAATCGGTCTCCTCCATGGAGCCATCGGTGTTATACGTGACGTTGCCATGCGTGCCGGCAGATGTGTTCACGTAGTCGGCGCCGGTCTCCTGACCTGATGCATTGGCGTATCCGGTCCAGGTATTGCCTTGGGCATCGGTATAGTGCTGCGTCGCGCCATTGTCGCTGCTGGTCCAGGCGGTGCCGTCCGCCAGCGTGCCAGACCACCCCTGGTATTTTGAATTATTGCTGGTGGTGTGATAACTGCCGGTGAGCCGGCCACTTGCGCCGTATTGCCAGGCGGTGGTGTCGGCCGAGGAGTTTTCGAAATAGACGGTATAGCTATTGTCCGCGTTGACGACCTTGCCAAAACTGGATCCGTCCGGGTCGACCTCCTGCCCGGCTGCTACAGTTTGCTGATCGGTCACACTACCGTCGCTGGCATAGCTGGTCACGGTGACATTGCCGTTGGCCAGGTAGTCATAATCCGAACTTTTGCTGCCATCGGAATTGAACAAAGTGATGTCGTAGCTGCCCGTCGCCGCATTCCAGACATCCGTGCTGGTGGTCTGTCCGTTCTTGTTGGTATTGGTGATGGTGATGTCCCCCTGTGGATCCAAAGACACCGTACCGCCACTACCATCCGCATTCCTGAATGTGCCGGAGCCCGATCCGTCGGAGTTGAAAGTATCCGTGCCGGTGACCGAATCCGTATCGCTCCACAGGTCCGACAGAAGCGTGTCTTGAGCATCGAGGTGGGTGACGGTGTTTCCATTCAACTCCACTGTTTCGCGCCAGATGCTGCCATCGACGGCGGTATCGTTCTTGATCTCCACCCCGCTGGCATTGACGGTGGCCGTTCCATTCGTGATGTTGGCATTGGCCCAGGCCACATAGGTGCCTGCGCCGTTGGTACTGAACCAAGTGTCTCCGACCCAGTTGCCGGCCGCGTTGTAGTTGTTGGTGATCTCTGCGCCCGTGCCGTTGTTGATAGTGACGCTGCTGGCCACAGTCAGGTCGTTGGGGGCCGATGCCGCCTGACTGCTTTGACTGGTCAGGTTTCCATTGGCGCTGTAGCTAGCCGTCTGGGTTTGGTCTTGCGCATTCGAGCCGATATTGGAATAGCTGCCGTCGGGATTCTGGATGATCTCCGATGACGAGAGGGGAACCGTATAAACACCCCCTTCCGGATAATTGGTCAATCCGTCCTGATATACCGTCACTGAACCCGATGTGCCGTCAGAATGCATCCAGGTCGAGCGGGTTTCGATGCCATGCTGGGTGAAGTAGTCGGTGGTGACATTGCCGTGACCATCGTCAGTGATGGTGACATAGGTGCCGTTGGCGTAGATGATCTTGCTAGTGCTGGATCCATCGGCGTTGAGGGTGTCGGTGCCTGATATCTGATCGGTAGCCGTCCAGGAGTCGCTGTTGATCAGACCATTGCTGCCCGATTGATAAGTGTCTGTGGTCCCATCGGACTCAGTTAGCGTGCCAGAGCCCCAAGTAACACCCGGAACAGGTGCGACTGTGGTGGTGAGGGTAGCGGGTTGCGAATTTTGATCCTGGGACGACGAAGACGACTGCGTACTGGCACTGGGCGCAACTACGGCATCGGATGGCAGCTGCGCAGCGGCTGTACTCAACCCCCAGGCAACTCCCTTAAACGCCAATGCAAGGACTTCTGCGGGCGGAAATATTAGGGCAAGATTTCCTAGAATATCAAGAATGTCGCCAGCCATTTCCAAATAATCTTTAAAATCGAAATGACCAGAATCCGCCTTCGCCACTTTTTGTAAGTGATACACGTCAGTGAGGGTACTAGCTAGCCCGAGAAGCTTTCCCAGCACTTCACCAAAGGGTCCATCCTGAAAATCAGTAAGCAAGCCAGCTGTATCAATACAGAATTTGGTCACATCATTTAAGACGTAACCTAGGTCGGTATCACCTGGTATATTCAAATAATCCAGGGTATCCGCACCAAGATCTTTCATATCCAGCGCAATACTTTCAATATCGAGACCCAAGCCCATTTGCATTACCCCCTGGTTTTAAAGAATGCAGTTAAGACAAAAATATATGCCATCAGTAACAGCAATGGTAAACTTGTCACAACCTCGAACCCTTTAAGAGCAGTTGCGCGTTGTTCTCGAATTCGACCTTCATATACTTCATGGCAATCCGCATGGCAGCCTGCTTGTATTTCGGATTTTCCAACAACTCACCGATGTCCTCAGCGATGCGCTCCACAGAGTCACTGCCAACAACTAACTTGGATGCCCCACTCTGTTCCAACACATGAGCAACGTTGTGCTGCTCCAACGTGCGCGGAACCGAAAGAATTGGTAGGCCAAGGAGCAACGCCGTCGTTGTGGTCGCCACGCCGCCGGTGATGACGAGATGCGCTTGAGGTAACAGGAAAGCAAGCTCCAACGCCTGCGCGTAGAAAGTGACGCGATCGAAGCGTTCTGGCCACTGAGGTGGGCAGCCTGGCATCACGCAGAGCACTTCTGCCTCCAGGCTATTCAGCACCTGCAAAAGATTTTCGCCGGCAGGTGCTTGCGGGTGCAGGTACGCGAAGATGCGAGTACCTGCTCTCACATCTTTCCAGCCAATGCGGTAAACGGTGGGGAGCGTAAATACCGGGCCGACGTACTGTTTCGTCAGACGGGACCCAAAGGGATCCAGCTCTGGCAACGTGGTGAGTCGTACCTCTTCCGCAGGGAATAGTTCCCCCAAAAACTCGAGGGCCGGCTGCTGAAATCGCTTCAGAATCGAGTTGATGCTTTCTACGACTTCTGCTTCCCGAAGTGCCGCAAGCTCCTGCTCAGGAAGGTCGATTACCTGCCGAAAAACTGGCAACGGGCGCGTGGCCGGTGGTATATCAAATGCTCCACCCACGAAAATGGTCGGTATGCCGAGCACACGCGACGCCACCGCTGCTGTGGGCGCGTTGATATACACCAGCAGTTCCGGCTTAATTTTGTTGAGCAGTGCAATCCATGCGTCAGTAGTCGCAGCAAGCGCGGCGGCGTCTGCATAGCCCAGTCCCCACAAAAGGTCAGCAAAGTTGACTGCGGGTCCCTTATGCCATGCGGGATGCGCAGTAGCGCGAAGTAAGGGGGCCTGAAGTACTGGGAAGGCATCTGCTGCGAAGAAGAAGCGAGCCGCATTCAGGTCGCTGACGGCCAGAAGTACTTCATGACCTGCGGCGCGATAGCCACGCGCCATCGCGAGCATGCATCCGAGATGCCCCCAGTTGTTCGCGAATTCACCAGCTAAAAGAACACGCCCAGCGCCTTGCGGCATCAATGGGTCTCTGGATGCAGCAGCGCGACGCTCATGGTCTCGCGCAGGATGATCCAATATTTTCTGCAAGTGGTGTCCCTCCCCTGGCCAGCCTGACGTGCAGGTGGTGTTCCCTGTTCACGAGAATACCGGAAACCATTTCACACGCAAGTGAGTTTTATGACGCCAACCCCAGCAATTTGGACGTCCATTTTATTCTGCATTTTCTTGCGAAAATTGCCGCAAAATCATCGCAACTTTTCTTCGGAGCGAAATTGATAGGGCAAAGATATGTGCCTGCCGCACGCCGATCGCTCACAGCTTGATCTTTGCATAGCGCTTTGCGGCCCATTGCACTTAATGCTGCAGCATCGGCTACAAGCGCGTCGCTGCTTCGCGTTTGGACGTCCATTTCCTTCCTGTCCCGGACCGGATCGCCGACAGCTCATCGCACATTGAGCTTTCCTACTGGCGCAAAATCCTACAGTGCAACTACGTCCCTAGCTGTGCGTCGATCACCCACAACTTGAGTTTTGCGTGCAACCATTCGGCCTGTGCGCGTGCCCGCTCTTGCAGTGCTTGCTGCAAGCTGGTGAGACTTTGGTTGACCTGCACTACGTCGGCTGCGCCCTTGCGATATTGCCGCTGGGTAGAGTCGGCAGCTTCTTGTGCCGCCCGCCGCAGTTGTTCCGCGGCATGTAAGTTATTCCAGGCAGCCTGTGCATCGGCATAGCTCTGCACGATGTCCTGCAGGGTTTGCTGCTGAACACCCTGATATTCGACAGCCTTCTGCTCGGCTACCGCCTGCGCACCCCTGACCTTATAGGTGGTATTGAAACCGTCGAACAATGGAATGGTGATCGTTAGACCCAGCAACCATTCGTTGCTCGCCTGGCCGGGCAGGCTCTGGTTGGGCCGGCCATTGCGGTAGTAACTGTAGCTCGCGTCCAGCGTTGGCAGTCCATCGGACTGTGCAGCACGGACAGCCGCCTTGGCTGCCATCCACTGCGCGCGCGCCGCCACGATGGCCGGGTGTTGCTGCTGCACCAGGGCCATCCAGTCCGCCAAGGTTTTCTGCATCAAGTGATGGGTGTGGTCCTGCTGTGGAAGCGGACTTGGATTGACGCGAGACCGCGAATGATCGGACGACGCGGCTTGTGGCTGTTGTCCGGGCTCCCACACGTCCTGGCTGTCTTCCGTCGTATCCATGGCATCGAGTTGATAGATACTACTCGGAGGCAGACCCAGGGTGAAGGTCAGGTTAGCCGTCGCCTTCTGGTAGTCCCCCTCGCTCCGGCTGAGTTCGAGATTGGCCTGAGCCAGAGCGGTAAGCGCCTGCAAGGTGTCATTGCTGCTGCCGGCGCCATGTTCCTGCTTGCGCTGCGCAGCCTGCAGACTGCGCTGAACAAGCGGCACAATGCCTTGCTGTGCCTGCCAGCGCGCCTGAGCCGTCTGAGCATCGAAATAGGTCTGGAGCACATCACCCAGCGCCTTGACCATGCTGGCATCCTGGCTTGCGAGTGCCGCCTGCAGTTGCCAGCGCGCCACTTCGGTCCTTGCGCTGCGGGCACCGAAATCCAAAAGGCGCCAAGTCAGACCGAGGTTCGGACTGCTGGCGAACAGGGTGCTTTCGGGATAGGGAGTATCCGGGTAGTCGAGACGGTCGCGTTGGCGGCTCATTCCGACTGTGAGTTGCGGCATATAAGCGCTACGCGCCTGCCCAAGGGCTGCCGCCTGCTGCGCAATCTGACTCCAACTGGTACGCACCTGCGGGTTATGGCACAAGGCCAGTTGAATCGCCTCCGGCAAAGTGAGCAACGGACGCGGGCCGAAGGCGGTTGGCTGCTGCGAGGATTGCAAGGCATTCAACGCCTGCTGTGGGTTATCCAAGTCGGATGCCTGCGCTGCGTCAGCGCAAGGCAACGCAAGGGTACGTCTGGACGCAACGTCACCAACGAGGTCACCTGGTTTGGACAGGCCGCGCATCAATTCGGGCGGCAGCTGCAAGCTTAAGTCGCTGTCGAGCTTAGACGGGCGGGTATGTAGCGGATCGGCCAAGGGCGTAAAGACGTCGCGCCAGTTTTGCTCATAGGGCGCAGTGGATGTAAGCCTGAGATTCAGTTGTGGCGCTGCGACTGCAACCGACGCAGCTGGGGGCACAGTGGATGCATTGTTTGCAAGGGATGAAGACGTCTGCGCCCAACTCGGTGCGGTAGTCAGGATCATTCCGATAATCACAGCGTTGGCAGCCGATAATCCCGTCGGCCTAACGCTCATTGGTAGCCTCGTGGGTATAGCGCAGCACTGGACTGAGTACATATTCGATGATGCGGCGATCGCCCGTCTTGATCTCCACACTGACCGACATGCCTGGAATAATCGGTGTGTTCTTGCCGTCGATGTCGAGCGTGCTCCGTTCCAGCAACACCCTCACCGAATAATTCAGCTTGTCGTGCTTTTCATCAGGGATAGCATCCTCTGAGACATGGATAACCTTGCCCGGCAGGGTGCCGTACTTGGTATATTCGAAGGTATCGACCTTGACCTTGGCCGCCTGCCCGGCGTGCACAAATCCCTTGTCCTTGTTCTCAAGCGTGGCCTCGACTTCAACCAGACCGCCACTGGGTACGACTTGCATGATGGGCTGAGCCGCTTGGACGACTCCACCCAAGGCGTGAATGCTGAGTTGCTGGACGGTGCCATCGACTGGAGACTTCAGCGTCAGCAACTTGCTAGTGCTCGATGCTTGCAGCGCATCCTCGCTGGAGTCCTGAGCGATTTTGCGTGCATCGGCAATCTGGTCCAACGCGTCTTTGGTGGTTTCAGTCCTCAGGCTGGCCTGCTGATTGCGCGCCTCCTGCAATTGGCCCTCTAACTGTAGGCGTGCCTGCTCCTTCTCCAGCCAGGCATCGTGCGAAACGTCGTTGGTGGAGGTAAGGGCCTTGTAGCTTTCTGCTTGCTGCGTGGCTAATGGCAAAGCCTGGCTATAGTGGGTGATGTCGTCGGCGAATTTTTTCGATTTGGCCGCGTAATCGCGGTACTGTCCCTGCAGCTGCTGTTCGGCTGCTTGCCATTTATCGGGGTCGACGCGGCTTTGATACTGGCTGTTGAGAGCATTGAGCGCGGGCAGCTGCGGCGGGCGCTGTTGTGCGATGGCGGACAGCAACGCCTGGTTCCTGGCGAGTGTGAGCACCGCCTCGCTGCGGTCATTCAATGCCTTATCGCGTTCGGCGTCCAACGCACTGGTATCCAATTGCAACAGAATTTGGCCAGCCTTGACCCTCTGGCCTTCCTCCACATTCAAGGTCACCACGCTACCGGTCTCTACGGCGGCAATGGTCTTGGTATAGGCACTCGGAATGACCTTTCCCTGAGCGTTGACAATGATATCCATACGACCAAAGACGGCCCAAGCGAAGGCGGTCAGGATCATCAAGACCAGGATGCGAGCGATCCAGCGTGCCGTATTCGAGGGCGGCGTTTCCTGGATCGAGAGCGCAGCGGGCAGAAAGGCCGCTTCGTTCTCCCTGAACAGACCGCTTTGCAGTTGATCGCGGTGCTTCCAGAAGTGCGCGAAAGTACGTGTATATCGATTCGAAAGTTCGGCCCAGGCCTCCCGGCGGTGCCTGAAAGTCATGACAGATGCCCTTGCGTCTCGGCCGTCTGCATCCCCTGCTGCAGATCGTACAAGTGGCGGTAGATGCCCTGCGGATTACGCAGCAGCTCGGCATGGCTGCCTGTTTCGGCGAGCTGGCCACGCTCCATCACGATGATGCGGTGGGCATCGCGTACAGCCGACAGGCGGTGAGCGATGATCAGCACCGTTCTGCCCTGGCAGATCAGGCGCATGTTGTCCTGGATGATCTTCTCGCTCTCGTAGTCAAGCGCGCTGGTGGCTTCGTCGAAGATCAGGATGCGCGGGTTGCTGATGAGGGCCCGTGCAATGGCGATGCGCTGGCGCTGGCCGCCTGAGAGGCCGGTGCCATGCTCGCCGACGAGGGTATCGTAGCCTTCGGGCAGTTCGCAGATAAAGTCGTGTGCGCCGGCCAGCTTGGCGACCTGGATGATGGCTTCGATCGGCAGCGTGGGATTGGATAGGGCAATATTGTCGCGCACCGAGCGGTTGAACAAGTTGTTCTCTTGCAGTACCACGCCGATCTGATGGCGAAGTGAGGCAGTGTCGATGATGGCAATATCCTGGCCATCGATCAGAACCCTGCCCCGGTCTGGCACATACAGCCGCTGCACCAGCTTGGTTAGAGTGCTCTTGCCAGAGCCGGAACGCCCGACAATACCGATGATTTCGCCCGGCTGGATCTTGAGCTGCAAGGTACGGATCACATCGGGCGCATCGGCCCGGTAGCGGAACGAGACTTGGTCGAATTCGATGCCACCGGCCAGTTTGGGGATGCGTGTCTTGTTGCCTTCGACTTCGGTGCGGGCATTGAGGATGTCGCCCAGGCGGCTCATGGAAATGCCGACCTGCTGGAAATCGTTCCACAGCTGAGCCAGACGCAGGATCGGACTGGACACTTGGCCAGCCAGCATATTGAAGGCGATCAGCTCGCCCACGGTCAGTTTGTCATCGATCACCAGACCGGCGCCCATCCACATGATGCCGACCGTGACCAGCTTGCTAACCAGCATCACCGAGTTACTGGCAACCGTCGCGATATTGGTGGTGGATAGGCCCGCAGCCACATAGCCGGCGAGCTGCTTTTCCCATTTCTGCTGCCAGCGCGGTTCTACGGCCATGGCCTTGACCGTATCGATGCCGCTCAAGGTTTCCACCAGAAAAGACTGGTTTTCGGCGCCACGATTGAACTTCTCGTTCAGACGCGCACGCAGCATTGGGGTAAAGAAGAGCGACAGCAGAATATAGATCGGGATCGAGATCACCACGATCAACGTCAGCCAGGGGCTGTAATAGAGCATGACGGCGATGAACACTACCGAGAACAGCAAGTCCAACACCAACGTCATGGCGTTGCCGGTGAGGAAGGAGCGGATATTCTCCAGTTCGCGGATGCGGGCGACCGAGTCGCCCACGCGCCGAGCCTGGAAGTAACCTATGGGCAACGCCATCAGATGCCTGAACAGGCGCGCGCCGAGCTCTACATCGATCTTGCTGCTGGTGTGTGCGAAGACATAGGTACGGATGCCCGTCAGGACCGCTTCGAAAAGGGTTGAGCAGAGCAGCCCTATGGCGATGACGTTCAAGGTCTCCAACGCATGATTGACCAGCACCTTGTCCATCACGACCTGGAAAAACATCGGGGTGATGAGACCCACCAGTTGCAGCACAAGGGAGATCAGCAGTACTTCGCCCAGCAGTTTGCGGTACTTGACCACGGCCGGGATAAACCAGGTGAAATCAAAACGCGCGGTATCGCCGGCAAAATTGGCTTTGCTGGTGAGGAAGATCAGCTCGCCGCTCCACATAGACATGAAAGCCACATAGGACACCACCTGTGGTGGCTCGCCAGGGCGCTGAATCAGGACGCGGGTCTTGTCGGGATGGATGGCATCGGACAGGCGAACCTTTTTCGTCGCGCGGCCGGTGGCAGTTGCGTCAGAGTCAGGCTGGCCAGTATCTACTTTGGCCAGGATAAAAAATCGCCCTTCGGTATCAAGGGCGATGCAGGGATGAGGAGCTTTATGCAGGCGTTCGGGCGGTTGTCGGACCAGTATTGCGGTGAAGCCTAGCGATTTGGCGGCCCGGATGAGCGTCGTGCTGTCAAACGCCGCCTGACCGAACTCATGCTGCAACTTGGCTTGGTCAGCCACGATCCCGTGCAACTGGGCCATCATCAACAGGGTGATTAGGCCTGAATCCAGCGGAGAAGCAGCCGGATCGTCCACTGCGGAGTTGGAGGCGACTGCGTGCATGCCGAAAGCCTTAGCGATCAAGCATGATCGACAAAGGCAGATTCTGCACTTCGTCGACGCCGATATTATTGCCAAGATCTGGGCAGTACTTCGCAAGATCGACCCACGACCCAATATGCCGTAACAACATCAGCGCTCTCCCTGTCGCTTGATGTTCCCCCCTGTGGGTCATCATCAGGACATACTTTTAATACGATGTTCTCGTTAAATGATCCTGTCAAGACGAGCAGGCAGGGATGTCGTTGTACAAGGGCATCAGAAAATACCACCACGACTGCCGTCGATTGGCACGCGATACGTTGCCAGACACCGTAAGGCAGCTAAACCTTTATAGCGCGGGGTTCATTGCAGTATCTATACGTTCTGAAACGACGTAAGACGACTCTAGATCACTCCCACTCAATCGTGGCTGGCGGCTTGCCGCTGATGTCGTAGACGACGCGAGAGACACCGCGTAGTTCGTTGATGATCCGGTTCGATACCTTGCCCAGAAACTCGTACGGCAGATGCGCCCAGTGCGCGGTCATGAAGTCGATGGTTTCCACGGCGCGCAGTGCGATCACCCATTCGTAGGCCCGCGCATCACCGACCACACCCACCGATTTCACCGGTAGAAATACCGCGAAGGCCTGGCTGGTCTTGTCGTACAGATCGGCCTTGCGCAGCTCATCGATGAAGATCGCATCGGCCTGCGCCAGCAACTCGGCGTATTCGCGCTTCACTTCGCCAAGAATGCGCACGCCCAAACCGGGACCCGGGAACGGATGGCGATAAACCATCTCGCGCGGCAGGCCCAGCTCAACGCCGATGCGCCGTACCTCGTCCTTGAACAGCTCGCGCAGCGGCTCGACCAGCTTGAGCTTCATATGCGCCGGCAGACCGCCAACGTTGTGGTGACTCTTGATCACGTGTGCCTTGCCGGTCTTACTGCCGGCCGACTCGATGACATCAGGATAGATCGTGCCCTGGGCCAGCCACTTCACCGCACCTGCGCCATCGGCAGTGAGTTTTGACGATTCCTCGTCAAAGATTTCGATGAACAGGCCGCCGATGATCTTGCGTTTGGCCTCCGGATCCGCAACGCCGGCCAACGCATCAAAATAACGGTTCTGCGCATTGACGCGTATCACTTTGACGCCCATGCCGTGATCATCTGAGGCCGCCGCCATCGTGGCCATCACCTGATCGCCTTCCTTCCAGCGCAGCAGGCCGGTATCGACGAACACACAGGTGAGCTTGTCGCCGATCGCGCGATGTAGCAAGGCGGCGACCACTGACGAATCGACGCCGCCGGAAAGCCCCAGCAGTACATGATCGTCGCCAACCTGCTCACGCACCCGTGCAATCTGGTCGTCGATGATATTGGCTGCTGTCCACAGCGTCTGGCAGCCGCAGATCTCGGTGATGAAGCGCTTCAGCAGCGCCCCGCCCTGCTTCGTATGCGTTACCTCGGGATGGAACTGCACGCCATACCAGCGCTTCTCATCGTTTTCCATCACCGCAACCGGAATGCGATCGGTGCTGCCAGTGACTACGAAACCCGGCGGCGCCTTGGCCACGTGATCGCCATGGCTCATCCACACGTCGAGACGATGGCTGTCGACGTGATCGGTGAGATTCTTGAACAGACGGCTATTTGAAACGATATCCACTTCGGCGCGGCCAAATTCCCTGGCATCAGCCGCTTCGGTGGTACCACCAAGCTGCGCTGCCATCGTCTGCATGCCGTAGCAGATGCCGAGGATCGGCAGACCCGAATCGAACGCCTGTTGTGGAGCCTTGGGTGCGTCGGCCAGCGTGGTGGATTCGGGGCCACCGGAAAAGATGATGCCCTTCGCACCGAATGCCGCGATCTCGTTCGGATCGTGATCCCACGCCCAGATCTCGCAATACACGCCGATCTCGCGAATGCGACGCGCAATCAGCTGCGTGTACTGCGCGCCAAAATCGAGAATGAGGATCTTGTCGCTGTGGATATTGGTCATGGGTTGGCGGCTTGGCGGATACGGGCGAATGGAAATTATGGTTCAGCGCGCTTAGTAGCATTTGAAAGCGACGAGGGGCGAGTAGCGAGGGCTAGGAAACGATGCCCTAGGAACAACGCTCAAAAGCCGGCAAGCGTCCGCGGACTCAGCGCAAGCTGGGCAAGTAGCGAAAGGCATCGGTCATCGCGTCCTCGCTACTCAACTCAACCCTCGCACGTCAGGAATTCAGCCGATAATTCGGCGCTTCCTTGGTGATCTGGATATCGTGCGGGTGCGCTTCGGTGACGCCGGCTGAGGTGACCTTCACAAACTGCGCCTTGTGGCGCACATCCTCGATATTGGCCGCGCCCAGGTAACCCATCGACGCGCGCAGTCCACCGATCAGCTGATGGATGATATTGCGCAGCGGGCCGCGATACGGCACGCGACCTTCGATACCTTCCGGCACCAGCTTGTCGGCGTCGGCCTCGTCCTGGAAATAGCGGTCCTTCGAACCGAGTTGCATCGCACCGATCGAGCCCATGCCGCGATAGCTCTTGTACGAGCGGCCCTGGAACAGCTCCACTTCGCCTGGTGATTCTTCAGTGCCGGCAAACATCGAGCCCAGCATCACGGTGGAAGCACCAGCAGCGAGCGCCTTGGGAATATCGCCGGAATAGCGAATACCGCCATCGGCGATCAGCGGAATCTCGTCCTTCAGCGCATTGGCAACCATATCGATCGCGGTGATCTGCGGTACGCCGACGCCAGCGACCACGCGAGTCGTGCAGATCGAGCCAGGACCCACGCCAACCTTGACCGCGTCCACACCTACATCGAGCAGCGCACGTGCCGCATCACCAGTGACGATATTGCCGGCCACCACCTGCACCTGTGGGTAATTTTTCTTGACCCAGCCGGCACGTTCAATCACGCCCTGCGAATGGCCATGCGCGGTATCGACGACGAGCACATCGACACCGGCTTCGACCAGCGCAGCAACGCGCCTTTCGGTGTCGCCGCCCACACCGACCGCCGCACCGACCAGCAGCGCCTCCTGCTGATCCTTCGCGGCATGCGGATTGTCGCGGGCCTTCTGAATATCTTTCACTGTGATCAGGCCACGCAGCTGGAAATCGTCGTTGACGACCAGCACTTTCTCGATGCGGTGCTTGTGCAGCAGCAGCAGTACATCATCCTGGCTGGCGCCTTCGCGCACCGTCACCAGCTTTTCCTGGCGCGTCATGATGTTGCGCACCGGATCATCATGCTTGCGTTCGAAGCGCAGGTCGCGGCTGGTGACGATACCGACCAGCTTCGCACCATCGACCACTGGCACACCGGAGATGTTGTGTGCGCGGGTCAGACGCAGCACTTCGCTGATCGACGTGTCCGGGCTGACGGTGATCGGGCGGCGGATCACGCCCGCCTCGAACTTCTTCACTAACCGAACTTCCGCCGCCTGTTGCTCGACGGTCAGATTCTTGTGGATGATGCCGATGCCACCGCATTGCGCCATGGTGATGGCGAGGCCGGCTTCGGTCACCGTATCCATCGCGGCGGAAACGATCGGGATGTTCAGCCGCAGGTTGCGGGTGAAGCGTGTGGTGGTGTCTACATCGCGCGGCAGCACGATCGAGTGGCCAGGAACAAGGTAGACGTCGTCGTAGGTCAGGGCCTCGGCGAGGATGCGCATGAGTAGTCCTGCTGCAAAGAGGGAATTATACGCGCCCTGCCGTGATGCTCGCCAGATCAGCGACTGAATGTCGCCATACTCAGCCGGCCGACCGCGCCTCAGCGGCTTCCAGGGTGTTCTCGATCAGCGTGGCCACGGTCATCGGGCCCACACCACCGGGGACCGGGGTAATCCAGCTGGCGTTTTCAGCGGCCGCGTGGAAATCCACGTCGCCGACCAGCCGGCCGTCGTCGAGACGGTTGATGCCCACATCGATCACCACCGCACCCGGCTTGATCCACTCACCCTTGACCAGCCCGGGCTTGCCGACCGCCACGATCAGGATATCCGCCTGGCGCACGAAGCTTTCCAGGTTGCGGGTAAAGCGATGGCACGAAGTGGTGGTGCAGCCGGCGATCATCAGCTCCAGTACCAGTGGACGCCCGACGTGGTTGGACACGCCGACGACCACCGCATGCTGGCCACGCACCGGCCGATCGGTGTGACCGAGCAAGGTCATCACGCCTTTCGGTGTGCAGGGGCGTAGGCCGAACCGGCGCAGCGCGAGGCGTCCCACGTTCACTGCCTGAAATCCGTCCACATCCTTGGCCGGATCGATGCGATCGACCAGCGCGTCCTCGTCGATATGCTCGGGCAATGGTGACTGCACCAGGATGCCATGCACATCCGGGTCGGCATTGAGGCGATCGATCAGCGCGAAGATTTCTGCCTGGCTCGTATCGGCAGGCAGGTCGTGATCGAACGAACGAAAACCGACCTGATGACAAGCCTTGCGCTTGTTGCGCACGTAGACCGAGGATGCGGCATTGTCACCAATCAAGATAACGGCGAGACCGGGAGCTGTAAGCCCTTGCGCCAGTCGTTCGGTGACGCGTCGACCCACACGCTCCAGCAGTTCCTGCGCGATGCGTTTGCCGTCGAGGATGCGTGCGCTCATGATTTTGCCTACCTACAAAGAAAGGCATTATCCCGGCTGACAGACACGCATACAAACAGAGGATGCCACGATGCCCACCGAACCAGTCTTGCCAGCACGGGAGCTTGTCGAAGAATCTTTGCGATTGCGTCCATGGCAGATGCAGGATGCTGCCGACCTGTTCGATGCCGTACGCTCGTCAGTGATGAGCGTGGGGCGCTGGCTGCCCTGGTGCCGTGCCGATTACAGCCTGGACGATGCAAACGCATGGATACGCCATTGCCAGGACGGTTGGTCACAAGGAGAACACTTTGCGTTCTCGATTGTCGACCGGATGACTGGTGAGCTTCTCGGCGGGGCTGGACTCAATCAGCGCAACCGTCTGCATCGCAGTGCCAATCTCGGCTATTGGGTGCGCCAGTCGCGTCATGGTGAAGGCATTGCCGCTCGCGCTGCGGCGTTGGTGGCACGTTTTGGCTTTGAACAACTGGGACTCATCCGCATCGAGATCATTGTCCTGCCTGACAACCATCCGAGCCGACGTGTTGCCGAAAAAACGGGCGCTCAATTCGAAGCTATCGCACGCCAGCGGTTGTGGGCAAATGGGCGCGCCAATGACGCAGCGGTATACGGCTTGATTCTGACGGATCTGTCTTAGAGCCTGTTTGCAGTTACGCGGAGACCGCAAACAGACTCTTAGCCTGCTGTGGCACAGAACCGGACAATATCCTCGTAGCCACTGAATACCGATGCCGTCCCGCATCCCGGGCAATCCGGGTCGCGTGCCAACCGGATCTCGCGAAAGCGCATGTCCAAGGCATCAAAATTCAGCAGACGGCCGACCAGTGATTCGCCCAGCCCGAGCAACAATTTCAGCGCCTCGGTAGCCTGCAGCAACCCCACGACGCCGGGCAGCACACCCAGCACGCCAGCCTCGCTGCAATTGGGTGCATCGGCCGCCGGCGGCGGTTCGGGAAACAGACAGCGATAGCACGGAGAATCCTCGCGACGAGGATCGAACACGCTTACCTGTCCGCTGAAACGTTCAACGGCTCCATAGACCATCGGCAGCTTCAGCCGCAGTGAGGCGGCGGTAAGCAGATAACGGGCGGGAAAATTATCCGCACCGTCAACCAGCACATCGTGACCAGCCAGCAGTCGCTCGACGTTATCCGCCTGCAGACGTTCGTTGTGGATCACGATGCGCACGCGTGGATTGAGCGCCTGCAGCGCGATACGTGCCGACTCGGTTTTCGCCATGCCGACACGCGCATCGGCGTGAATGATCTGGCGGTGCAGATTGGATCGCTCGACTACATCATCATCGATCAGAGTCAGCTGACCCACACCAGCCGCTGCAAGATACAGTGCCGCTGGCGAACCCAGGCCA
>Ga0302227_10000726_pt1 | contig 26693 bp, 22 predicted proteins | sample II_Palsa_N1_1_FD_193525 | JGI IMG/M metagenome (GOLD analysis project Ga0302227, IMG submission 193525) | Peat permafrost microbial communities from Stordalen Mire near Abisko, Sweden - II_Palsa_N1_1 | ecosystem: Environmental > Terrestrial > Soil > Palsa > Peat permafrost | place: Sweden... | reverse complement strand
CACGGGCTACAGCCAGCTATTTTTAGACAGGCCGTTTGCCAGTTTTAATAGCAGTACCGTGAACAGCAAAGCGCCCGGCGAGTCGTTACCGCCGTATGGCGCGGCAGCTATCAGTGATTTTCCGTACCAAAACCTGCTTACCAAAACCGGTAACCCACCGCCAAACAGCAATGCCAGCCTAACCATAGGCAATCGTTATTTAAATAACAAACTGGGGGTACTGTTTTCAGGCACTTATCAAAACTCATACCAGGGCAGCAACAGCTTTGTTGTTGTACAGGAAAATACCGTAGGCGCATCGCCAAACATCAATACACCAAACCAGGAGACTGCTTTTCAAAGCTCTTATAACCGCCAGTACTCCTCACAGCTTAGCCGCCTGGGAACAATCGCTTCCATTGATTACAAGTTCGATCCTAATAACGTTATCAATTTATTTGGCACTTATCTGCAACTGGACGAGCACCGGGTGCGCCAAACCCAAACATCTACCTATGGTGGCTATTCCTACCAGGGCTATAGTGCTACTAACGGGGTTGATGACCTGACCGAAACCAGAACCGACCTGCAAAATATTTACAACTTAACCTTAAAAGGGAAACACAAAATAACCAAAGCATTCTCGCTCGACTGGACCCTGGCCAATTCAGAAGCCACGCATAAACAGCCGGATATTGCCGAATTTAAAACCTCGTACCAAACAAGCCCCGATACGGTTAAGGCACATGGCGGTAAAAACGTACCTAACCCGAACAGCCCCGGCAGTTCGGTGTTTATAACCCCGGATATTATTGATGGCCCGGTAACCGTAGGCAATGAATCGAGAGAGTGGACACGCAATACCGATAAAGACATTTCGGGCTACTTAAACCTGCATTATGACCTGAATATTTTTGGTCGCAAGGCTGTATTGTCGGCAGGCGGCATGTTCAGGCATAAAACAAGAGATAATTTTGTTGATAGCTACAGCCTTCCCAACACCCTTATACCGGGTACCGATAATGCCGAACTGTATACCTCTATCCCCGCATCACAATTTTCCTTTTCCACCAGCCCGGCTAATGCCATTGGCTCGGCCATTAGCGATCCAGGGGTATATACCTTTACCGAAAATATTCAAGCCGTTTATGGCATGGCGCAATACTTTATCAGCGACCGCCTTGATGTTGTATTTGGTGTAAGAACCGAATATACTTACCAGTATTACTATTCCAACTTACCGGTTACCTTCCCCGGAAAAACGGCTACCATCACCTATGTTGATTACCTGCCCAGCATTAATGCAAAATATTCATTAACCGACAATCAGGCATTACGTGCATCCTATTTCCAATCCGTTTTACGGCCTGCATTTGCCGATCTGATCCCTTATCCCGATCAAACAAGCGATGATCCTTACGCAACGCTTGGTACCCCCTACCTGCAACACACGGTTATCAACAACTATGATTTAAGGTATGAGTTTTTTCCCGGTGTATTTGATGAATTTATGGCAGGCGCGTTTTACAAGTACCTTATAAACCCTATTGAGCAAGTACTGCAACAAGGGCCGAGCGGTGCCACACTATACCTGGAGCCTGAAAACCTGGGCAATGCCCAAAATTACGGAGCCGAATTTGCTGCAAAAAAATTCTTTGGCAACGTTGGCGTATCGGTTAATTACACCTACACCCAATCGCAGATCACCACGCCGAAAAGTGTGGATGTAGACGGCACAGTAACTGCCCGCAATCAAACCAGGCCCTTGCAGGGGCAAGCTGCCAATGTGGGTAATTTCTCGCTGCTATGCAAAGATCAGAAAGCCGGGTTGGATGCTCAGATATCATTAGCCTATACCGGCGAACGCATACAGGCGGTATCGCAATACTACGGCCTGGATACCTGGGAAAAGGCTTCAACCTTTCTTGATCTTTCCGCCCAAAAAACCATTGGAAAACATTTTATCCTTTTTGCAAAGGCTAATAACATCCTGAATACCCCTTATGAATTATTCATCAAACAAAATAACAGCCAGGATTATTCCGGCATTTTAAAATACCCGGATCAAAAAAGCCCCAATTACACCACGGTGGAGTATGACCAGTATTATGCCCGCTATAACCTGGGTTTAAGATTCAAGTTTTAATTTACTCAATAACTCAAATAATAAAATCAAAAAATCATCCATTAATTAATTCATCATTTATGAAAAAGCTAAAATTAATTTCTTTATGCCTGTCGGTTCTCGCGATTGCTGCCTGCAAAAAGAGCGATAAAGCAGTGGTATCGGTACCACTTATTCAAATTGGGCAACCCATACCAAACTCGGGTACTTTGCCAGCAGGTACTTATAAAGGCACCATGCTTGCCAACCAAACTTACACCATTGGCGGCGATATTACCATTAACGCCGGCGATACGCTATTGATACAAAAAGGTGTAAAACTTAACATGACAAATGGTGCAAACATCATCAACAATGGTACTTTTATCAGCTTAGGAACAAGCGATGCGCCTATAACCATCACCGATCCGCGCAGATCAAAAACCACAGGCCCATCAACGTTAGGCCAGGATTCGGCGTATGTTGGCGGCTGGGGTGGTATTTACAGCAGCGCTACAGCTAAATTAGTAGTAATTAAATGGACACACCTTGATTTTGGCGGAGCAGCTTTAAAAGCACTTCCTTTTCCAAATTCCAACTCGCTTAAAGCAGGCTCCCAGTATATTTTATACTTTCAAAACCCAGCCGGCGTATTCATAATGGAAGATTCATGGATTTATGGAACTCCTGATGATATAGCTCGTTTTTATGGTGGCTACTGCAACATTATGAGAAATACGGTTGAAAAATTTGGCAGCACCGGTGGCGATGGATTTAACCCCAAGGGCAGCGCGACTGGTAATATGGCTTATAATCTTTTTATTGGCGGTGCAACCAACGGTACAAAAACAGCCAGCGATGGTACTACAGCAGGCGAATGCCAGTTTGCCATTTATAACAATACTTATATTAATGACGGGTTTAGAAACACAGGTGTTTTTGGAGCAAGAAGCGGCTCTGTTGAAGTTGAGAACGACTCAAGGGCACTGGTTTACAATAACCTGATAACTGATTGCGATTTTGGCGTTCGTATTGCAGGCGGCCCCGGTGGTGCAAAGGTTTACCTTGCCGATACTACCTATGATGCCCAGGATGCGATTAAACAAACCGCTTACGGTTACAATTTTTATTATGGCGATAATGCCGCTATAACCGGTCAGTTTGTACCTACAAGTGTGGCGCAGCCGGTAGTTACTCATCCGCAGGCTACTGATATTCCAAATATGGCGGCTTTCTTAGGCGCTTCCTACACTTTCGGCTTTGTTTATGACGGCAGTTCACTGGTAGGTAAAAACAACCCATTGTTTGTTAATTACCCGCTGCCTGCAGCTAATAACTTCTGGATCACACAATGCTCGGTTGATGGGTATAACTTTCACCTGCAAGCCAATTCACCGGCTATTGGTAAAGGAACTACCGACGCCAGTGTAGTTGCACCGCTTACTACAGGCATTCCTGTTAATGCTACGTTTGGCTCGAGCGAGATAACCCTTCCCGGAAGGGATATGGGTTGCTATCAAACAAATGGCACCGGTAATCACCACTAAAATCTTAACAAATATTTAAATAAAAGGTAGCTACGGTAAGTAGCTGCCTTTTATTATTAATAAGGCACAAGCATTAATATTAAAGTACTGAATGAAAACAAAATCATTGATCGTTTCATTATTCGCAGGGGCATTTTTATTAGCATCCTGCTCAAAAGCACCAAAAAGTTTAGCGCCGGCACCACCGGCAACAACCGTATCGGTTAATGCACCGCCCCTGCCAAATACGGTTGATAAAACCGATACCATAAACGTTATGGCTTACAATATTTTAAGCTATGGCGATGATTGCCAGGGCAGCACAACCGGCCTGAACGGTTATTTCAGAACCATTATTCAATACACGCAGCCTGATTTGTTGAGCTGTGAAAAAATGAACTCTTTTCAGCTGCCGTCTGTTTTGCCGGTTAATCTGGCCGATAACATTACCGATAGCGTGCTTAATACCGTATTCCCCGGCCGTTATGCCTATGCTACGGTTACCAATGCCAGCAATGGCGATAAAATGTCGGTGCTGTTTTACAATAAACAGAAATTAACCTTTGTGAAAACAGAAACCTTAGTAGCTTATATTACTGATTTCGACCTGTACAAATTATATTATAACGACCCTAACCTGGCCATTACCCACGATACCACTTTTTTGTATGCTATTGTTAATCATACTCAATCGGGTTCATCAAGTTCCGACCGCGATATGCAGGTGGAACAGGAAATGGGGAATTTAAGGGCGAAATTCGCTTATTTACCCAATGTGATCAACATGGGCGATTTTAACACCGCCAATAGTTATGAAGCCGGCTATCAAAGTATCATCACCTCGCCCGATACGGCAACAAGAATGGTTGACCCGCCGTTTTATCCCGATAGGGCTGAAATATACCCTGCTCAATGGGAAAACAATGCCAGGGCATTTGCTCAATTTTTAACAACCACCACCAGGGCATCAGCCAGTATACCCAATACCTGTGGCACAGGCGGCGGCGCAAAAGGCTGGTACGATCATATTTTTATATCGCCATGGCTGCTTTATGGTTCAAATTATATGCAGTATATCCCCCACTCTTATCAAACAGTGGGCAACGATGGCAACCGTTTGGGCGTTGATATAAACAGTGCTACACCGGTTGTAAATACATCGGCCCCGGCAGCGGTTATTAACGCTTTATACCAGTTTTCTGATAAATACCCCATAACTATAAAACTACTGGTAAAAGCCAACAGGAACGCATACAGCATTGCCGACCCTAAAGAAAGAAATTAATAAATGATTTAAGGCCGCTATGGCCCAGTGAAATTGCTTTTAAAAATCCAAACTATTAAAATCAGGCTAAAGCCGCTTAATGTTGTTTTATGAGCCCTTGGCTAAAGCCAAACGGCAATGAATGCAAAAAATTTGTTTCGGATGAGGTTTAAAATCATTGCAGTACCACTAAAGTGGGACAGGGATAAATAAGAAACACGAGGGCTTTAGCCAAAAATGACCGGCAAAATTTAAAAGCGATTTCCCTGGGCTATGGCCTTATTCTACACTAACGGTGAGGCCTTCCTGCTGTAAAATTTTGCGGTAGATCTCCATTTCGGTAAATGAGCCTTCTAAAACGGCGCATTTACCTTCGTTATGTACCTTCCAGGCTATTTTTTCGGATTGGGATTCAGAATAATCCAGGTATTTCATCATGCAAAAAATCACATGATTAAAACTGTTTACCTCATCATTCCACAATATCAAACGGTGCAGTTCTTTCAAACCCACCAGCAACTCTTCGAGTGTAAAAGTTTCTTCCTGTACTTCGGTTGGCATATGTAACTGCAAAATTACTTAAAAACTATAATAAATGGCGTAGAATTGTGTTTGAATGAGAATTTTGAACATTATGGTGCAGATAATTTTAATTGCGCCACCATATTATACGATGGTTCATTCACTAAATCGATAGATCACTCATTTAAATACATGAAAAGATACCCCACCTACATTTTAGCCTTTGCCTTGCAATTATTTGCAAGCGCTTTATGCCGCGCCCAGCCTGCACCGGCAGCGCTTAACTTAAAACAGCCCCCCGCTAATATCAACATTGATGGCGATATTAAAGAGTGGGGCGATAGTTTAAGCCATTACAGCCCCGAAGAGCGCATTACTTACGATATAGCTAACAGTAAAGATACCCTGTACGTTGCTGTAAAAATATACGACCGGACAGAAATTGCCCGTATTATGCTGGCCGGTTTAACTTTCAGCATTGATCCGCGCGGAAAAAAGAAGGAAACTTATAGCATGACCTATCCTTTAAATGTAGGCGGGGCACCGGCATTTAACGTACATACCGATAATGAGGACAATATTACGCAAGCCGACCGCGATGAATTACAGCGGGAACGCCTGACAACGCTAAGAGGTATTAAGGTTGTTGGCTTTAAGGATATTGAGGATGATATGATCACTACATCAAACACCTATGGTTTCCAGGCGGCTATAGATTACGACGCCGTTGGCAACCTGGTGTACGAAGCGGCCATACCGATAAAATTTTTCCACGCGGATGGCGACTTGAAAAACGGCTGGGCATTCAATATCAAGATTAACGGCAAACCAAGGCCAACACCCGGCAGCGATGATAGCGGCGACACTGGCGGCGGTGGAGGAGGACGTGGTGGCGGCATGGGCGGTGGTGGGGGCGGTCGTCATGGTGGCGGCGGCAAGCGCGGCGGCGGCTCCAACAAAATTGCCGAAAACAGCGAACTATTTCAGTCTATCGATTTTTGGGGGAAATTTTATCTATCAAAATGATTTTTTGAGTGGGCGGTTTGCAGTGGTCAGTTTGCAGTTTGATTTTGGCTACAATAACATGCACACTGCAAACCGACTACTGACTACTGACTACTGACTACTCAAAACTATTCCACCGTATATTTATACACTTGCCTGCCCAGGTTACCATTATCATCAATACCTTCCACTACTACACGGTAAGTACCCTTGGTATCGGCGTTATAATATTCAAACGAGGCTTTCCCATCCTTATCAGTAATAATATTGGGGTTCCAATAAATGGTTGAGCGCAAATCGGGCGCTTGTGCCTCTGTTTTGGGGCCATCGTATTTCGGCGAGTAAAACGCTCGCGCCTTACTAAACCCTTTGAAAGGATAAATTATTAACCCCGCCGGCGACTCGCTGGTGACAAAATTACCGCTTCCGCGTTTAGTGGTAATAACCAAAGCCCCGCCACTTGCTTCAGAGCCATAAATGGCTAAATAGGCTCCACTACGCAAAACTTCTATACTGTAAACATCGCTTGGGTTTATATCATCCAAATGGTCGCCGGTAGTTAAGCTACCGTCAATAATCACCACCATTGATGTAGAGCCACTTAAATGCCCCTGTGCACGATTGCTGGATGGTGTACCATCCACCCCAAAGCTCACACCAAAAACCCTCCCATTCAAACAATCAGATAATTTTACGCAACCATCAAGTATGTTGCCCATAATTATCTGATCGGCATTGCCTGCGCCATTAAGGTTGGTTGAGTTGGACAGATCGGGGCTTTTTCGTATTTTTTTATCCTTTATCACCACTTCTTTTAATACGGTCGACGCGGTATCGGTACCGGCGAAACGTTTAGTGGTAACCATTAATAACGCGGGCCTTGAGCCGGTTGCCGATATCATCCTGATATTATCGATCTCACCGGGGGAATACAGATTGATATCATCCACATCATGCTGAAGATCGTCAATCATTAACCTTACCGGGCCATTTTCATATCGTATTTTATTATTAATATAACTTGTGCCGGGTATTAGTATGGCTAAGGCATCGCTCAAATTATAATACTCCCGGTTCAGCATCTTCATATTGGCCTCATATTCGAGCGAGGTGCCATAATTGTTATAAATATCGGGTTTGGAGGCGGTTTTATCCTTTATTATCACCTCTTTAAGCTGCCTGCCGTTTCGCAGCGAATCCTGGCGCATACGTGCGCGGTATTCCCCTATGTTTTGTAACATAACTGGCGTTAAGGCAGTGGCGGTATCGGTATTTATAATACTTTTTACTATTGCCGGATAGCTGGGCTGTTTAACATATATGGCTACGTTTGAACCATTATGCTGCTTTCGGGCACGGATTATTGTTTTTGCCGTATCAGAAAGTTCCAGATCAGTAAATTTGAAATTGCCGTTCATATCAGCAACCGTATCGGCCAAAAAGTTTTCGCGGCTTGCCATTAAAGTAACCTTACCGTTTGGAGCAGGGTTGCCTGATGGCGTTTTTACCCCGCCCGTTATCTCCAGCGATCTTTCAGGCTGGTAAGCCGGTGGCAACTCGCTATTATTCAAAACCTTTTTCCATTCAAACCTGCGGTAACCCTGGGTAAGCATCAGTATATCCAGGTTGGCCTGCGCGCCATCGTCAGTACTATTAAAATAGTAATTAGGTTGTTCTATATAACCCTTAATATCCGAGGTTAACAGCAAACTGTTTAATATGGTAACCTCGGCGTTCTCATTTACACTCACCCTGCTTTCATTAATTACCGATACCGAAAAACTACCCTGTAAAGCCGGATCTTTCCCATTGCTGGTACCAATATCTATCTTTACTTTTTGCCGGGTTGTGTATTTTTGCGATGGGGAAAATAATTTTAGCTTGATAGTATCATCGTTTCGTATAAATATGACACGCTCGTTAAGCGGTTCACCTCTCTGCGAAAAAAGCGTAAACTGAACAATGCCCGAAGGAAAACGGCTTTTAGCTATCCGCGTGGTAAACACCTCGGCCGCCAGTTTGCCCTGGGCCGTGTAATAAACCTTTCCGCCAGATTGTGCCACCAAATAAAACAGCGAGTTTTGCTTTGCCTGGAAAAGCTGGTCGTTTGCCGCCACTTTTACATAAATGCTATCGGCATCGCTGCTGTTAACCGCCAGTGTGTAGCCTGCCTGTTGTGCTTCCGGCAGGTCTACCGTATATTGTGAACTATCAGCCGCGGTGATCTTCGCTTTGTAGGTTTTGCCTGCCTGCGGTATCAGCGCGAATATACCCATACCCAAATGCTGGGTTGCGAACGAAGCAACCTCGTTACCATCATTATCAGTTATTGTTCCGCTGATATCACGCCCCAGGCCGTTGGGCCCTACACATTTTACCGCTATTTTTGAGCGTACGCCGTTTACTAACTGACCACCTTCGGGGAAAAACTGAATATCGGGCTTTAATTGCGCGGTTTCACCTGCAGGTACCGCCGGGGCTTGCTGGCCCTCAATTTTTATCATTTGATCATAAAAATAATCGGTACCGGCATTACGCATCCAGTTGGTATATGCCCTGATATGATAATTACCTGCCCTGAGCGTGTGTGATAATGCAAAATCGCCCCAACCCAGGCCAACAACAAGTTTTACTATATGGCGGCTGATGATTGAATCCTTATTATTGATGAGTTCCACATACAATACGCGGCTTAATGCCGATAGCTGGTGCAGATTGCCTATTACTGTATAAGCTTTGAACCAGATGGTATCGCCGGGAATATAATAGGATTTATCCAGGTGCAGGTATACTTTTTCAACCGGGCGGGTGCTGTAATAATCATTCAGCGCGCGTACTGTTTTATTTAAACCGGTACTGTCGCTTTGCGCGAATGATGAAATACTTATAACGGTAAAAAGTAGTAATAAACAGGTTTTCAGTTTCATAAATGTAAATAAGGTTTTGTTTTAACGATTAAGGTTTAAATTTATTCTACTTTGTAATTGTACACTTGCCGCCCTATATTGCCATCATTATCAATCCCTTCAATAATTACCCGGTACGTGCCTTTACTACCTGCGTTAAAATACTCCATGGAAGCGATGCCATCCTTAGTGGTGATAACGCTGGGGTTCCAGTATATGGTTGAGCGCAGATCGGCCAGCGCGGTATTGGTTTTAGGATCATCGTACTGCGGCGAGTAAAACACGCGCGATTTATAATAGCCCTTAGGCCCGTAAGTAATAATTCCGGGCGCGGGGCTGTTGTACAATATTCCATCGCCGCCACGCTTTGAAGTAATAAGTAAGGCCCCGCCCGAGGCCTGCCCTCCGTATATGGCCAGGTAACCAATGGTACGTAAAACCTCTATGCTGCCAATGTCATCCATGTTAATGGTATTCAGAAAATCACTTTGCATGGGTACTCCATCCAAATAAACCTGCATAGCTATATTCATGCTTCGGGTGGAATAAGGTATGCCGTTACGAAATAACACCCCCATTAATTTGCCGTTTAAACACTGTTCAAGCGTGGAGCAACCTACTAATTCATCAGCAGTTATTACCTGGTCGGCATTGCCGGGGCCGTTTAGATTGGAGGAGTTTTTAAGTATTCTTGTGCGCCTGTCTGCTATCACCACCTCTTTTAAAGCGATGACATGGTTGCCCAGCCCATATTTAAGCTGTTCGTTATATAGGTTTTTACTGCTTAGCAAATAAGCGGATAAACCATCATTAATACTTACCTGGAAAGCGGGCGCGTTTTTGTTTTGGCTAACCTGTTGCGGCGCCACATTGTCCAGGTCTATTTGTACGTTTGAATGATTTTTATCGGTACGTGCCTGCACCACAAACTTAACACTATCCCTAAAAAGCAGGTTGCTAAAGGTAAACTTTCCCTGCGCATCGGTTACCGTATCCAGGTAAAAAAGGCCACCGGTTGTGGAAAGCAATGTTACTTTACCATGAGCAATGGGTTTGCCGCCCAATGTTGTTATATGCCCGCTTATCTGCAATACCTTTTCAGGCTGATGGGTTACCGGTTGAAAATTATCCGCCAGTATTTGCTTCCATTCAAAACGATGATAGCCCTGGGTAAGCATCAGCACATCCAGATCGGCCTGTGTGGTAGCACTTACGTTGGTAAAGTAATAGTTGGGTTTTTCTATATATCCGCGCAGATCGGATGTGAGCAGCAAATTGCTTAATATGGTACTTTCGTCGCTTTCATCAAACGGTACCTTTGTTTCGTCAACCACGGCTACCGAAAAACTGCCCACCACGGGCTGCGCCTTATTATTTTGGGCGTTTAAATTTATTTTGACCTTTTCGCGGGGCGAGTAGGTTTGCTTTGCCGAACTTACATCCAGCTTGAGCTGATCGGCGTTTTGGATAAATACCAGGCGTTCGCTCAGGGGCTCACCTTTTGACGAGAACAGGGTAAACTGTACAATACCTGATGGGAAGCGGCTTTTAGGGATAGATGCCGAAAAACTCGCGCTACCGGGCTTGCTTTTGGCGGCGTATAATATCTCGCCACCCGATTGCCCCACCACACTGATGCTATCGTTGGGGTTTTCATCAAACAGCGCCTGGCTTGCCGATATTTTTATTTTAACATAATCCGGATCATCGTTGTTTATCAAAAGGCCGTAGCCCTTGTCAATAGCCGGCGGCAGGTTAATGGTATTTGCCGATCCATCGGCATAAGTAATGTGAGCATGGTAGCTTCTGCCGGCCTGCGGGTGAATATTAAACACCCCCATACCCAGGTGTGTGCTGCTGAATGCAATTATGGTGTTATTTTGATCATCGGTAACAGTGCCTTTTATATCGGCACCCAAACCATCGGCACCCACCGCCTTAAACGCTATCTTGGTGCTTATGCCATTAACCATGTTGCCGCCCTCGGGGAAAAACTGCACATTAACATTGGCCGATGTGGCTTTAATGGGTATTATTTTGGTAGCCGGGTATTTATCATCCAGCTTAATATTAGTGGTTATACGGCCTGATCGTAATTGAGCGGGATGCGCATCCTCAAAACTGATGCTTATGTTTCCCTGGTCGTCGGTAATTGCTTTTCCCCGTGTTATATTTTTCGAATCCAGCTCAACCGAATACTTTACTTCTCTTTTTGCGTATGGAGTGCCGTTAATATCGAAATAATTGATTAGCGCGGTAACCTGTTGCTGCCCGTTACTGGTGGCATAAGTATAACTGGCTTTGGTAAAAATTTTATTGGTGGTGGCATTAACTATGCTGATGGCTTTATCAAAAAAGTAATCCTCGCCGGCATTGCGCATCCACTGGGTATAGGCGCGGATGCGGTAATTGCCCTCGGGCAGCGTATCAGGCAAGGCAAAATCGCCCCAGGTAAGGCCGTTTGATACCGGCAGCTTGATATGCTGCTTAATAGAATCCTGATCATCAATAAGTTCAACATCCAGGGTGCCGCCTAAGGCAGATAACTGGTGCCTGCTGCCCAAAGTGATATAGGCTTTGAACCATATATCATCGCCAACGGCATAGTAAGGCTTATCAAATTGCAGGTAAACCTTTTCAACAGGATTGTTGGAGGCCCATTTATCAAGTTGCCCGGCTATTTTTTGAATAGGATCAATATCATTGCTGATAAACCCACCCAAAACAATAACGCTACTGATTACTAATAATCCGGCAACTATCTTTTTGTAATTCATAAGTCTTCCCAATTTCCGAAAAAAAAACAATATGTTTTTATAACAAGCGTGTTACGAAATGGAATCAAGAGGTAAGAAACAAGAATCAGAAAACTTCATAAAAAGAAATTGCTTTTGTCTTGTGCCTTGATTCTTGGCTCCTTACTCTTAAAACTTATTCTTCCACATCATGCTTTCAACCGGGCGGGTGGTGGGGTTGCTGTATTTGGCATTGCCCTTGGTATTATACATCACTTCTATATCGCCCTCCACCACAAAATAAATGAGCTGGCCAATGGGCATACCGGCATAAATTTTAACAGGTTGCGTGCATGATATTTCCAGCGTCCAGGTATTGCAAAAGCCTACATCGCCCTTGCCGGCGGTGGCATGTATATCAATCCCCAATCGCCCGGTGCTCGATTTTCCCTCCAAAAAAGGAACGTGCGCGTGCGTTTCGGTGTATTCCAGCGTAACGCCCAGGTAAAGTGTATTGGGCTGCAGGGTAAAGCCCTCCTTTGGTATATCAAAATAATCTATCTCGTTATGCAGTTTGGCATCAAGCACCCTATCGCGGTAAGTGGCCAGGTGTTTCCCTAAATGAACATCGTAGGAGTTGGTACCCAAACAATCGCGCTTAAACGGTTCAATAATAATGGTGCCCTTATCAATCTCTTCGAGGATACGTTTATCTGATAATATCATAATATAGATGTTATATGGCTAAATTAGAATTATTTGACATAAGTTTGCCATCCTTTTTGCAATTTTACTTTTATGGCAATAGCATACCGGCAACGGGTTGATGATGACACGGAGTTCGCGCTCTGGAAGATTGAAGAAAAGGCCGAGGACCTGTATAGTCAGCTACAATTAGACGATCAGGAACAGGCTTATTTTGAGCACCTTAGCAATGGCAAACGCCACCTGCACTGGTTAGGTACGCGCGTTTTATTACGTACCATGCTGCATACCGATGAGTATATTGATTGCAAGGTTGATGTGCATGGCAAGCCCTACCTGGTAAATTTACCTTACCATATTTCCATGAGCCACTCTTTTGATTACGCCGCCGTTATGATAAGTAAAAAAGGCGCCGTAGGTATTGATATTGAGCTGATAAAGGAAAAAGTGGAGCGCATTGCCGAAAAGTTTATGCGCCCGCAGGAAATGGATTTTATTGATACGGACAGGAACAGGATAGCGCAATTATACGTATGCTGGTGCGCCAAGGAAGCGGTTTATAAATGCTACGGGCAAAAAGAGGTATCATTTGCCGATAACATTTTACTGGAACCCTTTAGTTTTGAGGGCCATGGTGTTGTCGATGCGCATTTACATAAGGGGACGGTTAAAAATGATTACCAGGTAGAATACCTGCAATACCTGGACTACATGATAGGCTATGTAAAGGCATAAACGATGAAAAACAAACAGGTAATTTTTCAGGATTGGGGTTTGATAGATTATCAGCAGGCCTGGGACAGGCAGGAGGAATTGTTTACCGGCACTGTAAAAATAAAAACGGCCATCCGTAACCTGAATACTGTTGCTGCCGGCAGCGATGAAACTGTTACGGAAGATACCTTAACGCCAAACTATCTGATATTTTGCGAACATCCGCATGTTTATACCCTGGGCAAAAGCGGCAAGCCCGATCATTTATTGCTTGATGAGCAGGGCCTGAAGGAAAAGAACGCGGTTTATTACCCGGTTAATCGCGGCGGCGATATTACTTATCACGGCCCCGGCCAGATGGTGTGCTACCCGATACTGGACCTGGATAACTTTTTTACCGATATACACCTGTACCTGCGCAAGCTGGAAGAGGCTGTTATACTTACCCTTGCCGATTACGGATTGCAGGCGGGCCGTTACCCCGGCTATACCGGCGTTTGGTTTGATGCCGATAACGAAAACGCCCGCAAAATATGCGCCCTGGGCGTGCGCTGCAGCCGTTGGGTAACCATGCACGGGCTGGCCTTTAACGTTAATCCCGATCTTGATTATTTTAAAAATATTATACCCTGCGGTATTGATGATAAGGCCGTAACCTCCATGCAAAAGGAACTGGGCCGCGAAATTGATATTAATGAAGTAAAAAAAATCCTTAAACACCATATTTCCGTATTGTTTGATATGGAGATATTATGAAAAGCATACAAATAATTTTATTAAGCCTTATTTCGCTATCAAGCTGCGCTAAAAAGGCAGATAAGCCCTACGTATATATTAATACCGATACCACTTCAACCATAGTAAAAGCAATGAATTCCGACTCGGTAAGCTATCTCGCATTGGGCGACTCCTATACCATAGGGCAATCCGTTCCGCAGGCGGACTCATTTCCGTACCAGCTTACCGCTTTATTAACGTCGGCATCGTTCAAAGTAAGCGCGCCCCAAATTATAGCGGTTACCGGTTGGACGACTGATGACCTGATAGATGCTATTTCCAAAAGCAGCATCCGCTCCAATCAATTTGATTTTGTAACCCTGCTAATAGGCGTAAACGACCAGTACCAGGGCCTTAGCCAAAGCAATTACCGTATAAAATTTGCACAGGTGCTGCAAACCGCCATCAGTTTTGCCAAAGGCGATAGTACACGCGTGTTTGTATTATCTATCCCTGATTATGGCGTAACTCCCTTTGCCAACAAGGATGATAGCGTTATTGGCCCCGAAATAGACCAGTTTAACGCCATAAATAAACAAATTAGCCTTGCGGCAGGGGTAAACTACCTGGATATTACCGCCATTTCAAGAGAAGCAGCTGTCGACCCCACTTTAATTGCTCCCGATGGCCTGCATCCATCCGCCAAAATGTACGCCCTATGGATGAACCTGCTGGAGCCTGTGGTAGCCACACGATTGAATAAAAAGTAAAGTCTTTAACTTCTTTATCGCTAAAAAATCCTTTGGCACGCTATTTTCGTATGCTTGTTATGAGAGCATTGGGATTAATTTTAGTGGCGCTGGTTGTACTTTCGGCTTGTACGCCTAAAGACGAGATACCTCCTATCAACCCAACCAGTACCAGCAGCACTGTAACTTCAGATTCTATCAGCTACCTGGCCCTCGGCGATTCCTACACCTATGGAGAGGCGGAGCCACAAGTAGAATCATTTCCCTACCAATTGGTCAACACGCTGCGATCTTATAAATATAACGCGGAATATCCAACCGAAATAGCCACCACCGGCTGGACGACCGACCAACTGATCAGCGCTATTGCCAGTAGCAACATAAATACTAAAACCTATGATATTGTAACCTTGCTAATTGGAGTAAATGACGAGTACCAGGGATTGAGCGAGGCTAATTACCAGGTAAAATTCGCGCAGGTGCTCAATACCGCCATAGGATTTGCCAAAGGCGATACCAGCCGTGTTTTTGTGCTGTCGATCCCGGATTGGGGCGTAACGCCATTTGCATCGGGGCAGGATAGTGTTATAGGGCCAAAGATTGACCAGTTTAATGCCATTAATAAAGCCATAAGCCTGAAGGCGAATGTGCATTACCTGGATATAACAGCTATTTCGAGAGAAGCGGCTACCAACCCGGCGCTCGTGGCTCCTGATAATTTGCATCCCTCGGGCGAGATGTACGCGCTATGGGTTAACCGCCTTGAACCAATGGTGGTGGCGAGGATCAACCAAAAATAACCGGATCAGCACCAAAGTCCATATCTTTATTTAACATGAGCAGGGCATCGCTAATAATTTTAATTACGGTAATTATCTTATCAGGTTGCGCCAAAAAATCGGACAATCCTGCTATTACCAAACCCGATACTATTGCCACAGCGCCTTCAGATGGTTCCCTATCTTACCTTGCCCTGGGCGATTCTTATACCGTTGGCCAATCCGTGCCGCCAAATGCATCATTCCCGGCACAACTAACCAGCCAGCTGAACTATCAATTGTACCCGGTAAAACCACCAACCATTATAGCCATAACCGGCTGGACCAGCAGTAATTTAATATATGGCATAGCGCATAGCAATTACGTGCATACCAAATTTGATTTTGTTACGCTGCTTATCGGTGTTAATGATCAGTTTTTAAATATTAGTGAAACTACTTACCGCAGCAATTTTGTAACGCTGCTGCATACCGCTATCAACTTTGCCAAAGGCGATAATACCCGGGTTTTTGTGCTGTCCATTCCCGATTATGGGGTTACACCATTCGCCATGGGCAGAGACAGTGTTATCGGCCCGCAAATTGACCAGTTTAACGCCATAAATAAACAGGAAAGCCTAAAAGCGGGCGTTAGTTACCTGGATATAACCGGCATCTCCAGGCTGGCCGCTACAGATACCACCCTCATCGCATCCGATGGTCTGCATCCATCGGGCAAAATGTATACGCTCTGGGTACAGCAATTGGAACCTATGGTTTTGGCAAGGTTGAAACAATAATTGTTTTGAGGATAGCTGAGGAACAAATAGTTTAGGCAATAGCTTCATTGCCTGTGGGTATCTAACACTCCGGCAAGCTCAGCGGTATATTTATCGCCAATCCGCCGTCTGATGTTTCCTTGTATTTGGAGTTCATGTCCTGCGCGGTTTGCCACATGGTTTTTACTACGGCATCCAGGCTTACTTTGGCGTTTTCGGGATTGCTTTGCAGGGCAAGCTGCGAGGCGGTGATGGCTTTTATGGCGCCCATGGTATTACGTTCGATACAGGGCACCTGCACCAGGCCGCCTATAGGGTCGCAGGTGAGGCCGAGGTGATGCTCCATAGCAATCTCTGCCGCCATTAATACCTGCCGCTGTGTGCCGCCTAAGCACTCTGTAAGGGCCGCGGCGGCCATTGCCGATGATACGCCGATCTCGGCCTGGCAACCACCCATCGCTGCCGATATGGTGGCTCCTTTTTTAAATATGCTTCCAATTTCAGAGGCGGTGAATATGAACCGGATGATCTGCTCATCGGTATTAGCATCGCAAAAAGCGATATGATACATTAAAACAGCGGGTATAACACCGGCCGCGCCGTTGGTTGGCGCGGTTACCACGCGGCCAAATGAAGCATTTTCCTCGTTAATGGCCAAAGCAAAACAACTTACCCAATCCAATATATTTTTAAACCCATCGCCGGTTTTGCGGATGGCAGTTATCCATTCATCAAAATTAGTGTAAGCGTAGCTGCCAATGAGTTTACGGTTAAGGTTTGCGGCACGCCGCGATACATTCAGGCCACCGGGCAAATTACCTTTGGTATGGCAGCCCCGGTACATACATTCCTTCATCACCTTGAATATATTTAGCACACCCGCACGTGTATCGGCCTCGCTGCGCCAGGCCAGCTCATTTTCCATTACCACTTCGGATATTTTGAGGCCGGTTTTCATGCACCAATGCAGCAGATCGCCGGCGGTATCGATGGGGAATGGCAGGTCGACCTCTGTTTTTGATTGATCTTGTTCGCCTTCTTTTATCACAAAACCGCCGCCTATAGAATAATAAGTGCCCGATATGGCTTTGCCGTTACTCAAAAAAGCCTGGAAAGTTACCGCGTTGGGGTGATAAGGCAAGCTTTCGTTAAACAGGAACAGCATATCATTATCCACATAAAAACTGATGGGCGTTGTACCTGCCAAAATTAGTTGATGCGAGGTTTTAATAAAGCTTATTTTTGAATCTATGGCGTTTACATCAAAGGTAACCGGGTCATCGCCGCTTAGGCCCAGCAGTATGGCTATGTCGGTACCGTGGCCCTTGCCGGTTTTGGCCAGCGAGCCATAAAGCAATATTTTTATTTCCTGTACCAATGGCAAGGCCAGTTGCTGCTCCAGCGATTGCACAAATTGTTGCGCGGCGCGCCAGGGGCCGAGCGTATGCGAACTCGACGGCCCTATCCCGATCTTAAACATATCAAAAACGGAAATTTGCTCTCTTTGCATGGGTCAGTTAATTTAGAAATCAAAAATTGTCATTGCGATCCGCTGTATAGCGGAGTGGCAATCTCTTGGCCAGTGCATGTTCGTTAGCATAGCTAAGGGGTTGCTTCGTCGTACATCCTCGCAATCACATAATTTTATATTATCAGGTTCCCGGTAGCTTTACGCCCCCGGCGCCTAAATTTTTAACTATTTTCTCCTGCAAAGATAGCTTGGCTACCAGGAAATCGGCGGGGTTTACCCAAACATTTATAATAAACTTTATACCGTCTATCTCCAGTGCCGATACGCCTACCCTGTTACCTGGGTCGGCCAGTACATTCGGGGTAGTATTGATAGCATCTAAAATTATGGCCTTCACTTTATCCACATCAATGGCATAGCCCAGTTTTATTTCCAGATCCAACCGGCGCTTGCCTTCGCGGGTTACGTTCACTATTACTTCGTTAAACAACTTGCCGTTGGGGATGATAACCGTTTTGTTATCGGCAGTAATTAATACGGTATAAAATATCTGGATAGATACCACTTTGCCGTCCTGCCCCTGGGCAACAATGCTGTCGTCCAACTCAAAGGGCTTTAACAAGAGTATGAGCACACCACCAGCGAAGTTTTGCAAAGTACCCGACAGGGCCAAACCCGCCGCCACACCAAAGGCGCCAATCAACGTAGTAAATATGGATAGCTGGAACCCAATTACACTCATCACCAAAATGATGAGCAATATATATAGCGATGTAATGGTAAGACTAAGAATGAAAGGCTGTAATGAGGAGTGTACATGCTTGCGCGACATTTGCTCACGAAGCCGGTTGCTTAGTACCTTTATAAGCCATAAGCCTATAAGCAAGATGATTAAACCGAAAATTATTTTTGGCCCGATGTCGAGGACCCATTTCCAGGCTTCGTCGGATAGATCCTGAGCCCTTGTAGATAACTTAATTTGCTCCATGTTATAAACACGAAGTTAGCAAATATTATTTTCCGTAAATAGATATAAAAAGCTCAGGGCCTTTAAAAAATAACCACTCAACCAAATGAGATTGTAAGTGTTTAGTTTTTTCTGTTAGATGTTTCATGTTGTGCGTTATTCAAATGCCATGCCTGAGTGTTACTGTATCAGAAATGTTATTCAAATTTACGTATAAAACAACGCTCTGGTTTTGTTAATCAATCATTTGATTAACAAATGACCATCCATTTACTTTAAAATGACTTTCGAGGCCCGTTTAAGCAAAAAAACCTTGTCCAAAATAACAGACAAGGTTTTTTATTGTACATTTTAGTAGTCAGTAGGGTTGAGTCTTTAGTCGATAGTCTTTAGTCAGAAAATGTTGACTTAAAGACGACTTCAGACTCAGGACTGGGAACTCAGGACTGGGAGTATTACATCATACCGCCCATGCCGCCGCCGCCCATTGCAGGCATGCCGCCACCTTTTTCATCTTCCGGATCGTCAGCCAATACACATTCAGTTGTTAACAGCATGGCTGCAATTGAAGCTGCATTTTCCAAAGCTACACGGCCTACTTTAGTTGGGTCGATAACTCCGGCTGCTATCAGGTTCTCATATTTATCGGTACGTGCATTGTAACCAAAGTCGGCTTTGCCTTCTTTAACTTTTTGCACTACGATTGAACCTTCGATACCCGCGTTTTCGCATATCTGGCGTAAAGGCTCTTCAATAGCGCGACGGATGATCTGGATACCAGTATTTTCGTCGTCGTTATCACCTTTCAAATCGGCCAAAGCTTCAACCGCACGGATGAAAGCAACACCACCACCGGCAACAATACCTTCTTCAACAGCCGCGCGGGTTGCATGTAAAGCATCGTCAACACGATCTTTCTTTTCCTTCATTTCCACTTCAGAAGCAGCACCTATGTATAATACAGCAACACCGCCTGATAATTTGGCTAAACGTTCCTGTAATTTTTCCTTATCGTAATCAGAAGTAGTAGTTTCTATCTGGGTTCTGATCTCGCCAACACGGCCTTTAATAGTTTCGGGGTTACCAACACCATTAATGATAGTGGTGTTATCTTTATCGATAGAGATTTTTTCTGCCTGGCCTAACATGCTCAGGTCAGCAGTTTCCAATTTGTAGCCTCTTTCTTCTGAAATAACGGTACCACCGGTTAATACGGCGATATCTTCCAGCATAGCCTTACGGCGATCGCCAAAGCCTGGTGCCTTAACAGCAGCAACTTTTAGTGAACCGCGAATTTTGTTAACTACTAAGGTAGCCAACGCTTCGCCGTCCAAATCTTCAGCAATAATTAACAATGGTTTGCCGGTTTGAACTTGTTTTTCCAGGATAGGAAGCAATTCCTTCATGGAGGAGATCTTTTTATCGTAGATCAAAATGTAAGGGCTTTCCAGCTCTACTTCCATTTTATCGGCATTGGTTACAAAGTAAGGAGAAAGGTAACCACGGTCAAACTGCATACCTTCAACAGTTTTAACTTCAGTTTCAGTTCCTTTAGCTGCTTCAACAGTGATCACACCGCTGGTGCCTACTTTTTTCATCGCGTCGGCAATCATTTCGCCAATAACTTCATCGTTATTAGCCGAAATTGATGCTACTTGTTTTATTTTGCTGAAATCATCGCCAACATCCTGTTTTTGTGATTTCAGGTTTTCAACAACAACTTTAACAGCTTTGTCAATACCGCGTTTCAAATCCATTGGGTTTGCACCGGCAGCTACGTTTTTAATACCTGCTGTAACAATAGCCTGGGCTAAAACGGTAGCGGTAGTGGTACCATCACCTGCAATATCGGCAGTTTTTGATGCTACTTCCTTCAGCATCTGAGCGCCCATGTTTTCAATAGGATCTCTTAATTCAATTTCTTTAGCTACAGTTACACCATCCTTAGTGATTGAAGGCGAACCGAATTTTTTATCGATAATTACGTGACGGCCTTTAGGGCCCAGGGTTACTTTAACCGCGTTGGCCAAAATATCAACACCGCGTTTTAAAGCATCGCGGGCTTCTACATTGTATTTAACTTGCTTTGACATTTTACTATTTTTAATTTTTTAATAAGTGATCTTTTGAATTATTGATTTTTAAAGTGGATAGAATCAATCGATAATTCAATCCTTCAATAATTCAGTAATTAAATTACAATACCGCGAAAATATCAGTTTCGCGCATAATTAAGTATTCTTTACCATCGTAGGTAACTTCGGTACCTGCATATTTGCCGTATAAAACTTTATCGCCTATACTAACACCTATAGGAATAAGGTTACCAGTCAAATCCGCATATTTACCGGGGCCCACTGCTACTATAGTGCCTTTTTGTGGTTTTTCTTGTGCTGTTTCAGGAATATAGATACCAGAAGCGGTAACAGTTTCGGCAGCGGCAGCTTCTACTACTACCCTGTCGCCGATAGGCTTAATGTTTAATGACATAATAATAATTAACTTTAGTTTATAAAATTTTATAGTTTTCCAATTGCATTTGCACATCAACTGTGCCAAGCAATGTAATAGTTTCACATTGGCATGCAATTGCTGTTTTATTGGCAGATTAGGTTTATTAATATTTTACAGCTAATAACATCTTAACATGGGGGTGCCATGATGTCAGTAGGGGGTTTAGCAAAAAAGGCTCCGGTAATACCGGAGCCTTTCGATAAATATTTTATCCTGTTATTATTTCTTTACCGGAGCAGCCGGGGCTGGTGCAGTTTGCTGTGGAGCGGCACCGCCTGGTAAAGCAAAAGAATTTCCGTTTGTGTTATTAGGTGTCGAAGCCTTTTTGATCTCTTCCAACTGTTGCGAATTATCCACCTTATTTGCGCCGCCTTTTACCGCTACATTAATTGCCAGCGATAATACCATTAATGATATGGCCAGTATCCAGGTTCCTTTTTCTAAAAAATCACCGGTTTTTTGCACACCCATTAACTGTGATGAGCTGGAAAAATTGGAGGATAAGCCACCACCCTTAGGGTTTTGTATCAGTACGATAAAACCTAAAAGTATACACACTATAAGCGCGATGATTAATAATATTAAATACATTTCTTTTTATATTAACTTGTTTTCTTTTCTAACTGTTCAATTTGGCCTGCAAAGTAACGGCTTTTTTCCGGAAATTTCAACATCAATTTTTTATAAGTGGCTATTGCCTTGGGATAAAGCATCTGATCGGCATATACCAGGGCCAATGTTTCGGTTACCAGCGCATCCTGATCTTCCGAACTCTTCCTGGCTTTGTTCTCATTATCCAGCTTATCGCCGCTTTGCGGTTTAATTTGCGGCACTTCCTGTATAAAGCGCTCTATAATTTCGTCTTCCTTTTTCTTCGGATCAAAAACAAGAGGCGCGGCCTGCTCGGCGGTGCTTCTTTCCAACTCTTCAACCGATGTAAGGTGGAAGATGTTTTCATAATACTGGTGCTGCAATTCATCCGGCACATCTTTACTGATGCTTTGCGTGGTATCCAGCTTAAACTCTACATAGGGTTGGTAAGTGGCGGCGTGCTCCTTGCGCGTTTTATCCAGCCACCACATAAAGCTGTAAGGCATTTTTTCATCATGGTACCGCGATACATCCTGGTGAACATCGGCTGCCGGTGATTTTTTTTCTTCCAACACCGGTTGAACTGCAACTGCTATTTTTGGCGCGGGCGTTTCAAGCTCTTCCACTTTTTTCCGTTCGCCAAAAGCCCGGTCGAAAACAAAAAAATCAGTGGCGGCAATATTATTCAATATCAGCTTTTCGGCCTCATCATTTAAATCAACCCTGCGGGCGTTAAACAGTGTTCCATCCCTGCGGGTATCAGTATCAACAGCGGGCGAGGCGGGTTCGGGTTTGGGTGCCGTTTCGGCAACGGGTATATCTTCTTCGGCTTCCTCTTCTGCCTGCGCGAATTCCGTTTCAGTCTCAGTTACAGCTTCGGTAAAGGGTTTAAATTCCTGCTCTAAATTTATATCATCAATACCTACAATTTCGTCGTAAATTTCATCGTCGATTGATTGTATTAGCTCCGGTTCAGGGGTTTCAGCAACCAAAACAGGCTCGGGTATCGTTTCCGTTTCTTCAGCTTCCTCTTGCTGTGGTTCTGCGTCTGCAATAATTTCCGGCGCGGTAACAACAGGCAATTCCCCAGTGAGTGGTTCAGCACTTATTTCAGGCTCGGGTTCAATTGCTGCTTCTGGTGATGCGGCTTCTTCAGTAACAGGTTGCTGCTCTATAGCCGGTAATTCTTCCGTTTCCTGGAAAAATTCTGATCCAAAGGCGGGCAGTTCTTCGGTTACGCTATTGTGTTCAGCGGCAGCGGGTAAATTTTCGCTGCCTTCTACATAAGGCTCAATTAAATGATCGGTATCAATAAGCGGTACCCAGCCTGTATTTTCAGGCAGATGCTCTTCTTCGGCATGAAAAAAACCGTTGGGTTTAACATTGGCCGATGTATTAAGAATTTGACCGGGTGATACAACAGGGAAACCGTCGGGATCGTTACTTAGCTTATACAACAGCTTGGGGTTGTAATATGCTGCCGCCTTGCTCAGATTATTATTGTCGCCGGTATACGAAAGCAATGCCTGCAAGATGCCGCTTTGCGGAAAATCGGTAGCTAATTGCTGTAAATTATACGCATGCGCATCATCTTTATTAGCCGGATTAGCTAATAGTTCCCATAAAAGTTCGGTACGCCTGTTATTCAAATTTTGATCCACGTGGGTTGAAACTACGAATTGCTTACCAATTTGCAAAGGCTTTGTTAAAAATATCTTCGGTGATCTGCTTATCGATAGCTGTTATGAGGTTTTGCTGCTGGGCCGCAATATCGCCCGTAAAGTTCATTGACTCGCTGAATTGCTGGTCGTAGCTGTTTTTTTTGTCCACATTATTCACATATTTTACGCTTACCGTAATGGTTAATGCCGATGCACCGGCAATAGGCGGCGTATTGTTATTGGTGGCCTGTATGGAGGCCGGCGCAATGCTGTACCCTGTAATATTACCGGTCATGGTGGCATCAGCCTGTTCGGATTGTACAACACTAAGGTTGGTGGTGGAGCGTATGCGTGTTTTCAGGTCCTCGGTAAAATCCTGGCTTAGGTTACTGATCACCAGCGGGGCGTTGTTTTCAAAATAGCCCACGTATATAGTTTTTAGGCCTACGGTTGATGCTCCGTCTAAAGTAATTTTGCATGATGGGGCTATAAAAACCAAAACGCTAATCACCACAAAAATTCCAAGTACCTTTTTCATCTATCTTATAAATCTAATTCTTTTATCTTCCGGTATAGGGTTCTTTCTGATATGCCCAGTTCATTAGCGGCAAGTTTACGCTTTCCTTTGTGCTTTTTTAATGCCTTGCGAATAAGATCCGATTCTTTCTCTATCAATGATAGCGATTCTTCTACTTCCTCGGCATCGTGGGTTATATTGAAAGCATCCGGCTTGTTGTTATTAACGGGCTGCTGCAAAGTAAATTGTGCCTCGGGATTGCCGGGTAATTCAATATCGCGGTACAACTGGTTAATGGCTTGCGAATGATTGGCAAAATTGGGCGATACACCGCCATGCTCCACAATATCGGCCACCAGTTTTTTCAATTCTACCATATCGCGCTTCATATCAAACAATACTTTGTACAGTATGTCGCGTTCCGAAAAATCTTCCTTTTGGCTATCAATACGCATGGGCAGGTTTCTGCCAGTTACTTCCTGCGGGATGTAGGTAAGCAATATTGGCCCGGTAATAACGTGGTTGGTTTCCAGCACGGCTAATTGCTCTGCCATGTTTTTAAGCTGCCGTACGTTACCCGGCCACGAGTAATTGATCAGTATCTGTTGCGCGTCATCATCCAACTGGATGGGCTGCGAACGATATTTATCTGTAAAATCTGACGTAAACTTCCTGAACAACAGGTAAACATCTTCTTTCCTATCGCGCAATGGCGGGATACGTAAGGGCACGGTGTTTAACCGGTAATAAAGATCTTCGCGAAACTTTCCGCTTTTAACCGCTTCGTAAACATCCACATTAGTTGCCGCTATAACGCGCACGTTGGTTTTCTCTACCTTTGATGATCCTACCTTGATATATTGGCCCGACTCCAGCACGCGCAGTAAACGTGCCTGGGTACCCAAAGGCATTTCGGCAATTTCATCCAGAAAGATGGTACCGCCGTTCACGGTTTCAAAATATCCTTTACGTTCGCCAACGGCGCCGGTGTAGGCGCCTTTTTCGTGGCCGAAGAGTTCGGAATCGATAGTCCCCTCGGGGATGGCGCCGCAGTTTACCGCAATGAACGGCCCATGCTTACGCGGGCTCATCTGGTGGATAATATGCGAAAACACTTCCTTACCGCTGCCGCTTTCCCCGGTTATCAGAACCGAAATATCAGTAGGCGCTACCTGGTTAGCTATATTTATGGCCCTGTTAAGCAAAGGCGAATTGCCGATGATGCCAAAGCGTTGTTTTATTTCTTGTACTTCCATTCCCCCAAACCCCCTGAAGGGGCATTATGTCCTAAATAGATTATTTATACTTTTAATTTTTAACCCCACATGATTTTCGCCATGCTGTAACTCCCCTTTAGGGGGTTTGAGGGCTCCCTATTAAAGTTGCCGTCGTGCATCTTTCAATTAACACATTTACATATTGCCCCGGCTTGTAATTATCGCTTACCGGGAAAACTACCACGGTATTCTGATCGCTCCGGCCACTGTAATCATTGTTCGATTTTTTCGAGAACCCTTCTATCAGCACGTTTTGTGTGGTGCCTACCAGTTTTTTCAATCGCTCGTGCGAGTGTTCCTGCTGTTTGGCTACTACTTCCTGCAAGCGGCGTTTTTTAACAGCGTCGGGGATGTCATCGGCATAGCGTTTGGCGGCTAAAGTTCCGGGGCGCTCGGAATACATGAACATGTAGGCAAAATAAAAATGCACATGATCCATCATACTCAAAGTTTCCTGGTGCTCTTCTTCCGTTTCGCTGCAAAACCCGGTGATGATATCGGTTGATATGGCACACTCAGGTATAATGCGGTTGATGGCCGCTATCCTATCCATATACCATTCGCGGTTATAGGTACGGTTCATCAGCTTGAGCACACGGCTGTTACCCGATTGTATGGGCAAATGAATGTATTTGCAAATGTTATCGTACTTTTTAATGGTATAAAGCACATCGTCGGTTATATCCTTCGGGTGCGAGGTGGAGAAGCGGATGCGTAGTTCAGGGCTGATCTGCGCTACCATTTCCAGCAGGTTAGCAAAGGTAACGTCCCCTGCTTCTACCGTGTAATGAGGTTGCAGGCCGCTAAAATCTTCTCCCGATGCTAATACCTTGTCCAGCAGATCCATACCTAACACCTGTTTTTGTGTATCAGTTTCGGATGATTTGTTGGTGGTTTTCCATTTATACGAATCCACATTTTGCCCCAGCAAGGTTACCTCGCGGTAGCCACGGTTAAACAGATCGGTACATTCCGTTACTATCGACTGTGGTTCGCGGCTGCGTTCGCGGCCACGGGTAAATGGCACCACGCAAAAAGAGCACATGTTATCGCAACCACGCATTATAGATACAAAAGCGTTGATGCCATTGCTGTTTAAGCGCACCGGGCTTATATCGGCATAAGTTTCCTCGCGCGATAGCAGTACGTTCACCGCGCGCTGCCCATCGTCAACACGTTCTATCAAATTAGGCAGGTCGCGGTAAGCATCGGGGCCAACTACTACATCCACC
>Ga0302227_10000723_pt1 | contig 26741 bp, 27 predicted proteins | sample II_Palsa_N1_1_FD_193525 | JGI IMG/M metagenome (GOLD analysis project Ga0302227, IMG submission 193525) | Peat permafrost microbial communities from Stordalen Mire near Abisko, Sweden - II_Palsa_N1_1 | ecosystem: Environmental > Terrestrial > Soil > Palsa > Peat permafrost | place: Sweden... | reverse complement strand
ACATCGTTACTACTTAAAAGACAGGCATGAATTTCTAAACTAGCCGGATCTACAGCAATATGGACCTTACGCCAGGTCCTGCGTTTACTATAACCATGCTGCTTAACTTTCCATTCCCCTTCCCCATACACCTTTAGGCCAGTGCTATCCACCACCAGGTTTACATCCTTTTTGGGTAAAGCCTGCAGGCGTACTTTTAATCCTTTTTGCCTGCGGCACAAGGTGCTGTAATTAGGCGCTTGTATGGGCAGTTTTAACAGCTGAATCAAGGATTGAATGAAGCCTTGTGCTGCACGCAGCGGTAAATGATAAATGTTTTTGATAGTAAGACCGCAGCAAATTGCTAGCTCAGAATACTGATAAGGTCGCCCAGCCTTGCCAGTTTTACCAGCTTGATGCCAAGCTCCTATACTTTGTTCATCAAACCATAAGGTTAAGCTTCCACGTTTAATTAAAGAAGAGTTATAATGACTCCAGCGGCGTGGCGAATTTATAAGTTTCTTGCCCATGTTTTCCTCGCAAATAAGTATTTAGGTAACCTTATTTTTTCATCGAGAAACATGGGCATCAAGCAGGTAAATAAGCTAAGCCGCTTTTCCTTTTATGCAACAAGGCCATAACATTATATTTTATCATATGCAAAGTTGTCAGTAGGTCGCCTTGCCTGCGCCTAAAGATACCAACGCGCATATCATGTCATCAGGTAGGCGCGAATAATTTAGGTTCGATGCATGCGAGTGTGAGCGTCTAGTTGAGACGCATTAATAATTGTCCTTTTCTGCCTTTAAGGCCTTTTAAGGCGGATTTCTTTTTACCTTCTAAACTTTTGGGACTGTGGATTTCTCCCTGGGCCGCCAGCTTTTTACAGTAACGCTTGTTTTGCTTTCGGGGTGTCCAGCCATTCGTCATCAAAGAGCTTATTAAGGCTTCTCGCGAGGTTTTGCATTGCGGGTTTCAGTGGCCGTTAACGGCATGTGGAGGCCTCATTGACTGTTATAAGATTATAAACTAATCCCTATCAAAATTTTGAATTCGGGCAATTAATTCCGTACCCAAAAACTTTACTTGTGTGCCTGCTTTAGGAATATGACCATTCGTTTCAATAAATTCAATATGAGGAGTATAACCAGTTGGAAAAATAAACTTTGGGCTTGTTATATCAGTGAATTTTTCATGATAATTTTTAATAAAAAAATGATACAACTCAGCGTTTAAAGATGACAACCTTTGAGAAGTTTCTTCATCTGCTTCTAAAATGTGAAAGCCTCTATTGAAACCATTAGCTGTAAAACTTTTGACGGTAAAGCCTGGCAGTAAACTCTTTTTTAATAAATGGCGATAGCGATGATTAAATTGCTTAATGGCCGTTTGAATGGTGGTTCCTTCAACGTTCTTTAAATGACCCAAAGTGAGATGCATGCTTTTTTGGGGCGCCCAGTATTGATTATCTTCGGCTGTTACCAAGGCCTCGATGACTACGCTATCTGCCTGAGCGAGTAAGGGAGCAAGTATTAATAAAATCAACACCTTTTTTTTAATCATTTATTGCCTATAGTGGTTGTCAAAATTAACCCTTTATATAACAGGTGGTTGCCTTATATCAAGTTATGCCTCTTTTGCCCTTGCGCTATAGCAAGCAGTCCAATTTATCTTAACGCGCAGAAAGATCTCTTCCTTAAGGGAGAGGATGTAAGGCGCATTCACCGTAGGTGAATCAATTTTCTTGTAAAAGCTTTTTTAAACATTTAAACTAGTTCTGTACCTGATAACCAAAGGTACCTACCGTGGGGCACCCGGAAAGTAACGCTGATGGAGATATCAGTCGTCGTTGGACACTGAGCCCAAGAACCCCTAGCAGCCTAAGCTGCATTAGGAATCACCTTCCTTTAGGGATGTGAGGATGTTAAAATTCTTAAAGGCGGCAGGTGAGCAATCAATATAAATATTGTTGCTTTATCCTTGCGTTTAAGGGCTCAAGAGATTAACAGAGGAACGCAGCTGTTACGGCAGCTGTTACGAAAGTCGCCTGAGCTATTTTACGCAGTTCTACGCAGTTCGTTCAATGTTGCTTAATATAAATATAAGAGAGAAACCTATGCCAGCTAAATGCAAGGTTGAGTGGGAAGGAAGGCTTGATAAGCAAAGGCTCATTTTTAGTAAAGGCAAGAACCTTTTAACATATCATCCTTCTAGGCGTCTGGTTATTAGCTTAATTGGGAATTCTGGATCGGGGAAAGGAACGCAAGGTGAAATTTTAAGCAAACTCTATGGGATACCACATATTTCAATCGGTGATCTGTTTCGTGAAGAACACAGAAGAGGAACTGAAGTCGCCAAAATAGATTCCACATATAAGAATAGTTATGCGCCTGATGAGTTATGCTTGGGTCTTTTATGCAGAAGATTGGCTGCCGAAGATTGCAGAAATGGCTTTATTCTAGATGGATTTCCTCGAACAGCAGGGCAAGAACAGATATTAATCAATACACTTTTGAGGCCCGCAGATACTCATATACCCATATATATGGATTTGAGTGAAAGGGTTATAAAAGAAAGACTAACAAGCAGGTATATTTGCCCAGAATGCGGCCATCAAGTAAGAGGTCACGATTCAAACACGAGTTTTTGTCCAAAACCTCATTCTAGGCAGGTAAAATTAGAACGTCGCCTAGAAGATGTTGATGAAGACAAGTTGCAAAAGAAATTTGATATTTTTAATCAGAACAAAGATGGCATTTTAATCGAACTGCAGAAAGCCTATCAAGTATCTCATCTTAGACTCCACGGTAAAGAGAGCATACAAGATGTCCTTCAGGCAATAGTATCCGAGGTAGACGAAGTTTTTGAGAAATGTTGCAGAACTGGTAACAATGAGCAACAGCCCGCTCTTCCAGCCCCCTCTGTTCATGGACAGCAGCCGCAGTTTACAAGCTTATACCAGAGCACCCTATTAAAAAATAAAAAACTTTTGCTATCCACCTTGGCGGCAGGAACAGCTATTGTAGGAGGTGCTCTGTGGTATAAAAGGGGGCATACTTATAGAGGGTATCAATAAAGGTGGATTAAGGACATATATCTTAATTTAGGTGATCCAACTATGAGCTTGAAAGATATTCAAAATGGCTTGTCGGTACATTCTAAGACCAATATCCTTAATTTAGGCGAAGAACAAATATTCAATTTTGACTTTAGAGAAAGTCTAAAAGCAAGCGTAAAAGCAGCTTGTAGCGGTTTAAATAACGTTGATCCAAATTGTATTATTGAGAGCGCGCTGAAATCTCTTTTTGAAGGAGTCTCCCTGAAAGAAGCCCGGCAAGCACTGATCATGTGCGCTCGTATGTTGATTGAAGAAGAACCTAATTACAACTATGTTGCAGCGCGTTTATTGTTGCAAGATATCGAAAATGAGACATTACATTTTTTAAAAGCAGATCTTCCGGGTGAGCGCATAGAAATAGGGCAATCGTATGCCAGCCTATTAACGGCCGCTATCATAAAAGGGGTGGAATTAGAGCTTTTAAACACTAAATTGTTGGGATTTAATCTTGAGAAATTAGAAAAAGCCTTAATACCAGAGCGCGATTCTCAATTTACTTATCTGGGTTTACAGACACTCTATGATCGATATCTTCTCCAGCACAACAACATCCGTTTTGAAATGCCCCAAGTTTTCTTTATGCGTGTTGCGATGGGGTTGGCTATTGAAGAAAACGAAAAAGAACAACCTGCGATAGAATTCTATCACTTATTGTCTTCTTTCGACTTTATGTGTCCAACACCTACATTGTTCAATGCGGGAACCCCTCGTTCTCAGCTCTCCAGCGGCTGCCTGACAACTTTAAAAGATGATTTGGAAGCTGTTTACGATGCGATCAAGCACAATGCCATGCTGTCAAGGTTTGGGGGTGGAATTGGTAATGATTGGACTCCGGTGAGAGCGAGAGGTTCACGTATCAAAGGAAGCAATGGGATATCTCAAGGAGTCATTCCTTTTTTAAAGCTAGTCAACGACACGGCGGTTGCGATTAATCAAGGCGGAAAACGAAAAGGCGCTGTTTGCGCTTACCTTGAAACTTGGCATCTTGACATAGAAGAATTCCTAGAACTGAGAAAAAATACAGGTGATGAACGAAGACGTACCCATGATATGAATACTGCCAATTGGATCCCCGATCTTTTTCTAAAAAGGGTATTCGAAGACAAGGATTGGACCCTCTTTTCTCCGGATGAGGTTCCAGATTTACACGATCTTTATGGCAATGCCTTTGAAAAACAGTACACGGCATATGAGGAAAAAGCAGAAAAGGGGGGGATTAAGAATTACAAGCGTGTATCAGCAAAATCCTTATGGCGAAAAATGCTAACCATGTTATACGAGACGGGACATCCATGGATGACTTTTAAAGACGCTTGCAATTTGAGATCACCACAATCTCATGTTGGCGTTATCCATAGCTCGAACCTTTGCACTGAAGTTGTCCTCAATACCTCCACGGATGAAATCGCAGGGTGTAACCTTGGAAGTATTAACTTGGCGCAGCACGTAACAGATAAAGGGATAGATCTTGAAAAGATCCAACGTACTGTTAAAACAGCAGTCCGCATTCTTGATAATGTAGTTGATATCACTTTTTATCCTCTTGAGCAAGCCAGGCGATCCAATTTACGCCATCGCCCTATCGGTCTTGGGCTGATGGGGTTTCAAGATTGTCTTTACAAATTGGAGATCCCCTATAATTCACAAGAAGCCCTAGAATTTGCTGACCGTTCAATGGAGCACATTGGTTATGCAGCTATTTCTGCCTTTTGTGATTTGGCGCAAGAAAGGGGTGTTTATCCAAGTTTCGTTGGTTCTTTCTGGAGTCAGGGGATCCTGCCAATTGATTCTGTTGAATTTTTAAAAAAAGCAAGAGGCTTATATTTTAAACAAGACCAAAGTCAGTCGTTAGGCTGGACAGTGTTACGGGAACGAGTAAAAAAAAGCGGTATCAGAAATTCAACGGTTCTTTCTATTGCGCCAACAGCGACCATTTCAAACATCTGCGGCGTTTCAGCCTCTATTGAACCCACTTATCAAAATTTGTTTGTTAAGTCAAACGCATCGGGGGAATTTACTGTTATTAACCAATACTTGATTCAAGATTTAAAAAACCTCGGCTTGTGGGATAAAGCAATGCTCAACGAACTAAAAAAATACAATGGCAGTGTCCAGCGCATTGAGCGGATCCCTGCAAGGCTAAAAGCTAAGTATGTTACTGCCTTTGAAATTGAGCCGGAATGGTTGGTTGAGGCGGCTTCAAGAAGGCAGAAATGGATCGATCAGGCACAGTCTTTAAATTTATATTTAAGCAAACCCTCTGGCAAGCAGCTGGATCACTTGTATCGCACCGCTTGGTTAAGTGGATTAAAAACATGTTATTATTTAAGAACCTTGGCGGCTACCGAAGCGGAAAAATCCACTATTTATGATGGATCATTAAACGCAGTGTAAAATAAAGTTAATACTGACTAAGAATTTTGCATAAAATTATAATATAGGGCAAATTGGGTGAGAAAAATGAGGCATCTGTGGCAAAATGTCTTGCTATATTACTATTATGGGCTTGCCAAAGATAAAATAATAAGTTACTTCAGCCATCCCCAGAACTTCACGATGGCTAGACATCCCATGCAGATCAAGGGGTTACGCTACCCAGCCAATATTTTTCGTATCCTAAGAGACTACGGAAGAGATAAAGTTATAGGAAACGGAAGAATATTAGGCATTCGTCCCCCTATGCCCCCTATGACAGGCGCAAATACTTTTTTATTCACTGGCCATTATTTATGTGGGAGTCCTTTTATGCGTGGTATAGGAAATAAAAATAGAATGTTAAGCGGCAGTGTGTCTCCTAAGCTTTACTTATTTGAAAGGCCAAAGCAAATCCCGAATTTTAAATTGCAGACTTCTGTAGTGACTTGCTTTATTCAACACTTAGACCGAGTCCTGGTATTAAAGAGGTCCAGCAAAGAAGATCACGCCTCCCTGTGGGGGACTCCTGGCGGCCAGATAGAACAGGCTAAAGATCTGAATGCGGAAGCAGCCATTATAAGAGAGGTTTTTGAAGAAACCGGTATTAAGTTGGATAGCCATGAATTAAAGCTGATTGGCAAGCGCTATGCCAGAGTCCCGGGTTGGGACTATATCTTGTATATCTATTATGCTGAATTAAAAGATAGGCCAGCGATTCAATTAAGCGAAGAGCACACTGAGGCCAAATGGGTGAAATTAGAAAATTTTAAAAGTTTAGAGTTATTAACCAGCCAACATGAAGCTTTTGATATCGTTTTTAGGAATCATAGCGTTTGGCAAAGAGAGCTGAATTCAGAGGCATTGATTTTTAAAAAAAATAACCAATCTTTGTGCTTTTCCGCTGAAAGACGCTTAATCATTAATTTGTTTGGGATCACAGGGTCCGGGAAGGGCACGCAGGGAGAAATGATAAGCAAAATATATGGAATTCCCCATATCTCGGTAGGGGATCTGGTTCGCGAGGAATACCGGGAAAAGACCATCATTTCTCAACTCATCACCTCTTATAATACCCTTTGCCCCAATACCTATGTCCCTGATGAAATATGCATTGGCATACTCAGCAAGAGACTTGCTATGAGAGACTGTCAACAGGGATATGTTTTAGATGGATTCCCTCGTACTCCGAAGCAAGCGCCAGTATTGCTAGATGTCATGATGAGGCACATGGATACTTACATACCCGTATATATGAAGGTCGAGGAAATCTTCGCTCAAAAAAGAGTGAAGAATCGATTTATTTGCCCCAAGTGTGGTTATCAATGTCCAGATCAGGATATGAATGTTCCAGGGTGTTGCCCCAAGCCCTCTTGTATGAATGAAAAAATGATGCAGCGCTCAGAGGATATAGATGAAAATGAATTGTCCACAAAGTTTTATTTATTTAACAAGAATATAAACGACGTAATTAAGATTTTAGAAACCAGAACGGCCGTACATCGTTTAGTTCTGAACGGGCAAGAGTCGCCCCAGGAGGTTTTACCTATGATAAACCAAATATTGCAAGCAAGGCTTGATGAAAGCTATAGCAGTAACATGAAGGAAAAAATAGTTGTGAAATATTAAGATGAAAAACTTAAACATGATTGATGCTTTGACTGAGCTAAGTCCCTTAAAAGAACAATTGAAACAACAAGGATATCTTTTCATTAAACATTTTTTCTCAAAAGAGGAAGTTGAAAGGCTATCAGAAAAAGTAAAAGGGATTTTAGAAGATAGAGATTGGGGGTTTCAAAGAGATGGTCACCTTGTGCCACAAGGATCTGTCATGAGGATAGGATCAAAAGAATTTTTCGAAACCATTGCTGCTATGATGGCTGAAGATAAGCTGCATGAAATATCTTTGCAAGGTAAACTTCCTGCTTTAATGAAAGGATTGCTTGTGGACGACGTATTTTCTCATCCTCGCAAGATGGTCAGAATAACTTATCCTTATGATTTTAATCCTGAAGATTTTATTGTAGCGCATCAGGATCTATTTTATGTTAAGGGTGAAAAAGACATGTTAATCGCTTGGATCCCATTGGGAGATTACCCTCCAGAGTGTGGAGGATTGGAGGTTGGCCATGGAAGCCATAAAATGGGGCTTCTGCCCGTCAAGGCCAATAAAGAAGGTCGTTTCAATTGCTCGATTTCTGATATAGACAACCATACGCTTGATTGGCGAACGGCACATTATGAGATTGGGGATGTGCTCATCATGCACTCTCTGACGGTGCATGAATCAGGAAAAAATTGTTCTGAGTATTTTAGATTATCACTGGATTGTCGATTTTCTAGCTTATACGGTAGGGTTAATGCCGATCAGTTGCTTCCATCATATTACCCAAATGTTCCTGATTGGCAGGAGTTAACCTCTAAATGGGCTTTTAACCCTTTTCAGGTGACGCCCTTTTCTTTGCAGATTGAATCGAGCAATGCACCTTTAGAAGAAGTGCTTTTGAGAAAATCAGCATTTGTTTGATGGGATGGTTATAGAAACCAAGCAGGGATCTATACTCCTTTTAGTTTGATTTTAGGCTAGGAGTAAAGCGAGACTAGGGTTGCTCGTAATGAGGATTGCGAGGATCCGCTAGAGCTACAAGGCTTGTGGCATGCCACAAGCCGCTGAGCTTAGCCTTCATATTGAAAGCATGATGAGTGCTCAACAACGCCTAAAATCAAAATGGAAGGAGTATATGTAGGGTTGCGATAAATATAGGAGGTGTTTTTATTTCCATGATCATGAAAAACGATATTTTTAAAAGTGTCCCCGTCATGGAGCGGCTTGCGATGTTTGCGCATGGGCCCCATTTTTGTAATCAAACCAGCAGCGCAACCTTTGCAGAAATTGCAGAGTTATTATCTTATTATCAGATTAATCAAAACAGCATGATATTGGATTTGGGATGTGGCAGCGGTACTTTTTCGATACAAATAGCGAAGAAGTATCAATGCCGCGTTTATGGAGTTGATATTTCTTCTGAATTAATCAAAGAAGCTAAAGAAAAATCTAAAACTTACCCTTTCATGCATTTGCGCGAGTTTCACGTCTCAGATTTCTCTTATTTACCAGAATTACATAACATTCATTTTGATTTCCTGCTGGCCATTGGCAGCTTGTATTGGAATACGAATTTAGGAGAAACGCTTCGATTATGGAAAAATAAACTAGCCAAGCAAGGTATACTCATTATCTTTTTAAATATGAAGTATGGTAACTTGACAGATAAAGACTTAGAGAATATAGGCAGTACCATTTTTATAGATGCAAATAATATGGATAGTTTGTTAAAGGAAAACGACTTGAGAATTATTCAAGAAAATGATCAAACCTCCACTTATATAAGTTGGCTGTGTAAGTGGTGCGAGGGCATGGAGGCACTCAAAAGCGATATTTATCTAGAACTGGGAGAAGAAGCGGGACAAAAGATGATCACTCGGTTTTTTGCCTATCTTGACTTGGCCAAAAGAAATACAGTTAGAAGAAAAGTACTGGTTGCTGGTAGGGGAGAAAAATGAATGAAATGAGAGATATTACTTGTTTAGAAGAAAATTTATTTATAAAAACAAATCTGCTTGTTGAAGGCTGCGATATTGAGGGATCTATTGCCCTTCCTAGGAATTTCCAAGAGAAAAAAATTCATCTTTACGCGCATTCAACCTTTAAAAACGATACTCCCATCCCGGACGATATCATATTACCCCACAAGACTACTCCCTTTATTTCTAGAATACGCCTTAATAAAAATGCCAGCTTAAAATTGTCTTCCCAGGGGGATAAATATTTTTTATTGCACGAATCGGGGGCTCATATACCCGTTGAATTTGTTCCTCGATTTGATACAAGCAATCTTCCCATAAATGAGTCTAATACACTGAGTGAGGTTTGTTCCTTTCTGGGTAATGATCTGATTGGTGTTGTTCCGAGCAATTATTGCTTCTATTTTAAAAATTCCAATGAATGTAGATTTTGCGAAATATGGCCCACTTATAGAAAAGAAGTCGATTATCTAAAACCCATAAAGACTGCCGAGGTTATAAAAAAATCTGTCAGCCTTGCGCTGGAGCAAGAGCCTCGGGTTAAATATTTGGCAATCACTTCAGGGAACGTAAAAAGCTATGACTTTACTGCTAAGCTTTTTGTGAAGATTGGAAGATCCCTCAAAGAAATGTTTTCGTTTAATAGGCTGCATGAAGTTTTAGCCACTTTAATGCCTCCAGATGATTTAAATTTAATTAAAGAAATTAAAGATTCAGGCATCAATAAAATCTATTTTCCTTTAGAAGTTTTTGAAAAAGAACTTTTCAAAATAATTTGCCCGGGGAAATATACATACGGATACGACAAATTAATTGATGCTTTAGAATTTGCAGTAGACGTATTTGGAGTAGGGAATGTTTATACCAACTTTGTTTATGGTATTCAATCTTTATCCCCTTCTTTGAATGCCAACAGTTACCAGCCAGAGCTGGAAAATGAAAGATCCCTTGTGGCTGTTGAGAAAATGCTTGAACGAAAAATTATACCTGTATTTACCATTTACCATTATTCCGGCTACAATTCTATCGGCAATATCAGATTGTCTGCAGAACATACCTTTCATTTTTTTAAAGAAATGGGAGAGAAAATCTTTAACTCTGGATTAATCCCTGAAAATAGCTCGTCTATTATTTTTAGCACATCCTCTTTATCCAATACCGCTTACAATGAGAGCTTTCTGCTTGCAAAATTAAAAGGTGGGCAATTATGAACTACCATTATCTTCTTTTGGCCATAATCTCCTTTACTTTCGGTATTTCGGCAAAATATGCTGATCTCTACAATGAACATGGTCTTAAAGAACCCTTCAAGGGAGCCTCCTATTTAGCTGGCCTTATTTGGGGGATCTGTGGCGTTCTTATCTTAATTATCTCGCCACTTAGTGGATTAACTTATATTGCACATATTTTATATTGGTTTCAAAGAATTAAGCTTGAATATCCCAATCATGCGACGGCTGGCGTGATAGTACTATTGGCAGGCTATTACCAGGGCGATTTTCTCTATCAACATCGAATGGAGCTAGTGGCTGTTTACTTGGCTTACCTAACCACCGGCTATCTTCACAGTTATCTGCAGGCTTACTACCCAGCTATGAAAAGCTTTTTAAGGTTAAGGCTTCGTATTTATTTAATCCCGCTTTTCTATTCTTTCTATCATCACAATTGGGAGCCGATTGTAGCGACTTGCTTTGGCATGCTTGGTACCGAATTGATTACCAGTCTCTATAGGGACTACGCGGATGATCTCAGAAAAAATATTTAAAACGGGTTCAAAAAATTTGAGGGAAAAGCAGTTTTGGTGTTCAGGTAACTTTTTATGAGAAGCACAGATCTTGGATTTAACCATTGTTTAGTCATAGGGGCCTCCGGATTCATCGGCCAGGCCCTTTGTCACGCCATCCAAAAGCAAGGTGCAAGGGTACGTGCTTTGCTGCGCCGTCCATTGAGTGGACCTTGGGATGAGGTCTTGATTCACGATCTGTGCCAATCAATGCCTACTGACTTACAGCAAACACTTTTCAAAGATATTGATGTGGTCTTTCATTTGGCTACGGTTGCGTATTCAGCCGCTCGTAATGCCGACCCGGAAACCTATTGGAGATTAAATCTGTCAGCAGCATAAGAGCTGTTTCAGCTGGCAGCCCAATTCAAAGTAAAGCGTTTTATCTATTTCAGCAGCGTAAAGGCGCTAGGTAGCCCCACGGATGTTTATGGATGCTCCAAGAAAGCGGGCGAAGAGCTGATGTTGCAATTAAGCCAACATTACAATCTTCCAGTTGTTATCCTGCAGCCAGCATTGGTATACGATTTGCCTTTCTTAAGAGGCAGCCTTTTGACCATGCTACGCACCATTCAAAAACCTTGGCTTCCATTTTTACCCGCCAAGCACGCCCAAAGAGCATTGGTCCCCCTGCCAGGGGTTATAGAGGCTACCTTGTTAAGTGCCTTGCATCAAAAAGCCACTAATCAAATATATACCCTGACAGATGGGCAGCCTTATGCCACTCGCGACCTATATAACTATAACGCCATGCGTCAAGCGCTAGAATTAAAACCCCTCTCTCTGGAGTTGCCCAGAAGAGGGTTGTCGCTTATCGCTAGGCTGGGCCGCTTATCCAACAGAGCGCCTTTTTTGCATTTGTCTGTTTTGCATAAATTGTCTACTATAGAAAGTTATTCTTGTGAAAAAATTCAACGAGAATTAGGTTGGAGGCCGTCGGCTAACCTCATTGAACTGATACCCGCATTCATTAAAAATTATGAACAGGCCCTAGACTCAGTAAAATGAATTGATTGCAAGAATAGCTTGAATAGGTTAATAATTAAGTAAAAAAATTAATATTGAGAGAACACAAGGATTATAAGTCGTGATGAATTTTAAAAGCCCCGCATTTAAATTGGCTTGTCTATCTACTTTTATTGGTTCAGTGACCAGCATTGTTTACAAATATTTAATGGTCTCCGGGATATCTCCGATTTCCATTGGCTTGGTTGAAGCCTTAACCATAATCTTCTTCCTTATTCCATTTGTAAAATGGAAAGAAACTAAACGGCTGGCTCCCAGAAAGAAAATATTTGTAACCGTTGGGGCACTGCTTCAAGGGTTAGGAACTTTTTTCTCCTATTTGGCTTTAGACAGATTAGATCCCATTACTTTTAGTTTTTTGGGAAGAAACCAAGTAACCATATCCATATTGTTAGGCTATTTTTTTCTTGCTGAAAGGCACAGCCTTTACGTTTGGGTATTCTTGATCTTCTCCTTAATTGGTTCTATGCTGCTTTGCTATTCTGATCTGAGTGGCAGTAGTGGGCTGGGCATAGCGCTTACCTTGATGGCTTGTTTTGCCTACAGCCTTCGAAGTTACGTCATGAAGCTTTATTCTGGCGTGAGTACACTGTCTGAAATATTTTACGGTTACTTGGTTACGATGGCTCTTATTTTTGCTGCGATTTATTTTAAGAGAGCTAAAGAAATAGAAATTTTAAATTATTTCCCAAGCCTATACGCCATTTTAATAATCGTTGCCACCGCCATCTTTTCAGTCCTAGGAAGTTCTTATTTTTACCTTAAAGCGCTTAATTATGGAAAGTTGTCGCTGGTGTCCTCTATACGGTTGTTTTCGCCGTATCTGGTCGCTTTGTACTCCCAATTTTTTTACCGGTATGAATTTAAAATGACCAATATTTATGGATTAATATTGATGTCGTTGGCGATATTGATTTTTATCATGGGGAAATTTGGAGTTTTTCATACCTCCCAAAAAACAAAAGAACAGGTTGTTTAACTATGGTTTTAATCAACTCAGCTGCCATATCACTTTCACTTTCCTATTTTGACATTCCTGACTTTAAGTCCGAAGTAGGCGTGTCCATCTGCTTTATTGAAAATCAAGGTGAAATCCTTTTACTAAAGAACTACAACAAAAGTATTCAAAATAATAAATGGGGTGCCCCTGGTGGGAAGATACAATCCAATGAGACGCCTTCCCAAACGGCCCAAAGAGAGATTTTTGAGGAGACGGGTATAAAACTGAAAGCCCATAAGCTACAGATGGCGCATACCTTATATTGTAGGATTCCGGAAATAGACTCCACACTATATATTTTCAAATATCAGTTGAAAAACATAGATAAGACCAAGATTGTATTGGATCCCAACGAACACAGCGAATATACTTGGGTCAAAATAGAAGATTGCTATAACTGGGATTTAATACAAGGCGAGCAACAAATCATTCAATTATTATACGGAGTATCCCTTGGAAGAAGCGACTCTGGTTTTAGAGGACGGTAGTGTCTTTTACGGCTTTTCTTTAGGTACTTTAGGTATGGTCTGTGGTGAAATGGTTTTTAATACTGCCATGACGCGATATCAAGAAATTCTTACCGATCCCTTTTATGCCCATCAAATTATTCATTTCACCAACCCAGAGCTGGGAAATGTTGGCGTCAATCAAGCCGATGCAGAGTCCACCAAAATCCAGGCTGCAGGCTTGGTTGTTCTACAAGCATCCTCTATTGCCAGCAATTGGCGTGCTGAACACTCATTCCTAGATTATTTAAAAAGCAACAAGGTTATAGGAATTGCTGATATTGATACACGTTATTTGACACATCGGTTATGAGAGGCAGGGAATCTGCATGCTTGTATTATGACTGGCTGTATCAATACTGAGAAAGCGCTGATTTATGCACGTTCCTTTGTGGGGCTAGCAGCTAGGAATTTAGCTTCAACTGTTTCAACAGAGAGCATTACCATTATACCCTCTAAAAATAACCCAACAGACGGCTGGCGAGTGGTGGTTTACGATTTTGGGATTAAAAGCAGCATATTAAGATATCTATCCGAACTGGGATGCCACGCTATCTTAGTGCCCGCTGATACGCTTGCAGAAGAAGTGGTCAATTTGGATCCTGACGCGATCTTGCTGTCCAATGGACCGGGCGATCCCCAGGCCTGTTTCTTTCCCCTAGAGGCCATTCAAAAGCTCCTCTTGTACCCTATTCCCCTTATCGGAATAATGTTTAGGACGCCAATTTCTGGCTTTGTCCTTAGGTGCCTCTATTGTGAAAATGAAGGTGGGGCACCATGGCGCTAACCATCCTGTCCAGGACACCGTAACGCATCAGGTGATGGTTACGAGCCAAAATCATAATTTTGTGGTCTATGAATCCTCCCTTCCTTCAAAACGGTGGGTGACTCATCGTTCCTTATTTGATGGCAGTGTACAAGGACTGCGCCATATTAAAAAACCACTTTATGGTTTTCAAGGCCATCCAGAAGGCAGCTCGGGTCCCCTGGATGCTTTAAATAAATATTTGGTAATTAGGACGAAACGTAACCAAAAAAGATATTAATAAACTGTTTGAACAAATTTAACCCGCGATGATTATAACGATATTCAATTTCTTTCATGTACATAGGGAAATGGTACTTTGATACCCCTCTATAATTGTACAAAATATGTTTCGCATAGCTCAAAAACCCTTCAATACCATTTATATGATTTTTAGTCCTCTTGTCAAACAACGACTTTGAGTGGTTAACCGTATGGTGCTTACCATATCTCTTCAAAGACTGGTAACCACGAAAGGCATCTGTGTAGTAAACAGAGCCTTTACGGGTCTTAGAACGTATATGGACCATTAAGGTTTCAGTGTCAACGCTCTTCAACCACTTTTGTATAAACTCACCCATTCCTCTCTACTCTCTAAAAGCCTAAAAACCACACTTTTCCCGCCTGATCTTTACTTACTCAATTATTAGTCTGTATGGGCGGATCTTTGAATGAACAAAGAACAAGGTATTAAATTTTTGGCTTGTTCTTGCAGGATGCTTCTAGGGAGTCTATTACAAATTGGATACGCACTTCCACTTCGGCCCTCGGAATTTCTAAAAGAGAATAGCCTGCTTGGGCATAAAATTTTAACAGCGGTTCGTATAGCTGGGTTGCCTCTTTAAAAGAGAACTGTCTTTCTTTGTCTTGGCAGAAAATTTCTTCCCAGGGAGGCGTTATAAAAACAGAAGGGTGGTACCTTAGTTCTTTAATGAAGCGATCATATTTATTTAGTGTTTTTGTTTCTAGCGTTTGATAATAACTAATCACATCTAGCAAGCTTCTGTCAAAAAAGACTACTTCGTGTTGGGCAGCTTTTGCTGCTTCTTTAGCGCTGTGATAATCAGCTATTGTGCGTTCCATGACCAGCTCACAATACTTTTTTAGGTCTTTCCAGGGCACCGCGTCGCCTTTGGTATCTATTTGCTCTTTAACAATGCTTCTAGCGGCTTCGTTAACCACAAAATACCCTTTGCTTTTTAGCTCCGCTAACAAAGTAGACTTTCCCCCTCCAGCGCAACCCGATATTACAACCAGCTTACACATATTTAGCTCCCGCTTTGGAAAGTGAATAATTAAATTATTTATTGACTATTTGGTTTAAATATTGGTTTAAACACTTTTTTATTAAATCGCAAGGCTTGATAGATGTCAACAGATCGTTTTTTTTTGCTAAATAAGCTGAAAAGTGTTTTAGGGGTTAGTTAAATTAATTGCTGGTGTTATCCTGGCTAATTTTCATCAAAAATAGTTTTATTTTTGGCGGATCTAAACCTTTCTCGCAGCTCAATGTCAATGCACTGACCTGTGATGGCACTAGAGCTGTGCCCAGCCTTCGGCTAGGTAGCCACGCTGCCATCGGTAAAAGGTATCCCGGCTAATGCCATAGTGCCGGCAGGTGAAGGCAATATTGCCGCTTGCCTTGCCGTGTTCTAGTACACATAATTTGGGCCTTGTTGCATAAAAGGAAAAGCGGCTTAGCTATCTGCTTGATGCCCATGTTTTTCGATGAAAAAATAAGGTTACCAAAATACTTATTTGCGAGGAAAACATGGGCAAGAAACTTGTAAATCCGCCACGCCGCTTTTCCTTTTATGCAACAAGGCCGTTCCGAAATGCTTGTAAATCGCGCGAAGGATGCGTGTACTTACACTCAATATGAGACTTAAAAGATTCAGAAATTACCCCATGTGCAACTTTAAGTGGCAAGTAGGCAATCAAACTGTAGGGGCTCATTCCCAATTTGTTTGTTGATAAGCATCCCTACCGTATGAGCCAAAACTTTTCTGTCTATCCTTCCTGTGAGATGCCATATATCTCTGGCCCTGACTTTTTCTATTTTAAAGCGATCTGATAATTGGCCAATCACTGTTTCTATCAATCTCCTTGTAGATTTGAGCCATTTTACAAAAGCAGGCGGCCGATTTTCGCGCATATTGTTCCGCCTTGGAGTTTGCAAATCTATTTCAAATTTTTTCAGCTCTTCTTGAAGTTCCGTTCCTATAAAACCTCTATCACCAATTAGCAAACCTCTTAATTTATCGATGATTTCAAACATCGAATGTCGTTCATCGATATGCGCTGAAGCCACAGTGACTCCTACAATTACTCCTTGAGAGCTAATGACTACATTCCCTTTAAAGCCATAGTATTTCTCTTTCTTTGATGCACAATAGCCAAAGCTGGCAACGCCTTGAAAGTGTTTGATCCTGTGAGCACGACTTATTCGGCAAACTGGTATTGGAAACCCATCAATCATATGGACGAGAGCACAGATGCCGTTTAATCTTTCTGACAATTTTCCTTGCATCCTCTGCTTGACTTGCCACAAATTTGCAGTTTGCCCAGAGAAATTGGAACGAGAGCCTAAATGAGGAAACCAGGATTTCCAATGATGGCTAAAATACTCCAAAATTTGTTTATCTGTGTCGATTCCTAAAAATTCTGCGACAATTTCCATAGTGATGACTTCAGAATCAGAGAGCTGTGGTTTAAAACCCCTTTGAAGTATTTTAACGGGTGCTACTGCGCTTATCAGTTCATCTACCACGCAAAAAACGTTAATGATAAAATTTTCGATAGGCATACCCTTTACCTCGTGTAGTTTACGTGTAGTTTATTATTACGTGTAGTTTATTATTAGTACAGAAATTTAAATTACATTAAAGGGTTATGCCTATTCAATTGCTTAAAGCCTGCCAGTTACCTCAGTCCGACTGAAAAGTTGCACATGGCGTAGAAATTAAATTTGACTATCCCACCACTCTGTATTGTACAATTAGGTGTTGGATGGAATCACCTGCCTCAACCAGGCCGTATTTTTATTACCTGGATGTAATAACTTTAATATAAGTTGGTGACATATGTCAGAAAAAAGGTCCCTTCATTTAAAAACTGTGATCAGTGGCTCTTATCGCAAACACTTAAAAGAATTGATAAGCCTCAGGAACCTACTTGAGCGCGCCAATATTGAAGTCTTGTCACCTGTTAGCGCTGTAGCCTTAAATCCTAACGATGAATTTATTCTATTAGATACCGACCCAACGCATAACCATCATATATTGCAAGACTCCATTTTCGCAAAAATTCTGGCTTCCTCTTTCTTAGTTCTTGCAAAAGTGGGTGGTTATATTGGAAATGCTGCCTTAATGGAAGTGGGTTACAGTATTGCATACAATCTTCAAATTTTTACTTTAGAGCCGGTAACAGACCCTAACATAGCGCCTTATTGTAAACCAATTAGTATAATCCCCCCTGAAATAACGGGCACTTATGAAGAAGAAAAAAGAGCCGTATTATGACCACGTCTTACTTATACGCTACGAATTCATACCAAGATATAAACGAGTTAAAAAAACTCCTTAAAGAAAATGGGTACCTCTTCATAAAATCTTTCTTTCCTACTCACGAAGTTTCCACACTAAGGAAAATAGTTGCGAATGAATTACTCAAACAGGGATGGTGTCGAGAAGAAAACAATCAAATGATACCCGTTGAACCGGCGAATAGAATCGGCTCTCCCCCTTTTATCGATTACATAAAAAGCATAATGCAAGCAGAAAGAATTCATGAATTTTGCGAAGCTAATAGATTAAAGTCGTTAATGAGCGAACTACTGGAAAGAGAGGTTTTCTCTCATCCTAGAAAAATGATAAGGGTGACTTACCCTTACGACATGAATCCAGACGATTTGGTACTGCCTCACCAGGATTTATTTTATGTTAAAGGTGAAAAGGACACCTTAGTGGCCTGGATTGCACTCGGTAATTATCCGCCTAGCCACGGTGGATTGCAGGTCGCTCATGGTAGCCATAAAGATGGCCTTTATCCTGTAAAGGCTAACAAGGAAGGTAGGTTTAACTGCGCTGCCTCTGATTTGGAAATGCATGCAATTGATTGGCGGAGCGCTGAATATGAATTAGGTGATTTGTTAATCATGCACTCTTTAACCATGCATGCTTCTGGCCAGAATTTTTCTCAGGAATTCCGGCTCTCTTTAGACTGTAGATTTTCCAGGGCAGATGGCTACATAAATGAAGAGCAACTTCTCCCTCCTTACTACCCCAAGGTTCCCACTTGGGGGGAGTTTAACACCAGTTGGTTGAAGGAACACTTCACTTTACCTCCCTCTTTAAAGATAGAATCAGTGAATACTCCTTTAAACGAAATTCTCAGCAGACCTTCAATGTATACGGAACTCGAATGAGCCACCTATTAGCCAAGGAATATTACTCTTATCATAGATCCGACGTAATGTTGGAGCTGGCTAAACTGGCTCATGGTAATGATTACTGTGGGCAGAGCAGTAGCGCCACCTTAGGTGAAATAGAAGAGCAACTTAATTATTTTGGAGTAAATTTTAATTCTACTTTATTGGATTTAGGATGTGGAAATGGCTCTATTACTCTCGCTTTAGCCCGTAAGTACAACTGTCGTGTAACCGGAGTGGATGTTTCAGAAAAACTGATTTCACTAGCAAACGAACAAGCAATAAAGCTTAACCTAGGTCATCAGGCTCATTTTATTGCTAGTGATTTCACAACCCTATTAGAAGTTCCCCCTCGCCAATTTGATTTTTTATTAAGTATTGGTAGCTTATATTGGTGCGCTAACCTGGGACAATTACTGAGTGTTTGGAGGGATAGGCTTAAGACAGGTGGGACACTCATTATATTTCTTAACATGCAGTACTCTCCCTTATCGAAGCAAGAAGGCCAGGCTATAGACGGCACTACTTTTATCGAAGCTGAGGAAATGCTAAAAGAATTAGAGAGTGCCAACTTTAGAATTTTAAATCCCACTGACAATACCCCAACTTACATTGAATGGCTTAATCGCTGGTGTGGTAGTATGGAACAGCTTAATTTTAGGATTCACCAAGAGTTGGGAGAAGAAAGAGCTAACAAAATCATCACTCGCTTTAGAACTTATCTGGATTTAGCCAGGAACGATAAGGTTAAACGTATTATAGTAGCGGCATCGAAATTAGGGTGAATACTTATGCTTACAAAAACTGAAGTCGATACATATGGGTATAACATTCAATTAAAAAGTCGCCTTCTAACTGAGGGGTGTAATATATCAGCAGGTGTCGACTTTCCGCCCAATATTCAAACAAAAAAAATTCACCTTTATGCTCATTCTCCGTTTAAAAGCAATTTCCAGATTCCCGAGGACATAGTTTTAGGAAAACACCCTCTGGCTTTAATAGTTAGAGTACGCTACAACCCATATTCTTCCCTCAAAATAGTTAAAGATAACGCAAGCTACCTGCTACTCGACGAAAGCATTAACAATACAACAGAAATAAGCTTTATTAACAGTTTTGTATCGGAAGAAGATCATGATAAATCCTCCTCATCCATTAGCGCTGTTTGCTCATTCTTAGGAAAGGATCTAATAGGGGTGGCTCCCAGCAATCACTGCTTCTATTACAAAGATGAAACAGAATGCAAGTTCTGTGAAATATGGCAGACATACAAAAAAGAGGTTGAGTACGAGAAGCCTCTTAAAAAGGTCGACGCAATCAGCGCAGCGGTGGATTTTGCCCTACAGAAGAATCCTCAGCTTGAGCATATTGCTATTACTTCTGGAAACGTAAAGAGTTATGACTATACCGTTGAATTTTTTTGTAAGATCGCGACGAGCATAAAAGCAAAGGCTAGCTCTAATCGTATTCAACATTTTTTAGCCACCCTTATGCCTCCTGACAACCTTAATCTCATTAAAGATCTTAGAGAAGCTGGATTCAATAAGGTTTATTTCCCTCTAGAGGTTTTCGAAAGAAGCCTATTTAAGGAAACCTGCCCAGGAAAACATAAATACGGATACGATAAAATATTAGACGCCTTGGAATATGCCACAAACGTATTTGGGTCAGGTAACGTCTACACCAATTTTATTTATGGAATTCAATCTTTAAACACTAACTTAGAATCGACCAGTTACAATCCAGAAGTGGAAAATCACCGAGCATTAATTGCTGCAGAAGAGATGATTAGGAGAGGCATCCTCCCGGTGTTTACTGTGTACCATTCCGCGGGTTATAACCAAATTGGACAGATAGCGTTATCTGCTAGCCATACTTTTGATTTTTTTGAAGGATTAGGGAAGCAGCTACTGGAAAGCAATTTAATAGATAAGCAAGAAAAATCTGTTATTTTTGGCCCTTTAAGCTTGTCCAACACCCTTTACAACGAGACTTTTTTATTAGCCAAACTTAAAAGAGGTAACACATTATGACAACCGAGCAAATTGTATTAGCCATAGTTTTATTCATACTGGGAGTAATAGCTAAGTATGCTGATCTCTATAATGAGCATGGCCTTCCCGAGCCTTTTAAAGGCGCTTCTTATCTATCAGGGCTTGCCTGGGGTATGTGCGGAATTATTGTGATTATAATTTCTCCTCTAGCGGGCTTAACTTATATTGCTCATGTCTTATATTGGTTCAGGCGGGTTAAATTAGAATATAGCAATCACGCTTTAGCTGGCGTAATGATAGTGTTAGGAGGATATTATTTTCAAGGGGAGTTCCTATACCAACACCGCAACGATCTATTAGCAGTTTACCTAGGCTACTTAATCACCGGTTATATTCACAGCTATTTCAAAAACAATTATCCTGCTTCCCGGACGTTTTTAAGACTACGCTTGCGAATATATTTAATCCCTTTACTCTATTCTTTTTATCAAAACAGCTTAGATCCCATTTTAGCGACGGTTTTCGGTATGATAGGCTGTGAATTGGTCACCGGTTTCTACAAAAAATACTCCTACGATCCAAGAGAAGCTGCCTTAATGAAACAGTAAGAGGGGTATATCCTAAGGCAGGGAAGCTCCTAGCAGAGAGGTATTATGGCTAGATTGAGAAGTATGCGGCATAAAGGGATTATCTTAGCATTTTTATCCTCTTTGCTAGGTGCCTCAGCCACCATTGTTTACAAGCCCATGATGCAGGCGGGGATCTCTTTTACAACGATTGGTTTTATCGAATCCCTGTCCATCGTACTGCTGTTAGGCTGGCACTCTTCATCCTGGAACCTTAAAGGCATTTCTCCTTTAAAAAAGCGTCTTCTTTTAGGAGGAGCCTTCTTGCAGGGTTTGGGGGCATTCTCTTTCTATCTCGCCCTTAACTACTTATTAGATCCGGTCACCTTTAGCTTCTTGGGACGTAATCAGGTTACCTGTTCCTTACTCCTTAGTTTCTTCCTTTTAGGAGAAAGGCATAACACATAACACGATTCTGTGGCTGTTTATAGCCATCAGCTTTATAGGTTCACTGTCACTGGCATGGACGGAGTGGCATTCCGAACATCCCCTTGGTCTTATATTCATCGCTTTATTCTGTTTGTCTTTTAGCCTTCGCGGCTTTATCTTACGAACATACCCCAACACCCCTATCTTGCCGGGTATCTTTTATGGCTATTTCTTTTCTTTGCTCTTTGTATTGGCAAGCATGTTCACTAATCAGGGCAGCTCTACGTTATTGATACCAAGCCTATTAGTAGCTTTAAAGATTATAGTGACCGCTTTGCTTGCAGTATTAGGAAGCGTTTTCTTTTATATTAAAGCTCTAAGTTGTGAGCCACTGTCTATTGTTTCTTCTATTATATTAAAGCTCTAAGTTGTGAGCCACTGTCTATTGTTTCTTCTATTCGTTTGTTCTCCCCTTATTTTGTGACGGCTTACTTCGTATACTTCCATGGATACCAAATGGTATCTAACAAGTTATGGGGCTTCATACTCATGTCATTAGCCTTGCTGCTGTTTATAGTCGGCAAATATCAGGATCACTTTTTTCAAAAATTAAGAAGCGTTGGAATTTAAATATGCAGATTCAATTATTGGGTGGTGGAATTCTGTCAGATATCCAAGATGGCATTTTAGACTTTAGCCCCGTTGCCGAAGTCTCCATATGTTTTATAGAAGTTGACGGCAAGATTTTATTATTAAAAAATGTGAATAAAAAAATTGAAAACCACACATGGGGGGCGCCTGGAGGAAAGCTCGAGCCTTTTGAAACTCCCATTCAAGCCTTGCAGCGGGAATTGGCCGAAGAAACCGGTCTTCGTCTAGCCATTGATGAAGGTGCTTTTAAATATACCTTATATGCCAGGCTGGTATCGGTTGATTGTACGCTGCATATCTTTAAAACAGGGCTAGAAGGATCCGTTGAACAATACCCTATTGTCATTGAGCCCAGGGAACACAGCCAATATACCTGGGTTACTCCCCTGGATGCGCTCAAGCTTAATCTCATTAAAGGGGAAGCTGAGATTATTAAACTGCTTTATCCAGTTAAATAGCTTCAATCCTTTACTCATTCGCACAAAGGTAGGAGGGAATTAGCTTAATGTCTGCACGTCAGTTTTCCTGAAGCTCAAACGGACTGGGAGCTTAAAATTAAGCAGGATTTTATCTGCCTCTTACGGGTTACAATAGGGTTACAAGCTGAAAACGGTTTTCTCTTATTGGAAGTGATTTATCGAAAAACCCTGATTTTATTGGTGGGCCCACTCCGACTTGAACGGAGGACCAAGGGATTATGAATTATATTTTAACAATATTGACTGAACAATAACAACAAAAAGCAACAATAAAATCGTAAGCGTCTAAGATTGCACACTCTACAGCTCAAAGAGAACCATTACAGAGGTATAAACGGATATACCTTTTTGACTAAGGTTTTCGGTGTCACGGTCACCACATTGTTCGACAGTTACATTTTTTCATGAGATGGGCGAGTCTTCGGACGCCTGCATTTATGATTCGCAACCTTCCCTGTTGCTCACCCTGACGGGCGCTTTGCGTTTAAAATAGCGTCCTGCCATTTTATCGCGGGGACGCAAAACTATGATTCGCACCATCCTTGGCGCTCACCCTCCGGGCGCTGTGCGTCTAAAATGGCAATCCTGCCATTTTATCCTTGCGCTGCAGCGGGGCATCCTGCCCCTTACCCCCCGCTTATAAACGCTGTCATCCTCAACCTCGCTCTTCAATATAAAAGCTTTACTTCTTTACCTTTAAGCAAGGCTAAATAAAAAGAAGCGGTGAGGGTGTCAGATGTGGATGAGAGGACCATCCGGCCCAGCAACGGAAGCCGGTTTCCTACAGGGATGTAAATGTCCGACAAAACGTAAGGAACGTTTTGGACGCATAGCGCCCGTAGGGTGAGTACTAGGAGGTACGAGTCACAAGCAATATGTGGCACCTGAGACGCCGTGATAAAAAGGATGCCATACCGAAAACCTTAGTCAAAAAGGTATATCCGTTTATACCTCTGTAATGGTTCTCTTTGAGCTGTAGAGTGTGCAATCTTAGACGCTTACGTTACAGTTGCCGCCCACTTAACAATACTATCGCTTAAGAAAATTCTTTTTAAAAATGCATACATGCTGTTGACCTCATAAAATTATATAAAGGTAGTATAAACGCTAAGGCGCGTTGCCTCCGAGACATGAATCCTCGAAGGCTGTTGTAAAATAAAGGCTCTAATTATGGTTTAGGCCTTGTTGCTTTATAGGCCCAGACTCCAGCGGCCATAGCCGCCCCCGCTGTCGCCAGCAACAGCTTGTTACTTGATGGATATTTCTTATACATGGAATAAAGAAAAAAAACCCTATTGGAGGGCTCAACGTTCGTACTGCCATTTATTAACATAGCTTCTTTGCTGCTGGGCACCAGCATGGCTTGCAAGCGTAAGTGATTATTGAACGATTTATCAATAAGCCCACATACGATAGCTAGCACATCGAAAGGTGTTTCCTCTCCTTTTAAAGGCACGGGTAATACTGGGTCCCTATCTAATATTATTTTTAATATTCCATCCCTATTTTCCCGAAAGATACCAAACCTTCTTTGAAGTTTTTTCTCGTCTATATCTTCTGGGCGATGTTCTAGCTTTACTTTACTGCAGGCCTCTTTTGGACAGTAGCCATTCTGCACGCTTTCATCGTGCCCTCTGACTTGATGGCCGCAGCTGGGGCAGATATAACGATCTTTAATCCGATTTTTAATTACCTCTTCGCTTAGATCCATATAAATAGGGATATGGAGATCTTGCGGTCTTAAAAATAATTTAATCAAAGCCTCTGTCTGGCCTGCTGTACGCGGAAAGCCATCTAAAATAAAGCCATTTATACAATCAGCTTGGGCAAGTCTCTTGGTCATTATGCCTAGACAAATTTCATCCGGGCTATAGTTATTGGGATCCGTTGCGTCATGGTATGCAATCAACTTACCCAGCGAGGTCTTGTTACGTAAATCGTCACGGAACAAATCACCAATAGAAATGTGGGGGAGACCGTAAATCTGGCTTAACATCTGACCTTGTGTTCCTTTGCCAGAACCAGACGTACCTATTAAATTAATGACCAGCCGTTTTGAAGCATTGAAGCAGAGATTGCTGTTGCCTTTTGTTAAAGTGAAATTTGAGGAATTATTTTTCTCCCACAATCTATCCTTATAAACTATATCGAATGCTTCGTCCTGGCCTTTTAACAAATTCAAAGATTTGAATTGCCATAAGGAGACCCACTTCATATCTACGTGTTCGTCGCTTAATTGTACGTTCGCTCTAGCATCCAGATTTATATGATAGATGTGTAATGTGTAATCCCAGCCTGGTATTCTGGCGAAACGAGTTGCTGCAAAAGAAAAAGAGCTTGCTGTTAACGAGAGGCCCGTTTCTTCTAATATCTCTCTAGCTAACGCTGCCCTTTCATCAACATCTTTTCCCGTTTCCATCTTTCCGCCTGGGATGCACCAAAGATGAGCTTGATCAGATTTTGGGGCCCTACGCAAAACTAAAATTTTACCCTCGCACTCAATAAAACAACTAACTACTGTAGTACGTGGACTAAATTTTTCTATATCTGTACTTTTTTCAAACAGGTAAGTATTTGGCATGATGAACTCCAATTTGTAAAGTTATTAAGCTTGGCATCCATTAGGTAGCATAACAAATTTAGGCTTACAAAAATATTGTTCCGAAAGGCCTTGTTGCATAAAAGGAAAAGCGGCTTAGCTACCTGCTTGATGCCCATGTTTTTCGATGAAAAAATAAGGTTACCAAAATACTTATTTGCGAGGAAAACATGGGCAAGAAACTTGTAAATCCGCCACGCCGCTTTAGTCATTATAATTCTTCTTTAATTAAACGTGGAAGCTTAACCTTATGGTTTGATGAACAAAGTATAGGAGCTTGGCATCAAGCTGGTAAAACTGGCAAGGCTGGGCGACCTTATCAGTATTCTGAGCTAGCAATTTGCTGCGGTCTTACTATCAAAAACATTTATCATTTACCGCTGCGTGCAGCACAAGGCTTCATTCAATCCTTGATTCAGCTGTTAAAACTGCCCATACAAGCGCCTAATTACAGCACCTTGTGCCGCAGGCAAAAAAGATTAAAAGTACGCTTGCAGGCTTTACCCAAAAAGGATGTAAACCTGGTGGTGGATAGCACTGGCCTACAAGGTGTATGGGGAAGGGGAATGGAAAGTTAGGCAGCATGGCTAAGTTTTTGGGTCAAGTCTTTACATTATACATAAAGGTTTAATGTAAAGATTTTCCCAGTTTGCAGACTGCTGCCCCACATCCAAGCGTCCGCAAGCCCAATTTCCTCAATATTTAGGCAAAAAAATAGCTGCTTTAAGCGGCTATTTTTCAAATATGGTGGAGGCGGCGGGAATTTTTGCAGCGCTTTGTCATCCTGACACGCTTGCAAACCAGCCAATTTCATCCCTGTGATTGGCCTTCAGCGGGAAAAAGTGGCAGGAGTGCCACTTTCTATGCGAAGCACCTCGTAGGGGGTGAGCTACAGGAGGTAAAAAATGCTGTGCCTTTTTTAGGTCCGCCTCAGCCCACGTCCGAGACCTGACGCGGCTTCAATTCCCGTCTAGGAAAAAAATGCTGGCTGTGATTGAGAGCATTGAAAAAAAAAAGTGGTGGGCGGCGGGAATTGAATAATGCACATAACATATTGAATTTAAAGAGATATTTATTTTATTAAATTCTAGCTGCCCCCAAAGTTGCCCCTCTAATGTTGCTACTAGGGTAAAATGCCTCATGAACTTTGTTGACGAAATATAGGATTACTTGCTAGTTATTAATTGAAGAAACATATTAATTCACCAAGTTCGACGTGGTTATTACACTCTTAACCGTTACTATTATTCATTTATGATCTGACCCCGTTTCGGCGGACACTTAAGGTGATATACTTACATCAACTTGAGGGGTGCCGATATGAAACGAGGAACTACGCGTTACGATGCTGAATTTAAACAAAGAGCCGTTAAGCTTGCT
>Ga0302227_10000721_pt1 | contig 26760 bp, 24 predicted proteins | sample II_Palsa_N1_1_FD_193525 | JGI IMG/M metagenome (GOLD analysis project Ga0302227, IMG submission 193525) | Peat permafrost microbial communities from Stordalen Mire near Abisko, Sweden - II_Palsa_N1_1 | ecosystem: Environmental > Terrestrial > Soil > Palsa > Peat permafrost | place: Sweden... | reverse complement strand
TATGTTATTATCATATTTGTGTCAATGATATTTTTATATCCACTTCGTCTGGGCAGCGCAACAGAGATATTTCGGCGTCTAGTTCGGCAAGCCCACAACAGCCCGATGTCCGCGGCGTGCGAGGTTGGGAGGGAATGAACAGTTGTTGCGGCCTTCTCCCTGATGGGGTGTGCCCCATGCTCGAAGTCAGACCAGCACGCGAAGGCTTCATCTTGTTCGATGCCTATGAGCAAGAACCGATCATGCATTTTGATAGCAGTGACGAGGCCGCCGACCTCGTGGCCGAACTGGTGATCGCCGAATCGCTGCATAGCCTCGATCCGGTTAATACGTCCGGTTGTTAGCCGGACCGAGCGCAGATAAGCTCCAGGCGAGTAGTCTGGGGCTGCGATGGCGGTAGGCGTGTATAAACGGACCCAAGGTTCGTTTATTAAGTAGTTAGAAGACAGGGGAGTTCAATGAGTTTCACTGCGCCGACCTTCAAAGGCTCCGCTTTCAGCTGTCCTCATTGCATGGCGTACGCGCACATGCAATGGCATCCATTGTGGTTTCAGGGACAGGGCTGGAATACAACAGAAGCATTCATTGTCAAATGTGGGCATTGCGACGGCAGTTCGTATTGGCTTGGCAACCAATACAACACCGCGGGCCAGTTTTCGGGTGGAAGCATGATTTATCCCGGCTCTCTTCTTTCACCACCTCCACATGCGGCGATGCCACCTGAGATCCGGCAAGACTACGAAGAAGCCAGGAACATAGTTCAACAATCCCCCCGTGCAGGCGCGGCTCTTCTCAGGCTATGCGTCCAGAAGTTATGCAAGCATCTCGGAGAACCAGGAAAGAACATCAACGAAGACATTGGCGCTCTCGTGCAGAAGGGACTTCCTGTAGAAATTCAACAAGCTTTAGATATCGTACGAGTAATCGGCAATAACGCAGTCCATCCCGGAGCAATAAGCAACGAGGATGTTGCGGGCGTGTCCACAGCCTTATTTGAGCTAATTAACCATATAGTGGAAGACCGAATTGCTCGACCCAAAAAACTAGCTGCGCTGTTCAATGCCCTTCCCGCGCCAGCGCTTGCCGGCATCGCTTCAAGGGACAAACGGTCCTAATGCCACGGCGGGCGTCTCGTATTTCCTCAAGGCGGCAGGCTTCGACGCCGCTTAAATCCAGCGTCAGGTCTTCGAGAAAGTTATGACATCTTTCGACTCATTCACCGCTGTAAAAGCTTTACAGCCCAGCACCTTAAATGCGGTAGCGGCGAAGCTAAACGCCAGCGGATTCGTCACTGACGAGGATGGCTTAGGTTTCGGCTCAAATATTATTGAGCACTGGAAGCTTAAGTGTGATCAATTGCTTATCACTGCTGGGTATGTCGGAGGCAAGCTCGAGTCTATCGGCAAACATTTTTCACATTGCGGCGCTATTTACGTTCTCTATGACACGAATAAACACGATGAGTCAGCCGCGACAAAAGAACTTAATGCTGCGGCGAGCAAGCATTCGTGAGTCGTTGCCTTAATCAATCACTCGAGGCGGACGCCTCCGGCGCCTAAGACTCACGCGGAATGTACTTAGGGGGGAGATTCATGGCCGAAAAGTCGTAGTTTTCGCCCATGCTCGTTTCAAACTGCGGCACTCCCTCCCACCCTGGCGCGGTCTTGAACTTGATGCCGTGGCTGACGTCGATGCGCTCCCACATGTCTGGCTCGCGCACTGGCCGGCTACCGACCTTGATGCCGTACCAGCCACCACGGAACGCCAGCGCCCCCGCCTCGCCGTTGAGCGTGGCCGTTCCATGCAGCACCCAACCTAGGTGGTTGTCGTGAGGGTTCAGGGGTGTGGCAACGGCTGACCAGTCGGCCAGCAGATCAAAGGCAAAGGATTTGGCGCGCTTGGGCTATCTTGGCATGGCGGCAGCATAGGTGGCTGCAGTCTCACTCAGCGACACCTATGAAAATCAATGACTTGTGTGAATGAGCATGGCGAACCGTACACTCCCTTCCCGAGGGGACCGAGGTAAAGCGTAGGAAGGGAGTGTACGGTTCGCCATGCTGGAAAAAGCAAAAAAGGGCCGGCAAGCCGACCCTTTTATTGAATTGGTGAGCGAGTTTGCCTTACCCGCCCTGCGTATCGTTGTCTTTGTACATTGTCTGGCTCCCTTAGCCTTTCGATTGAGATTCTACACTAGATCTTTGTAGAGAACGTGACGGGGAAACTGGGACGAACTTCCTTCGCAGCATATATATCGCCTCCTTTACCCGGTTCGAATACATGCGTGGAATCTATGTTTACGAACTGCGGCCTCTTCGGGCTTGGATTAGGCGAGATCTCTAGGGGCTTTGCAGTTAGGTTAACAACTCTAACAGTTAAAAGTTCAGCAAATCGGTTAACTCCTGTCCAAAAGTTATCCTCACACCTCACCCATCCTTCGTACTCATATTCGTAGAGAAGTTCCCCGTGAGGCGGAATTGTCAGTTCTATTTCGTCCCTATATTCATACTTGCCGTTGCTTTCCGTCAAAGGTGTCGACTGATCGAGATGAATGACTTTCCGCCCAAAGTGCCCGTCTAAGTGGCAGGGAGTTGTCTCGACTCTAAGCATCGCACCCATGTTGTGTTCGTGACCAGCCACAAGGTCCAAGCCCACACGCAGAAGCATGTTTTGCTTATAAGTATCGCGCTTCATCATGTTGACGATAGTCATCGAAATTCTTACGTTAACTCTGACCGCGGTGCCGCTCGCGTCAATTTCCAAAAAATTATAGAGAGATTGAGCACCCCGAACTGTTGCGCCCAGCAACATCAGTTGTTCGGTCAAATACTTTTTTGTCGGGGGACTCCCCGCCAGCCTCGCTGAATAGAGATAAGCGATCCGGTCCGCAATCGGATCTTCGTCAGGTTTGCGTAGTGAAACGACAAATGTAAACGCACCGAGAAGCGCGAAGGCGATCACCCCAGCTAAAAATGAATCAACAAACGCAGCAAACCTGATCGAGGATGCTATCGCCGCCTCTGGATACCATTTCCAGAGAACAAGATAAGCGGCGATGACAAGTACGAAAGAAGTTGAGATTGCGAGTACAACGCCGAGCGTCCCTCGCCTCACAACCGGGGAGCTAGTCGACCACCAATCGTTTAAGCGCAAAGCACTCTCCCCTGTGGACCCGCTCGGCTACACCTGCGCCAGAGGGCGCGATGTCGCCCGCTTGTAGCCCCATTTCTGGAAAGAACAGGTCACAACAAGCTAACCCCTTGATTTTCCTGGTGCCGGCACCCGGATTCGAACTGGGGACCTACTGATTACAAAATACTTAAGTCGGCCTCTCGATGACTGAGGCGCCATGCAGACTTTCGTCTTGAAACGCTTGCTGTTGCTTGAGTTGGCGTCTTTTCAGACCTTCGTTCAAGGTCGCAAAAGGTAGCAAAGGGGTCAACTGGCGGGAGCCATGGGGAGCCACACGATGCTAGTCTCCCGGCACCGAACTCAGGACCGAATTCGATGCCCAGCTCCAAGCGCGCGCCCATCAAAGTCCAGCTGACCGCGGCCCTGGTCGAAAGCTTGGACTTCGCTCATTGGCCGGTTTCTCCTGTCGAGTTCTACGGCAAAAGGCTGATCACTGAGCCCACGCCTTCGCATGTGAAAGACTGGGTCATTCGGGATCTCCTTGTTCGCGGTATGGGTGTTCGCGTCACCGCCGGCTCGAAGTCCTACTTTGTTCAACGCAAGCGGATGGGCAGCACGTCCGACCGGTGGGTGTTGACCGATCAGCACAGTCTCCAAGCGGCGCGTGCTCAGGCCGCCAGCTGGTATGTGAAGATGGCCCAGCCGGATGGGGACCCTCGGGATCTTTTGAAAGATCGAGCCAAGGCGGTGGCCGAACTTCGCCGAAACAAAAAAATGAGCTTCGGGCGAGCGTATGAAGAGTTCATCGCTGATGGTTGTTTGCGGGTGGACAATCTCACCTTGCGCCCGGCGAGCCTGACTGACCGCAAGATTGTTCTGCGCTGGATGCGTGATATGCCGCTCTGGTCCACACCCTTGATGGACGTGGACCAAGCCTTGGTGGACAAGACGTTTGCCCCGCTGTTCACGCAAGCCGAGTTGGCTCGCCGCGCGCACCGGCTCACCGGCGGACCCAAAAAGCGCGGCGGCGGTGCCGGCAACGATGTGGCCGCTGTCCACAAATGCCTCACCCACTGCATCAGCGCGTGGAACGAGATCGAGGCGAGCAAAGCGCCGGCCAATCCGTTCTCGGCATGGCGCATGGCCCAGAAGAAAAACAAGAAGCTTCCGGAAGTGGGCCGCCGCCACACCATGCTGGCCACGGATAGCGATCAAGGCGTGGCGTGGTTGCGCGGACTGCTGAAACTCGGGGAAGATCCCGACCCCGCGTTGGCCATGGTGGCGGACTATGTCTTGTTGACCGTCTTGTGGGGCGGGCGCAAGACCGAGATTTCCTTGATCCGCTGGATGGATGTGAGCCTCGCTGATCGAGCTCTGTGCTTCTCCGCCGAAACGACGAAAGCCAACAAAGATCACTATGTGCCCCTGACGCCCTGGGCACTCGAACTGTTGAAAAGGCGACGGGAGAAAAATCAGGAACAGGGCTGGCCCATAGCTCCGGCCGACTTGGTCTTTCCGTATCCCCACACCAAATCCCGACAGATCGAAGATTACCGCCCGGTCACCCGCGCGCTTTTTGAAGAGACCGGCTTGTGGATCCGACTGCATGACCTGCGCCGCACCCTCGCCGGTTCCGTCTTCGGTTCGGTCAAAGATCTTGGGACCGTGGCGATCGCGCTGGGCCATGCGACGGGCCACGACGTCAGCATGGGCTACCTTCAAAGGCAGGTCGCTTTGACCGCGCTGCGTGAGCTGTATGGGGCGCGGGAAAAACAGTTGCGGCTTCTGGTCGGTCTCGACCTCCCCGCCCCAACCGATGAAACCTTGAACGACGCTCAGCGAACGATGATTGAACTCATGCGCGGCATGATGAAACAAGTGGGGCTGGACGCCATGCCGGCGGAAAAACTCCACGAGCTGCTGAGCGCCAACGTAGTTTGAAGCTCCGTCCCGCACCTACGGCTTACATCAATTTGCCCCGGACGGCATAAGAACGTGCTGTCGGACAAGCCGCAGGTTTTCAATCGCGTTCGTTCGCCACGATTGTCATCAATGGGGCGGCCCTCTCTATAGGAGGTCGGTCCCGGGCGGCTAAGGGTAAAGGGTAATGATCCGGGCTCAACAAGCAATGTGCCGCCAAACATTTGGTCGCGTTGACCAGCAGAAACGGTGCTACAACCAACTCAAACCCGAAGAGGTAGCCGACCAGTAAGTGATGCGCGCTTCCCACCACATAAGCTGCGATCGCGACAGCGCAATACACAACGATCATCAGTGACGCCAAAACTTTAAATCCGGTTTCAAACGACAATTTGGGATTTTTACGTGCGTCTTCAAGATTCAATCGGTCCGGTGCCAGCTTCGCCAGACGCCGGGTCAACTTCATGGCCTGCAAGACGGCCAACGGCTTATCTCGACGCATGGCAAGTCGTATCTCGTCCCCGCACAGGTCCACGCTGACGGCGCCCTTCACTGCAAGCTCCAAAGCACCCGAAGAAATCTCATCCCAGTTGGGCTGACCCTGCATCAGATCGTAGAGCCGCTGTGTTCGTCCTTGGGAAAGCGAAAGATTGCCATTTTTAAACTTTACCCACGTCACCAAAATGAGAAGCGGTGTCGTCGCGATGAATGCGATGGTTTTCAGCGCTGGCGAAACGGTCAAAAAGTCTAGGTCCATAAGGTCATTCTCACTGTTGCGGTTGATGATTGCGCATCATGAGATTGGCACGAAAAAGTCGCGCCACATGAGATTGTTCAGAGGGATAACGCCTGCTCCCTGCTAAAACCGAGAGCACCGGCCACTTGCCTCCTCAATCCGCACTCTGCAGCGCCTCATTGACACTCGCGGATTGAATTTTCTGTAGCAACCACTCCGGCAGCATCAAAACACTCATCTTCCCAATACTGCTTTGCGCCCACGGTCCTTTCGCATCCGGAACAAGCCAACACTGATTCTTGTCTGTCCCGAAAATTCCGATGCCCCTTGGCGTCAGATCTAGGCTCAGCTCTTTCGGGTTGACGCCAGATGCGCTGATCTCTGGAATGAGTGGTTGCGTCGGATTTAGCACGCACCTGGCCAAGTCTCGTGCCCCACGCACTACATTGTTTCTAGCTAGGGATACTTGGCTAGATGTCGACGCCGTCGTGATACCGAAGTTCGGCAGATACGCCTTACCATCGATCGCGGTATATGTGGCAAGGCCGGCCACTCGCATCTGTTTAATCTCTGCGGCTGAATGGCGGGCGGACGAAAAAAGAACGCCCTTCAATCGAAATGACTCTGCGGCCTCTGGCCAATTGCGAACGAACGTTTCGAGCAACGTTTGATCTTCTAAGGCCTCGTGATCGCCCACGTCGATAAAAGCGATAGCGTTGTCAAAGACTTTGGTAAAAAGTAGCGGACCTGATCGAGTGGAATAATACTTGGACGGATCAGACGGCAATGGCGCCATATGAAAATGATGGATGCCCCAGTCGGCCCATAAATGATCCGTGCGTTTGGCACGATTTTCCGCGCTCACATCATGAAACAGGGTCAGTCCTTTCCCTTGAAATGGATTGATATCCTCGCCCAACACGTTGGCACGATCGAACGCACGAAGGGCTCGATCGACTTCTGCAGGAAGCGCTTTAGGAAACTTGTTTGAATAAAGCACCTGGCGGGGCTTGGGCTCTACAAAACGAAGGCGAAAGTCCATCCAGCGCAAAATCGCCTCGCTTAAATGCCCAACCGTTTTGGCATGCGCGACGTCGCAATATTTAATCAAGTTAGAAGCAATGCGCTCAAGGTCACTGAGAAACCTATCTTCAAGTTCCATGAGAGCGGGGTCTTTCGTGATCATCGTCCCACCTTACTTACCAAAATGGCGCCACCGTCATGGTCGCGAAGTCACGTAGCTTCAGTTGCGATCCCTTTTCGAGCCGTCATGGTTTTCCTCGTGCAGCGGAAGCACTCGACGCAAAAACTCATCTTTCCGGCATCGGCACTATGAACTGCGCTTTCTCGAAACATTTGAGCGTTTGCGAATAAGAGCGCTCGCTGGCTTCGTTCCCGCAGTGATCCGCTTTTCCAACTCGCTCACAAAAGCGAGCCAGTCGCCCCCGTAGGCGCGCACCAAATCTCTCACCACCAGTAACTCCAAGCCGCGGTCATTCGTTTCGAAATCGCTGATGCTGGTTTGACTGAGCCCGAGATGCTCAGCGGCTTGGACCTGGGTCATACCTGCAGCCAGCCGAAGCTCCCGCAATAGCAACGCCAAGATGGCATTTTCCGGGCGATGCGTTGAGGACGGCTTGGGCGTTGTCTTGGGCATACGCTCAACCTAGCGCGCGCCTTTAGTTATCCCCCTTTCATGTTTTTATGTGTAATTGGAATATTCTCAGGCCGTCCGTGAGCAAAGCCATGGATGCGGCCAGCCGGCCACTTCGACGATCACACAGGGGCTTCACATGATCAAAGCACTTTTTCTTTGGCTGGTGGCGGGATCTGCCGGCCTCTTCCTCGTCAATCCCGTCAGCGCACAGAGCACCGGCTTCCAAGGCTTCTTGCAGCGCGCGGGCTCCGCCGTCTCTCAATCTGCCTCTGCCGTCTTGGGCAAGAAAGCGCCCGCCTCGCCTGCCGGCACGACCACGACGACCGGCGCGTATTTCCGTCCGATCTCTCCTGCCGACGGCGGGCAGTTCCAAGGCCTGTTTGATCATTGGAAACAAGGCGACGCTTGGCCGCGCGCGGCAATCTATTTCACCAAATGGGGAAGCTCGCTCCCTTGCTGGACGGCACGCGCCACGGTCTGGCGTTCGCCCACTAGCCATCACGACGAAATGTTCCAAGTGTGCAACGCACCGCTGGTCATTCATGACGACATGGGCGGCACGCAGACGCTTGGAGCAACCGGCGGTTTCGACCCGTCGCAGACGATCTACAAGATGGATTCGGCCCAAAACATTCAGGGCATTTCCCACGCCGATTCATCGAACACGCGAGACACCGGACCCAACCCGCCGCACAACCTTTTCTCGTTGAACTGGGGCACCCACCAAGCCTTGCTGCCGCAATACCACGAGATCCTTTTGCGGGCGATGTATGCGTGCGGCTATGAGGATCCGACGAGCAAGGGCATCAATGTGATGGCCGGAAAAACCCTGTGGGTCGTCGGTTTTGATCAAGCCGGCAACGCCGACGCCGGAGCCAACCCATGACCTTTTCCATCAAGCGCGTCGCCGTGTCTGCGGGCGTGGGCGTGGCGAGCTGGTTTGCCCTGATGATCCTCGCTGAAAATCTGTTTTCGTTGTATGGGCTATATCAGCATGGGCTGCTGTTCTCGCTCATCTTTTCAGGAATCGCTTTTTACACTCTGCCAGCTTCCGTAGGATCCGGCCATGCTGGCATCGGCAACGCGGGATCATCGAAAGGCGATGCTCCGCTGACGATCACTCAAGATGGCGAGTGGGCCGTCATCCATGCGAGGCCTGTAGACATCGGTGGCTACGCCGCGTTTGCCTGGATCTTGGGCGCCATGCTCGGAGGCATGGCAGGCGCGGCGGTGGCGTCATTTATTCACATGATGACCGGTGGCAACGTGCCGATGGTTTTTCTGGTCATATTCGTCGTGCTGACGTTTTTGATTGCCAAGGGCTATGTGTCCCAGATCAATCGACATCGCAAAGTTCAGCGGGCCCCTTTTGCCGTGTCAGCGACAGGAGTGCGACTGCCGAATGGTCGAGAGGTAGCCCGCGCCAACGTCTATGCGTGGACCGTGCGCAATGCACGCAATGGGCAAGTCTTCATTGCCGCCAACAGCTACGCGATCGCCGGTCAGCTCATGGCCCAAAACTTGGGCGAGAAAAGCTACGTGCTGGAACTAGAACACGACGGCAAAGCCACGGTGGTTGCCGGCGGCCTGAGTTCGGCGTTGGCTCATGCTGCACGCGCAGAAGCCACGCGTCGGCTGTCGGGCGTCCAGTAAACAAGGCGCTATCCGATTAGAAAGAAATGGGTTCCGCGCAGAATCCGAAAAACAAGTGTTGTTGAGTAACAGTAGTCTACGGTTATCTAAGACAACCTACCTTAGGACAGCGCGCGCGATCATCTGGCACTCATCCATATCCTGATGCCTATCGGTAGGTGGGGATGTAAAACACGAAGGGCCTGGCGCAGGCCAAGCCCTTCGCCACATCGCTACCGACTATTTTTGCGCGGGGTAAGCCGCTTCACAACGACCTTTGGCCCAAACCACCGGTCGGCCTTACGCTTAAATTTAGATCGGCTCCGTTCGTCGCAAAACACAAATCGCAGATACTGATGTTTCAGGTAGCGCTGATTCGTTTGACCAGCGATCGAGCAAAAGCCACCCACGCCGTTTGCTAGACCACGGACCATGTTGGCGATGTCCAAACCTTCGCTCGGATTTTTTACAACGATATAAGCACGGAGTGCTTTTTTCTCAGCCATTTCTATACTTCCAGGCAGCGGACAGAGTTGTCCACTCATCCTTTACAGTTACAAAAAGTCTTACCCATCCGCGACACGAAAAAAGACGAAAATTACGGCTCGTCAGGTTTTTCGGTTTTTCGAGATAAATTTCACACGTCCGGGAAAACAACGCCATGTTCAAGTTCCCGCCTCCCGCCACGAACTACTTTGAACATACCAACGCCGGATTGACCGGCCACACCAAGCTCGTTCAATCCCTTCGTGGTTTTGCGTGCCGATTTACCATTCTTCTCTTCGCATACCGCCAGCACGAACTGGTGGCGGCCACGATGGCTGATAGGCGAGCCGCGATGAGCGCGGACGAATACGGCATGTATTGGTTTCTTGAGCACACGCTCAGCCAAAGCATTGCGCTCAATATCCGAGCCCTTTGCGATCACAGCGCGTATTCCCTGGGCGCCAAAAGTATTGCGGACGGTCTGAATGATCCGGCCGCGCGCGCTGGCCTCTGCGACTACTTAGATCGCTATGGTGAGGGACGCCATATGAAGGACAGCGTCGAGCGTAAACGTTATTTGGACTACACCGCCAAATACATGGAACTACTTGCGTCAACGGCAAAAGCGGATGGAACCTCCGATGATCTGGTGGTCAAGGTGTCCATCGTTCGGCGATGGGCCAGCAAAGCCATCGCCCATTTAACTTTGGATGACTATCAGGTCGACAGCGTGGATCTCCATCATGTCTTCCTGGCGATTGCCATTCTTGCCACTGCCATCGAATGCGTGATGGGCGATGCGGCGTGCCAGTCGGACTTGAACTCCTGCGAGCAGCAAGCCACTCGTGCGGGCGCCGCACTTTTTGATCCGCCGCCCGCCTCTCCATCGCGCTACATTGAAACCATCCGGTTCGCCTTGCCGGATTGGGTGCGTTCTGGGGAAGAATTTCCCTTTGTTAATGTTGGCTAATGCACGATCTGAGAACAGTTAACCGGCACCTTGCGGACAGGGAAGGATCTTGTGCGGCCCGCAGCCCGTAGACGAGGACACCAGCCCTTGACCGTAGAAGCCGACCGAAAGGCCGCTTTGGATTTGGGTTTCCCGCCATCACATTGTGCTACCCACAGGGCTTAGGCCACCGGGATAGGACGTGAGCAGCATGCTATGCATATAAGAACTTGGAGCTAGTGGTTGCTGAGTTTCCGGAAAACCTGGCTAAAAAAAATCTTAGCTCAGACAGGGTGTTACTTGAAAATAGGTCATGTGTGTATTAGACCCGGCCCATTCCTGTCTGGTGGTCGAAACGGCAAAAAAAACGAACGTTTCGAAACTGAGTAGACATGGGCAAACCGTGGTGACGGCCTGAGTTTCTCAAAAGCAAAGCAGCTGTCAACGGGGGCGATGCGTATCGGAGGACGCTGATCAAAAAGGGCGGGAATCCGCGGAAATGCGTGCCTGAAATTATTTTTTCGCTGTCCTACGCCGATTCGAGGCAACGTAAGTGTTTTCGGGCATTTACAGGGGGTTGACAGGCTTCTGACCTTAGGTAGAAACAACACCCCTTCTCACTCATTCGCCGCCATGCTCTCCGCATCCATCGCTTCGTCACCTGCTGGGCAACCCGCTCACCTCTACGATCTCGTCGCAACCAGCGAGGGCATCCATGTGTCTTCAAACAGCGCGGACGGGCACGTTCTGGTCATGGAGCTCCTGAGCCGATTGGGATGGATGCATCAGCGCCAGCAAGGTGAAAGGGAGAATGGTTCCCAGAGTGATGCGACCGGTCCGGTCATGCCGTTTCGCGTGCGCCCACCTGCGCCACCGTGGACTGGCTCGCCGTCGCTTGGATTGGAGCAAAAGGAAACCTTACCTCTTCATGAGCCGAATACTGGCCCTGTTCTACCAGTCGCTCATGCAGCGCCTGGGCGCGCACCGAATGCCGACACACCGGGCGCAAACGTTGCACCCGAAGTGATCGCCCCATCGCGCGGCAAACGGATCAGCGAGCTGATGGCCTTCGACCTGGCCAATCTGGCCGGCGGCGCCAAGAAAGCGACGCCGGCCACACGGGATCGGCAATACATCATGACGTTGCTGCTGGACGTGCTGGGGGATAAGCCGGTCGCTGATGTCACCGCCACCGATGCCAACGCCATGGCGGACGTGCTTGCCTCCTGGCCGCGCAACCGGGCCAACTACCCCGAGTTCAAGGATCTGCCCGCTCGGCAAGTCGCCGCGATCACCAAGAAGAAGAAATTAGCGGTGATCCAGCGAAGCACCCAGCACAAGCACATCATGGCGCTCAATGCCTTCTTCAACTGGTGTGTGAAGTTGGGCGCGGTGCGGGAAAACCCATTTCATTACGTGCGGTCCTCCCGCTACAGAGATGCGGTCCCGAAGAAACGGGACATCTTTACCGCGCAGAACCTGCAAGCGTTGTTTGCACCCCAGCACCTGACCAATTACACAGAGCCCCACAAGTATTGGGTGCCGCTGATTGCGATGTTCACGGGCATGCGCGTCAACGAAATTTCCCAACTTTACGTGGACGACGTCCAGTCCGACATCGAGATGGATGACGATGGGGTGGAATATGCCATCCCCTACTTTGACATCGCTCCGTTTCATGATGGACAGAGCGTCAAGACCGGCTACTCCGTGCGCCGGATCCCGATTCACTCCCGATTGCTGGAGCTGGGATTTGAACGCTACGTGGCCGACGTTCGGGCCTCCGGTTCAGAACACCTGTTCCCTGGCTTGGCTTGGGCAGAAGGTGGCCCTGGGCGAACCGTCTCTCGGTGGTTCAATAAATATCATTTGCGCCAGACATGCGGCATCACCAGTTCCAAGAAATCACTGCACTGTTTTCGGCATACCCTGACCACTCGATGTAAACGTGCGAACGTGTCGAACGGCATCGTCATCACGATCAACGGCCACAGCGACGGGCAAGGTGTGGATGATCGCTACTACATGGCTCGGGGGACATTGCTCGAATGCCAGAAAGCCTTGGAACAAGTCAAATATCCTCCACTGGAGCTGGTGCCCTATGCCTCGGAGCGCTTTGCCGACTACTTGGCACAAGTAGCGGCGCAAGCTGCTCACGGGGATCGATTGACTGCCGAGGGAAAGCCAGTGATCAGCCGGAAGGGGCGGCGGCCCAAGATCGCATCAAAAACGCACCAAACGCCGGTGGAAGAATGTTTGCCCTAGTGGTGATTGACCCACAGTCTGATCGGCACTGACCACCATAATGTTGACGTCGATCTCTTCCAAACCTGCGTCACATTTTGGGCAGCTCGATTCTCGACGGAAACGACGGGCAAGTCATGATCCAGACCCAAAATCTTTACGCCTATTTCGATCACACTACGCACCTTTGTACTGCAGGAAAGACCGATCATGGCGATGCGCTTTCGGATGGCCAGTGGCCACCTAGTCATTGTCTCTTAGCTGCCTAGCGGTTAGCTCCAACAAGCATCGAGTCGATTACTCGCGCAATCGCGCGTTAACGCATCTAATTCCCCGTGCGCGTGGATGCCGATGCATAGGCAGCGAGGAAGGCGGTCCAGCAACCACCTAAAGACTTCATCGCCGCACGATGGCAATATCAGTAGCCAACGAAGGGGGATTTGATGGAAACAGACTTTCGCAGTCAGTCGAATAGCAGTGTGCCATCGACTCATGGTATTGCTACGTACTCTCCGTTCCTGTTGATGAAGCACATCGTGCGCCGCTGGTCCACTGCGCTTCTATATGGCAGTGCCATGCTTTTATGGTTGGTGCCCATAAGCGTTGCGACTGCGCAAGACTATTGCTCGGCCGGACAAATACTTCCTCCCGGACAAATACTCAGCTACGAGCCAGCTGGCGCTGACGATTCAACACTAAGCCCGACATGTAACAACGGAAGCTATCCAGCCAATGTGCTCGGAAAAGGCTTCACCTCAGCATCAGCCGCAGGGGCTGCTCTCGCTAGCGCCTGTGACGGCTCGCAGTACCACAATCAAGTTTCTTGGGGATCAGTCGTTCGGCAAGGTGGTGCCCAGTACGGAATGGATGCCATCATCGATGGCACTGATTACGGTACTTCTTCAGGGACCATAGTATCTGTCTGTACAGGGGGCTACTTCGTCGCCGTACCTGCCCCCACGGCAGCACCGGCTCCGTTGCCGGCGTCAGGAAGCACCTGCTCGGCTTGCAAGACTGGCGCGGTCTCGGTCGGACACCCGATCGATCCCGGGAGCGGCAACGAATTTGAGTCCGCCCTGGACTACCAGGCCGGCGATCCGCGATTCCGATTTACCCGTGTCTACAACAGTAGTTCTGTGGCGTTAAGTGCGTTGGGAGGGCACTGGCAACACAATTTCTCTGCCAGCATCGGTAATGCCTACGGGGCTTATCAGAGCAGCGGTGCGATCGCGGGCTATGTCTCGGACGTTTACTCCAGCCCTGCCGACGCTTGCAGCGAAGGTTGGTCGCGCATCGCAACGGCCAGTGCCGTGCAGACGCCCGCAACGGCAGGGGCGACGGTAACGTTCGACGCCACCACGAACACCTGCCAGCTCTCCACAGGCCAGTCCCTTCCGGTGTACAGCACCACAGCCACGGGCAGCGATGTCTTTAGCGCGACCACGTATCCCGCGTCCGTCGCCGTGTATCGGCCTGACGGCGCGGTGTACTTATTTCAGTGCTCAAACGGTACTTGCGTGCCCAATACGGACGTCCCGCTGCGCCTGATGCCCAGCGCGAACGGCTACACCCTGATCGATGAGAACGGTGACACCGAGGGCTATAACAACAATGGCGCGTTGGTTACCACCACGGACAAAACGGGCTACCAGCAAACGCTGGGATACGACAGCTCCGGGAACCTCATCAGCGTGACAGATAATCACGGGCGTGCACTGAGTCTTGGCTACAACGCCGGCGGCAACCTGGCGACGGTCACGCCGCCCGATGGCGGCGTCATTCAATACGGTTACGACAGCCTCCAGCGATTGACGAAGGTCACTTACCCGGACAGCTCAGTACTGACTTATCAATACGGTCCGGCATCATCCTTGTCGGTGCTTTTGACCGGTGTCGTCGACGAGTCCAGTCAGCTTTATGCGAGCTTCTCCTACGACGCTCAGGGACGCGCCAACGGAGATAGTCTCGGCGGGGGTGCGGATGCCGTGTCCATCGTCTACAACGCCGATGGCAGCGCCACCATCACGGACGCTTTAGGGACGGTGCGCACTTACCAATATCAACTGGCGCAGGGCCGATTAAAGTTCAGCACTGTCCAGGGGCCGCCGTGCGATGGATGCGGCATCAGTGCCGCCAATACCTATGACAGTCATGGCTATCCTGCGAGCAGCACGGATTTCAACGGCAATGTCACCGCCACTACCTATGACGCCGATGGATTGCTGAATCAACAGATTGAAGCTCAGGGGAAGAGCGTTCAGCGCACGACGGATACGACATGGGATACCGTATTTCGCAATCCACTGCAGCGCTCGGTTGAGAACGCTAGTGGTGCCGTGATCTCTAGTGACGCGTGGGTCTACAACACCCGCGGTCAACCGCTGGCGCGCTGCGAAATCGACCCGGTCCAAGCCAATGGGTATACCTGTGCAGACACCGGTACACCACCGGCTGGAGTGCGCCGCTGGGTCTATGATTATTGCGATTCCATCAATGCGTCATGTCCGCTGGTCGGGCTAGTGCTCAGCATCACCGGTCCACGCATGGACCTGACCCAAACCACGACCTACAGCTTTTACACGACGAGTAGTGCAACGAACTGCGGCACGCCGGGCGGCGCCTGCTATCAATTGGGCGACCTGTATCAGATCACCGATGCTCTGGGCCAAGTCACCACCATTGCCTCCTACGATGGCGCCGGGCGCGTCACACGCATCACCGACCCCAACGGGGTCAACACGGACATGACCTATACGCCGCGCGGCTGGCTGGCCTCTCGCAGCGTCGGTGGTTCGACCACCACGTTCACGTATATGCCCTATGGGGAAGTGCAGACCATCACCGATCCCGATGGGGTCATAACCACCTTCGGCTATGACAGCGCGCACCGTCTAACCGACATCACCGACGCCCAGGGCAACGACCTCCACTACACGCTCAATGCGGCCGGCAATAAAACCGCCGAGCAGATCACCACAGCTGCCGGTACCGTGGTGCATAGCCTGTCACGCAGCTACAACGCACTTGGGCAGCTCACCGCGGTAATCGATGGCCTGAGCCAAACGGTCTTCAATGCCGGCTACAGCGACAGCTATGACGCCAATGGCAACCTGACCCACACCGCTGATGGGTTGGGCTTCCAACGCGAGATGAGTTTTGATGCGCTCAATCGCTTGAACAGCACCATCGACAACTACAACGGCACCGATACCGCCACAGCCAACACGGAGACGGTGGTGGTGCAGGATGCATTGGACCGGATCACCGCCGTCAGCGATCCGACTAATCTGAATACGGTGCCGACGTATGACGGCCTGAGCAACCGCACCAAGCTGCAAAGCCCCGACACCGGCACCAGCACCGACACGTTTGATGCGGCCGGCAATCGCCTGGTCCACACCGATGCCAAGGGGGTGGTCAGCACGTCCACTTATGACGCACTCGATCGCCTGAAAACGACGATGTATAGCGACACCACGCAAAATGTGTCCTATGCCTACGATGATGCCAACTCGGTCACCGGCTGCACGAGTTCATGGCCTGTCGGGCGGCTCACGCGGATCATCGAAAACGGTGTCACGACGACCTACTGCTACAACAGCCGCGGCAACGTTCTCCAGAAGAAACAGGCAACGTCCACGACCACGGACACCACCACCTATACCTACACGTCGGCCGACCGGCTGAGCAAGCTGGCCGCGCCGGACGGCACGCTCATCACCTATGCCTTCAATGGCGATGGCCTGCCGAGCAGTGTGACGGTGACACCGAGTGGTTCCACTTCGGCATCGCCAACCGTGGTGAGTGCGATCACCTACCTGCCCTTTGGCCCCATCAACAGCTACACCCTGGGCAATGGGCAAACGGTCACGCGCACCTACGACGCCAATTACCGCGCCACCGACATCACCAGCCCGGCATTCAACCTTCACTTGGCTCGGGACGTCATGGGGAATGTCTCGGCCATTGGGCCGGCATCAGGTGCCAATCCGGCGACCGAAACGTATACCTATGACCCGCTCTATCGCCTTGGAAGCGTGACCGAAGCCAATGGCACGACGCTTGAAAGTTACACGTATAACCAGACGGGAGATCGACTGAGCAAAACGGCGTCGGGTTTGGCTACGGGGGCCTACCTCTACACCACCGGCACCCACCAGCTGAAAACCATTGGCAACGCACCCCAGGCCAATGATGCCAACGGCAACACGACGGGCAGCGTGATCGGGGGCGGCACGTATGGGTTTGCCTATAACGGGCGCAACCGGCTGTCTCTGGCCCAACTCAACGGGTCAACTGTTGGAACGTATAGCTACAACTCGTTGGGTCAGCGCATTGGCAAGGTGACCTCAACAGCTGAGCGGTTTGCCTATGACCAGAATGGCCAATTGCTGGCCGAATACGGCGCCACCAACCGTGATTACATTTGGTTGGGCAGCCTACCCGTAGCGGTGATCGACAACACCATCAATGGCAGTGTGGTCACCAGCGTCGTCAACTACGTGATTGCCGACCAGCTGAATACGCCGCGAGCCGTAACCAACAGTGCCGGTGCGGTGATCTGGCAGTGGGCCTACCAAAGCAACCCGTTTGGTGAACAACAGCCGACATCGACGGCTGGGTATGTGCTCAATCTTCGTTATCCCGGCCAGTACTTCGATGCAGAGATCGGCATGAACTACAACATGTTCCGTACCTATTTGCCAGCGACGGGACGCTACCTGCAGAGTGATCCGGCAGGCCTACTTGGTGGTATCTCAACGTATGCTTATGTAACCAACAATTCGCTCAATTACTTCGACCCATATGGCTTGAGTGGTGCATCGACTGGAGCAGCTTGGGGCGCTGCAATCGGCGGTGGGATAGGCGTATTGGGCGCGGGGGCTGCGACGTGGGCTACTGCCGGTGGAAATGCGCCATTTATAGCGCCCGAAACCGCATGGGCAATTGGAGCGGGAACAACAATTGGCGCAGCTATAGGAGCTGCAATAGGAAATGACTCGGGTGCATCAGGAGCATACGCTCAGGCGCCCGACAACGCCTATGATCCCAATGGCCCGAAGGCTCCAGGAAAGCCTGGTCCAGCTGAAGGATTTATTGACCCGAAGGCCGGGGAGAACTGGGTCCCCAATCCATTCCCGGGTCGCGGTGGTGCAAGCCATGGATGGGAAGACTCGAAAGGCAGAGTTTGGTGCCCGACAGGTCAAGGCGGGAGAGCTCACGGCGGTCCTCATTGGGATGTGCAAGATCCCAAAACGGGTGGGAATACCAATGTTCCGCCAGGTATCAATGTCAATGATCTCTGAAAGAAGCAGCTTATGAAAAATGAATTCTATTTGAGAGAAAAATCGTACTACTCATACTTGGACGAAAAGCATTTTTACGAATGGCTGGAATCCATTGAGGGCGTCAAAAGTGTTCGCCACTCCAAGCAGGGTTTGCACGTAGAGCTAAAAGAAGATGGAATGTCCAGAAGCGGTGTATACGACTTGGTCGCGCTGCTCACTCGCTATGAGTACGAAATGCAATTTGTGCGAGATCTGATTCGAGCAGAGGACGAATCGTGGTTTCGCGAGCCCGATAAATATTGGTATTTGAGAGTATTTGGAGGCGTTGATCTTGTGTGAGAACTTGAACGCAAGCGAAGATTTCCAACCGACGTCCCGCCGTAATTGAGTAGCACTGAGCTTTGGAAAAAGTGCGTCCGCTGGCTAGAAATGGCCAACTGGCTTAAACAGCGTGGCCACTCGAAGCGAAACGCGCTGGCCGAAAATAAAACCACGTCTCACTTCGAGAAATCCTGGGCTTGACTGAAGCTGAATGCAAGCCACGATCCCGGCCCAATTTTCAGCAGTCTTCAATGGTGGATCAGGGACGCCGGGATGGTCTGGATGTCGCCACCGTCACGACCAACAGAGCGAACGTGGCCACCCCTACCGCGGCACAGAGTAAAGACCTTGGGCCGTGTGCACGGGGTAGAGCCTTCCAATAAAGATCACAACTACCACATAGACGGCCATCGTGAGCCAACCCTGCCAGCTGGCGGGACCCCAGCCAACGCCGTCTTTTTGCGACCGAACCAAGCAACCATATGCTATTCCTCCGGCAATGGGGATTCCAAAATTATAAGCAAAATAGTGCGTTGCTAAATGGATGCTCACGCCTCCAGCAAAAATGAGCCACGCAGCAAAAATAATAGATCTGGGCCATCCTCAGGATGACCCAGGATAAAGCGGGGCTTACATCAGCCCCCTCGCCGCCAGGCTCACCGACGAACCCGCACCCACCACCAAGTGGTCGAGGACCCGCACGCCGATCATCTGTAAAGCATCTTTCAGTTGCCGGGTGATCTCTCGATCTGCCGCACTGGGTTCGGTGACGCCACTGGGGTGATTGTGAGAAAAAATCACTGCCGCTGCATTGATGTTGAGAGCGGCTCGGACAACTTCTCTTGGGTGGATGGACGCGCCGTCGATGGTGCCACTGGCCAGCTTTTCGGTGGAAAGGATCCGGTGCCTGTTGTCGAGCCATACCGCGTGAAACTCCTCGTGCAAGAGGGCGCCCAGGCGCATGCGGAGAAAGTCGCCGGCATCACTGGGGTTGCCGATGCTGCCCTTGCGCTCCAGCTTGGCCAAGAGGATGGCTTCGGCGGCGGCCAGCACGTCGTGCTCAGTGGTCTTGCCGGTGAGTTTGTAGTTGCCCTTGCTGTCGCGGATGAGGCCCATGTGTTTTCTCCCCGACGCGGAATTGCGCCGTGGGCACCGGGAAGCAAAACAGGAAAAGCACAGCAGCACCCGGAGGCGGCCGCCGTGCGGCCGATGAAGGGCGGGAACACCGTGGACGAGGGCACCCTTGCGCTGGGCGACTGTGAAGCAAACCTTGCCCATGAAGGCGAAGACCGGTTCGGGAAGACGCTGGTGACACCTATCGCACCGCGGCATCAATCAATCGCTGCTAACTAGCATTCTGTGCCAGGATCAACCGCGTCTTGCCTAGGGCTGAAGTTAGCTAGTCCGCTTCCCACCTGCCCGTCCTCCAATCGGCTAATTTGAATGTTGATTTTGGACAGGAAAGGCGCTGGTCTAGCAATCCACTGGATTACCTGCACCTTCTCTTCGCCGCCAGGAATGTTTTCACCCGTTGCATGGCCTTGCAGCAGGTCTTGGACAACGCCTGCGGCCAAGTCAGCAACGCTTAGCAGATCATCCAAGTAGCTTTTTTCCTGAAACGACTTCGCAAAGCCCACAACGTCGAGCGCATGCGTGGCATACATACCTAAGATGGCAGTGAACAGCTTCTGGGTGCCGGTAAAATTTCGACTATTGCCATCTACGTTGATGGCGTCCTCATCGCAATACCAAAGCAGACGTTGATTGCTGCTCGTCATCAACGACACAAAAATGGCGAGCATGTGGCATACGCGGACAACCTTTTCTGCATCCGGCCCCTTCCATTCGCCGAAGCCCATGGAGCCGAGCTGTTCCACGATGGATGCCTGAGCCTCCTGTTTGGATGTTCCAAACAGCGTCTCAATTTGCTTTTCCACAGCAACGGTGATCACTGCGCCATGGATGTAGTTATCGATGAGTTGTAGAAATTCAGGGAGTGCTCGGCTACGAGCGCCAGAAGTGAGGTAGCCACGCTTATATCCAAACTCGCTGTGTTGATCGAGCAACCCGTGCTTTCCCCGAAGCTCTTTGACCTTCTTCTCAAAAGGCCCGATTTTGTCTTGAGCCAGGAGAATGAAGGAGTAGGTGTAGAAGCGTGCGGATGCGTGTTCCCCACCAAAATCAGACATGACAAATATTTTCTTGTCGTCGGAAAAATCCGGTAGCTCTGAGAGCTGCCCGATAGCGTTCGCCATGATGCTAGAAAGCCATGGGTAATCCGGGGCGATCCTGGCAATCGAAAACGGGCCACTTTTCCGGATCTTTTGGGGGGCTTGTTCTACGACACCCAGCAACAGCGATGAAAGTGTCTCTGGTGAAAGAGCGATTTGAAATTGCCGCCTTATTCGGGAAGCCAGTCGTTCAAATGCAGCAGCATCCAAGGCATGTCTTTCGACCTGATCCCGGTGGGCCGTCAAGTTGGCCCAGTCGATAAAGCCAGGTAACGCCGCAATTACATCAAGAGCTTCTTCGATGCTAACAGCCCGATCCGGGTTCTCCACCAAGCTTCTTAAAAGCCACGCCATCATAGACAACTGCGGTGTGCCTATACGTTGTGTCATGTCTTGTTCTCCTTAGCGTGCCACCGCTCCACCCAGCCATTTCAAAGCGAGCTTCCACCACAATGGCAACGCTGACGGACGATCGAGCGACCGCATGCGCTCATCGAGCATTGTGTCCTTCTGCGCTTTCGGTGTTAAAAAGCTCGATGCGATCGTGACAAATCAATTGTTACGCCCCTGTGCTAACGCCCAGACAGGACAACATGGAGAGGTAACATGCAGGAGTGGCGCCCATCCCTATTCGGCAAAGCGTTTACGCGATCAGACGATTGGAGTCTGACCCTTCAAGGCTCTGTGCTCACGTTGCAGATCGATGGGCGGAAATTCCAGAAGACCATTCGCGGGAAGTCGCCCGTCGTCGTGCATGCCGGCACGTTTTGGACAGACATCACGTTTCAAGTGCGAGAGCGCCCGCCGATCGTCATGGATGGTATCCCGAACGCTCAGGGTTGGAAGATTGCCAACGCCATTGACGCGGTTGTACGAGAGCAGGCTGATGCGGCTGCTCGCATAGTTCGAAGGTCTCAGTTCGACCAAACGTTTTTACTCATCAGGTCCTGGCATGCCTCCGTTCTAACGGACGTCAGCAGGCATAACCGCAATCGGCGCTGGATGACCTCGGAGACGATCCAGGATCATTTGGAAGCAAAACCATCCGTGACCCTGTCCGATCCTGCGTTGGTCGCGATGCTGGACGATGCGGACATTCAAAGTCATCTGGGAAGCGAACTTCCGAGCGCCCGAAAAATCATCAACCTTTGGCGTAACAGTTTCGCAAAGACCATCGCGACCCGGAACGAGAAGTTCGTTCAAGCGGAGTTATTGGCCTGCCAGTCACTTTTCAATTCCGTCGAGAGTATGCCGCTAACCGACGAACAGGCGCGCGCGGTCATTTGCTTCGATAACCGAGTGCAGGTCGTTGCGGCCGCCGGATCCGGGAAAACCTCAACGATGGCGGCCAAAGCCGCCTACGCCATCGAGCGCGGGTTGGTCGAACCCCGGAAAATTCTCATGCTGGCCTTCAACGACTTGGCCGCCAAAGATCTAAAGGCGCGAACACAACGGGCGTTGGCGCGCGTCGGTCGAACCGATATTGATATCCAAGCCAGCACATTCCATAGCTTTGGATCGATGGTCATTGGCCAAGCGACCGGCCAACGTCGGCGGATTCCAACTTGGATGGATGGCGACGAAGGCATCGGCCGTCTATCGCAGCTGGTGGACGACCTTAAAGATCGGGACTCCATTTTTCGCACGAGATGGGATTTGTTTCGAATCGTTTTCAGTCGAGATTTGCCGAAATTCGGTGCCAAAACCGATCATGAAGACTGGGATCGAACCACCGGAGCAACCGGATTTAGAACACTTTCCGGGGATCTCGTCAAAAGTCTGGAGGAGCGCACGCTAGCAGACTGGCTTTTCTACAACGGCGTTCCATTTTTTTACGAGCGGAATTACGAGCACCCCACTGCTACAGCGGACCACAGCCAGTATCGTCCAGATTTCTTCTACCCAACTGCGCATTTGTATCACGAGCACTTCGCGCTCAATGAAAAGGGACAGCCGCCAGAGGAGTTCTCGGGGTATCTCGATGGGGTCAAATGGAAACGGGACACGCATAAGCGCTATGACACGGACCTGATCGAAACCACCTCAGCTCAAATCCGAAACGGGAAAGCATTTCAGACGCTCTCCGATGCTCTGGCTCAGAAAGGCATCCAGTTGGACCCCAACCCAAATCGTCCTACCCAGGCGCGCAAGGTGATCGAGCACGAAGAGCTCGTCTCGCTCTTTCGGAGCTTTATCCGACACGCCAAAAGTAACAGCCTCACCGTAGCCGATCTTCACAAGCGCCTAGCGAATGAGCCGGTCGATGCATTTCAGTACCGCCACGCTGTATTTATCGATCTGTATGAGCCCATTCGTGAAGCGTGGGAAGGAGCGCTCGCAGAAGACGATGGCATCGACTACGAGGACATGCTCATTCGTTCCGCCGAAGCATTGGAAACCGGGGCGTGGCATTCCCCCTACGACTTGGTCATGGTCGACGAATTCCAAGATGCTTCCTGGGCTCGTGCCCGTATGGCCCTGGCACTCGTGAAGCCCCGCGGCCGTTTCTTGTTCGCCGTTGGCGATGACTGGCAAAGCATCAACCGCTTCGCGGGCGCCGATGTTTCGGTCATGACAACGTTTTTGGACGTATGCAAGCATGGGCAAGAGCTGAGACTGGAGCAGACGTTTCGTTGTCCTCAGGCCCTATGCGACGCCTCAAGTGCCTTTGTGCTCAAGAATCCCGCCCAGATCAAAAAGGGTGTGCGTTCAAAGACGCCGGCTGTCGGCCCAGCGCTCCAGGCGTTTCAGGTCGCAGATCGAAGTGAGTTGCAAAGCGCGATCGACGATTACGTGCACATTCTGTATCAAGCCATCGCCTCGGGAGATAAGCCACCTGGCGAAGGCGACCGGACCAGCATCTATGTGCTGGGACGCTATAAGAAAGATGAGCAATACGTTCCCAGCGGATGGAAACAGAAATACGGTGACCGCATCGACCTGTCGTTTAGGACGATCCATTCTTCTAAAGGTGCTGAAGCCGATTACGTCGTTCTTCCGGGTTTGGTCAAACGAGGCTTTCCAAGTGCTAAGCAAGATGACCCAGTGTTGAACTTTGCCATGCCGTCAGGAGACACCTTTTCACAAGCAGAAGAACGACGATTGTTTTACGTTGCACTTACTCGTGCACGCCGATCGGTCGCCATGTTTACGGTGATCGGCAAAGTTTCGGAGTTCTTGATTGAACTGGTCGAAGACAAGCGTTTAGACATCCTGGATCGCCAAGGCCAGCCAACCTCCGCGACTGTTTGCCCTAAATGCCGTAAGGGTTTTCTTGTGGAGCGCCATAGCCGATTCGGACCATTTTTTGGGTGCACCAACTACCCACTCTGCAAACATACGATCCATCAACGACGTCAGCGAGGGCCTCGGCAACGTTAGTAGCCTTGTAATGTTCGCCCTCAAATAGAAAATTTTTTTATGGAACGATTTATCAAGCCATGCATGGTAACTTCCCCGCTTGTAAAAGTGCGCTTCAACGCGTCCATAAATAGAACTTCTGAGGAATGTCCCATGGACGAAGCCAAACGAAAAGCCGAAAAATCGCCGTATACCGCGTCGTTAAAAATACACCAACTTGTAGTTCTGGAATGGCTGCGCCATGACGAGCATAGAACCGGAACTAATTTGGTAAAAAAACTCAGAGCATCTAAAGCCAATCTTCCGGTTACGTGTATTGATTGTTGGTCCCGTCAAGACGTTTTGGATTGTATTGAAAAGTTAACGGATGATATGAGTGAGTCCGATGCCAAGGTGCCTATTCTTCACATCGAGGCTCATGGCTTTAGCCCTAACGGCGACGGTGAGAGCGCTATCGGAATCGTGGGTCCAAAGTCGCAAGCCGGAGGAGAAGAGATACTGCTTTGGAGCGATCTCGCTGCGCCTCTTCGAAAACTCAATCTAGCCACCGCATTCAATCTTCTTTTTGTCGGTGCTGCATGTTGGAGTGACAGCTCAATCTATACAGTTACTGCATCTGACTTTCTACCCTTCATGCTTGCAATCGGATTTTCCACCACGGTTTATTCCAACACATTGGAATTGGCAATGGTCGAACTATATGAAAACCTGTTGATAAAAAGCCACTCAATCCAAAGCAGCCTAAATTTAGCTCACGAAAAGCTCGATACGACATCGGAAAAACTAGCTTGGTTTTCGTTGCCGCTCATGATAAAAAATGCGGCCCTGGCTGCGGTTAATTTAACGAAGGATCCCAGTGCAAACGAAGATCGCTATCAGCATATGGTCGCTGAACTGACCGCAGCGGGAGTAGCTCCGCTTGCCCGTGACGAATTCCACCGGCGCCATTTAACCCACGCACCAGCTGCAATCGAAAAAATATTATCGGTTCTCTTGGCTTACGATCTTCTCCCAGCCAACCGCACTAGATTTGGCTTCGACGGAAAAAGGCTCGCGATGGAGGCGCTCGACAAGCAATAAATCGGCGGCTGGCTGGAGATCTATTGAGGCCGCCGGTCGCACCCCGCTTTGTTAAGAATGTTCAAGCCGGTCGCAAGTGGATAATCTGACACCTGTTGGCCGCTAGTCTGGAACAGCGTGGCCACCGGAATGGAACAGGCTGGCTGGAGCCGTGCTTCGACATCTGACATAAGGAGCCTGGCATGAGCTCGACATGCATGGCGACGCCCAATTAGTCTGGCCCCATCATCATCAAGGGCGGGAACTCATGCTTTCGTCGCCGCTCATTACTATCACAGCCGCACCATCTGCACCGACGGCAGATCACACAGTCATCTGGTCAGTCCTCATCACGCAAGTGGTGACACTGCTGATCTTTGGTTTGACTCAGTGGCTCGGGCACCGCAGCGATCGTGACAAGCGAGCACGTGACACGAAGCGTGATGTGTTGCTTGAAGTGGCGCCGGCCATCCAACGCGTATACACATCCCTCGCAGAACTGACCAATCCATCGACACGCATGGATGATTTTGCAGCGAAATTGACGGCTGCCTCTGGAGCGGTTGCAAAGCTCACAGCCGTCGCAAATGATGAAACGCTCGAAGCAGCCCGCAAGCTGATGACTGCCTTAGGCAGCATCATGCTGCGTCTGATGAGAAAACGTGTGGAAGTTGGAACCGACTTAGAGGCCACAAAGCAACTCATTGCACTTTGGCGTGAAGAGACCAAGGTTATTCCCGATCTTCTTGCCGATTTCTCCACCAAGGCGCGCAGCGAGATCCCGTTACTCTTGGACAAGAATTTATTTGGCGATGGGCTCAAAGCATCGAATGCGACGATGTTCGCAGAGATGGAAAACCTCTTAGGAGCGTTTGCCAAACAGCAAACCGGATCCACCAGAGAGTCTCAGGCAGGAAAGGCCATCGAGGATGGTGCGCAGGCAAACAGAGGTCAGCCAAACGTCAACGCCAGCGTTGCACAAATGGAAGCGGGCACGCATCTCACACCTGAGCAGATGGCAACAATTTCCACCCAAGTCACCGAGCTGCGCCAGCAGGCTGTTTTCTGGGAATATCGTTATTTAAATCATTTTCTTGTGCACCGTACTCAGTTGGTTCTCAACTGGCTCATTGATCGTCAGACCAAGGGACAGCCAACGACGGTCGGCTATTACGATGCAGAACTGACAGCACGAGTGGTCTCTCCGGAGGAGCGTGCAGCGGTTCTTCAAGCACTGAGGGCACATGCTCTTGTTACCTCAAACGATGGGCTCCTGATCGCCACTGAAAAGGGGCTCGACTACACGCGCTGGCGGGGACCAATACCCCAAGTTACTGAGTGATTGATCCCCGATGCCTGCGCACGCACCAACATAGTCAGGTTCATTAAAAAAGGAGCTACACATGGGTAAGGCCGCCGTCGCACCGCATTCATCTTGGGACGCTAGGAAGTGCGTCCGCTGGCCGGATATGGCCGCTCTGCTTAAACAGGCTGGCCACCCGCAGCGAAACACGCTGGCCGAAAAAAAACCACGTCGCATTCCGAGCAATCCGTGGCTTGACGAAAGCGGTGTGCAAGCCAAAATCCCGGCCCGATTTTTACGCGGCGCGCATCTTGATCAGGGACGCCGGGATGATCTTGCCGTAGCCAATCCGAGCGTCGTTAGGCATCGCTTCGGCTACTTCTTATCAGTTATGGCATTCAGACCAAGTATTGAAAACTTTTTGCTATACCGCGGCGACAGAAAA
>Ga0302227_10000717_pt1 | contig 26896 bp, 27 predicted proteins | sample II_Palsa_N1_1_FD_193525 | JGI IMG/M metagenome (GOLD analysis project Ga0302227, IMG submission 193525) | Peat permafrost microbial communities from Stordalen Mire near Abisko, Sweden - II_Palsa_N1_1 | ecosystem: Environmental > Terrestrial > Soil > Palsa > Peat permafrost | place: Sweden... | reverse complement strand
AACTGCTGGGTTGTAGTACCTACCGGCGGTACAATATAGTTAACCGTAGCCGGATCTGACGGTGTGATGAACGGGTTGTAGTATTTTTTCGGCAACACTATCCACAAAATAATATAAGGGATAAAGCCAACGCCCATAATAAAAAATCCAACGGCGAATAAGAGGCGGACAACAGTGATGTCCATATCTAAATATTCGGCTAAGCCGGCGCAAACACCACCAATCATTTTGTGGTAAGGGTCGCGATATAATTTCTTTTCCATTTTAATTTGATATTAAAGTTTTAAACCTGGCCGGTAACCGGCTTTATAATAATCTCGTCAACATTGGCACCGGGACTCATTTTGTAGCTGTTTACAATGGCTGACGCAATATCTTCGGGCATTACCATGGTGTTTTTATCTACCTCAACCCCATCCCACGAGCTGGTTAACGTTGAGCCCGGAATTATTGCAGTTACCTTAACATTGTGCGCCTGTAGCTCCAAACGCATTACTTTGGTTAGACCAAGCAGCGCAAATTTTGTTACACTGTAAGTACCTGCCCCAACCACCGGGTTAAGTGCTGCAACCGAGCAAATATTAAAGATGTGACCCTCGCCTGCTGTTATCAGTTTTTTACCGAAATAGCGGTACAATTCATACGCCGGGGCAAGGTTGGTGTTGATGCCTTTTTGAAAGGTATCCTCGCCATCATCCAAAATACTGTAAGGCTCGTAAATGCCTGCATTGTTAACGATGATATTGATTGCGCCCAGCTCCTTTTCAGCAGCAGCGGCGAAACCTATAATTTGTGCTTTTACGCTTACATCGGTAGCTGCCGTAAATACTTTGATGCCGGGATTAATGGCATTAAGCTCGGCTTTAAAGGCTATAAGGTCATTTTCGTTGCGTGCGCAAATAGCAAGGTTAATGCCTTCTTTTGCTAACGCGATTGAAATTGCCCGGCCTATGCCTTTAGTTGCTGCGGTGATGAGTGCGTTTTTCATTTATTAATTAATTGTTGGTTTGTTATAACACTACAAATGTAATATGGATAGTTCAACCTTAATTATAGCTTTTGGCAAAGCGATTTAAAAAGTCGGTAAAATGTAGAATAATAGCGGTGAAAGAAAATTAATAAAATGTATCAAACCTGTCAAAAGCTATAATTCACATTCATTATTTCAATACTGTCGAAGATTTAGATGATATCTCGAGTAATAATTCATCCCTGTTTTCTATCTCAGGGGGTATTGTTATTAAGCCATTACCATACATTTTACGCATAAAAGATGAAACGTTATTATCAAAAAGCTGAATGCTACCGTCAGTTTTTTGATTGACTATCATATTAGTCCAATATATCTTTTTATACGGGGCCATTTCTGCCTTTGCTTCAATGCTATTGTCATCAATCTGTACAACAAAAGTTTTAGCCGCTTTTAATGATCTGCTATATCCCACATAAAAAACGCCAGCCATAACAATCAACATAATAATAACAAAGGGTATAATGGGGAAGTCTTGCTTACGAAGCACATAATATTCAAGTATTATGGGCAATATAAATGGCACGCCTAATCGTTTTAATCCATAAACGAACATTCTTCTTTTAAGTTCATCAAATCGACTTTCATCTATTTTATAAATATGATTTTGCATACAAACAAAGTATCTTGTGTTATTGTAATAATGTGAAGTTGTATGATTAAATGTAATTCTATTATCCTAATCAGCCAACCTTATTGTTAAAAAGATGTATTTTTAGCCGAATTTTAATTTTTGCATGTTTCACAGCTTAGGAAAATATATACTCTTACTGCGTTTAAGTTTCAGGAAGCCTGAAAAATTTAGCGTTTATTGGGCCGAGGTAATGCGCGAGATGGTTTCTGTGGGGGTTGGTTCGCTGGGCATTATATCAATCATCTCGGTATTTATTGGCGCGGCTACTACTATTCAGATAGCGTTTCAATTATCAAGTCCGCTTGTGCCTCGTAGTATAGCGGGTAGTATCGGGCGCGATACCACTATTTTAGAATTCAGCCCTACCATATCATCACTGGTATTAGCAGGCCGTGTAGGTTCAAGCATGGCATCCCAAATAGGCACCATGCGCGTAACCGAGCAAATTGACGCGCTTGAAATAATGGGCGTAAACGCGCCTGGCTATTTAATTTCGCCAAAGGTTATTGCCGGTGTTACCATGTTCCCTATCCTGGTTATTGTTTCTATCGCTTTAGGTATTGGCGGTGGCTGGTTAGCCTGTGTTTTATCTGGGGATGTTTCTCCTGCTGATTACTTAGCGGGTGTACACGGTGGCTTTGAAGGCTTAACTATCAGGGTTGCTTTAGTTAAAGCCATCGTATTTGGTTTCCTGATCACTTCTATCTGCTCCTACCAGGGGTTTTATACCGAAGGCGGTGCTTTAGAAGTTGGGCAATCGGCTACCAAAGGTGTGGTATTTAGTTGTGTTATGGTTTTATTTGCCGATTTGGTAATAACGCGGGTAATGTTATGATCGAGATCAAGGATATCTATAAAACCTTTGGCGAAAATGCCGTATTAAAAGGCATCAGCGCGAAATTTAAGCCCGGCAAAAATAACCTGATCATCGGCGGTTCCGGATCAGGTAAAACCACTCTGCTTAAGTGTATTGTAGGTTTGCACGAACCAACCAAAGGAGATGTAATTTTTGATGGCCAAAACTTTACCGCGATGGATTTTGAGCAAAAGGTACCAATCCGTACACACATTGGTATGCTGTTCCAAAACTCGGCTTTATTTGATTCGATGACAGTTGAGGAGAATATCATGTTCCCGCTAAACCTGTTCACTAATCAAACCCATGCCGAAAAGCTTGACCGTGCTAATTTTTGTTTAGAACGTGTTAACCTGAAAGGAAAGAACAAACTATATCCATCCGAATTATCCGGCGGTATGAAAAAACGTGTGGGTATTGCCCGCGCCATTTCCATGCAGCCCAAATACTTGTTTGTTGATGAACCCAACTCGGGCCTCGACCCAAAAACATCAATTTTGATTGATGAACTGATTAATGAATTAACCGAAGAATACCAGATCACCACCGTTATCGTAACACACGATATGAACTCGGTAATGGGTATCGGCGATCATATCATTTTCCTGCATCAAGGCAAAAAATGGTGGGAAGGCACCAAAAATGAAATTGCTCATACTGATAACAAAGAACTAAACGACTTCGTATTCGCCAGCAAATTTATGCGCGCGGCGAAAGCACGCTTGTAAAAAGTATCAAGTAATTAGTATTAAGTAGCAAGACATTAAAAATGCATAACTTCAAAGAATTAAAAGTTTGGAAAGCGGGGATTGAGGTTTGCAAAAAGATATTTGAAATAACAAGAAGCTATCCTGCCGAAGAAAAGTTTGGGCTTATTTCACAAATGACCCGATCAGCGGTTTCAATCCCGTCTAATATAGCGGAGGGCTGCGGACGAAAATCAAATAAAGAATTATATCAATTTCTGATATCGCTTTAGGTTCATCGTTTGAGCTTGAAACACAAATAATAATAGCAAAGGAATTTAACTACATAACAGCAGAAAAGGCAGAAAGTATTTGCGAGATAATAATCGAGATCCAGAAAATGATCGGCGGTTTGCAAAAAAGTCTAAATACTTGATACTAGCTACTTGATACTAAAAAAATGATCCAACTCCTCACACCAACGCACTGGAAAGATTACGAGCTGATTGATTGCGGCGATTTTGAAAAGCTGGAACGGTTTGGTACAGTTATATTAATCCGCCCTGAGCCGCAGGCGGTTTGGAGCAAGGCTTTGCCTGCAAGTGAATGGCAACGCTTACACCATATCAAATTTAAAGGCCGCTCTGCAACATCAGGCGACTGGGTGAAGAAAAGCCCCAACATCCCCGACCGCTGGCATATTGAATATAAAAATAAAGATGCTGCTATAAAATTCAGGTTAGCGATGACTTCATTTAAGCATCTGGGTATTTTCCCTGAGCAGGCGGTGAATTGGGATTATATCTCCAAAAACATTAAGCAGTTTAAAACTCCGGAACCAAAAGTGCTTAACCTTTTCGCTTATACCGGCGGTGCATCACTCATAGCAGCGGCTGCGGGTGCAGATACCACGCACGTTGACTCTATTAAACAAGTTGTTACCTGGGCAAATGAGAACCAGGAAATATCGGGCATTAAAAACATCCGCTGGGTGGTTGAAGATGCTTTGAAATTTGTGAAGCGCGAGTTAAAACGCGGCAAAAAATATAACGGTATCATATTAGATCCGCCTGCTTATGGCCACGGCCCTAATGGGGAAAAATGGAAGCTGGAAGATCACATTAACGAAATGATGCACGATGTAGTGGAGCTGCTCGACCCCGAAGAGCATTTCCTGATATTGAATACTTACTCATTAGGCTTTTCATCGGTTATTATTGAGAACCTGATCAAAAGCGCCTATCCGAAGGTTGAGAATCTTGAGATAGGCGAGTTGTACCTGCAAGCCACATCAGGACCAAAATTGCCTTTGGGTGTATTTGGTAAGTTTTATAAAAATAAAAATTAATTAGCCCGTTAAAAATTTATATTTACACGATAGTATTATTTGGATTATGATTGGGAGCGAATGATAAGAAATAATACATAATAACATTTAAATAAGCACTTTATACATTACCCGCGTTTTATGAAATTGAAAAACATTATTTTTTCTGCCACCTTTTTGCTGTTGCCTTTGATATTTTTCACCAACTGCAGTCAAAGCAACTCAGCTACTAAAGATCCGGGTAAAACCGCTGCCAAAACAACGGTAACTACTACCACCACTACAAAAACCGATACGGTAATCAATCCGGTTACTTATCCGCCGCTTAATAAAAAGCTGTATGATTCATTAATGAAAAAAATGGCTCACGGTGACACTACCGGCAGGTGGCCTGTTAAAAATGCGCCTTATCCATTGCCGGGTGCAATTTTACCATTTAAACGTGTGGTTGCTTACTACGGCAATTTATACTCTAAAAAGATGGGTATTTTAGGCGAATTGCCGCCAAACCAAATGCTTGCGCGCTTACACCAGGCTGTACAGGAATGGCAAAAAGCTGATCCATCAACGCCGGTACAACCTGCATTGCATTACATAGCAGTAGTTGCCAGCGGTGATCCTGGTAAAGATCATATGTACCGCCACCGTATGCCTTTTAAACAAATTGATACCATCCTATATCTTGCTAAAAAGGCTCATGCTATCGTTTTCTTAGATATTCAGGTATCTTTAAGCAACATTCGCGCTGAACTACCTTTATTAGAGAAATATATCGAAATGCCACAGGTACACATCGGTATGGACCCTGAGTTCTCGATGAAAGACGGAACTTTACCGGGCAAAAAAATCGGTACGTTTGATGCTGCCGATATTAATTATGTATCTGATTACTTAGCTAAAGTGGTTCGCAAATACAACTTGCCTCCAAAAATTTTGATCGTACACCGTTTCACCAGGAAAATGGTTACCAACTATAAAGAGATCAAACTACATAAAGAAATTCAGCTGGTTATGAACATGGATGGCTGGGGCGAACCTGATTTGAAAACAGGTACTTACCGCAACTTTATTTACCCTGAGCCGGTACAGTTTACAGGCTTTAAATTGTTCTACAAAAACGATATTAAAAAAGCACCTCACCATATGCTAACCCCTACCGAGGTATTAAAATACAAACCATACCCTATTTACATACAATATCAATAATAGGTTGCTATAAATTTATCAAAAGCCTCATCTTTAACCGGATGGGGCTTTGTTATTTATATAATGTAAAGCCATCTTAAAATAATATTATAAACTTAATATCGGCGTGTAAGGCTTATTTATTATTTTCGCCGATAATATAGTAAAGCTTTTGTGCTATCGTTACGCGTTTGTAACATCAAAGCAACTAATTACTTACACCCCCTTGATGAGATTATTTTTTGTTGCAAGCACCTTTTGTATGATATTATTTACTGGCTTTGGTGCATTCGCGCAGCAAAACCAGTCATCAGGTATCCCTATTACTAAATTGTCGCCCAGCGGGGTAAACATGGGATCAAAGGATACTACCTTAATGTTTAATGGGGTTAAGCAGCAAGATCTGGGCGATGTTTTACATAATCTCTTCCACACCAAATCAAAACCGCAGATTGATTCTATAACATCCAAGCCACAGGTATCTGTTGTTCCTGCAATTGGTTATACCCTGGTAACCAGTTTTGCCGTAGTGGTATCAGGCAATATTGCTTTTCGTAACGGGCCGGAGTCGAGGATCTCAACCATTGTAGCCAGTGCATCTTATACCGAGAAAAAACAGTTTATTATGCCGGTTCAAACCAACTTTTGGACCAAGGATAACGGTTATGAGTTTGTAGGTAATTACAGCTATTTAAAGTACCCCCAAAGCACCTATGGTTTAGGTAGTAATTCAAGTTTTTACGAGGAAGACCCAATGGATTATTCGCTCATACAGCTTTATGAAACGGTTTTAAGGCATATTGGTGGCAATTTTTATGCAGGGATAGGTTTTGATTTTGACGACCACTGGGATATTTCTGAAAAAGGCAATCCGGATGGGTCAGAATCCGACTATGCAAAATATGGTGAGCAATCCCGTACTATTTCATCCGGCTTTACACTTAACGGGCAGCTGGATTCGCGTGATAACGCCATCAATCCATCCAAAGGGGCATATATCGGTTTACAATTGCGCAGCAGCGATAAAACCTTTGGCGCAACTAATAACTGGCAATCATTAATTATTGATGTACGCAAATACATCAATTTTCCTGAAGGATCGGGCAATACGCTTGCTTTATGGAGTTATGATTGGTTGATCGTAGGTGGTAAGCCGCCTTACCTTGATTTGCCGGCTACCGGCTGGGATGCAAACTTTGCTACTGGTCGCGGTTATATCCAGGGTCGTTTCCGTGGCGATGATATGGTTTATGCCGAGTCTGAATACCGTTACCGGATAACCGAAGACGGTGTATTGGGCGGTACTGTGTTTTTAAACGCGGAATCTTTTTCGGCCTACCGCCATACCGCGTTAGAATCAATACAGCCGGGCTACGGGCCGGGCTTACGCGTAAAGCTGAATAAAGTATCCGATACCAATATTTCTATCAACTATGGTTTTGGTAACGAGGGATCGCGCGGGTTGTTTATCTCTGTAGGCGAGGCGTTTTAATTTTACAAATTCTTAAATAAAATTGTCATGCTGAGGAACGAAGCATCTGTCCGCTTGTAAACTACTTTACAGATTCTTCACTTTGTTCAGAATGACAAAAAAGGAATCGCAATTAATCTTCATTAACCGGCGGCATATAAGCCAGTTTCCTGTCAAAATATGTATTCCAGCTGGCTTGTTGTACCTTATCTACCATATGCTCGGTATCAGCATCGTAGTCGAGATTTAGCTGTTTGTATTTAGCATCAATCCGGTCGAATATTGCTTGTGCCTGCTGCTGATAGTTGGAATAGAAAACTGTTTTACCTACTGTGCGCAGCAATTCCTCTTTCTCCATATAAGCAACCGTGTAGTGCCCTTGTTCATGACGAAGGATCTCGGCCATTTGGGCTTGGGTTTTGATCATGCCCCGGTTCATCCATGAACGATTTTTGTTCATAGTTACCTGTATATTAAAAGTAAGCAGGTAATAGTTGCCTTTCGGATGCGCCTCATAATGGAAATCGATAGTGCAGTTGGTATAAGCAACCACACCATCGCCATTATTACGTGGAATGCCCTGGAAATCACCGGGCGATAATTTTTGATAATCAGCCTGTGCCGATACTTTTTGCAAAGCCGGCAAACACAATACAACCGCACAAATCACCCCCAGGAAATTAATCTTCATCTAATTATTTAGTACTTTTCCCTTTCGACTGTTCCTGATGCAAAAGGTTTAAGCTCATCATCTCTTTCATGGTTTGCTGCATCGCATCGGTTGATCCATCCAGGAAGATCACGTTACCCTGCGAATTTTCAGCAAAGTGTTTAATCGATTCTGTCCACATGGTAAATAAAATAACTGAAGTATCCATGTGTGCGTCCTGCATTTCTTTAGCAGCAACACTCATACCCTTGGCAACTTCCTGGCGGAATAATGCCACACCTTGTCCGCGTAATTGCGATGCCTGGCGTTCAGCTTCTGCAGAGATCTTGATCGCATTACCTTCAGCTTCGGCAGCCTTGGTTTTGGTGATCAATAAAGCCTGGCCCTCATTCTCAGCAGCGGCTTTTAAATTGTTTGACGCTACAACCTGGCTCATCGATTTCATGATGATATCATCAAACGTAATATCATTTAACTGCAAATCCTGTAAATGGTAACCCCAGTTTTCTAAGATTACATCCAGCTGCTCTTTTACATGTTCCACAATATCACGGCGAAGTACCAATACTTCAGCCTGGCGTTTAGTGGCTACAAAGGCACGGATAGAACCTTCAACTGTACGGATCAGCGCCTGCATCAGGTTACGCTCATCAACAAATTTGAAGGCTACATTTACAATGCTTTCTTCGGATTGGTTTAGCACCGAATACAGCAGCATTGCCTTAAAATATACATTGGCCTGATCGAACGTTACAGCCTGAAATTCCAGTTCGACAGAACGGTTTTGGATTGATATGCGCGAGTACACATTTTCGATCAGCGGCATTTTAAAATTTAAGCCCGGCAACATGATGCGGCGGTATTTGCCAAATACGGTAATTACGGCAATAGTGCCCTGTTTTACAGTCACAAAGCATGACGATAAAATGATTAGTAAAATAAAAACAAGTACAAAAATTACAATAACTGCGGTTGACATGGGTGATAAAATTTATAATCTAATATAGAACTAATTATTGGTGTGTTATTTGTTTTTAATGAAACACTCACAATAAAATATTTAACCATGAACATGAAACGTACTTTCGGTGGTATCCTTACTGTATTAGGCATCATCGGATTAATTTATGCCGGCATCGGCATTATCAACCATAGCGGTGGCGCAACAACACTTATTGTAGTTGGGCTAATCGCATTGCTTTTCTTTTTTTCGGGCATAAGCCTTATCAGGAATACCAAGGACGAAGCATAAAAAATATTACTCAAAAAAAAATCCTTTCGGCTGAAAGGATTTTAATATTTAGGTTTTTAATTAGTTCGTACTACTGGTTTTGTCGCCGCTTTCTTCCGGGGCGCTATCTAATTCGCTTTTAAACGAGCTTAACAAGCGGCCGCCTTTGTAAAAATAGCGGCTGTAATAAGCGTCATCCAAGCTGCTGATAGCAACACCTTTTGATGATGCATGTGCAAAACGGTTATTGCCTAAGTATATACCGATGTGTGATATACGGCGGCTGTGTATTTTAAAGAAAACCAAATCGCCTTCCTTTAATTCTTCTTTACCAACCGGGCTAACCATGCTAAAGATATCGCGTGAGTTACGTTTGATATCCAGGTTAAACACTTCGCTATATAATTGTTTTGTAAATGCAGAGCAATCAATCCCTCTTTTTGAGCTTCCGCCAAAATGGTAAGGGGTACCAATCCAATCATAAACAAAATGAAAAAGCTTCATATTTGATGTTGCGGATAAAGCAACACCCATAACTTGTGATAAATAATCTTTTGCTAAGCTTTCATCGTCATCTTGCGATTTTTCAACCGGTTGAGCTGCGGTTGCTACTTTTGTTTGAGCTTGAGTAGCTAAAACACTGAAAAATAATGCGATAACAATTAATATTCTCTTCATTTAATCCTTAGTTTGTTGTTAACAGGGCAACAAAATGTTTATTAAATTATACAATGTGTATATTGTTGGATACAAAACTATCCATATTTTTCAATTATGCAAATAAAAAGGCATCTTTTTTATAAAAAATATAATGCCAAAAATCTTTCTATTTACTATAACTTCTTAACTATTAATAAACAAACGTGAAATTCAATACCATTTTTTACGTTTTTTGTATCATGATAGTTACAATTAAATGCATTTGAAATACAACTTAGCTGCATATCACTATTAAGAGTGTAATAGTTAAGAAATCTTTTCGAAGAAATGCTCAGTAGTTTCGATAATTTCAAGGATATAATTAGATTTGCGCTTTATCAGAAAAAATTGGTTGTTTACAAATGAGTTCTATCGAAATAAATAAGGATACCTACCTTAAGTGGTACGAGTGGATGCTGCTGATGCGCAGGTTCGAGGAAAAAACCGGTCAATTATACGGGCAACAGAAAATAAGGGGCTTTTGCCACTTATATATAGGTCAGGAAGCTGTGCTTGCTGGCGCGATGTCTGTTATCAGACAAGAGGATAGTATGATCACCGCATATCGTGATCACGCGCATGCCCTTGCTAAAGGTGTAACCCCAAAAGCTATCATGGCCGAAATGTATGGTAAAGCTACCGGATGCTCAAAAGGCAAAGGCGGCAGTATGCATATGTTCAAGGAAAAGCATTTTTATGGGGGCCACGGTATAGTAGGCGGCCAGATCCCATTGGGAGCAGGTGTTGCTTTTGCTGAGAAGTTTAAAGGAACCGACAACGTTAACATCGCTTACATGGGTGATGGAGCCGTTCGCCAGGGTGCTTTGAACGAAACCTTTAACATGGCTGCATTATGGCAATTACCGGTAATTTTCATTTGCGAAAATAATGGTTACGCCATGGGTACTTCTGTAGCACGTACTACCATCCAAACAGATATTTACAAACTGGGCTTACCTTATGGTATCCCATCATCTGCTGTTGACGGTATGGACCCTGTTGCGGTACACAATGCAATGGACGAGGCTGTACAACGTGCCCGTCGTGGTGAAGGACCAACTTTCCTGGAGATGCGTACTTACCGTTACAAAGGTCACTCCATGTCTGACCCTCAAAAATACCGTACCAAAGAAGAGCTGGAAAGCTACAAAGCCAAAGACCCTATTGAAGTAGTTAAACAAACTATTGAAAAAGAAGGCTATGCCGATGAAAAATGGTTTGAGGAAATTGCGGAGAAAATAAAAGCTGAGGTTGAAGAAGCAGTACAATTTGCTGAAGAATCACCATGGCCTGAAGCATCAGAGCTTTACACTGATGTTTACGTGCAATCAGATTATCCTTATATAAGGAGTTAGTAATATATAATATACAGAATTTAAACTATTCATCAAAAATAGAATGGCTGAAGTAGTTAAGATGCCTAAAATGAGCGACACCATGACCGATGGTGTTTTAGCGAAATGGCATAAAAAAGTTGGCGATAAGGTAAAACCGGGTGATGTAATTGCCGAAATTGAAACAGATAAGGCCACGATGGACTTTGAATCATACCAGGAAGGTACTTTGCTTTTTGTTGGTTTGGAAGAAGGACAAACCGCCCCGGTTGACTCCGTAATTGCTGTTATTGGTAAAGAAGGCGAAGATTATAAAACCGCGTTAAGCGCTGCACCCGAAGTAGCTCCTGCTGCAAAAGCTGCTGAGGCTGCACCTGCTGCCGAAGCACCAAAACCAGCTGTGGCAGCTGCACCAAAGGTTGATACCTCAAAAATACCGGCTACTGTAATACGTATGCCTGCCCTTAGCGATACCATGACCGAGGGTGTTATCAATAAATGGAACTTTAAAGTAGGTGATAAAATAAAGTCTGACGATTCATTAGCTGATGTAGAAACCGATAAGGCTACTATGGAAGTTGTGGGTTACGAAGAAGGTACTTTATTATACATAGGCCCTAAAGAAGGCGAAGCTGCACCGGTAAACGGTATTATTGCCATTATTGGTAAAGAAGGAACTGATATTACTCCTTTATTACAGGACAATGGCAGCGCACCTGCTGCTAAAGCTGAAGAGGCTGCTCCTGCTGCACAATCAGCACCTGCCGAAACTGCTGCTGAACCACAATTCAGCGCTGATGACAGTCGCGTTAAGGCATCACCATTAGCCCGTAAAATAGCTAAGGAAAAAGGCATCAACCTTAACCAGCTTAAAGGCTCTGCTGATGGCGGCCGTATTGTGAAGAAAGATATTGAGTCGTTTGTACCGTCTGCTGCATCTGCTGCTCAACCAGCTCCGGCACCAAGTGCTGCTCCGGCATCAACGCCTGCGCCAGTTGCTGCTGCACCATCGGCTCCGGCTACTGTTGCGGCTGCGCCATATGTTGGAGTTGAGAAATACACCGAGAAACCAGTTAGCCAAATGCGTAAAGTTATTGCTAAGCGTTTGTCTGAAAGTTTATTTACTGCTCCGCATTTCTATGTTACCATGTCAATCGATATGGACCAGTCAATTGCGGCCCGTGGTAAAATAAACGAGGTTGCCGCGGTTAAAATATCATTTAATGATTTTGTGCTGAAAGCTTGCGCTGTTGCCTTAAAACAACACCCTGCAATCAACTCATCATGGCAAGGCGATAAGATCCGCTTTAATGAGCATATCAACATCGGTGTTGCCGTTGCTATCGAAGATGGTTTATTGGTACCTGTAGTGCGTTTTGCTGATGGAAAATCATTAAGCCAGATTTCAGCTGAAGTAAAAGACTTCGCACAACGTGCAAAAGCTAAAAAACTGCAACCGTCTGATTGGGAAGGTTCAACTTTCACCATATCAAACTTAGGTATGTTTGGTGTTGATGAATTCACCGCCATTATTAACACGCCAGATGCTTGTATTTTAGCAGTAAGCGGTATCCAACAAGTTCCGGTTGTTAAAAACGGAGATGTTGTACCGGGTAACGTTATGAAAGTAACTCTAAGCTCTGATCACCGTGTGGTTGACGGCGCTACGGCATCTGCTTTCCTACTAACTTTGAAATCATTGCTAGAAGAACCTGTAAGGTTATTAGTTTAATACAGAACAAAGAGTTAAGATGTAAGAATCAAGACTTTGGAAAATATAAAAGCGGCAGATAATTCTGCCGCTTTTTTTGTGCCTTATTTTATATTGACATTGGCATTTGACGCAAGGGCGCTTTTATCCAAAAGTTTAGCGCTCTCCACCAACTTGATAAACTCTGAACGGTATCCATCATTATCCTCGCCTTTTGCCTGGCGGGCAAGCTTAATAGCTTGATCATAGTTTGAGCCTTGTTTATATTGAGAGTCGCGCAGCAACATCCCAAACTCGGCTACTGATGCAGCAAATTTAAAATCGGCCGAGGTTTTTGACAATTCTTCAGGATCATCTTTCACCACTTCTTGGCTCATTTTACTCGTCATGGAATCGGGTTGTTTATACCTGAATTTAATGGTGAGCATTTCACCGGTGGTTGAATAATGCTGCTCTTCAACCTGCTGATATTTTAATGGATCAACCGAGCCGGCATAATCATCTTTAATACCTGCGGGTACAATCTCGTACAGCGCAGTTACGGTATGCCCACTGCCCATATCACCGGCATCTTTTCTATCGTTGTTAAAATCTTCTTTATTTAGCATGCGATCTTCATAACCCAATAAACGATAAGCCTGCACTTTAGCCGGGTTAAATTCTACCTGTAATTTCACATCCTTGGCAACAATAAACATAGTACCGCCAAACTCGCTGATGAGTGCTTTGCGGGCTTCGGTAATGTTATCGATATAAAAATAGTTGCCGTTGCCTTTATCGGCCAGCGTTTCCATTTTGCTATCTTTTAAATTACCCATACCTACACCCAAAATGGATATGGCTACACCGGTTTCGCGCTCTCGGGTAATCAAAGTTTCCATATCCTCGTTACTTGATGGGCCCACATTAAAATCGCCATCAGTAGCCATAATTATGCGGTTGTTTCCCTTGGTTACGTAGTTTTCGGAAGCTAACTTATAGGCCATTTTAATGCCTTCTCCTCCGTTTGTTGACCCGCCAGCATATAAAGCATCAATAACACTATCAATAGTGGCTTTTTTATCGCCGCTTGTTGGCATTAACCTGATACCCGCATCACCTGCATAAGTTACGATGGCAACTTTATCCTTTGGCCTAAGTTCATCTACCAGCATTTTCATGGATGCTTTTACTAAGGGTAGTTTATTTTGATCTTCCATTGAGCCGGACACATCTAACAAGAAAGTAATATTTGATGCCGGCAAAGCGTCATTCGGAATAATCTTCGCTTTTAAACCAATACGTAATAAACGGTGCTTTGCGTTCCACGGTGCGGCCGAAAGCTCGGTATGAATAGCAACTGGCTCATTATTATTTGGCGGCGACAAATTATAACTAAAGTAATTAATCATCTCTTCAATACGTACCGCATTGGCAGGCGGCATTTGTCCGTTATTAATCATCCGGCGAACGTTACTGTATGAAGCATTATCTACATCCACCGAAAAAGTTGACAGCGGTTTATCCTTTACATTATCAAATCCATTTTCAACAATAGGGCTATAGCTCTCGTCGGTATTAACCTGATTGGCGACTAAAGGTACAGGTCGGCGAAGTGTTGCGGCTGGCATATTAGGATCTGCCTCGGTTACCTTGGCATCCGAATTTCCTACCGGCTCATCTATGCTAATATCAGCATTGGGGCTGCCTGAACTTCTTCGCATATGCATGCGTTTGGCTGTTCCATAGCCTGCCACTACAACTTCGTTTAAACCATTGGTATTGGGTATTAATACCACATTTATAACGTCAGACTTTTTAATTTTTACAACCTGCTTTAAATAACCTATAAAATTAAAAGATAGCTGATCACAACCATCGGGTACATCAATAGCATACATTCCGTTCATGTCTGTAATCACGGCAATTTTTGTCCCAACAACTTGTACCGTTGCACCCGGTATCGCAATTTGTGCATCCGAAACTTTACCGCGACAGCGGAAACATAGCTGATTTAGGGGCTTTGTATGAAAGGTATGTTTCGCTTGTTTATGGCGTTTGTTTGAAATACCTGAAAGATGATGAGCATGCTAAAGATGCGGTAATGGGCATTTTTGAGGAGTTGGTTACCAAAACCAAGCAGCACGAGATAAAACAGTTTAGGCGCTGGCTGTATGTTTTGGCGCGTAACTATTGCTTAATGCAATTACGAACCGGTAAAAAGCTGGATGTGGTTGCGATGGATGATGTTATGGAATCGGCCTTTGATTTGCATCCTGACAGCAGTAAATACAGCGAAGAATATTTGAAGGTTTTGGAACGGTGTATGGATAAGCTACCATCAACCCAAAAACATAGTGTAAACCTGTTTTACCTGCAGGAGAAATGTTATAAAGAGATTGCCGATGAAACCGGTTACACCTTAAATGATGTTAAAAGTTATATACAAAACGGCAAGCGCAACCTTAAAATTTGCATAGAAAAGAATAGTGGTGAGTAAACGAACCGACATATCGCAGCAGGTTAAAAAGTACCTTAACGGGGAGCTTGATGCCCGTGCTATGCACCAATTGGAACGGCAAGCACAATACGATCCGTTTTTGCGCGATGCTTTGGAAGGATATGAGGTGGAGGGCATCGACCATGACAAGAATTTAAAAGAGCTGGCATCCTGGTTAGAAAACAGGGTTGCAAACAAGGAAAGAAGGATTATCCCGATCAGGTTTATTGCTGTTGCAGCTATCATACTCATATTTTTATTTGCGGGCTTATTATGGTATCTCGGTAGCCCATCAGTACCCGAAAAACCAATAGCAAAAGTTAAGTATGCCCCGGAAATTAAGAAACCGGCTGCAGATACGCTTTTAGCCCCTGTAAAAAAGACGGAGATAGCTACCTTAGTTAAAAAGAAACCGCAGCATAAAGTAAATAGCCCTGTTGCCGAAATGGTTGCGCCGAATATGATTGCAGCTGCAGATAATAAAGTGCGACATGCAAAATCAAACCCTAACGCGGATGTTACTATAGATGAGCCGGTAGGGAATTCGGATGCCAAGGTAACCGAGGCTGACCCTACTGAGGTAAAGCCGGATAGCGCGTATTTAAAGCGGATTGCCAAATACAACAGTGCCACTGCAAAAGAAAGAATAGCAAACTCTTATAGTAATTATGGCCTATTAAAGGGTGTTGTTAAAGATGAAACCAATCAGCCCATTCCCGGTGCCACGGTTATTGTTAAAGGAACCAATAAAGCTGCAACAACAGATGCCAATGGCAGGTTTGTTTTACCCGGTGTAGGCAACGATGCTACCCTCGATGTAGCTTTTATAGGCTATAACAGAGAAGAGATCAATGTTAAAAAGCCAGATTCGCTGGTGATAGCTATGCAACCCAACACCAGCTCATTAAACGAGGTGGTGGTTACTGGCTATGGTACTAAGAAAAGCAATTTTGTAACCGACCAGGATTACGAGGAAGCACATCCGGTAAAAGGCTGGAGTGATTTTAAAAAGTATTTGAATGATAATGCCGCATCTCCCGATGGAAAAACAGGCATAGTAAGACTCTCATTTAAAGTAAATGCCGATGGCAGACTGAGCGACTTCAAGATCAGGAAAAGCCTGGGCTCCGAAACAGATAATGCAGCTATTCAATTAATACAAGATGGCCCTCGTTGGTTAAGCAATACAGACCATGTAGCCGAAACCGTTACCGTAAGAATACGCTTTAAAGCAAAGCAATAAACAAACTTAGTACATTTTTCTGCCCTGATCGGCAAAAGAAAATACCTTCCGCATTAACGGGGTTGAGCGCGCGTTTAAATTTCTGCGGATATTCAGCTCTTCAATAGCAATCTCTATAAAAATACCGTCAATGGCTTTTTGAGTGGCGTAATCAGCCAGATCAGGGTTAATGTGCGATACGAAAGGCAGTTTATTGTAGGTTTTAGCTACATCTCCATAATATTTGGTTGCACCAACCTTATTTAAGCTTGCCTGAATGACAGGTTTAAACTTAGCATACAAATCGGCACTGGTAGTACGGCGGAAGTATTGAGTAGCGGCATCAGGAGGGCCTAATAATATGCTGGCCGCGTCATCAACCGTCATGTGGCGTATGGCATCCAAAAAGATTGGTTCTGCTTGTGCGGTGGCATCTTCGGCAGCACGGTTAAGTGACAGGATCACATCATCGCATTGCTTATTTAAGCCTAAGCCCCGCAAAGTATGTTCTGCCTTTTGCGCCTGCGGCGGGAAAAGAATCTTAACGGCTGCGTTACCAAAAAAACCGTTTACAGCTGATAGTTGACTTGTGCTTCTGTTAGTACCCTGAGATAAAGCTTCCTTAATTCCCGCAGCCATATCAAAAATGGATGGCGGCTGAGTTTGAGCACTTGCCTGCGCGTTATGCGTAATAATTTGAAGGGTGTTAATTGCAAAAAATGCAAGCGGGATCAATAGTAGGAATTTCTTCATCAGGGGTAAAATTAAGAATTGATTGCAAATTTGCGGATTTATCCAACAAATCTAAGCAGCATAAAAACTATTCCTGCAATTAACGCAGAAATTGGAATAGTTATTATCCATGCCCAAATCAAATTGATGGTTACGCCCCAACGCACAGCAGATACGCGTTTGGTTAAGCCAACCCCGATAATAGAACCGGTAATGGTGTGGGTTGTTGATACCGGGATACCAAAATGCTCGGTAATCAATAATGTAACCGCGCCGGCAGTTTCGGCACTCACGCCCTCTAATGGGGTTATCTTGGTAATTTTTGAACCCATTGTTTTAACAATCTTCCAACCGCCGCTCATTGTTCCCAATGCTATGGCGGAGTAACAAGCCAATGGGATCCAATCGGGCATTGCAGCACCAGGAAGTATTATTTTTGAAGCGATAAGCGTTACGTACAATATACCCATAACCTTTTGTGCATCATTTGTACCGTGCGAAAAGCTTAGCGCCGCCGATGAAACCAATTGTAATCGTTTAAACCACCGCTCAGCCGTTGAAGGCCGCGATCGTTTACAGATATGCAAGATGATAATGGTAATAATATAAGCAATTACCAACCCGATTACCGGGGCCAGCACAATGTAGGCAATAGTGGTAAGTATCAATTTAAGATTGATGGCAGTAAGGCCATTAACGCCCATGTAAATAGCGTTGGTAATACCCGCGCCTGCAAAACCACCAATTAAGGTGTGTGATGAACTTGACGGGATACCAAACCACCAGGTAACCAAATTCCAGGTAATAGCAGCAATTAAACCGGCAAGGATAACGTGCATGGTAACAAAATGTTCGTTCACGATTTTTGATATCGTGTTAGCCACTTTGTGATCCCGGACTACAAAATATGCTAAAAAGTTAAATGCAGCAGCCCAAACAACCGCCTGGAAAGGCGTTAGCACTTTGGTTGATACGATGGTAGCTATAGAATTGGCTGCATCATGAAAACCGTTAGTGTAATCAAATATCAGCGCGAGCGCAACTACTATAACAAGTAAGGATGTTACCATTTACGAATATAATAATGCTTATGCGTTTTTAACTAAAATTGATTCCATTACGTTGGCAGCATCTTCGCACATGTCTGTCGCGGTTTCCAATGCTGCTAATATCTCTTTGTATTTAATCAGTTTGATAGCGTCTGTTTCATACAAGAAAAGATCGGCTACGGCGCGATCAAATACATAATCAGCCTGGTTTTCTACACTGTTGATCCTGATACATGAATCGGCAATGGCACGTACGTTACGTAAATCTTTTAATTCGCGAACCGCTTTTTCAAGGTCGATGCTGGCCTGTAATATTAAATCGGATAGCTTACGGATATGCTCATTATACTCATCAATACGGTACAGGCTCATGCGGTTGGCTGCACCTTGTATATAATCAGCAACGTCATCAATCGCGGTAGCTAATGCGTGGATATCTTCACGATCAAACGGGGTAATAAAGTTTTTTCCCAGTTCTAAATATATCTGGTGGGTAAGCTCGTCACCTTTATTTTCCAGCTTGTCAATTTGCTTAAATAATTCCTCACGGGTAGCGGGATTCGCAGAGTTTACCGCCTCAACCAATACGGTGGCTATGGCTACAACATTGCTGGCTGCCTGCTCAAACAATGGGAAAAATATCTTTTTATCCTTAGGGACAAAATACTGGAATATGCTGTTTAGTGACATACTTTTTGATCGAATTTTAACAAATGTACGCTAACTATGTTAATTTAATGTTAACTTTTCAAAACAGGAATGTTAGGGAAATGTAAACTTGGCTTGGTTTTCTGTAAAGTAAAGCCAAATGTAGATCCTAACCCTTCGGTACTGCGCACATTGATGGTTTGTTGGTGAGCCTCTACAATGTGTTTTACAATTGCCAGCCCTAACCCTGAGCCTCCTATCTGCCTTGAACGGCTGGTATCCGTCCTAAAAAAGCGCTCAAAAAGGCGTGGAAGGAACTTTTCTTCGATTCCGATGCCATCATCGGTCACTTCAACCAGTACCTGGTCATGCAATTCAAATAAGCTTATGGATGTGCTTCCACCCTCTTTTCCGTATTTAAGAGAGTTGTCGATCAGGTTGATTAGCACCTGCACCATCTTTTCACGATCAGCATAAACAGGAATCGGCTCATCATATTTTTGTTTGAAGATTAACTTAATGTTATGCTGCTTGGCTTTCATCTCCATCGACTCAAAAACCTCCTTAATCAAATCGTTTATTTTGAATTTGGTATAGTTGATGGCCATCTCACCGGTCTCTAATTTCGAGATTTCATCCAGATCTTTGATCAGGTAACTCAAGCGGTCAACATTGCGGGAAGCTTTGGTTAAAAAGTCCTTGGCCATATCCAGGTCCTCAAACTCGTCGTCTTGTATAGCCTCGATATAGCCTTGGATGGCAAACAGAGGCGTTTTAAATTCATGCGAAATATTGGACAGGAAATCCCGGCGGAATTTTTCCTGGGTGCGTAGTTCGTCAATTTCAATTTTCTTTTGCTTGGCCCATTCCTTTACTTCCTGTTCCACATCATTTATGGGGTCGGCACTTACATGCTCGCCGAGGGCATCGCGCAGGTCGCGACCTAATTTCAGGTTATGGATCAGTTTATAAATGAGCTTTATTTTTGAGTAGATGTATTTTTCTATCAGATAATAAAAAACAAAAAAACTGGTAACTATGGTAACCACAAAGGTTATCATAACATCGTACCAGTTATGCCTGAAGTAATAGTTAAGTGCGGAAAGTGTAACGGCAACCGCTGCCGCGTTAATTAAAACAAGTACACGCAATTTCATAACGCCTAATTTACAATTTTGTAAAGTATTAGGCTTGGGTACTACGTTATATTTATGTTAAGGGGGATATAACTATTTAGTCGCCTCAACAATAATCGTAGCTGTTATATCATCAGACAGAACCATGCTACCGCTGCCAATACCAAAATCGCTTCGTTTTAGCTTTAAAATACCGTTAAATACAGCAGAGCCGCCGTTCTCGGTATAGGTAAATGGAATAGGTAACGATTGCGTTTTATTTTTTATAGTAACGTTAAACTGCCCCACATAATTATTGCCGCTTTTATGTTTAATACTGGTTGATTTTATGGTGATGGTTGGATAAACAGCTACATCAAAAAAATCGTCGCTTTTTAAGTGCTTATCTTTTGCTTCGCTACTGGTGTTTAATGTATTTACATCAGATGTTGCGGTAATGCTGCTGGTTTCGGGCTTCGCGGGATCAAACAATATGTCGGCCTTAACCCCAGCGATACTTCCGCTGGTATTAAATCCCATATTTTTAATTTGAAATGTAACAGTTGATTTGGTTACTGTATATTTTACTTGTGCAATGGCACAGTTAACCAAAAACAATAATCCTATTAGCGACAGATATTTCTTATTCATAGCCTATATAACGTAATTTGTAAATTTTATGATTAACGGTAAAGTATTTTTTACATTAGCCAATGTAAAAAAAATCATTTTACTCAATACTATTATTACCAATACGATGAAAATAAAACTAACGTTGCTTTTACTGCTGTTTATTTTTACCCGTGCAACGGCACAGCAAAACTTTCCGTTTGCTAGCGAAATACAAGCATTTAAACACCAGGATAGCCTAAACTTTCCAAAACCAAACGGTATACTGTTTATTGGCAGTTCATCAATCCGCAAATGGACCGATCTGGAACAACGTTTTCCTGATGAGCCGATCATTCGCCGCGGTGTGGGTGGCTGCGAACTTTGGCAGATCGTTGATTATTACACGCCCTATATCCTGTTCCCCTATCACCCCCGAAAAATATTTATTTATGCAGGTGAGAATGATATCGCAGCAGGCAAGTCGGCGCAATTTGTTGCCGATGAATTTGTTAAACTTTGGTTGATGATCCATGATAAGCTACCATCAGCCGAGATCTATTTTATGTCGATAAGGCCCAGCCCGTCGAGGGTTAAATACTTTGCTGAAGTTTATAAGGCGAACGAATTGATAAAAGCATATTTGGCTGACAAACCTAAAAGCAATTACATTAATCTGGTTAATGTAATTTATAAACCAGGTACTAACGCGCCTGATTCCAGTCTTTTCCAATCCGATTATCTGCACCTGAATAGTACAGGCTATGATAAATGGCAAAAGGTTTTGGAACCCTATGTAAAATAAAATACATGACTGCAATTACAACACGTTTAGCAAAACCTGCCGATGTACCCACATTGCAGCAATTAATCGCTTATTCTGTTCGGGGGTTAAGCAAAGGTTATTATAGTGATGAACAGATAGAAAGTTCGATCAAATATATCTTCGGAATAGACTCTCAGCTATTGGTTGATGAAACCTATTATGTTGCCGAAGCTGAAGGTAAAATTATTGCCTGTGGCGGATGGAGCAAAAGGAATACGCTTTTCGGCGGCGATCAGCATAAAGAAGTTGCCGACCCGCTGCTCGACCCTGCAAAAGATGCAGCCCGGATACGCGCCTTTTTTGTAAGCCCCGATTGGGCCCGCCGCGGTATCGGCAAAATGATGATAAACCTGTGTGAAACAGAAGCCCTGAAGAATGGCTTTACTGCTGTGGAACTTGGCGCTACCCTACCCGGTGAACCTTTATATGCAGCTATGGGCTACAAAAAGCACACTGATATAAAAGTTACCATGCCTGATGGTGTTCTGCTGGAGATCATTAAAATGCAAAAACAAATAACAACCGTTTAATAAAAAAGGCTACCGGTAATACCGGCAGCCTTATAAACAATAAACATAAACCTAAGGTCTTATTTTGTACTGCTATTAACAGTAGATATTTGCCAGCCGGTTGTTTTATCAAGGGTTATAATATCCGTACGGGTATAACCATCGTATTTAAAATCAACCTTAATTTTGGCCGTATTATCGTCACTTGCTAATACGGTTTTAACCACATCGGCCTGAACTGTACTACCTGAAGTACCTTTAACAAAATCTTCTAATTCGCCTTTATTCAGGGTATGTACATTTTCGCCACGCATCGAGTTAAACTGTACATCGTCACTTAATATTTTATCCAAATCGTTAGCCGATCCTGTATTAATTGCATTAACATAAAGGTTTACAACATCATCTTGTGATAATGGGGCTTTATGTGATTTAACGTTTGCGTTAGCGGCTAAACTGGTAAAAAGTACAGCGATACCAGCAAGCATTAATTTTAGTGTTTTCATGATTTTGATGAGTTAAATTATTTTTTAAATTTATACCCATATGACGCTGCTAAATATCGAAGTGTTACAAAAATATATCTCTTCAAATACGATTTAACAGATATTTAACACAAGCCAATAATTGTTGCCAAATATTAAACATTAACTGACACTAACATTAACATGGTTGATTTTAACTCCATTATTTTGCAATTCGATGAAAATGGCGAGAAAACCGGCTGGAGTTATATCGAGGTTCCGGCTGATATTGCTCAACAAATATTACCCGGCAATAAAAAATCATTTAGAGTTAAGGGTATGGTTGATAGCTTAGCCGTTGCCGGTTTGGCTTTAATGCCTATTGGCGAAGGCAATTTTATTATGGCGCTCAAAGCAGAGATCAGGAAAGCGATACGCAAGAATGCAGGGGCCATGGTGCAGGTTAAACTGGAGCATGATAAAGATTATAAAGTTGATGTGCCCAACGATTTACAGGAATGCTTTGATTTTGAACCGGAGGCCTTAGATTTTTTCTACACGCTGCCAAAATCACACCGCAACTATTTTATTAAATGGATAACCGATGCTAAAACAGCCGAAACACGGGCTAAGAGAATTGTGAATACAGTTAATGCGATGTTAAGGAAGTGGCCCTATAATGTGATGATAAGGGAATTAAAAAAAGAGAATTGATTTTTTGGATGTGCAGATATGCAAATGAGAAAATGTGCAGATGAACTGCACTTTGTTACCTCATTATCAACATCTAAATCAGGTTGTTCAAAAATTCCGCACATCTCCATATCCGCATATCTGCACATTAGCTTATCTTTACCCATCCATATTTTTTATAGCTAATAATGAGCGAAGATTTACACCCTGACGATATACCTGCAAATAGCGAAGAAAAATTACATAACATTACTTCCCTCGACGGATTGTACGAAAACTGGTTCCTGGATTATGCATCTTATGTAATCCTTGATCGTGCCGTACCGCATATAAACGATGGTTTAAAACCTGTACAGCGCCGTATCCTGCATTCTTTAAAGGAAATGGACGACGGGCGTTTTAACAAAGCCGCCAACGTGATTGGTAACACCATGAAATATCACCCGCATGGCGATGCTTCTATTGGTGATGCCATGGTGCAGATTGGTCAGAAGAATTTGATGATCGAATGCCAGGGTAACTGGGGCGACCCGGTAACCGGCGACTCGGCGGCGGCACCACGTTATATTGAAGCGCGTTTATCGAAATTCGCGCTTGAGGTTGCTTTTAACCCGGAAACTACCAACTGGCAGGCCAGCTATGACGGTCGTAACCGCGAGCCCATTACTTTGCCTATCAAGTTCCCGCTTTTATTGGCGCAGGGTGCTGAGGGTATTGCCGTAGGTTTGGCTACCAAAATATTACCGCATAATTTTATTGAGTTGTTGGATGCTTCTATTGAAGTATTAAAAGGTAATAAACCTAACTTATTGCCCGATTTCCCTACCGGTGGTATGGCTGATGCTTCGCTTTATAACGATGGGCAGCGTGGCGGCAAGGTTCGTGTGCGAGCGAAGATCGTTGAACGTGATAAAAAAACCCTTGCAATTACCGAGATCCCTTTTAGCACCACAACCGGTGGTTTGATCGACAGCATCATATCAGCCAATGATAAGGGCAAGATCAAGATTAAAAAGATTGAGGATAATACCGCCAGGGATGTAGAGATCATGATCCATTTGGCACCAGGGATATCGCCAGATGTTACCATCGATGCGCTTTATGCATTTACAGATTGCGAGGTTTCTATCTCGCCAAATACCTGTGTAATTCAATCAGACAGGCCACGCTTTATGAGTGTGAACGATATGCTGAGCGAAAGCACCCACTTTACCCGCGAACTGCTTAAGCAGGAATTGCAGATAAAGCTGAAGGACCTGATGGAGAAAATATTCTTCAGCTCATTGCTGAAGATATTTATTTCTGAAGGGATGTATAAACACGCGGATTACGAAAGCTCGGCTAATTTTGAGCAGGTACTGGAAGTTTTGAATCGCTTGTTCGAGCCATTCTTTCCACAGTTTTACCGCGAGATTTTGCCGGATGATTATAAAAAACTGATCGATAAACCAATGAGCAGCATCACCCGTTTCGACTTAAAGAAAACGGATGAACAGATCAAAAACCTGGAGAATGAGATCAAAACGGTTAAGCATCATTTAAAGCATCTTACCGAATACACCATCGATTGGTTTACCCGCCTCAAAGATAAATACGGCAAAGGCCGCGAACGTAAAACTGAGCTGCGCACCTTTGATAAGGTTGAAGCCGCTCAAGTAGCATTAGCAAACGTTAAACTATATGTAAATAAAGAAGACGGCTTTATCGGCATCGGTTTAAAGAAAGACGAGTTTGTATGCGATTGTTCGGATATTGATGAAATCATCGTTTTTAGGGAAGATGGTAAATGTTTAATCACCAAAGTGCAGGAGAAAGTTTTTGTTGGTAAAGGCATCATCCACATCGCAGTTTTTAAAAAGAATGATGAACGTACCGTGTACAATATGATCTATAAAGATGGCGTAAGCGGTGTAAGTTATATCAAACGTTTCGCCGTTACCGGTGTAACCCGCGATAAAGAATACGACCTTACCAAAGGCTCTAAAGGGTCAAAAGTATTATACTTCAGCGCCAATCCTAACGGCGAAGCCGAGATCATCAACATACAGCTTAAGCCACACTCCAAGCTTAAAAAGCTTCAGTTTGACGAGGACTTCGCAGCTATAGCTATCAAGGGCCGTGCTTCGATGGGTAATATTGTTACCAAATATCCGGTTAAAAAAATCCAGCTAAAAAGTAAAGGGATATCTACACTTGCCGGTCGCAAGATTTGGTATGATGAGATCTTGAAACGCCTTAACGTTGATGCCCGTGGTAAATACCTTGGCGAATTTGATGGTGATGATCGTGTGCTATCGGTACTAAGCACGGGTATTTATGAACTAACCAGCTTCGATCTGAATAACCACTTTTTTGATACCATGATCCTGATCGAAAAATTCGACCCGGAAAAAATATTTACAGTGGTGCATTTCGAAGGAAAATCAAAAAACTACCTGGTTAAACGTTTCGCGTTTGAGAATACGCCGCCGGGTAAGGAAACCAGCGTAATCAGCGATGAAAATGGTTCAAAGCTGGTGTTTATTTCGGGTGCTTCGCAACCGGTCGCTAAACTCGATCAACTTAAAGGCAAAACACAGCTACCGGAAACAATAGAGGTAAACCTTGCCGAGCTGATTGATGTAAAAGGCATGAAAGCCATGGGCAACCGGGTAAGTCAGCATACGATACAAGCTATCGAGCTGGTTGCGGCAGAAGAGCCTGAAGCAGTAGATGCAGAACCGGAAGAAATCATCGAAACAGAAGAGGCATTGGCTGAGGAAACAGAGGATGCGGCGGAAGTTCCTCAATCCAATCCAGAAAAACAAACTGAAGCTCCGGCTAAAAAAATTGATTTTGAGATAACCAATCCGGACGATATTGATATAGACGATAAAGGCCAGATCGGTTTGTTTTAAACGATAAAAAATGACAGGGCTAAAGCTGCTTGATGCATTGCTTACACTGGTTCACTTTGTGGTAATCGGCTTTAACCTGTTTGGCTGGATCTGGAAACGCACCCGCAAGCTGCATTTTATAGTAGTTTGCGCAACCGCGGCCTGCTGGTTTATTTTAGGCATTTGGTTTGGCATTGGCTATTGCCCCATTACTGATTGGGACTGGCAGATAAAAGAGAAATTAGGCGAACATAATCTGCCAAATTCGTTTATTAAATATTATGCCGATCTAATTATAGGGCATTCGGTAAATGCGTTGCTGATTGATATATTAACTGCTACAGGATTTTTTGTGGCGGCATTGCTTTCGGTATATTTTAATTTTATTCAGAAAAAATTTTTTAAACCCCAGAAACAAATATGAAAAGGCTATTGATCATTTGCATTGCTTTACTATTTTTTGCCTGCATGTGCAATGCGCAAAAGGCCACGCATACTTTTGCTTTGGGCGACTCTACTTTTTTGCTGGATGGTAAACCGCTGCAACTGATTTCCGGCGAAATGCATTGCACCCGTATCCCACGCGAATACTGGCGTGCCCGTATGAAAATGGCTAAGGCAATGGGATTAAATACCATTGGTACTTATGTTTTTTGGAACGCGCAAGAACCTGAACCCGGCAAATATGATTTTAGTGGCAATAATGATATTGCGGAGTTTATAAAAATAGCCAAAGAAGAAGGTCTTTGGGTGGTGCTTCGCCCAAGTCCGTACGTTTGTGCCGAATGGGAGTTTGGCGGTTACCCGTGGTGGTTGCTGAAAGACAAGGACATGAAAGTC
>Ga0302227_10000716_pt1 | contig 26910 bp, 20 predicted proteins | sample II_Palsa_N1_1_FD_193525 | JGI IMG/M metagenome (GOLD analysis project Ga0302227, IMG submission 193525) | Peat permafrost microbial communities from Stordalen Mire near Abisko, Sweden - II_Palsa_N1_1 | ecosystem: Environmental > Terrestrial > Soil > Palsa > Peat permafrost | place: Sweden... | reverse complement strand
GCGCCGATCATGACGCTCGAGCTCACCTCGGACAGTCGCCCACTGCGTGACGTCAACGACTACGCCGACTCGATCCTGGCGCAGAAACTGTCACAGGTGCAGGGTGTGGGCCTGGTCTCGATCGCCGGCAATGTACGGCCGGCCGTGCGCATCCAGGTGAATCCGGCGCAGCTGGCCAACCTCGGCCTGACCATGGAGGACGTGCGCAATGCGTTGACCGAGGCGAACGTCAACGCGCCCAAGGGCACGCTGAACGGTGCAACGCAGTCCTACACCATCAGCACCAATGACCAGCTGGCCACTGCCGCCGAGTACAAGAGCACGATCATTTCGTACAGCAGTACGACCAATGCGCCCGTGCGTTTGTCCGATGTAGCGAATGTGGTCGATGGCGTCGAGAACGACCAGCTGGCTGCCTGGGCCAATGGCAAGCCAGCCGTGCTGCTGGATATCCGCCGTCAGCCGGGCGCGAACATTGTGCAGACGGTGCAGCAGATCCGGCAGATCCTGCCGCAGCTGCGCAGCGTGCTGCCGGCCGACGTCCATCTGGGCGTGTTCGCCGATCGCACGATCACCATCCGTGCTTCCGTCGAGGACGTGGAGTTCACCCTGCTGCTCACCATCGGCCTGGTGGTAGCGGTGATCTTCGTGTTCCTGCGCCGGTTGTGGGCCACGATCATTCCGTCCGTTGCGGTGCCGCTGTCGCTGCTTGGCACGTTTGGTGTGATGGCGTTCGCCGGCATGTCGCTGGACAACCTCTCGCTGATGGCGCTGACCGTGGCCACCGGCTTCGTGGTGGACGATGCGATCGTGATGATCGAGAACATCGTGCGCTACATCGAGCAGGGCATGGACGGCAAGGAAGCGGCCGAGGTTGGCGCGAAGGAAATTGGTTTTACGGTGCTGTCACTGACCGTTTCGCTGACCGCTGTATTCCTGCCGCTGCTGCTGATGCCCGGTGTCACCGGACGCCTGTTCCACGAGTTCGCCTGGGTGCTGACCATCGCCGTGGTGATCTCGATGCTGGTGTCACTGACACTGACGCCGATGATGTGCGCGTACTTGCTGAAGCCCGACGAGTTGCCCGAGGGCGATGACGCACACGAGCGGCACGCGGCCGCCGGCAAGCAGAACCTGTGGACGCGCACGGTCGGCCTTTACGAGCACACGCTGGACTGGGTGTTCGATCATCGGCCGCTGACCATGTTTGTGTTCGCCTCCGCGGTGGTGCTCACCGTCTTCCTGTACATCGTGATACCGAAAGGCCTGCTGCCCGAACAGGACACCGGCCTGGTCACCGGCGTGGTACAGGCTGACCAGAACGTCGCGTTCCCACAGATGGAGCAGCGCACCCAGGCAGTAGCCGAGTCGCTGCGCAAGAATCCCAATGTGGCGGGCGTGGCGGCGTTTATCGGTGCCGGTTCGATCAATCCAACGCTTAACCAGGGGCAGCTCAGCATCGTGCTGAAGGACCGTGGCGATCGCCGTGGCCTTGACGATGTCCTGTCCAGCTTGCAGAACGATGCGGCGGGCATCCCCGGCGTCGCGCTGTACCTGAAGCCCGTGCAGGACGTGACGCTGGACACACGCGTCGCCGCCACCGAATACCAGTACTCGATGTCGGATGTGAATTCGGACGAACTGGCGACCTACGCCGAGCGGATGACCCAGGCGTTGCGCGATCTGCCGGAACTGTCCGACGTCGACAACAATCTGGCCAACCAGGGTAACGCGCTCAAACTGACCATCGATCGCGAGAAGGCGAGCCGGCTCGGCGTGCCGATTCAGACCATCGACGACACGCTGTACGACTCGTTTGGCCAGCGCCAGATCTCCACCATCTTCACCCAGCTCAACCAGTACCGCGTAGTGCTCGAAGTGGCGCCGCAGTTCCGTACCAGTACCGCCCTGCTCAACCAGCTCACCGTCAAGAGCAACGGCAGTGGCGCACTGACCGGCAGCAACGCCACCAGTTTCGGCCTGGCCGCTTCCAGCAACTCCTCGACCAGCACCGGCATCAGCGTGGCCAACACCGGCATCATCATCGGCAACGGTGGCACGATCCCGCTCGCTTCGCTGGCAGCTTCCGTCAACACCAATGCGCCGCTGGTGATCAGTCATCAGCAGCAGCTGCCGGCGGTGACGGTGTCGTTCAATCTGGCACCGGGCTACTCGCTGTCACAGGCGGTGGACGCGATCGGCAAGGTGGAGCAGAAGCTGAACTTCCCGCCGCAGGTACGTGGTCAGTTCATCGGCAAGGCAGCGGAGTTCTCGTCTTCGCTGAGCAACTACATCCTGCTGCTGCTCGCCTCGGTGATCGTCATCTACATCGTGCTTGGCGTGTTGTACGAGAGCTATATCCATCCGTTGACGATCATTTCCACGTTGCCGCCGGCCGGCGTCGGTGCGCTGCTGGCACTGATCATGTGCGGCATGAGTCTCTCGGTGGATGGCATCGTCGGTATCGTGCTGTTGATCGGCATCGTGAAGAAGAACGCGATCATGATGATCGACTTCGCGATCGGCGCGAAGCGCACCGGCATGAGCGCGAAGGACGCGATCCGCCGCGCCTGCCTGCTGCGTTTCCGCCCGATAATGATGACCACCGCCGCGGCGATGCTCGGTGCGCTGCCGTTGGCGCTGGGCACCGGCATCGGTGCGGAGCTGCGACGCCCGCTGGGTGTGTCGATCGTCGGTGGTCTGCTGCTGTCGCAGTTGGTGACGCTGTACACCACCCCGGTGATCTATCTGTACATGGAGCGTTTCTCCGACTGGCTGGCGCATCGTCGCGAGCAGCGTGCACTGTTACAGGCGCGGGGCACGGCGTGAGGCTGCGATCCAGATCTTTCGACGCAGGCATCGAGCGGACATCACGAAAGGGGCGAGCCCGCGGGCCAGCGCCCCTTTCGGCGTTCCGTCTGTCATGACTCGATGCAGCTGCATGACTCAACGCGTCGATCCTGGTTCAACGCTTTGGCGGTTGGTGCGTTGAGTCACCCATGAAGCGAAGCTACCCTGTCAATTCCCCCTTGCCGAGCGCGAGGGCTGGATCAGCCGCATGAATATCTCTGGTCCTTTCATTCGTCGCCCGATCGGCACTTCGCTGCTGGCCATAGGCGTATTCGCGGTTGGCATCATCTGCTACATCCTGCTCGGCGTAGCGGCATTGCCGAACATGCAGTTTCCTGCGATCTTCGTCACCGCCAGCCAGGCGGGGGCAAGTGCCGGAAACATGGCGTCCACCGTGGCGGCACCGCTGGAGCGGCATCTGGGGCAGGTGCCGGGCATCGATACGATGCGCTCGACCAGTTCGCTGGGCAGCACCCAGGTGCTGCTGATGTTCGACACCGGGCGCAACATCGACGATGCAGCGCGCGATGTGCAGGCGGCGATCAATGCGGCCGCTCCCGATCTGCCGGCCGGTCTGAACAGTCCACCGAGCTACGAAAAGGCCAATCCGAACGACGATCCCATCATCGCGTTCGCGCTGACTTCCGATACCCAGTCGGCGCGCGATCTCTACGATGTGGCCGACTCCCTGCTCGCACAGCGGCTGCGCCAGCTCACCGGCGTATCCGAAGTGGACATCCTCGGCGCGGCGACACCCGCGGTGCGGGTGGACGTGAATCTGCGCGCGTTGAACGCGATGGGCCTGTCACCTGACCAGTTGCGCAACGCGCTGACCGCAGCGAACGTCAGCGAGCCGGAGGGTTTCCTGTCCAACGGTGTGACCACGATGTCGGTAACCGCCAACGATGCGTTGCACACGGCGGCCGATTTCGCCCAGCTGGTGATCTCCACGCACAACAACATTCCGGTGCGCCTGTCCGACGTGGCCAAGGTCTACGACGGCCTGCAGGATGCTTACCAGGCGGCTTGGTTCCAGGGCAAGCCGGCGATCCTGATGTACGTCTACAAGCAGTCCGACGCGAACATCATCGCCACCGTGGATCGGGTCAAGGCCGAGGTGCCGGGACTTCGCAGCTACCTGCACCCGGGCACCACGCTGACACCGTATTTCGATGACACGCCGACGATCCGTGCCTCGCTGCGCGAAGTGCAGCTCACCTTGCTGATCAGCCTGGCGATGGTGGTGATGGTGATGGCACTGTTCCTGCGCCGGCTCGCGCCGACCCTGATCGCAGCGGCGGCCGTACCGCTTTCGCTGGCCGGTGCCGCCGTGGTGATGTACGTGATGGGCTTTACGCTCAACAACCTCACCTTGCTGGCGCTGGTGATCGCGATCGGTTTCGTGGTGGATGACGCGATCGTGGTGATCGAAAACATCATCCGGCACATCGACCAGGGCATGCCGCGATTGCAGGCGGCGCTGACGGGTGCGCATGAGATCGGATTCACCATTGTCTCGATCACCGCCTCGCTGATCGCCGTGTTTATCCCGCTGCTGTTCATGGGCGGCATCACCGGCATGTTCTTCAAGGAGTTCACCCTCACATTGGTCGCGGCGATCGCCATATCGGCGATCGTTTCGCTCACGCTCACCTCGGCGCTGTGCGGGCATTTCCTGAGTGGTCACGACGCGCCGGGCGAGCACCCGTCGGGTCCGGGCAAGCCCTCGAAGCTGGCTGTCGCGCTGGATGCGTTCCACGACGGCATGTTGCGGACATACGCCAGGGCGCTGGATTTTTCGCTGCACCACGCCTTGCTGTTCTCGCTGACGCCACTGATCCTGATCGGCATCACCGTGCTGCTGTTCACCCAGGTCAAGACCGGGCTGTTTCCGCCGCAGGACACCGGCTTGATACGCGGACGTGCCACCTCCGGCTCCACTGTCTCGTTCAAGGATGCGTCGAACCGACAGCAGCGCCTGATCGACATGCTGCTGCGGGATCACGACGTTGCCACCGTGGGTGCGCGCCTTGGCAGCAGTCGGCAAGGTGCCAGCGGTTCGTTCGACATCGAACTGAAGACCCACGCGCAGGGTCGCAAGGACGATACCTTTGCAGTGCTGGCGCGACTGAGTGCCAAGGCCGCCAAGTATCCGGATCTCAATGTGCGTCTGCGGCCGATTCAGGATCTGCCGAGCTTTAGCGGCGGCGGTACAAGCCAGGGCGCGCAGTATCAAATCTCGCTGCAGGGTGATAACCCGGACGAACTGCAGGCCTGGCTGCCCAAACTGGTGGCCGAACTGAAGAAGAACCCCAAGCTGCTGGACGTAGGCAGCGATCTGGATGATGCCGGATTGCAGCAAAACGTTGTGATCGACCGCGACAAGGCGGCGCGCCTGGGTATCTCGGTCGGCACCATCGACGGTGTGCTGTACGACGCGTTCGGCCAGCGCCAGGTGAGCACGATCTACTCCGATCTGAACCAGTACAAAGTAGTAGTGAATGCGCTGCCGAACCAGACCGCCACGCCGGCGGCACTGAACCACATCTACATACCCACCAGCAGCGGCGCGATGACGCCGCTCTCGGCGATCGCCCATCAGGTTGCGGGTCTGGCGCCCACCCAGATCAATCACGAAAACCAGTACACCACGATGGACATGAGCTTCAACCTCGCGCCCGGCGTCAGCATGGGCGAGGCGCTGCAGATCATCCAGGCCACCGGCAACAACATGCGCATGCCGGGTGACATCAAGCTCAACGTGGGTGGCGATTTCCGCCGCTTCCAGCAATCGCAGAGCGGCATGCTGTGGCTGGTGCTCGGTGCGATCCTCACCGTCTATATCGTGCTTGGCATCCTGTACGAAAGCCTGATCCATCCGGTGACCATTCTGTCCACCCTGCCTGCCGCTGGCGTCGGCGCGCTGCTGGCGCTGTGGATCACCGGCACCGAGCTCTCGATCATCGCCCAGATCGCGCTGGTGCTGTTGATCGGCATCGTCAAGAAGAACGCGATCATGATGATCGACTTCGCCCTGGTCGCCGAACGCGAGCATGGCAAGTCGCCCCTGGAGGCAGCGCGCGAAGCCTGCCTGGTACGCTTTCGGCCGATCATGATGACAACCATGGTCGCCATCCTCGCCGCGCTGCCGATCGCCATTGGCCTGGGCGAAGGCTCCGACCTTCGCCGCCCGCTCGGCATCGCGATGATTGGCGGCCTCCTGATCTCGCAAAGCCTGACCCTGCTTAGTACCCCCGCACTGTATGTAATCTTCTCGTGCCTCGCGGCGCGCTGGAAAAGCTGGAACGTGCAACGGCGCGAGCGTGCCCGATCAGGCCGCCCGCTGGGCGCGCGAGGCTGATTCGAGTAGGCTTAGGCGAGCTACTGAAACTGAAGCGGGGCTGTCTGGTTCATGCGGTCAGATGAATGCGCTAGGCTGAGCAGCCATGTGGACAAGGCTGCCAAGTCCGCGATTAGCGGGCGATGAGGCAGCATTCAGTCCCGGCAGGGGGTTTTGCCGTCATACTCACAACCAGTTAACCCTGAGGTAGCTATCACTGATCGCGGTTCCGAAACGGAGCGCATGCGATAGACGATGAAACCCGCCAGCCCTGAAACAGGAGATGTTCCATGAAGATGACCCGTCAACCTTTGATCTGCGCCCTATCGCTAGCCGCCGTACTTGCCCTGAGTGCCTGCAGTGGCCACAGTGACGAGTCGGCTACGCCCGCAGCGGCTCCGGCTAGCACTGCGGCAACTCCGCCGGCAGCCAGCACCGCCGCCGCCATGCCTGCCGCCACCAGCACGGCTATGACGCCGCCGGCCAGCAGCACTGCCGCCATGCCGCCGGCCAGCAGCACCGCTGCCATGCCAGCGACGGCCAAGACTTCCGCACAGTAAGCCTGAGCTTGTCGAAAGTCGTGGTTTTCCATGACCGGACACAGGTCGCCCGTAAGGGGCCTGGGTGAAATAAAAGCTCGCCGGAATCAAGGGACCAGGAGCGCGGCCATGTCGCGCTCCTGGCTCTTTGTGGCATGGTGAGCACTAGCCGCCGTGCCACGCCGGCCGGAAGCTGTGACAGCTCGACCATCGCGGATCATCCCCGCCAGCTGCGGCCGTTGCGCCAACAGCTCAGCCAAAGACGGTCACAAACCACGCAACCGCGCTGACCCTTGCCTGCCGATGACTCCCTGGCGGCGACGCGTATACGCAGAACTACCGACGAGACAGCTTTTCGCCAAGCGGCGGCACAGTACGCCGCTGTATGCCGCGAGCATGGTCAATGTGGCCGGTTGGGGCGAAAATGGGCGACTTGTGTTTGCGCGGGACGGTGCCATCTCCGTCCTGATCATTTCCAGATCCATGTTTACCAGCGGAGATTTCCATGTCTGACAGCAAGCCCACGCCGCCGACCGGTGGCAGCAAGATCACCATCACCGACGGCAAGCTGCACGTGCCGAACCAGCCGATCGTGCCGTTCATCGAAGGCGACGGCATTGGCCCGGATATCTGGCGCGCCTCGGTGCGCGTGCTCGATGCGGCCGTGGCCAAGGCCTATGGCGGCGAGCGCAAGATCCACTGGATGGAAATCCTGGCGGGCGAGAAGGCATTCAACGAAACCGGTAGCTGGCTGCCAGAGGAAACCGTCGAGGCCTGCCGCGATTACCTGGTCTCGATCAAGGGCCCGTTGACCACGCCAGTCGGCGGCGGCATCCGCTCGCTCAACGTGGCGTTGCGCCAGCAGCTGGATCTGTATACCTGCCTGCGCCCGGTGCGCTGGTTCAAGGGTGTGCCGTCGCCGGTGAAGAAGCCGGAAGACGTCGACATGGTGATCTTCCGCGAGAACTGCGAGGACATCTACGCCGGCATCGAATTCCAGGAAGGCACGCCCGAAGCGGCGAAATTCCTGGCCCTGCTGAAGGAACATTTTCCGGACCGCTTCAAGAAGATCCGCTTCCCGGAAACCTCCGGCATCGGCATCAAGCCGGTCTCGAAAGAAGGTACGGAGCGCCTGGTGCGCGCGGCATTCAAGTATGCGATCGAGAATGATCGCCGCTCGGTGACGCTGGTGCACAAGGGCAACATCATGAAGTACACCGAAGGCGCGTTCCGCGACTGGGGCTATGCGCTGGCGAAGAACGAATTCGGTGCGGTCGAGCTGGATGGCGGCCCGTGGATGAGTTTCAAGAACCCGAAGACCGGCAAGGAAATCGTGGTCAAGGATGTGATCGCCGATGCGTTCCTGCAGCAGATCATGACCCGCGCGAAGGAATACGACGTCGTCGCCACGCTTAACCTCAACGGCGACTACATTTCCGACGCGCTGGCGGCGGAAGTGGGCGGCATCGGCATCGCGCCGGGCGGCAACATCAACTATGTCACTGGCCACGCGGTATTCGAGGCCACCCATGGCACCGCGCCGAAGTACGCCGGGCTGGACAAGGTCAACCCGGGCTCGGTGATCCTGTCCGGTGAGCTGCTGCTGCGTCACTTGGGCTGGAACGAGGCGGCCGACGCGATCATCCATGCGATGGACAAGGTGATCGCCGCCAAGACGGTGACCTATGACTTTGCCCGCATGATGGATGGCGCCAAGGAAGTGAAGTGCTCCGAGTTCGGCGATGCGCTGATCGCGGCAATGTAAATCGTCGTCCAAACGGATGGCTGGAACGGGGCGCTTCGGCGCCCCGTTTTTTTTTGGGCGAGAGAACTATGTTGCGCCTGCAGGAGCTTTGCGCCTTCCTCTGCTAGCAGGGGAGGGCCGGGGTGGGGTTGCCCTTCGTCGTTCGAAGATCAAAAGCTTCACCCCCTCCCAACCTCCCCCTGCAAACAGGGGGAGGAGCTAAAGGCCAAAGCCAAAGCCAAAGCCAAAGCCATGGCGTCATCCTCGGCATGTGGTTCCCGCCACTGTTTGCGGCACTGCCAGAGCGCGAACAGCAGCGCTCCCTCCCCTGCTGGCAGGGGAGGGTTGGGGTGGGGTCGCTCTTGATCTTCCAGGCGCAACGGGAAGCAGCGCTTACACTGTCGCCATGGACGTCAGCCCGTCGAATCGTCAAAACGTGTCCGACCCCCAGGCGCTTGCCGCCGCGGCGCTGCTGGTGGACGCGTTTGCCGACTACAACGCACGCTTCGCCGACATCACCCGGCGTGCGCGGCGGCGCTTTGAGCGGCGTGACTGGCGCGGTGCTGGCGTTGACGCCCGAGCGCGAATCGATCTTTACGACATCTGCATACGTGAAACGCAGGGGCGACTGGATCTGTTGCTCGACGACCGGCTGCGCTCGCGTGCACTGTGGGTCGCGATGCGCCACGACTACGAACAGCTCGTCGCCTCACTGGCCGATCGCGAGCTTTACAAAACCTGGTTCAGCTCGTTGTCGCGGCGGCAATTCCACACGCCTGGAGTGGCGCCGGAGATCGAGTTCGTGGCGCTGGATCGCGACCCTTATACCGAAGGCAGCGACGCGGCACCGCATCGTCACTATGCGACGGGCAGCAACCTGTCCGAGACATGCGAACGGCTGCTGCTGGACACCGGGTTTGCCTATGCCGACGTTGCGTCTTGTGCGGCGCGATTGGCCGATGCACTAACCGCGCGCCTGGACGAAACGGGTTTGCCGGCGATCGAATCGATCGACGTGCTGCAGGCGGTGTTCTATCGCGAGCGACGCGCGTATCTGGTCGGGCGCCTGCGTGGCGGTCATCGTCGGCATCCGCTGGTGATCGCCTTGGTGCATGCCGACAGCGGTGTGCGGGTGGATGCGTTGCTTGTCACGCGGGAGCAGGTGTCGATTCTGTTCGGCTATGCGCGCAGCTATTTCCATGCCGACATCGACAACGTAGGCGCGGTGGTGGCGTTCGTGCGTGCGTTGTTGCCGCACAAGCCGCTGGAAGAGTTGTACAGCGTGCTGGGTCGTGCCAAGCAGGGCAAGACCGAGCGCTACCGCCGTGTGTTTGCGCATCTGGCGATCCATCCGCAGGAGCAGCTGGTGCATGCCGACGGCAAGCGCGGCATGGTGATGGTGGTGTTCACCCCGCGCGATCTGCCGGTGGTGTTCAAGCTGATACGCGACCGTTTCAGCTGGCCAAAAGATACGGTGCGCAGGCAGGTGGAAGAAAAATATCGGCTGGTGTTTCGTCACGATCGCGCAGGCCGGCTGGTCGATGCGCAGGAGTTTCGCTATCTGCGATTTCCGCTGCGGCAGTTTGATGCGAGCCTGCGCGAGGAGCTGCTGGCCGAATGCGCCGATACCGTAACGGTGGACGGCGACGAGCTGGTGATCGCGCACTGCTATGTGGAACATCGGCTGCGACCGATGGATCTGTATGTGCGTGAAGTCGATGATGAGAAGGCCCACCGCGCGATGCGCGACTACGGCCAGGCGATCAAGGATCTGGCCGGCAGCAACATCTTTCCCGGCGACCTGCTGCTGAAGAATTTCGGCATCTCGCGCAATGGTCGCGCGGTGTTCTACGACTACGACGAGCTGTGCCTGCTCGGTGACTGCCGATTCCGCGCGCTGCCGGTGTTGCATGAGGACGACGAGACGCGACCGCTGCAGGATGCCGTTTATGCCGCGCCGGAGGACGTGTTTCCGGATCTGTTCGTCAATTTCCTCGGCGTGTCTGCGCCATTGCGCCAGGCACTGTGCGAGGCACATCCAGAGATCTTCGATCCGGCCTGGTGGCGTGGAGTGCAGGCGCGGCTGCGCGCAGGCGAGTACGTCGACGTGCCGGCGTACCCCGATGCCGCCCGGCTGCCTCTCTGAGGCCTGCGCTGACGACGGAAACCTCCGAGTCAGGATCGCCCTGACACAATGGTCGCTTCTGGAGATGGAGCATCACCGATGCGTCTGCTATCCGCTGTATGTCTGTTCGCTTTGAGTGGCCTTGCGCCAGCGTTCGCGCAGACGACGCCCGCCTCGGCGCGAACGCCGCCAGCGCCGGGGAGCGTGGCCAACCTCGCCGCGGTGGCGGTCACCGGCGTACAGCCTGGGCCGGGCATGTGGAAGGTGTCCAGGGGTGGCCATGTGATGTGGGTGCTGGGTACGTTGTCGCCGCTGCCGCAAAACATGCAATGGCAATCGCGTGACCTGGCGCAAATCATCGGCCAATCGCAACAGGTGCTGCTGTCGCCGTCGATCAAGGTAAAGGTCAACACAGGCTTCTTCGGCAAGCTCTTTCTGCTGCCCTCGGCCTACAGCGCGCGCAAGAACGACAATGGCGAAACGCTGCAGCAGGTGCTTCCGGCCGCGTTGTATGCGCGCTGGCAGGTGCTCAAACAGAAGTATCTCGGCAACGACCGTGGCATCGAGCGCTGGCGCCCGATCTTTGCCGCGCAGGAGCTCTACAAAAAGGCGATCAGGGCCAATGGCCTGAGCCCCTCCGGCGGCATCAGCACCACGGTGGAGGCACTGGCCAAGCAAGATGGCATCACGCAGACGGCGGTGGATTATCAGTTCGTCGTCGAGCAGCCGCGTGTCGCGATCAAGGAGTTCAAGAGCTCCGGACTGGATGACGTAGCGTGTTTCAGCCACACGTTGGACAGCATCGAGCAGGACATGCCGGCAATGAAAGCGCGCGCCAACGCCTGGGCCATCGGCGATCTGCAGGCCTTGCGTCAATTGCCCGACAGTGAACGTCGCGATACATGTGTGGCCGCCGTGACCGGTGCGGCGTTCGCGCACAAGCTCGGCATCGACGATGTGCCGGCCAAACTGGAGGCCACCTGGCTGGATGCTGCGCGTGCCGCACTGGCCAACAACGCGCAGACCTTTGCGATGTTGCCGATGAGCGAACTGCTATCGCCCACCGGCTATATTGCCAAGCTCAAGGCGCAGGGCTACGTGGTGGAGTCCCCGGAAGACCAGGACGCGGAGCCTGCGTCCGACAGCAGCGCCGGCACTCCTGCGAATGCCGGCACCGCTCAGCCATGAGCATGGCCGCCTGATCAGGCGGCGCTGGCGAGATCCAGCGCCGCGATCTGGTTGGCGGTCAGTTGCAATTTCGTCGCACCGAAAAGTTCGTTGAGTTGCTCCACGCTGGTGGCGCTGGCGATCGGTGCGGTGAGGCCGGGGCGGGCGATCAGCCACGCCAGCGCGATCTGCGCGGTGGTGGCACCCTGTTCGGCGGCAACCGCATCAAGCGCGGCGAGAACCTGCAGTCCGTGCGGATTCAGATATTTCTTTACCGCGCCGCCGCGCGCCGAACTCATGGCCAGATCTGCGGCGCTGCGGTACTTGCCGCTGAGGAAACCGCTGGCCAGCGAGTAGTAGCTGATCACGCCGATGTTTTCCCGCCGGATCAGCGGTTCGAATTCCTTTTCATACTCGGCGCGACTGACCAGGTTGTATTCCGGCTGCAGGCTTTCGTAGCGCGGCAGGTTGTTCTGCCTCGATACGGTCAGCGCGTCGGCAAAGCGGTCGGCGGTGAAATTGGAGGCTCCAATCACACGCACCTTACCCGCCTCCATCAGCCGCGCGAATGCACCGAGCGTCTCCGCCATCGGCACACTGCCATCGTCCTCATGTGCCTGGTAGAGGTCGATGTAGTCGGTCTGCAGGCGTTGCAGCGAGCCGTCGACTGCCTGCAGGATGTTCACTGGCGACAGACCGGGATGCTCGACCCACTTCGCCACCTTGGTGGCGATCACCACCTTGTCGCGCTTACCGCTGCGTTGCAGCCACTTGCCGATGATGGTTTCCGACTCGCCGCCACGGTTGCCTGGCACCCATGCCGAATAGACGTCCGCGGTGTCGATCAGATTGAAGCCCGCATCGACAAAAGCGTCGAGCAGCTCGAACGAGCGCTTTTCATCAGCGCTCCAGCCGAACACATTGCCGCCGAACGCGAGCGGAGCGATCGAAAGTGACGAATTGCCGAGCGGACGCAGTTGCATGGGAAACCTCGGATGAGCGGAATCAGGGGGGAGCCGCCGCGAACGGTGACAGTGACTCATCCGAGGTGGTTGCGCGCAACGATGGAATCAAGCGCAAGCCGGCTTGCTGCAATCGCGTGACGGGGGCGTAACTGGATGCGCCTTGGCCCGGGCCTTGGCTCGCTCAAGCGCGACGCCAGCCCTGCGCGAATCGAGCCCGTCGTTTGGCCGCCAAAGCAGGTGGGCCGGAAGGGCGTGGCCATGGAGCAAAAGCAGATCAGTCCATATTGAGCTCATGGTGCACCTCATGGGTTGGTGGGAGTGCCAGCGCGTTCAACATAGCGTCGCGACAGGCCGCCAAAAAGCGATATATTCGCAACCAAGACTTGAGGAAAATTCAAGATGGGAAAGCTGCCACTGGGTCTGCTGCAACAGTTCGTACTGGTGGCCCGAGTGGGCAACCTGTCGCGCGCGGCCGCCCAGGCAAACCTCACCGTCAGCGCGCTCAGCCACCAGATGCGCCAGCTGGAGGAGCGGCTGGAGCGGCGCCTGTTCTCACGCGGGCCGCGTGGAGTCACGCTGACCGTTGAAGGCTGCAGCCTGCTCGAAGCGGTGGGCGAACATTTCGACGGCATCGAGCACGCGATGTCCCGCTATCACCGGCGCCGGCATGAGTCGCTCACGCTCAGCGCCAGTCCCGGCATCATGTCGAGCTGGCTGTTGCCCCGGTTGCCACGGCTGGTCGCCGCGCATCCTGACCTGGAACTCAGCCTGCAGTCGGGTTCGGCGCTGGTGAATTTCGAACGTGAGCCGGTCGACGTGGGCTTGCGCTACGGCCGCGGCGAATGGCCTGGCTTGCACAGCGAGCGACTGTTCGGCGAATGGATCGCTCCGGTCGCCGCGCCGGAGCTCGTCGCGCAGATGGGCGATGCCGATCCATGCGATCTCTCGCAATGGCCGTTGCTTGGCGACCCACATCCAGCCAATCGCTGGCTTGACTGGTTCGCCCGTTTCGGCGGCACGCCGCCGAAACGCTATGTGGCGCATTTCGATACCGTCGATGCGTTGCGGCATGCGGCACTGGAGGGTCTCGGCGTGGCGCTGGGGCGGATGGTGACGTCGAAATCGCTGATCGACGCCGGTCGGCTACGCGTGCTGGGCAACAACTATCTGCCGGTGGCGGATGCCTATTGGCTGGTGTATCCGCCGCGCTCGCAGGAGCATCGTGGACTGCAGGTATTCCGCGACTGGCTGCTGGCCGAGGCGGACGATTACTGCGCTCAGATGCCGGTGTTGCAGGGTGATGACGCGGCAGTGAACTGACGCTGTTTCGCAAAACGGCGGCGCGCGTCATGATGCGCGATTGTTGCATTCCGTTAGCAGGAGTTGAGCCATGAAATCACGCGCCGCCGTTGCCTGGGAGGCCGGCAAACCGCTTACGATCGAACAGGTCGATGTCGCCGGACCCAAGGCGGGCGAAGTGCTGGTGCGCATCGTCGCGACCGGGGTCTGTCACACCGATGCGTTCACCCTGTCGGGTGCGGATCCCGAGGGATTGTTTCCGGTGATCCTCGGCCACGAAGGTGGCGGCATTGTTGAGGAAGTCGGTGCTGGCGTAACGTCGCTGAAAGTCGGCGATCACGTGATTCCGCTATACACGCCCGAATGCGGCGAGTGCAAGTTCTGCCGTTCGGGCAAGACCAATCTGTGCCAGAAGATTCGTCTTACCCAGGGCAAGGGCGTGATGCCGGACGGCACCTCGCGCTTCTCGCTCAACGGCAAACCGTTGCTGCACTACATGGGCACCAGCACGTTCAGCGAATACACCGTGCTGCCGGAGATTTCGCTGGCGAAAATCAACCCGGCCGCGCCGCTGGAAAAGGTATGCCTGCTTGGCTGCGGCATCACCACCGGCATCGGCGCGGTGCTCAATACGGCGAAGGTCGAGCCTGGTGCATCGGTAGCGGTGTTCGGGATGGGCGGTATCGGCCTGTCGGTGGTGCAGGGCGCGGTGATGGCGAAGGCCGGTCGGATCGTGGTGGTCGATACGAACCCGGACAAATTCGAGATGGCACGGGCGCTCGGCGCGACCGACTGCATCAACCCGAAAGACTATCCGGATACGCCGATCCAGCAGGTGATCGTCGATCTCACCGATGGCGGCGTGGACTATTCGTTCGAGTGCATCGGCAATATTCACGTGATGCGCGCCGCGCTCGAGTGCTGTCACAAGGGCTGGGGCGAATCGATCATCATCGGCGTGGCCGGCGCCGGGCAGGAGATCAGCACGCGGCCGTTCCAGCTGGTCACCGGCCGGGTTTGGCGCGGCTCCGCATTTGGCGGCGTCAAGGGCCGCTCGCAGCTGCCCGGTTATGTCGACCGTTACATGGCAGGCGAGATCCGGATCGACGAGATGATCACCGAAGTGCTGCCGCTTGAGCGCATCAACGAGGCGTTCGAATTGATGCACGCGGGCAAGGTGATCCGCTCGGTAATCCGCTATTGAGTTGCCGCCGGTGGTTGCTTCAGCCTCGATCGGGATAGCGGTAGGAATGACCCCCGTCATTGGGCAGCTTCTGCCGGCCCGTTGAGGCTTTAGAATAAGCGCACCCGCAGGGCGATGGGCAATCGTGCCGGACCTGTGACCCGCCCCTGGTCGCCATCAAGATCGGCTTCATCTTCGAACCGATCTACCAGGGGATCGCGCCGGTCTTGTGCGCGCCTTTCGACCGGCTGCAGGCGGCGGGTTGGGGGCCGTTCTGAATACCGGGCCTACACATTGTGTTGGTCATATTGCCCGAGTTTGGGGATGGTCAATACACCAAGGAATAATCGATGAACTCTGGAATGGAAGCGGCAACCGTGGGGACCAACAACCGTCGACGTGCCCCTCTTTGGGGTGCGCTGCTGTTGGCGGCATGTCTGGGATTGCCAACGCTGGCGGTTGCCCAGGTGGCATCGGCATCTTCGTCAGGCCAGGATCAACCGGCCGACGCGTTGGTGCCGCCGACCAGCGCCAGTGATTTCACTGCCAACCAGCTGGATCGCGTACTGGCTGGGGACTGGCGCTCGGCTACCAACAGCGCCCGTGACGTTTATCGCCATCCCAAGGCTACCTTGCAGTTTTTCGGCATCCAGCCGGATCAGACGGTGATCGAGATCACTCCCGGCAGCGGCTGGTACAGCGAGATTCTCGCGCCGCTGCTGCACGACAATGGGCACTACATCGCTGCCGTGCAGGCGCCGACTGGTGCTGGCGAAGCGCGTCGCGATAACGACGCCCTGCATCAGAAGTTTGCCGCCGATGCGGTGCATTACGGCAATGCGAAGTTCGTCGAATTCGATCCCAAGGCGCCAGTATTCGGGCCACCCGGTTCGGCCGATCTGGTGCTGACGTTTCGCAACGTGCACAACTGGGTGATGGCCGATACCGCGCCGGCGATGTTCAAGGCGTTCTATGCAGTGCTCAGACCCGGCGGCGTGCTCGGCGTGGTCGATCACCGCGCAGACGATGCCGCATCGCTGGCGACCGTCAAGCAAAGTGGCTACCTGCCGACCCCCTACGTGGTGAAACTGGCCACCGACGCCGGGTTCACGCTGGAGCAAAGCAGCGAGATCAATGCCAACCCGAAGGATACGAAAAACTATCCCAAGGGCGTGTGGACCTTGCCGCCCACGCTCACCCTTGGCGAGCAGGACAAGGCGAAGTACCTGGCCATTGGCGAGTCCGACCGGATGACCCTGCGCTTCATCAAGCCCGCGTCGCCCGCATCGGCAGCCACCGCTCACTGAGGCGCCGCACGGCCCTACCCGAGCCGCGCGAGTCGGATTTACATGTTGATCGCACTCAACAAACCCTATGGCGTGCTGTGCCAGTTCACCGATGTGGAAGGGCGCCGCACGCTGGGGGAGTTCGTCCGGCAAAAAGACGTCTATGCGGCTGGTCGACTGGATCAGGACAGTGAGGGTCTGCTGCTGCTGACCGATGATGGACGGCTGGCACACCAGTTGACTGATCCCCGGCACAAGCAGAGCAAGACTTATCTAGCGCAGGTCGAGGGCGAGATCGACGAGGTCGCGCTGCTAGCGCTGCGTCGTGGCGTGCTCCTGAACGACGGTCCGACTTTGCCAGCGATGGCGGAATCTTCAACTGAGCCGGACTGGCTGTGGCCGCGTGATCCGCCGGTGCGCTTTCGCAAGGCCATCCCCACCAGCTGGCTCAGCCTGTCGTTACGCGAAGGCCGCAACCGTCAGGTACGTCGGATGACGGCCGCGGTGGGGTTCCCCACCTTGCGGCTGATCCGTGTGCGGATGGGCGAGCATGCGCTGGATGGCTTGGCGCCGGGCGAGACCCGCCAGATCCTGTAGGAGCGCACGCCGGATCGAGTCCGGGGCGAGTGCTCGCGGGACCGCTGCTTCTTTAGCTGGTTCGTCACCCCCGCGAAGTCAGGGGCCCAGTGCCTTTCGCTTTACCTGTTGCATTCCCGCGATCTGCTGGTTCGATTGCAAAGCGTTTCGTCCTCCTTCGGAGGGCGAGTCACTTTTCTCTTGTGTGGTGTATAGACCGGAGACATGGGTGGCCAAGAGAAAAGTAACCAAAAGAGAAGGCCACCCCGCTTGGCGCTTGTCGGGCATCCCTGCCCGCCAAGTCCGTAAGGTGGGGCCGGGCTTTTCGACAGGACTCCTGTCCTGACGAAAAGGAATCGACGTCCTATCGATTCCCCCTTCGGGGCCTGTCGACCCCACCTCACCGCCGCACAGGGGCCCCGGCAGAGCGGGCGCGCGTCCTGCGCGCACTGTTTGTAGAAGCTGGATCAAAAGGAGGGCAAAGCCAGAGCCAGAGCCAGAGCCAGAGCCAAAGCCAAAGCCAAAGCCAAAGCCAAAGCCAAAGCCAAAGCCAAAGCCAAAGCCAAAGCCAAAGCCAAAGCCAAAGCCAAAGCCAAAGCCAAAGCCAAAGCCAAAGCCGAAGCCGAAGCCGAAGCCGAAGCCGAAGTAGTCGGAGATGTGCCTTTATGAGCCGCTGGCGGGCAAGCCGAAAAATGCCTCGGCGGTTGCCGTGCTGTTTGCCGCGGTCACCTCTGTTGGTTCGCCGCGGTCACGGGCAATCTCTTCGCAGATGTGCCTGAGGTACATCGGCTCGTTGCGTCGATGCGCAGGCTGCGGCCGGACCGTGCGCGGCAACAGATAGGGGGCGTCGGTCTCGATCATCAGGCGATTGGCGGGAATCTCGCGGACCAGCTCGCGCAGATGGGTGCCGCGGCGCTCGTCGCAGATCCAGCCGGTGATACCGATATGACAATCCAGCGCAAGATAGTCGCGCAAAGCATCCCCGCCATCGGTGAAACAGTGCACCACCGCAGCCGGCACCTTGTCGCGGTAGCGCCGCAGCAACGCGATGAAATCCCCGTGCGCATCGCGCTGATGCAGGAACAGTGGCTTGTGCATATCCACGGCGATCTGCAGCTGGCGCTCGAATACCCGCAACTGCACGTCCTGTGGCGAATAGTTGCGGTTGTAGTCCAAGCCGGTTTCACCGACCGCCCGCACCGAAGCATCCAGCGCAAGTTCGCGCAATCGCGCATCGGTGGCATCGTCATAGTCGATCGCGTGATGCGGATGCACCCCGGCAGTGGCGAAAAGCGTATCCGGATGCGCCTTGGCCAGCGCGAGCGCATGGTCGCTGCCGTCGAGCGAGGCACCGGTAACAATCATCCGGCGCACTCCTTGGGCATGGGCACGCTGCAAGACGGCATCGAAATCATGCCGGAACGATTCGTGAGTGAGATTGGCGCCGATATCGAGCAGTTGCATGACGTGGCCGGGCATCAAAGAAGCCATTGTCCCAGAGGTCGGCGAATAAAGTGACCGGCGTCACCGGATTGGAATGCCCGCTGAATGAATGACAGGCCGTTCACTTTTCATTCTCGCGTGCTGGACTCTTATACGGCTGGTACGGCCACGCTTTGGCTTCAACCCAGACATAGGAGAACGGCTCATGGAGAAGGTCTATTTAGTGCGAGTGTTCTACGAGGTATATGGCGGGATGCGGGCTGACAAGCCATTGCTGTATCTCTCCGAGAGCATGGCGCGAAAGCGTGGCGAGATGCTCGCCAGGGATCGAGACGGTGTGCTGGTGTATGCGCAGGCTGCTGACGCCGACGAGGGCCAATACTCGGAGCCGATGATCATCGCCAAATACGGTCAGGTGCCCGATCTGCACGCATAAAAAAGTCCGTTGAAGCGGACTTGATCTGGCATTGACTTCCGGGACGGCAGATACGGGACGGCCGTGGGGTGGTGGATAGTCGCGGCCCCACGGGCCAGCAAACCGAGAAGTTGTCATGCGTGTGGGCCGGGCGCCGATTTCGCATATCAGTCAATTGGGGCTTCAGGGTTGACGAGCCATTCTCACCCGGCACGCATCGTTTCTGCTCTCTTTGTGAATGGGCAGGGTCAACGCACGCTTTTGCGTTTCATCTACCGTAGTCCCAACAAGTTCCTCCTCTGCCAACGCCTTGATGCAAACATTGAGGCGGGTGTTGGCGGGTATGCGAAATGGAGCCACGCCGAGTCGTAATGATTTGCGCGAGGGCGTGTGCGACGCTATCCCCATGAATCAGCGAAGGCCCACGGCGGTAGGTGGTTTTCGCTGAAATCGATGTACGGGGATGACCCCGCGGTGCTGACGACTCGCCTGTCGATGGCCGGATGTGATAACTATGCTATTCACCGCCACGCCGCAGGGCAGTTGGCGGTTTTCCGCGGGCATTGAGTGGGGTGGAGCATGTCGGCAGCCATCAAGCCGGCGACGAGCGCGACGGGTACAGGCATGGACGACCGCGTAGCGGAAGTCTGCGCCTGGCTGGTTGCGCGCGGTCGTTTGAAGGACAGCGATCTGGGCCGTGCGCGTCGATTGCATGAGGAATCCGCCGAAGGCACGCTGACCACGCTGATGGCCCGGCTCGGGCTGGTATCCGAGCGTGACCTGGCAGAGGCCTGGGCGGAATTGCTGCAGGTGCCGTTGCTGGCGGCGCGCGATGCGCCGGAACTGCCGCCGGCCGATCTCGATCTGTCGCTGCGTTTTCTCAAGCAGCATCACGTCGTGCCGGTACACGACGACAAGGATGGACTGGCATTGATCGTGGCGGATCCGGCCGATCCCTATCCGCTGCAGGCAGTCATGCTGGCGGCCGGTCGACCGGTCGTTCTGCGGGTCGGTCTGCGCTCGGAAATCGACGGGTTGATCGAGCGCTATTACGGCAGTGGCCGCTCGGCGATGGGCACCATCGTGGAGAATCTCGACGGCAGTGCCGCGGAAGAGGACGACGTCGAGCATCTGCGCGATCTCGCCTCGGAAGCCCCGGTCATCCGACTGGTCAATCTCATCCTGCAGCGCGCGGTCGAGCAGCGCGCCTCGGATGTGCACATCGAACCGTTCGAGAATCATCTGAAGGTGCGTTATCGCATTGACGGCGTGCTGTATGAAGTGGAAGCGCCGCCATCCAGCTCCACCGCCGCGGTGATTTCGCGCGTGAAGATCATGGCGAGACTGAATATCGCTGAGCGCCGGCTGCCCCAGGACGGACGCATTCAGTTGCGCGTGCAGGGCAAGGAACTCGACCTGCGCGTGTCGACGGTGCCGACCAGCTTCGGCGAGTCGGTGGTGATGCGCATCCTCGATCGCGAATCGGTGGTGTTCGATTTCCCCTCGCTGGGATTCACCGAACATTTCCAGCAACGCTTTGTCGATGTGCTGGAGCGCCCCCACGGCATCCTGCTGGTGACTGGCCCGACCGGCTCAGGCAAGACCACCACCCTGTACACCGCGCTGTCCCGGATCAATACGCCGGGTGTGAAGATCATCACGGTCGAGGACCCGGTCGAATACCAGCTGGAAGGCATCAACCAGATCCAGGTGAAGCCGCAGATCGGACTGGATTTCGCCGGCGCCCTGCGTTCGATCATGCGTCAGGATCCGGACGTGATCATGATCGGCGAGATGCGTGACCTGGAAACCTGCCGCATCGCGATCCAGTCGGCGCTTACCGGCCATCTGGTGTTGTCGACACTGCACACCAACAGTGCCGCCGGCGGCATCACCCGCCTGCTCGACATGGGCGTGGAGGACTACCTGCTGGGCTCGACGATCAACGGCATCCTGGCGCAGCGACTGGTGCGCCGGCTCGATCCGGAAACCGCCACGTCGTACGAGGCTCTGCCCGAAGTGATCGCACAGTTCGAGCTGGAAAAATATACCGACGAACGGCCGATCCGCCTGTGGAAACCCGGCAGCAGCGCGGCGAATCCGACCGGCTATCGCGGTCGGCGCGCGATCATGGAGTTTCTTACCATGAGCGATCCGCTGCGCCGACTGGTGATGCAGCGTGCCGACGCCGGCGAGATCGAGCGCCAGGCGCGCGCCGAAGGTATGCGCACGATGTATGAGGACGGCATCGCCAAGGCGGTAGCCGGCATCACCACGCTGGAAGAGGTGCTTCGTGTGACGCAGGAAGGCTGACGTGGCGCAGTTCCGTTACAAGGCGGTCAGTGACGCCGGCGAGATGCTGCAAGGCCAGATGGAAGCAGCCAGTGTCGAGGAGGTCATCGGCCGCCTGCAGGATCAGGGCCACACGCCACTGGAGGCCCGGCCGGCCGACGGCGCCGGTGGCGGCAGCGGGTTGGCAGCACTGTTCAAGCGCGGGCCGTTTACCGGCGACCAGCTCGCACAGTTCACCCATCAGCTGGCGACCTTGCTGGGTGCCGGTCAGCCTCTGGATCGCGCGCTCAGCATCCTGCTCGATCTGCCGGAGGGTGAGCATGCGAAAAAAATGGTGGAGCGCGTGCGCGATCGCGTGCGCGGCGGCAACACGTTGTCCTCGGCGCTGGACGAGGAGCATGGCGTCTTCCCCAAGCTCTATGTCAGCCTGGTGCGCGCCGGCGAAACCGGTGGCTCGCTGGAAGAGACGTTGCGCCGCCTGGCCGATTATCTGGAACGGGCGCAACAAATGCGCGGCAACATCGTCAACGCGCTGATCTATCCCGCGTTCCTGATGGTTGGTGTGCTCGGTTCGCTGGTGCTGTTGCTGGCGTATGTGGTGCCGCAATTCGTGCCGATCTTCGCCGACATGCAGGTGCCGATCCCGTGGATCACCGAGGTGGTGCTGACACTGGGCAATGCGCTGCAGTCCTGGTGGTGGCTGATCCTGCTGGTGCTGGGTGGCGGCATTTTCTTCTGGCGCGCGCGGCTGCGTGATCCAACGGTGCGGCTGGCCTGGCATACGCGGCTGCTGAGCCTGCGAGTGGTTGGACCGCTGCTGCTGAAGGTGGAAACCGCACGGATCGCCCGCACGCTCGGCACGCTGCTGAAAAACGGCGTGCCACTGCTGAGTTCGCTGACGATCGCCCGTCAGGTCACCAGCAATCTCGCGCTGGATGCGGCGTTGAGCCAGGCGCAGGAGCAGGTCAAGGGCGGCTCCGGTCTGAGCCTCGCATTGGGGCAGTCAAGACTGCTTCCGCGTCTGGCGGTACAGATGGTGCAGGTCGGCGAGGAGGCCGGTCAGCTCGACACTATGCTGCTGAAAGTGGCCGACACTTTTGAACTTGAGTCCAAACGCGCGATCGATCGTTTACTGGCTGCGCTGGTGCCGGCGCTGACCATCGTGATGACAGTTCTGGTTGGCATCATCATGGCGGCGATCCTGCTGCCGCTGCTCAGCCTGACCAGCAACATCCAATGAGTCGTATCGCGAAAAAGCGCTCGCCGAACTTACTTACGCCTATCAGAGGTAACACCATGAAGTACAGGCAACAGCGAGCCCTGCAACGTAACGCTGGTTTTACGTTGCTGGAGATGCTGGCAGTGATAGCGTTGATCGGTGTCATCGCCGTGGTGGTCGTTTCGAAAGTCATCCCCAGTCTGGACAAGGGGAAGTATGGTGCGGGCAAGACACAGCTCGCCACACTCAGCCAGGCCATCGATAACTACGACCTGGACAACAACACACCGCCCCAGCAGCTTGAAGATCTCGTGACCAAGCCGACCAATGCGCCAAATTGGCAGGGTCCGTACGTGAAGGAGTCGCAGCTGAAGGATCCGTGGGGCCATCCATTCGGCTACAAATATCCGGGTGACCACGGCAAGTACGATCTGATCTTCTACGGCGAGGATGGCAAGCCTGGTGGTGACGGAATCAATGCCGACCTAGGCAACTGGCAGTAAGCCGTTATCACGAACCGTCATGTTCGCAATACCTTATCGCGCCGCATTCTTGCCCACTCTCCTACCTGCAGGACAAACAAGGCGTGCGCGCGGTTTCACCTTGCTGGAAATGCTGGCGGTGATCGTGCTGATCGGCATCGCGGCGGCGGCGGTGTCGATTTCGGTGACGCAGGGTCTGGCCAGTGCGCGCATCAACGCGGCCAGCAGCGAACTGGCCGGTGCGCTGCGGGCGACCCGTGCGCAGGCGATCGTGCGCGGGCAGGATCAGAATTTCGACGTCGACATCCGCGCGAACACCTATAGCGATGTGAAGCGGCACGATGTGCGCTTGCCAACCGGTCTGCGATTAAGCATCACCAGCGCAAAGGAAGATCAGCCGAACGACCACACCGGGCGTATCCGCTTCTTCCCCGATGGCAGCTCCACCGGAGGTCGCATCACCTTGCAAAGCGGGCGCCGCGAGTGGCACGTCAATGTGGCCTGGCTAACCGGTCAGGTGAGCGTGGTCGACACGGTGGCGGCGCGATGAAGCCACTGCGCTCGCGCTCGCCACATGCCCGGCGGCAGCAGGGTTTCAGCCTGCTCGAAGTGATCGCGGCCATTCTGCTGCTGGCGATCACCTTCACTGCGCTGATGAAGGTCGCCGGCAGCTCGATCAACCTGACCCAGAACGCGGCCGAACACAGCGAGGCGGCGATGTGGGCGCGCGGCATGCTCGACAGCGCGTTCGTGGGCGAGTCGATCAAGCCAGGTAGCAGCTCGGGCCAGTTCAACACCAAATTTCGCTGGCGGCTGGACGTAACGCCCTGGAATCAGGCTGGGGCGCCGCCGCCGAACGCGCCGATGCAGCTCTACCAGCTGGATCTGGATGTCCTGTGGGGGCCGGCCGGGCATCCGCGTTCGGCGCACTTTCGCACGTTGCGGCTGAGCGCGCCGAACGTCGCCGCTGGCACACCCAATGCGTTGCAGTCGGCACCATGAAAACGCTGGCTATCCATTCGGCGGCTGTCACACGAGTGAACATGAAGCGTGCTGTCATGAAGCCTGCTGTGACGAAGCCCGTTGTGATGAAGCCCGCTGTAATGAAGCGTGTCGCCATGAAGCCTGCCGCCGGTTTTACCCTGCTGGAAGTGCTTGCCTCGCTGGTCTTGCTGGCGTTGTTGCTGGTGGGTGTGTATTCGGGGTTGCGCACAGCCACCCACAGCGTGCGCTCAGGCACGGCGGCGATCGCACGGATCGATCAGATCCGTTCCTCCCAGCAGTTTCTGCAACGCGAACTGGCGCAAAGCATGGCCCAGCCGATCAGCCACAACGAGCGCGGAGAGAATATCTATTTCGAGGGCGGCGAGCATGAGCTGCGCTACGTCGCCCCGTTGCCCGGCTATCTCGGCAAAAGCGGGGCGCAATTGCAAAGCCTGAAACTGGTCGATGATGGCCACGGCAATTCGAGTCTGGTGCTGAGCCTTGCGTTGCTGCCACCGGACGGTCAACCGCCGCAACCGCTTGGCGATCCGCAGGTGCTGCTCGATCACATCCGCGGCGGTAGTTTCAGTTATCGCGGCATCGATGTTCAGGGCCATGCCGTGCCGTGGTCCACAACATGGGCCGATGGCCGCCTGTTGCCCTTGCTGGTGCGGGTTGAATTGAAGTTGGCGGGCAACTACGACTGGCCGCTGCTGGAAGTTCCGCTGCGGGTCAATCCGGCAGCCGGCGGCGTGCAGACCGGGCTGCAACCGCTGGGCATCCCCGGGGTGGGTGGGCGATGAAGCGGCAGCAACCGATGCAGCGCAACCAGCAGCGTGGGGTAGCCCTGCTGCTGGTGCTGTGGGCCTGTACGCTGTTGGCGATCCTGCTCGGGGGCTACGCCGCGCTTGCGCGTACCGAAGGTCTGCAGGCCCGTTATCAATTTGCCCAGACCCAGGCGCATTACGCCGCCGAGGCCGGCATCATGCGTGCCTTCTATGGACTGCAGGATCCGGTGATCCCGCGTCGCTGGATCGGCGACGGGCGAGTCTATGCGTTCCAGTATGACGACGCCACGATCAAGGTGTCGGCGATCAGCGAAGGTGGCAAGGTGGATCTCAATAGCGCCACGCCGGAAGTGCTGCAGGGGTTGTTCCAGGCCGCCGGAATGCAGCCTGGGCAAGCACAGGCATTGGCCGGCAACGTGGTGGAGTGGCGCGGTGCCTCGCTCCTTCCGGCAGATGCCAGCACCCGCCGCGCCGCCTATGCGGCCGCCGGGCTTGGTTATGGCCCCCGCAATGGGCCGTTCGTCAGCATCGAGGAGTTGCAGCTGGTGCTGGGCATGACGCCGGCGATCTATCGCGTGGTGGCCCCCGACATCACGATCTGGTCCGGCAACGGGAGTCCGGATCCGAACACCGCGCCGCCGCTGGCACTGGCGGCGATCCCGGGCATGACTTCACAACAGGTGAGTGCGATCCAGGCCGCACGGCTGAATAACGCAGATGACCCCAGTATGGCTCTCAACAGCGGAACAACGCATAGTATTGAATCAGAGGCCACGCTGGCCGACGGCACGCACGCGGTATTGCGTGCAACGATGCGCGTACAGGCGGGGCAGGCCGGCGCGCAACCTTATGCGGTGCTGCGCTGGCAGGAGGGGGATGCTGAATGAGTTCGGCAACGCAGTCGCTACGGCCGTTGGTGGATCGCGTACGTCATGGCTGGCGTGCTTCGCCGTTGCCGCGATTCCTCGGCTGGTGGGGCGGCGAGTTGCGTGCGTTGCTGCCATCGCGCTGGCGCGTATGGTTCAGCAGTGGTGCGGACTGGTATTTGCTGCAGCGCGAGGGTACCGAATGGACGTTGCACCGGGCTGGCCACCACGAACCGCTGGCACGTTGGGACGACAGCGCCGCCGCGCTGGTTCAACAGGCTGAGCTGAGCGCTGCGCTGCGTGGGGTTGATCGCGAGGATCTGCGGCTGGCCCTGCTGCTGCCGGCCGACATCGTCCTGCGGCGCACCCTGATGCTGCCATCAGCCGCGCGTGACAGCCTGCAACAGGTGATGGCGTTCGAGATGGATCGACAGACGCCGTTCAACGTGACGCAAGTGCATTACGCCGCGCGCGAGCTGGCGTTGCCGGCTCCGGTCGGGCGCCTCAACGCGGAGTTGGTGGCGGTCACGCGCAACACGCTTGATCCACTGCTGGCACACCTGCGCACGCTGGGTATTTCGATCGACGCGGTGGACCTGGCGCTAGGCGACGATCGCCTAGGCATCAATCTGCTGCCTGTCGAGCAGCGGCCGCACCGCCTGCGACCACGTCTGCGACTGAATCTGGTATTGGCGGCGGGTTGTGTATTGCTGCTGGCGCTGGTGCTGGGACAGTGGCTGCACAACCAGCAGGAGGTGCTGGCGCAGATGCAGGAGCAGGTTGAGAACAAGCGTGGCGAGGCACAGCAGGTCGCGGTGCTGCGTCAGCAATTGCAGGACAATGCTGGCGCCGCCGGTTTTCTGGCCCAGCGCAAGAAAAACACTGTCAGCATGCTCAGCCTGCTGCAGGACGCCACCCAGCGGCTGCCGGACAGCGCGTGGCTGGAGCGTTTCAGCGTGGACAACACCGGCCAGATCGGTATTCAGGGACAGAGCAAACAGGCGGCGAAACTGCTTGACGCGCTGAAGGATTCAACGCTGATCACGAATGCCAGCTTCCAGGGCAGCATCCAACCCGATCCGACCACCGGCAAGGAACGTTTCTACCTGACCGCACAGGTGCATCAACCGTCGACAGGAAAGCCGAACCCCGCTGCCGCCGCGACGCCGGCGGCCGGTGGGGGGGCGCCATGAAAATGGTCCAGCTCAAACCACGCGACAACCGAATCGCCGCCATCGGGTTGTTGTTGCTGGTGCTGCTGGTTGGTTACTTCGTGCTGCTGCATTGGTGGTTCGTGGCGCCGTTGCAGCAGGTCCGCAGTGACATGGACGACTTGCGCGACACACA
>Ga0302227_10000715_pt1 | contig 26930 bp, 38 predicted proteins | sample II_Palsa_N1_1_FD_193525 | JGI IMG/M metagenome (GOLD analysis project Ga0302227, IMG submission 193525) | Peat permafrost microbial communities from Stordalen Mire near Abisko, Sweden - II_Palsa_N1_1 | ecosystem: Environmental > Terrestrial > Soil > Palsa > Peat permafrost | place: Sweden... | reverse complement strand
CCCCCCCCCCCCCCCCCCCCCCCCAAGTCTTTGAACTAGCGGGTGGCGGCAGTGGAAGACGGCGGAGGACTGTGGCACCAAACCAATGGAAAATAAGTTGTGTGTCAGCAAACCGCACGTGTAAGAGAACTTCGCCCAACTTGGCGGCGGAGGGAAGAATATGACAGTGCATTTACTCCATGGCCACGTGGATTGAAAGATGGCGGCGTACCAAGAGTTGGGAATATTCCAGAAATGTTTCTCAATGCCCCCGTTCGCGCATTGTACACAAAAACACAAAAACAAATACGTGGATTCGGCGTGGCCTTGCTTTTACCTTTTATTTTTTTTTATTTTTAAATTTTGATTGTACGCTCGATTTTTTTCTCCGATGTTGATAAGCTTATGGCATCCCGGCTGTTGTATCACGTCAGTTGCCAGTGTGGAGGTTCACGATCAGATTGCGGACAAACGACTGCTCGAAACGCGAGTTTTCAAAGATGGTCTTAGAGTACCAAAATTAAGTCAATGTCACGAGGAAAAAAAATCTTTTTTTCCCTTTTTGGCTTACCTGGACGTTATCCGAAGGACACCGCAAGAAAGAGGGGGCAAAAACCATTGCAAGATTGTTGACGTTCATCTTGGTCAAGGGCTGATTGGCAGGATCGGCCATTTGCTGCAGGAATTTGATGAGGTAGAAGATGACCTTGCGATTGAGATCGCCCAGGCTGGAAACGAGCTGGATGGACTTGATCGGGTCCTCGGCGTTCTTGATCGCGTCCGAACTATTGTACCGGGGAGGAAGACAATGAGTTAAAAAAAAAAAAATAGTAGATTCGTACTAGAGGTCGTTCGGAATGAGAGGGTCTTGAAGCTCGCGGAACCAGAGCTTGAGGAGGGATGCGGGGACGCTCGGATCCGCGATGCCAGAGAGGTCATAGTTGTTGCGCTCGATTCGCAGCTGTAGCTCTGTGACCCTTTCGACATCGCCAGGCACACTAGTTTGTTTTTTTGTTTTATTGATTAAAAATATTGCTTTTTTTTTTTTTTCAATATTACCGGAAAATGCCCTCGGCTTTCTTGCCGTCGAGGTGAATGACGGCGTCACTGAGGAAAATGAGCACGTAGGGCACCTGCAGAGATGCTCGATCGACTTTCTGCATTTCCATTACGTCCTCGAGGGCCTCGCCAAACACAGACGGCTTGAACGGCGCTTCGGCAAAGCGAGCCACTTCGGCCTCGGTCGGTGGCTTGCCCTTGGCTCCAAATCGGGCTATCCGGGGAAGCTTCTTCTGGCAATAGGTCGCCTGTGTGACCGTCTAATAGCAAACAGTAAATATTTACATTTTGGCGCATGATATACCGTCTTATTGGCGGTCTTGCTGACAACGTCCTCAAAGAATTTTGAGAGGTAGTTGTCCAGATTTTTCGAGGGAGGGAACGAGTTGACGTAGGCTGACATCATCTCCCAGCCAATCTTTTCGCTCTCCCTGTAGGCAGTTTGTGTTTGTGCAAAGCTTTCACACAGAAAAGGGGGGATTCATACGGCTTGGGGTTTTCGGTGAGCTGTTTCATCAGTTGCACGTAGAGCTCGTCACGCAGAGGCGCCTTGTTCACGCCCACCACGCACATGCTCAAGTACTGCTCAGCCGGGGTCTTGCCCTTGAGCGTTCCAGAGCGATCGCCCATGATCATTTGCAGATGCTTCCACAACGTGACGGCCTCCTTTGCTGCGTCTTCCTGCTTGATGTCGAGGAGGGACTTGCTGATCGCGTCCTAGTTTTTTCGCGGTCTGTTTGAGTCTCCAAGTTCCAACCCACAGGGAAAGGGCAAACCTTGGAGAACTTGAGCATGGTCTGCACGGGGATGTTCTTTCGTCGGAAGATGCCCTTCTTGTGTGTGTTGAAAAACTTTTTGGCGTAACCCTCCTGCAAGTTTTTTGGTTCAAAGCGTAAAGGAATTGAACGATCGAGTTGAAGGTAATACCATATTGAACTGGGCAATCTCCTTCTGGAGGTTCGAGGGTAGTCCCTTTGGCCGGTCAACGGCCTCGCTCGTTCCCGGCGCGCTGTTCGACGAGTTGCTCACGCCATTGATTGCACGACCGCCAGGGATCGAAGGAGGCGCCTCGTTGGCATAGTTCTTTGGGTTGAGTGCGCTCATAGCGATGGTCGCCTCTGCAATTGCCGTTTCATAATTAAATCTCAGTGTCGTTCAATTTTTATTTTTATTTTTTATTTATTTATTTACCCTTGTTCAGGATAGGATCGCTGACGCCCATGGACTTGATCACGCCAATCGTCGAGCTCTTTTGCGCAGCACCCATGCCGGCGATGCCCACTTTGGGGATGGTGGGGATCTTTGACGAGTCGATGCCGGTCGCAACGTTACGGTCCCAAGTAGTCTGCTTGGTCGCCTTGTTGTAGTAGTAGTTTCTTTGGAGCTTGTCGTCGTAAATCTGCATCCAGTCGGGCAATAGCTTTGCATGCTGCACGTCGATGAACTCGGACGACGCTGACGCCTCCACGGCACCCGCACCCGGATCAGGCGTGGCTATTAAATATTATTTAGATGGTTCCGTTGCAATCACCACATACATCGGTTGGAAGAGCTCGCGGGGGTGCTGCTGTTTGACGAGGCCGCGTTGCCGTTCACGTGGAGACCTTGGCGCCTGGCAGCGACAACGTCCTGTATGCACAGCGTTGAATTACAAAACAGTAAACAGTTGTTTACGTGGACGCGGAGAGGCAAAATAGTGCCTCGCGCTGGCCTGGCCCAGACGGTCTCGTTTGTGGTAATGTTGAAAAAGTACGACAGCTGTGTCCTGTCGTCAAAGAGCTCCCACCACTGCAAAGAGACGAGTGAGCAAGGCGAGAAGGAGGGGAGAAAAAGGGACAATCCGGGTTCGGTACCTCGTTGGCAGGGTCACGAGGGATGCTGGTTTTCCCAGAGCCGAGCAAGACGAGAGAACGAGCACGAGTTTGCAACAAGGGAAGATAAGAACAACGCGAAAAACACAGACAAAAAGAAAAGGGCACCCGTTACATTGTTCCACTGGTCGGCTGCGTCCATGTGCAAGCGTCTGTTGCGACAGAGTAGTAAAACGTGGTCTCCGCACCAGGCTCCTTGACTTCATTCCAAACGTCGCTCATTGTGGTCGCCTTTTACCCTCGTCCTCGGCAGCTAGTCGCGGTGTGGGGGGTTCCTGTTTGTTTGTTTGTTTGTTTTGCGTCGGAAGACGTGTTTGTTAGCAACGTCTCAACCTTGAACCCAAAAATAAACCACTAATTTTTTTCGGAAGCTGGTTTTGATTGGTGCAGCGTGTTTGCAACGTCGAGGTGTGTGCTTTTTTTTTTTTTTTGTTTTCGTCAGTTTGGCGCTCTTGCGTCTGTCTTCGCTTCTCTCTCCCTCTCCCTCCCCCCCTCTTGTCTTGCCCATGCCCTTTCTTGATACAAACAACAAACAAACAGAGGGGGGAGAGAGAGAGGTGTTTTTTTTATAAATAGGAGCCTTTAATACACCCGACTTGCGTGTTTTTCCTCGATCTTGTGACCCAGAACCGTCCGTTTCTTCCTTTGCTCCCCAGCCCCCTCCTTTGCTAAATTTCTCGCACGCTTTGGCCCGTTGCAACAGTCCCAACAACAACAAGCATGTCGTACACGCGCAAGAGCATCTACGCCGTCCTGCCTTCGACCACCCGTGGCCAGCCCACCCAGCTCAGCGGCGACCCCAAGGGCAAGAACTTCCTCTACACCAACGGCCGCTCGGTCATCATCCGTGACATTGAGGTGCGAGGCGTCTCTTTTTCTATATTTATTTATTTGTTTAAAAAAAAACACTGCTGTTGGTGCAGAACGGCCACATTGCGGACCAGTACACTGAGCACGTCGCCAACGCCACCGTCGCCAAGTACTCGCCCTCGGGCTTCTACATCGCCTCTGGTGACGCCGTGGGCAACGTGCGCATCTGGGACACGGTCAACCCCGAGCACACGCTCAAGAACGAGGTCAAGGTCATTGCCGGCGAGATCAAGGACTTGGCGTGGGACTCTGAGAGCAAGCGCATCATCGCCGTCGGCAACGGCCAGGAGTCGTAGCGTTTGCCCCCCCTCTCTGGAAGCGTGCCCCTGAAAATTAAAAATAAATCAAAAAAAAAAAAGGTTTGGACGTGCGTTCCTCTTTGACTCTGGCTCGTCGGTCGGTGAGATCTCTGGCCACAGCAAGACCATCAACTCGGTCGACATCAAGCCCACTCGCCCTTACCGTGCCGCCACCGTCTCGGACGATCTCTCGTAAGAAGAAGTATATAGTTTTTTAGTTGATTTATTTATTTGTCAATCATGCAGTGTCAACTTTTTCGAGGGTCCCCCATTCAAGTACAAGCAGTCGAACAAGGACCACGAGCGCTTCATCAACGGCATCCGTTTCAGCCCCAACGGCAACAACTACGTGACCGTCGCCTCGGACTCGAAGATCTTCCTCTTCAACGGCGCCACCGGTGAGAAGCTTTCCGAGCTCAAGGGCGGTGCACCCCACACCGGCTCGATTTTCTCCGTCTCGTGGTCGCCCGACAGCAACTCGATCCTCACCGCCTCGGCCGACAAGACCGTCAAGATCTGGGACGTCGCCACCGGCACTGCCACCACGTACGTTTTTGTTTTTATTTTTATTTTTATTTTTTACTGGCAAGAGCTTTTCATTCAAATACGCTCTGTTTTTTTTTGTGTTTTTTTAGCACGTTCACCTTTGGCAACACCGTCGATGACATGCAGGTCGGCAGCCTGTGGCAAGGCAACTACCTCCTGTCGCTCTCGCTCTCGGGTGACATCAACTACCTCGACAAGAACTCGTCCTCGGTCTCCAAGGTCATCAAGGGCCACACCAAGCCCATCATGTCCCTCGCCACCAAGGACAAGACCATCTTCACTGGCGATGTCAGTGGCCGCATTGGTACGCACTCTAGTTGGAATCTACAGAGGGGATAGCTTAACACCTCGTGACCGTGTGCAGTCGCATGGAGCGCAGAGACCGGCATCGGTGCACCCCTCCAGGGCCCCGCCCACTCTAACCAGGCCACTTCGCTCGCTATCCAGGGTGACACGCTCGTCTCGGCAGGCTTTGACGACAGCGTCAAGTACTCCAACATTGAGACCAAGACCATCAGCGCAGAGTCGTACAAGTCGGACAGCCAGCCCAAGGCCGTCGCCGCCCACTCGAGCGGTGTCTCGGTCCTCGTTGCCGTCAACTCGCTCGTCGTGCTGAAGGACGGCAAGCCAGTACGTCGCGAGTTTGTTTGCAAGGTTTCTAATCTTCCTTTTTAGGGATCGACCCTCGCAACCGCCAAGCAGGCCCACTCGGTCGCCATCAACACCGATGGCACCGAGGTCGCCGTCGGCTTTGACAACGACCTTGTCATCATCTACTCGCTCAATGGCACTTCCCTCTCGGAAAAGTCGCAGGTCACCGAAAAGATCCGTGGCCCCGTACGTGTGTTTCTTTTTGTATCAATATCCTCATTTGCGAAAACATGCCTATAAACTGGATACAGATCAGCGCCCTCGCCTACTCGCCCGATGGACAGCACCTCGCCGTCGGTGACTCGCAGCGCCAGGTCACCGTGTTCGACACCAAGTCCTGGAAGGTCGCCATCGACAACTGGATCTTCCACACTGCCCGCGTCACAAGCGTCGCCTGGTCGCCCTCGGGTACCCACGCCGCCTCGGGCTCGATCGACACGCACATCTTCGTCTGGTCCACACAAAACCCCGGCAAGAAGATCCAGATCAAGTTTGCCCACGCCGGTCAGGTCAACGGCGTCGCTTTCCTCGACGAGAACACCGTCGTCTCGGTCGGCCAGGACGGCTGCGTCAAGACCTGGGATATCAAGCACTTTTAAGCCGTTGAACTTGGATGACGAAATAAAACTTTTTGTTTGTTGTTGTTGTTTTCGGTGCCTTATCTTTTTAATCCTACTATTTTTACAAACAACTTTGGTGGGTGGGTCGAGGAAAAAAGGCAAAAAACTGAACGTCGTAAATCACAATCAAGCGAGGGAAAAAAAAAAAGGAAAACGTCTTGCCAAAAAAAAAAAAAAAAAAGAATGCACTGTTCCTTAGACCTGCACCTTGTCCGCAAACTCGGTTGTAGTGATGGCGACCAGCTGCTGGACAACCTCCTGAGTGAGCGGATGGTCGCTGCCGAGCTTGGCGCTGCGAACACGGAGTGCGATTTGGTGGTGGGCAACTGCTTTATCATACATGTTGAGGAGGGTCAGCAGCAGGGCACAGTTGTAGTGCGACACGGCCGTGTCGAGGTGGTCCGGCCCGAGGACTGATGTACGCCTTTGCAGGGCGTCCTCGTGGTACTTGAGGGCAATGCTATATTCTTGCATGGTCGCGTGGAGGGCGCCGATGTTGTGCACGACCGTAGCCGCCTTGGGATGCCTGGCACCGAGTGCCTGCGTGAGCACCTCCAGCGAGTTCTTGAACAGATTGAGCGCGGCCTGGTGGTCGCCCAGGCCTTCGTGTGCGCCTGCGAGAATGGCGAAGCACCAGCCTGTACTCGGGTGGTTCTTGCCCAGGTTCTTCAGCAGGATGTTGAGGGCCTCGTTGGCATTCTGTACAGCCACGTCGTACATGCCGAGGGTGACCTGCGCGGTGGCAACACGCTCCAGCAGCGCCGCAAGCACGATCTGGCTGCGGGGCGCCTCACGGACGAGCTGCAGGCCCTGCACATACCGCTCCAGCGAGGTGTGATACTGCTGTTCCTGCGTCATCTTGTCGCCCTCGGTGATCAGGGCCAGTGCCATTAGTCGAGTCACACGGATGTCTGTTCGTGAGAGGGTACTCAGAGTCTGCACAAAAAAAAAAAAAAAAAAAAAGGTATAAACATAATGTCTTGAATTTAAAGAGAAAAATTTATTAAAAAAGCGCACCTGGAAAGCATCGGCAAAGTCCTTGGCGTAGACATCGCACACGGCCACGAGCAGCAGGATGTCGGACGGTGAGAGCACGCTTTGAGAAACTACGACGCCCTCGATGCGCTCCGACAACCGCAGGAACTCGCGGTGGTCAAAGCGGCCGCTGAGGAGGGGCCAGGCCGCTAGGAGCACGTCCAGGAAGATGGGCAGCCACTCGGGGCGCACCTCGGTGTGCAACAGGATCTTGGTCAGGTAGGGCATGTCGTGGTCAACGATGGCAAGGGCGGGTCCTTCCTGGCCGTGCAGCCACAGCATGGCCGCGTACACGAGGCGCTTGAGACTGTAGTGGACCAGGCGATCCTGGGCGTGCGCGAGGTTGGTGGGCACGCGCGCGGCAGCTGACGAGAACACGGCGTGCCAGCGTGGCGACCACCTTAGCATGGGCTTGTCCGCGTTGACGACGACGATCGCGCCCTCGGAGCACAGCGCGAGCAGTGATGCACGCGTCTCCTTGGACACGGGCGACCCAAAGGAAGCGTTGGCGGCATCGAACGGGCTCTCGGGCGAGGTGATCTCGTGCGTCCCCATGACGGCGTGTGCGGCCTCTTCGTCAAAGACGCCGTCAAACACGACGAGGGCCAGGCCGGCGGCTCCGCTGGGCGCGAGGTTGTCGGGCGTGGAGGGGAGTCGCAACCTGGCAAACTTTTGCATGCGCACACCGGCGGCAAGGCGCGTGATCAGGTCGGGCCCGCGGATTCCGCCAGCAAGGCTGATTTCGGCGACATCGGCGTCCTGTGCGAGCGAGTACATGAGGCTCTCGGCGTCGGCGGTGGACAGGCGATCGAGGTGCTGCTCGATGATCTCGACAGAGGCCGAGGGACGCACGGGCGGGCACGGGTCGCGGCAGGTCACAATCACGGTGAGCTTCCCCTGGCTCGACTCGAGGCACGACCAGAGCCACTCGAGGCCATCCGATGGCAGCTTTTCGACGCGCTCGAGGTTGTCGACAATGACCAGGCTCGGCGAGGTAATGCTCGCGGCCCACACGTTCATGCCAAACTCGTCCACGTTCAGGCCCTGTGGGTGGATGCGGCTGATGATGCCGTTGACAATGTGCGTGCGCCTGAGGAAGGCCACGTCCGAGTAGAAGACACCAGAGGGGTACGCGTGTTCGTTCAGCGCAATGCACAGACGACCGACAGCAGCGGCCACGGCAGACTTGCCCACACCGGCCTCGCCGTACAGCCACATCACCTTGGCGGTGGTCGAGTCTGGTTGCTCTATTTTCCGCGATTTGTTTTTCTCTTAGTTGCTGGAAAAACCATTGGAAAAAAATAACAACGTACTTGTCAAGAGGGCTTGGGCAAGCTTTTCGACGACCTCAAACCGCCCGATGAACGGCATGGGCAACGCAGGGATGCATTGGACGATCGGATGGCCCGAGACCTTGTGCAGGAGCTTGTGCTGCGTGGCTTCGAGGGCCGAGTGTGGCCACGACACGGTCGTGTTCATGGCGTCGATGGACGAATACGACAGCCGGTCGACAATCGGCCAGAACTTTTGGTATGTGTCCGACACTTTTTCATACAAAAAAAATCGTAAATTATATAAAGTAAAACAAAAGCAACGTACCCATGAGGATTGCCGCACGCTCCAAATCGATCTGAGTGACATGCGGCGGCTGGTCGTGGTGGTCCTCTAGAGGGAGGGAAAACCATAAAATAAGAGGAGGGGGGAGAATACAGAGGACAAGCAACAAACCTTTTCCCATGGCCTCTAGGTTGCTGCTGGACGCTGTACGGCTGTTGGCAGTAAGCAAAAGATTGTACAACGATGACGCTATTTTGGACATTAGCAAACTATTAAAATAAACACTCGTTTACCAGACTCTGCCTCTTCAATTGATCCATCTCCAACACCCTCGTCGTCCGTGTAGTCGGAGTCCGAGACGGACGTGTTCATGAAGACGAGCGAGTCGCTGCTGTTTTGCCTTGATGAGAGAGCAGGCGCGATCCCGATGGGCAGGGGCGGGAGATATGACGTCTTGGGCATGCTCGGCACATTCTCGATGCGCAAAATGATGTGGTAAGGCAAGAGGTCGCCGTGGTATGACCTGTCCTTTTTGTCGTAGTAGGTCTTTGTTGGCATCCTGCAACGACGGGTCAATTTAAAAATAAATATAAAAAAAGGCGACTGTGTACCCGCTGCGATTGATCGTGAGAGCGAGGACCATGACGTTGTTCTTCAGGATCTTGTAGAACGCAATTGTGTCCTTGCAGTAAAACCAGGGAAAGTTGGGATGCGCCAGGGCCGGCAGGATCGCTGGGATGTTTGTCCACCGCAACGTCTTGTCCAAGTTGTTGACATTTGTTGTGGGGAAGATTCCCAGGTGGCACAGGTGCGTAAAGTTTGCCCTACACGTAAAGAGGATCAGAACAGACACAACGTGATTGCGTTATCTATACCAGTAGCGGCCCTGGTAATCGACCGTGGCGTTCTGGCCGTGGTTTTTGCGCGCAGGATGTTGCTCCACGGGACAGTTGAGCAGGACAAAGCACTCGACGTTGGGATCGAGCGGTTGTTCTAAACGCGGGGGGAGGGAGGGAAGGGAGGGAGAGGCGTTAGCTACCGTGTGGAACTTTTCGTTTCCCCTTTACGTGGGCGATAGACCAGAATGGGCTGGGCACCGTCCTTGAGCACATGCTCATGCAAATATGGCCCTGCGTCAGACGGCGACAGCGAGCCGTTGGTCGAGGTCGACGAGGAGGACAGGTTGACGCTGTTGGAGGGCGATCCCAAAGGTCCAAACTGGTCTGAGCAGTACAGCAGCACGCTGAGCAGAGCGTCCGATATGTGCGACGGCATTGTGCTCATGCCACCGATGCCGGGGTTGCCGTTGGCCGCACCGCTTCCGCCGGCACTGCTGCTGCCGCTGTTGCTGCTGGTCGGCGCAATGCGCGAGCGCTTTCGTCTGAGCGGTGCGGTCGCCATCGAGTCGACGAGCATTGTTGGCGGCGGCGACACCGAGCCCGCCGTCGCCGATATGGACGCGGCGGCAGCAGCAGCAGCCGCCATGCCGTTCACGGCCGCGGGTGGGAGGCTCAGCATTGGCGGCACCATGGAGGACGGGTGCAGGTACGTCGGTGAGCCGACAGTACCTCCACCGGCAGAACCAGGGCGTGAACCCATCGAGTCGCTTCTCCTCATCACCAGGGCTTTTCCTGTCCTGCAGGCGAATACGGGAGGCCGGTGGTTAGCAACACCTTTGTGTCGTCGTCCAAAAGAACAGCGCCAGAGCAATAGACAAGGGGCCTTTGTGTGTGTGAGAGAGAGAGAGACACAGGCACAAATTGCAGAACACGCAGCTGCTTCACATTGCAAAAGCCAGCCAAACTCCGTCTCACACCTGGAACAAAAGGCAATAACAGGGGGCCCCGCAAAAGCAGCACCGGAGACAGAGCAAGAGTGAACACGCACACAAGGAGAAGAAGCGCTGCTCGGCACCGCGGGCGTGAAAACGCGGCGAACAAAAAGGAAGTTTCAAACGCATGGCTTTTTTTTTTCTTTCACGTAAGCAGAAAATTTCTCCTTTTTGGTGACCCTCTGTCTACTTCCACAGGTTTTCGCAAAGAAGAAACCAAGACGATGCCTTGTTGCTTATTTTTCAATGGCTTTTTTACAAGAAAGAAGAAGAAAACAAAAAAAAATTTTTTTTTTAATTTTACTGGTCCTCGCCTCCTCCCTGGTTGTTCTTAAGCGACGCACGGCCTGCTCGCATCATCTCGTCGACTAGGAGCAGGTTGCTGGCAATAACCGAGCAAGAGTGCAAAAGCTGGCGCTTGACACGGTAGTTGTCCCAGATGCCCTCGGCCGAGGGATCGAGGGGCTCGCCGGTCTTGAGGTCGAGGCCAGTCGGGTGGCCGGCTTCGTGGTCCTCTTGCAATTGCACAATGACATCCTGCAGAGTATTATATTTGTTTTGGAATTAGAAAGGTCTTTTTTTTTTTTTTTTTTAAAAAATTGCTTACCTGGGGATCAAAGCCGCCGTTTTGTGCGAGGACCTTGGGAATGACGAGGAGGGCGTTGGCAAAGGCAATGACCCCCATCTTGGCCTTGCCCTTGACAGAGTCCTTGAACTTTTGCAGATGGACAAAGGCACCGATTTCAAAGGCACCAGCACCGGGGACGACCGAACCGTCCTCGATCGTGTTCTTGACCGCTCGCAGACCGTCACGGATGGCGTCCTTGATCTGCTCAATCGTGTGCTTGTTGGGGCCCTTGACGAGGATCGTGCACGAGAAGGGGTTCTTGACGCCCTCGACAAACGTGTACTTTTCTTCGCCAAGCGTGTGCTCGTAGACAAGACCGGCATAGCCGAGGACGTCGGGGGTGAGGTCGTCGACAGCGTTAACTGCAGTCTATTTTTTTAAAAAATTGTTTCTCTAAGCATTTTCAAAGCATGGGGAAAGGGTGTCGTACTCCGCCGCAAGCGAGCTGAAGGCGCTCCATGTTGCGTCGCTTGGCGCGGCGGAGAGCAACAATACCCTCCTTGGCAAGCATGTCGAGCGAGAGGGGGTCGATGCCCTTCTGGTTGATGATCACAAACGACTTGTTCTTGCCGTCGCAGACCTAATTTTTTCCATACAGAAATTTAGAATATTGTGAAACGAAAGCGACGAAAATTACCAGGCGCTTGAGCTCGACAATCTTCTTCACGCGCTCATCAATAAACTTGCGCTCGCCAGCAACCATCTTGTCGCGCTCCTCAGCCGAGCTGTAGTAGAAACCCGAGTTGATCTCGCTAAAAAGTACGAGGGAATTCTCAGCGGTGTTTTGTTTTGTTTTTCATCCTCCAATGCTGTTACGTACGTCTTCTCGTACTCGAGCGACACATTTGCAATGAGGATAAAGGCGTCCTCGACACGCTTGGGCATGTCGGGGTGGCGTGCACCGTGGTCGAGAACCAGGCCCTTGACGAGCTGGGTGTCCATCTCTGTCTTGTGCATCATCGTCATGATCTCCACCATGAACAGGTCAATCGGCTCATTGTCCTTCTTGATCGTGAGCACACTGTCGACGCAGGACTCTGTGAGCGAGTCGGCGAGCTCGGCGTGCACCTTGGTCTGGAGAGCGGTGCGTGCAACCTGGACCAAAAGCTCGCGATCGGCCTTGGTCGTCTTCTTGAACGTCTCGAGGAACTGAATTTTTTTTTTTTTGATATTTTTAGTTTTCACGAGGAAAATCTCCATGTGCCCTGGCCCCCAAACACCAACCTTGAGAGCCTCCTTCTTGGCAATGTCAAAGCCCTCGGTGACGATACGCGGGTGCAGACCCTCAGAGACATAGCGCTCGGCCTGCTTAAGGAGCTCGCCGATGAGCAGGACGTTGGACGTGGTGCCATCGCCAGTGATCTCATCCTGAGCCGAGGCGGCGCGGGCAATCATCGACGCTGTGGGGTTTTGGATTTGCTGCACGAAAAGGAAAAAGGACGAAGGCGGGACATAAAAAGTTCAAAAAAAAAACGCGCATTAGCGACAGCTGAATACCATCTCACTCAGGAGGACCTTGCCGTCCTTGGTGGTCTTGATGTCACCTGAGCCATTCACGAGCCTACGCATGGGGTTGTTTCAGCAAAGAGAGAAAAGAGGGGTGGGGGGGACGGCAAAGGAAAAGGAAAGGGCCAGCGGATTTGGGAAAGAAAAGGGAAAAAAAAAAAGAAGCAATCTAGCCAGCCTCCCGCCTCTCTATACAGGCTGCCCTCGCCGCAACCTCTCAACACAGCCAACTCAGCCAGACGCGCCCTCGTGCTGCCCACACACGTCCAACACCCCCCCCAAGCAGTAGGCGTCTACATAAAACATACATCTTGATCGTGCCCTTGGGACCGAGGTTGGTCTTGAGGACGTCCTGCAGACCGAGCGCCGCGTTAATGTTGAGCTGCAGAGCCTGGCCTCGGCGAGCGACCTCCGCCTTGGGGTTCAATTGCATAGCAGCGTGCGACATGGTTGCCTTTCGCTGTTCTTCTACGCGAGCGAAGAGAGGTTACTTTAGTTCAGGGCCACACACACTCGGAAAATATGGCTTTCGCAGCCCATGTGGTAAGTCGCCTCGAAAAAAGGCCAATCAACTAACACGAGGCTAGGCTGCTCGGCAGTTTGGCCACCTCGCACTCTCGTCGACTGTGCGGAGAACGGCGTTGGTACCGTCGTCCTTGCGACGGGGGACAATGGTTGCTGCTGCGTCCACCACCAGCGCCATGCGTATGGCTAGACTAGATGACCGTGGTACGTCTTTCTTTTTTCCAGTGGCTGCTCCTCCCCCTCCCACCCTCCAAACCAAAGCGGTAGTGGTGGAGGAAGCAGCCACGAGTAGAACGGCTTCTCTAACCACCGATTATTGCAGGGCAAAGACAACCCGTCATCTTTGCACAGGTACCAGTCTCCTTCATTTTTTTTTTTCCTTTTTGTTCTCACTCCCCCCTGCGTGCTCTTTGCAGACCTACGCGACCAAGGCCCGCGTCAAGGCCAAAGCCCCTAATCCTGCCAAGAAAAAGGAGGAGCTGGAAGCATTGCAGCGCGAAGTCGACGAGCTGCAAGCTTTGGAGGGCCAGTCATCGGACAAGTCTTACCTTTTTCAAAGCGCAGATGCGAACGCAGAGCCCTTTGCGCACGAGTACTCGGACTTGTTGGACTTTATCCCAGACGTGCTTCCGATCACCGTATGCAGATTTGTCGTTTCTTTGTGCACTACTTAATCATTTTGTCGTTGTTGTTTTTTGCAAATCGAAAATTTTAAATCATGAAGGTGCCCCCACTAAAGACCGATCGCAACCTCGTCAATAACATCCTGAGCATGGACAAGACGTTTGCGGCCAGCATCGGCGCGGTCTTGCCCGAGCCCAAGTTCCTGTCGTCTGTCGTATGCTCCTCTTTTCTTTTTGTTTCTTCAGAATTTCTATGTTGACCTTTTCATTTTTCCAGCGCAATGTGTTTGGAGGCTACAACATCCTCTACCGCGAAGTATCACATTTTCTCTTGGAGACTCTGGACTCGCGTGAGGAGAAGGCAAATGCAGAAGAGCCTCTCGTGCTAATTGGTAAATAGAGCACTGTCGAGCATGTCTGGAGCACTAAAAGAAATTGCCAACAGATGGTGCCAACGGAACCGGCAAGAGCGTGATCATGCTGCATGCTGTGCACCATGCTATTCAAAAGAAATGGATTGTAATCTACCTGCCCGAGTGTATGCTTTTGGTTCGCACTCAGTCGCACTAATTGCCCGCACGACGAAACCAGTGAAACACTTTACCGTCGGTAAATATCCTTATCAGCCTGTCGAGGGCCCTGATGGTCAAACGGTGTGGATGACGGGCCCGGGATGCCAAAACATTCTCAAGCACATTAGCGGCATGAACGGGGCAAACTTGGACGGGGTAAGTCGACCCCCCAAAAGGTATCTAGCTCACGCGTTCCTTCTTAGCTTGTCGTGGCAAACGGCTTTGAGGAGGGCGATGTTTCCATTCCGGCCGGTTCGCCACTGAAAGACCTGATTGCTGCCGGCATCGAGGACGAGGAAGTGGCCGCTGCCGTCTCCGAAGCTGTCCTGAAGGAACTTGTCCAACAAAAAACGTAAGAAAAAAATTTTTTTATTTTTTTTTTTTTTAAAACGGCATTGCGACTAATTGCAATTCCTACAGAAAACCGGTCCTGATCGCAATGGATTCGATCGACAACATCATCGAGGAGACCCAGTACCGGGACACAAATGGCAAGTTTATCAAGCTCGAGAAATTCATGTTTTTCAGGGAGCTTGCCAAGTTTGCGCGTGCCGAGAGTGAAGTGGTGCGTTTTTTTTTTTTTTGTGTGTGTGTGGTATGCCTATGCCAAACAATGTCTGCTAGGCCCGTGGAGCTGTCGTGTTTGCTCGATCGGACCTTCAGATCAGGCTCGGACGCAACGCATGGAAGGACAAGATTTCCCTCCCTGCAGGCAGCAGTTCTGAGCTTCCTGTACTGGCCGGATTTTTTTGAATGTGCTGGTTTCTAAACATACTTACCGTTGCAGCTTCGCATGCTCACAAACAAGGAGTGGTGCACTCGTGCCAAACTGCCCCGCTCAAAGTTGGTCATCTTTGTCGCACAACCGTTTAGCTACCTGGAGACCGACTCTGTGTGCGAACTGTACAGGGAGCGAAACGACATGAGCGGTATCCTAACCAATTGTATTGAAATTACTGATCTGCATTTGTTTGTAGAATTCCCGTACAGTGTCGAGGGAATGGTACCAATGCTGCAGACGATTAGCCAAGGCAACCCGCGCCAGCTCATCTATCATTTGGAGTTTATGTGATCCCCCCGAGCTCCACACAAAAATGTTACACCTCTTTTTTCTTTCATTTTTTCGGTGAAAGTGTTCAAAAACAATCTCTTTCTCTCTTGCACAAAAATGGCGCTTTTCACCGGTTAGAATACGTTAGTGCGGAGGATCTTTTTTCCTTCGCTTGTATAAATCAAAAGCCAGAATATTTTGAAAATACACTCGAGAACAAAAGAAAAAAAAACTACTTTTTGGAGCAAATCGGGCAGTACCACTTGCCCTTTGGAGGGTCCTTTAAACCAACACATATATTGTGGAACCACTCGACGGGGCAGCCGGGGTTATCGCAGGCGGTCATAAGTCCTTGTTTTTGTTTTGTTTATCATTAGAAAAAAAATGAATAGTATTTCTTATTCACTCACCAAAAGAAACGCGGCTGCAGAGACAGTAGGTTGGCTCGTTGCCATCGGCATCGGTCGGCTGGTCCTCATCCTCCTCGGCCCTTTGCTTTTTGGACTTTTTGTCGGCCTTGGTATTTGCCGAGATTTTGCCAACGGGGGCGTGCCCCTTCTTCTTATGGCTAGATTTTTTACTGCTGCTGCTTCCTCCGCCGCCGTTGGAGGAGGCCCCGTCGTTGTCCACCTTGGTTGCCAGCGTGGTTTCGTAGCGCGATATTTCGGCGTCCAGGCGCTTCTTGTGCTGGTCGATGGCCTCGTAAGCCTTGACTGCCAGTTGCACCTTTTCGTCCGCCATCGCCAGCGCCTTTGTGAAATCCTCGTTTATCTGCCGCACCGACGACGGCCCGTGGTCCTCCAGATCGGCAGCATGAGTCACCACCTTGTTGATCCTGTCGTTGAGCGACTGCACCAGCATTTCCGTCCTCAGGTCCAGCCCGCGAATCTCCAGCAAATCGCGCTGCAGCTCTGTGGGCAATGAGTCCACCACTGCAAAAGGACAGAATAAAACAACGGTTAGCAGGCTAGCAGGTGGCGCTGCGCTTACCTTGAACCCAATCGGTCATTCGTTCCCTAGGAGAGCGGCGTCGGTTAGTCGACTGAAGACAAAAGAAAAGAGGAGATGGGGCGCGCACTGCCAAACTAAAATGGCCATTTTTGGCCTGTCATCATTCTTTCTCTCAGGCAACTGTCGATCGCGACGACCACGCCACCTCTAGCACGATGAGCGCAGTTCGAGTCTCCGCACCTGGCAAGGTTATCCTCTGCGGCGAGCACGCCGTCGTGCACGGCAAGGTAAGGGGCCTGTGCTCTCTTTGCCGCTAATGAGCGAGAGTTGAAAAGACGGCAATCGCACTCAGTCTGGGATTACGCACGACCGTCAGCATCAGCGTCGTCGAGGGCCTGGACGAGCCGCTGGTGCACCTGGACTTGCCAGACATCGACATCGACGAGACGTGGGCCATCCCGGTCCTCGAGGCGACGCTGCTCAAGGACATTGTGTCGGTGGAGGGCGCGGTCGACGGCGACATCACGCTCACGCCACAGCTGCGCGAGACAATTGAAAAGTTTGCAGGGTACGACGGGTCCTCCAAGAGCCTGGCCAAGGTCTCGTTCCTGTTTTTGTACATTGCGCTCGTCCTCCAGAGCGGGTGCCGCAAGAGCCTGCGCGTCAGCGTTCAGTCAACACTGCCCATCGGCGCAGGCTTGGGCTCGTCGGCATCCTTTGGCACCGCTCTTGCCGCAGCCCTCCTCCTCGTCCGCGAGCGTCATCGCACCGGCCGGTCGGATGCCACTGTGCCTGCCGCCACCGTCAACACGTGGGCCTTTCGGTCTGAACAGCTGGTGCACGGCAACCCATCCGGGCTGGACAACACCATGAGCACACTCGGTGGTGCGCTGTCCTTCAAGAGTGGCCAGGTTGAGCGTCTCGACAAGTATTTACCCCCCCCCCCCCCCCCCCCAATTTACAGAATAAATAAATAAACAATATATCTAACAGGGCTCCAGTACTGCGGTTCCTCCTCGTGAATACAAACAAGGAGCGGAGCACTCGTCTCCTCGTTGCTAAAGTGCGCGAGAACCTTGAAAAGTTCCCCGGTGTGATTGCCCCGATCCTCGACGCCATCCACGGCATCTCGTTGCAGGTCCTGCAACTATTCCAGAGCGAGGCCGACGATCGCGAGGTCACCAGGAGCCTCGAGTCGCTCTTCACCATCAACCACAGCCTTCTCAACGCCATCGGGGTCGGCCACCCCGCCCTTGACGAGATCTGTCGAACAACCGCATCGGTACTTGCGGATTATTATTTTTTTTCTTTCTAAACAAAAAGGCACAGTTTGGGCTCAAGTCCAAGTTGACAGGAGCTGGCGGCGGTGGCTGTGCGATCACGCTCATTACACCAGACACACCCGAGGATGTCATCGATCAAGTTCAAAAGGCCCTCGTCGCTCAGGGCTACTCATGCTGTCAGACTGATGTCGCAGGCCCTGGTGTCCAGGAACACGACATCAACTCGGGCGCTGTACTGTGCACCCTCTGATAAATAAATTTTCTTCATTCGTTACTGTTTACCAATTCGTTTAATTCCAATACACTGAGACCTCGAATTTTTTTTACGTCACACGCTCTATAACAAGCCCTTGGCTGCTCTCAGAACTCAGAAGAGGACAGACACTCATCTCTGCCCACGACGACCACATTTCCAGCAGCTGATCGCGCGCCGTAGGAGATGCGACCAATGCGTAGACAGCATCGAAACCTCCTGCACCAGGCACTCCTGCGGCAATGACACCGGGGATCTGCATCATTGCGTCAAGCAACCTGGTTTGCTCTGGCGGCTCGATCGGCGCGCCCGTCAGCTCACCCATAGTCCGCATTAACCCCCTGATATTCTAAAAAGCTAGAGTAAGTAAGAATAAAGTATAAAAATATTTTCATACCGTGCTAGTGGCATGGATTGAGCTTGCGAGATCGCTCGTACAGTCGCCCTGAGCACAGAGCGATCGCAAAAGGAGCTCCATCTCCTCGTTGGCCTGGTCCAATGACATCCACAGTCGGTTAGCCTCGTCAGATTGCCGCTCGCGCCACGTGTTGACTTTGGAAACCATCGAAGGCGTCGAGCTGCCGGCGGCAATGTCGCCAAGCACGAGACTTACACTGGAAGGCAGCGCCGGCAGCTTGCAAACCTCGGCATCCCATGCGGTATTAGCTGGGCTGAGGGACGACAGCAGGACCTGGCCGTTTACAGAGTGGCTTTTACCCCCCTAGAATGTGCATCCTTAGTGGTAGAATAATTTTACGTGGACACTGTACCAGGGCCAAGAGGTGCGCAATGACGCTGGGAGAGAAGCGGCGGTACTTGTGGCTGCCGTAGACGGCTGAGGAAACGTCAAACCCGCTGCCGATCTTGCCCTGTGCGAGGCAGTGACAAAACTGAGCAACATTGTGCACAAACGCGAGATTGCCGGGGCCACTGCAGTCGGCACTGACCGTGCCCAGCACGACCATCAGTGCGCCCGTGAGCGACGTGATCAGCGCTGCCGAACTGCCGAGACCGGTCTTGCGGATCGAGGCGGGCGATGCGGCTGGGCTGACGCAAAACTTGGGGAGGCTCTTGAGCGAGTCGTACGTGAGCGGCAGCCCCCGCCGTGCCACCTCGTCCCGCTGGGAATAGAAGTCGTTGGCGCCGAGGATCTCGATCGCCAGTCCCGCAGCCAGCGCCGCTTCTGCCTTCGCCCGGTCCTTTGCCAACGCCAGTGCAATGACATTCTTGAGCGTCGTCTCGACGTACGGATTGGCGGCGCCCTCGTTTGCTGCCTCCAACTCCACCACCACCGCCGCCGAATCGACCACCTTGACACGATAGGCTCGCGTCCATCCAAACTGCGGCGACGACACCTCGAGGACCTTGTCCTTGCCTCGCGCAGCACAGACGGTCGTTTGGAATCGCGCGTCGGTTGCAAACACCACGCCGGCGTGCTGTCTTTCGAGGACGAGGTCTAGAGGCGGGACACCTTAGCCACAACCAACGAGGCAAATAAATAGTAAAAAAAGCAGCGTACATCCTCCGGTCACAAGCACCTTGCCGCTCGCTCGCGCCACCACAAACCCCATCAGGCAACCCGCAAAAAAAACCACGCAATTTTTTCAGTTTTTTTTTGCAATTCAATCCGGGTGGCACATCACCGCCATGAAGAAAGATGGTGGTGCCCACGCTGCTGGTCCGTCAGGTCCTTCAGCAGCTAGCTCGGGTGCCGAGCCACGGCCCCGGCGCATCCACGTCGGCGGGCTGCCAGCGGGTGTGACGCAGGACGAGCTCAAGGCGCGGTTCGTGTCCTTTGGCAGCGTGACGGGCGTGGACATGCCTGCGGCCGACGGGCTGGGCCAGCCAAGGCGGTTTGCCTACGTCAACCTGACCACGACCGACGCGCAGTGGCGCAAATGTAATGCGCCCGCCACCACCACCCGAAACGGGGATTGGGTGGTCACTAAACACGCACGCATGCAATAGGTGTCGCACTGTACAGCGGGTCCAAGTGGCGCGGGACAACGCTCAAACTGCAGGAGGCCAAGCCCAACTACCTCGATGTGCTCAAGCGTGAATGGGCGGCTGCGGCTGCGGCTGCGGCTGCGGAGAGTACCTCAACCACCACGACGAAAGCAGCAACACCTAGGCCAGCCAAGGCGGGGAAAAAGGGGAGGAAAGCCAAGGTGCGCGTGGTCCATGCAGCCGACATGAGCGTCGTGACCAAGGAGACGGCCAAAGGGCGAAGAGGATGGCGCATGGATCCGCGTGGCCGACTGACGGCGGTGATGCGCTTCTTTGTTCGCAACATGCCAAAGCTGCACAAGCGTGGGCGCAAGATCATCATCGTAGACCCGTCCAAGGCGCGCAACACGTACAGGACGCGGTTTGGCGCCGAATGGGAGACGCCCATCAGCCAGCTCAAGCTGACGATGGACTCTGGACGCCCGGCCAGTGCTGTGCCAGTCACGAGGCTCGAAGCAACCCTCGCCGCGGCTACAAAGCCCGAAGATCGCTGGTGGGAGAACGACGACGATCCAAACGTCGCGCGCCAGAAAAAGGTCAACGCAACCCTGACGAAGCCAAAGGAGGACGATTCCAGCGATGACGACAACGACGACACTACTCCTACACCGGTATGCAGTCTCTCCTCTCTTTAGTCTTATGACATACAAAAACAGGGCACACTACGAGAGAAAATGGATCGCGAAAAATCTGCGTCGCTCAGGATCATCGAGCAAATGTTTGGCATTTCGTCTTCTGGTCCTGCCAAAGCAAAGACGCCTGCTCCCGTCGGTGACGATGACGCAGAGCCAGAAAGCGACAGCAAACCATCCGAGGAAGCACCCGAGCGCTATGCCGTTGTCAAGCAGCCATTGCGAGCCCTGTTCAACCTTGGGGATGATTCCTCTGCGTCCTCTTCGAGTAAAATAAAACAACCCTTTACGCCAAGAATTGTTTTACTGAGTTTCCTTCTTTCGCCTTTCCAGCATTCCTGTTTGGTGCTCCAGCTGACGTGCAAGAAGGCGATGATGACAACGACAACGACGACGATGACGAAAAGGTTGTCCTTAAGCCAGCTGCAACAAAACCGTCTGCCACTGAAAAGAGCCGTCAGGAAACGCCTGTCACTGAACGGCAAAAGGCAAACATATTTTTCTGTCGTTTTAGTAAATCTCATTGTCGCCGCTCTACTAGGGGTTCTTCTTTCTGCGGTTCGATGAGCCTACTCGTTGTGCAAGCTCGGCGAACGACTACTTGAAGACATTTTTCTTGAGCGACGACACAGAGTACGATATCGTTAAAATAATTAATAACTTGATCGGCTTGACAGGCATATCATCCGCCGACGATGGGAGTCCACCCGCACCGATCTCACGGCAGAGTACAAGCGCAAGCACAAGTCGGCATTTCGACGCCAGCAGAAACAAAAGCAGCACTACGTTGCAAATCGCGATGCCACGGCAAAGCAAGGGGCCTCGAAAAAATAATTGTACAGTCAGGTCAGTCTGTACAGTGTGTTTCTTGGAAGGCGTCCAGTACTCCGATTTCTACACATCATTTTTTAACATCTGTTTCCGCCGGGGGCAATGCGCTGGCCTCTTCGGCACTGGACGTAGCCGTGGTTTGGACGCCCTCCTCGGATGGCACAGCATTGGTCGTTTCTTTCGCGGACTCTGATGCCGCTTCCTCTGTGGGCTCAGATGCATCGTTGTCGTCGTCCGCATTTCCCTTGCTCCCCAGGAACGACTGCGTGCGGTCCTGGAACGAACTTGAGTATCCGAGGCCTGACATGTCCTCGAATCCACGACTGCGCTTGCTGTCCTCGGTGGCAACGGTGGCTCCCTCGCGCACAAACTGGTCGTACATGCGCTTCTTGCCGACTTCGCGATCCATCCAGCTGTCCTGCTTGGTAGGCTCGCTTTGATCGTATGCGGGCTTTCCGTCGATCCACTGCCGTGCGCGAATGCCAAACTTGCGCTCTTCGGGGTCACTGTTGACGGAGAGGAGGACGCGGTTGCGCGCGCACTCGGCAGAGAGCTTGTGCGAAAGGGCCTTGATCTCTGCCGGGTCACGGGGTTCGCCGCGCACCTTTTCGAGGTAGTCGCCGAGGATGTGAATCTCGGCGGTGCAGTCGTAGCAGTGGTCCAGGCCCTCGTCATCGTCGTCGATCTCATGCTCGTACACGGCAACGCGGGTGACCGTGTTAAAGTGGAAGAGCTGATCTTCGTACTTTTTGTTGGAGTACGACTTGGTGCCCGCACCATCCTTGACAATCAGGCGCGTCTCGGTCGTGGTGATGGGGCCAAACACGGGCAGGTAGATCTCGCCGTCGAGGTACTCGGTGCTGCCGTCGCCCCAGGGCAGTCGGAACTTGAGCATGCTCGCCTTGGGCTTCATGATCTGGTGCCAGGTCATCTGTGCGTCCTGGTCCCCTCGCACCTTTTGGTCGGTCTCGTCCTCTCCGTGCTCGGACCAGTCGACCGAGCGGATATCGCTGTTTTTTTTTTTTCAACTGTTACTTTAATTTTTTTTTTTTTTTGATTAAAAAAAAACAGCACCTGACAAAGAGCGTGTCGATCCCGGTAAACTCGGCTGCGACAGCGTCCGTAAACATCTCCTGGCGACAGAGGATGTTGCTCGAGTTTTTGACGGTGAAGTTGGCGGGGTCGACGAGGACAAACTTGTGGTCGGGGAACATGTTTGCCAGGGCCTTGATGTGCGTCCCGGGCGCAGCACCGGCGTACACGACGACCTTGGCCTGGTCTCCGTAGAGCGAGAGGAACTCAATCTCGGAGAGCAGCAGTTTGCGCTGGCCCCAGTGGATCACAGTTTTCTCTTCGTCCTTGCGGCGTCGGTACGCCCCCTCTGGTGCAGTCTCGTGCAGCACTCGCTCAAAGGCAATGTCGGTCTTGGACTCGTAGCCAGCGTTCTTGTTCAGGAACACCTGCGGGGAAAGGTACAGGTCAGGTCCCTGCGTGTGTCAGGCGTTACCTGCTCGACGTGCGGCGACGCCTTGGGGTTGAGCTTGCCATCGGCCAGACGGTCGGGCTCCCCAACTGGCTTTACGCGCTTCCTGTCCTTTTGGTCCTGCTGGCTGCTGTTGCTGTCGCCGCCACCGCCGCTGCCGTAGGACTGCCGCGGTCGGTTGTCATGCCTGTTGTTTCCGCCACGGTTACGATAGGGAGACCCCGCTCCGCCGGACGAGTGCCGACGGTCGTTGTCGTAGTTGCTTGAGGAGCGGCCGCCACCACCACCGCTGTAACTATCGGTTCGCCGGTGCTGGTGCTGACGCCCCTGATCGTCTCCGTCGTGCGAGCGTTTGCTTCCGCTTGCACTCATCGTTCGTCTTTTTGTCTTTCTTTCGACTAAGAATTTTCGGCACCCATGACCCCTCGTTCTTCCCTTCGTTCCGCCGCGTGTCTCGAGACACTGCGCTCGCTTGTGCGCGGAGACAACCAACTCCAGCGCCTTTCTTCTCTTGCTTTGTCAGAGATTTTTTTTTTTTTCCCTTTCACATCAGGCGTGTCTAGTCCATGTTGAAGATGGGGTTAGCAATGAGGGCAGCCTTGGTGGCTTCCAGCTGGCCGGCGGCGTGCTTGCCTTGGACAAAGGACTTGATCTCGGGGAGGGCGACATTGAAGAACCAGCGAAGGTCAGGGTGCTGGGCTGGGGCGTATTTGTGGACCTTGTCGGTGCTGCAGACGATCGACGCCTCGAGGATCTGGATGATGGGGATGACGACAAAGAGCTGCTGGATGAACTCGATGCGGTCGGCCTCGGGGACGTTGCCACGGGCCTTGCTGGTTTCGACAAACACTTGCAGGATCGGGATGGTCTGGTTGGGTCGGAGGCCGTCGATCTCGTCGGCCCAGGTGGTGGAAAGGTCCTTGAACTTTTCAACCAGGTGCTGGACGACGAGTTGGCGCTTGTTGTTCTTGTTGCCAAAGCCGTTCTCGTGCTCCCAGGCCTCGAACTTGCCCTTGCGTGCCTTGGCGTGCGTGGCCGCCTGGCCACCAATGTACTCGCAGAGGTCCGCGTGCTTCAGGGCGATGTAGCCGTTGTTCTTGATCGCGTTGTAGAGCTGGGACGTGCGCTTGACGGGCTGCAGGAGCTCCTTGGCCTCGGCGAGCTGCTGGCTGACAGGCTTGAGCAGCTCGATGAGCTTGGGCGAGTCGTTCTCGTTGCCGTACTGGATGGGGCCGGCAATCTCGTTCTTGACGAGGTAGTAAAAGTACTCCTTGACTGCGTGAACGACAAAGGGAGCGGCGAGCCAGGCAATGTTCTCACTGGTGGCGGCCGATTGGAGCTGCGAGGGCAGGGTGCGCAGCGTGGGGATGGAAGGATCGAAGCGACCGCCCTTCTTGTACGTGACGGGGAGATCAAACGAGTGGCTGACGAGGTTGCGGGCGACGCGGATCTCGTTGGCGAGCTCGACCAGCTCAATCTGCTTGGCGGCCTTGGCAATCTCCTCGGCCTTCTGGGCGAGCGCCTTGGCCGTCTGGATAAAGATCTTGGCGGTGTTGGTGCCGGCCTGGGCCTTCTCGAGAGCCTCGGGGGCGTTGACCTTCTCGCCGGCCTCCTCGGCCTGGCTGAGGATCTCCGACTCCTTGACGAGGCGCGTGATGACCAGCTCCTGGACGGCGCGTGCCTTGTTGAGGATGTCCTTGGCGCTGACGACCTCCTCCTTGTCCTCGATCACCTTGCGTTTCTGCTCGGCCAGGTCAAAGTGTACCGCGGCAGAGGTAACGAGCAGGTTGACGGCCAGCTCAATCTTGGCCTTGCTCGCCTCGTCCTTCTTGGCCGCGTCCTCAGCGGTCTCGGCCGCCTCGCCGCCGTCCACGTCAGCGTCGTCCTCGATCGCGAGCGCGTTGAATGCGTTGACCGCCTTGCCCTTGCCCTTGCCCTTGGGAGCCACTAGGGGGGGGGAGGGATGAAAGAGAGTGCGGTCAGTCAAAACGGGCCGGTAGCCACGTGGCAAGGGGTGGGGGAAAATATAAAAAAAAAAACCATACAGCCCCCCTCCCCCCACCACTGAAAACAGTGGTGCGACAGAGAAGCGGGAGAAGGGGAGCAAGCCACAGCAGGGAGAGTGATGAACACAGGGAAGCAAAGGGACAAGAGGAGGGACGGGCAAACGTACTTGGTCTGGGTGCTGAACTGTAAAAAACATGCCCTCTTTTCACAAACTCGTCATTCTGTGACGATGTCGCTCGCGCGGCTGTTGACGCTGCGTCGGCGCCGGCGGCGTAGCGAGCCGTCCAGCGAGCTGATGCCGCTGGATCCCAAGGAGGAGGACGGTGCCAACGGCAACGGCAGCCAGGACGTCGGTGGGTACACGGTCCTGTTCCAGGACGAGCCGATAACGACACACGTGTCGACCACGGAGGCGCCCGAGATAAAGCGGCGGCTGCAGCTCCTGACGCGCTGGCTGCGAAGGGCGTCGGGGACGCTGGGATCCCTGCGACAGCAACGGCCTGCCTCGCTCACCGCCGATACGGCGATGGAGGGGACCGACGGGCAGTTTGTGTTTGTTCCGATCGAGCGCACCAAGACACGGAGGCGGCCGCTGACAGAGCTGCTCATGCCGCGCCGCTTCCGGATGCCCAAGTTCTCGTTCAAGCGGTGGCGGCGGGGCAACAAGGCCAACGACGAGTCAATAGGGCTGCTCTCGCCCGAAGGCTCGCGCCAAAACTACCAGTCCAACAAGGACAACGACGACGAGTACGACGAGTCGATGGACATTCGGTTTGTTATCGATCAGGTACTCACAAGCCCGAAACAACGACAAAAACAAAAAAAAAAAGAATGATTATCCATAAAAAATATTTTTTTCTTTAAAAAAGGTCCTTCCAACCGAGTACTCTGGCGTCTGGGAGCACAAGCCAAGGCATCGCCGCGATAAGGACATCCGTGTGCACACCATGTCACGTTCGGAAGAATGGATCGACGAGCCAGAGACTGCGATAAAGAAGGAGGATGAAAGGGAGCAGGAGCTGCCGCAGGAAGAGGCGAATGTGGTGCTGGACGGCAGCGAAAACACGGTGACCAAGCGGAGAATTAAGAGAAAGAAGAAGGTCCGCAAGCCAAAGCTGGTCTGGATGGACATTGCCAACCCTCGCGAAGAGGACGCTCTTATTGTTGCTCAGGTAATCGTTGCAATTGAAAAATATGCTGTTTTTATCAACAAGTCCAAAAAACAAAAACAGAAACTGGGGCTGACCGAGGAGGACGCTTTGACGATCATCGACACGTTTGAAGAGGGCTTCGAGCGCATCGAGTACCGTCGCGAGTTTACCATGATCGGCCTGCGGCTGACGCTCGACCGGAGCAGCGCGGCGCAGACGGCGTATCGGCACCAGTCTGGTGCAGACGAACTGATGTCGGGATTCGTGCTCTTCATTCTGCACCCCAAAATGGCCGTGACGCTGCACACCGGGCCCGTAACACCCATCCAAAAGGCCTTCCTGGCTTGTACCCGTTCCAACAAGGCCGTGGGTCCTACGCGCGCACTGCACTTTCTCTACATCTCTGCGTACTATGACTGGCAGGCAGTCGTGCGTGCGATCAGCGAAGACGCTGAGATCCTCGAGGAGATTGTCCTCTCCCTTGGCGTGGGCGACTACAACGACGCGATCCTTCGCATGAAGTATGAAAAATAAAAAACAAACTATTTTCTTCTTTTCTTTTTTTTAACTATCGGTTTACTACATTTCACAATAGTACTACCCGATCCCTTGTGTCACAGCTCACTCGCGACCTCGGTCGCAAAAACGTTATCCTGCATACGATCAGCGCAGGCATGTCCAAACCCGTTCGCACGCAAGCGTACGTGCGTGAGACCCTCAACCACATGGACGACCTCGTGGAAGCGCTGAAGAACTGCCTGCAGTCATTGAGTGAGCTCCAACAGCGTTTTATTGGAAAAGTCGCGGTGGAGAGCAACGAGGCGGCTGACGCGCTCGGATACTCGAGCAAAATTCTTGCCATCATCGCCACCATCTCTGTGCCCATCCAATCGCTGGGCGGTATTGCCGGAATGAACGTCTATTGTAAGTACCCGGAGAATTTGCTCCAAGCCATCATCTATTAACTCTCGTTGCCATATCGTAGTCCCAAGCCATATAGATTCCAAGATCGAAGGCCCTTTGTACTATCGTTCCTTTTGGATTCTTCTCTGTGTGCAACTGTTCCTGTGTGGTTGCGTCGCCGGCTACCTGCGGCTCTTGCGCGTTAT
>Ga0302227_10000707_pt1 | contig 27128 bp, 47 predicted proteins | sample II_Palsa_N1_1_FD_193525 | JGI IMG/M metagenome (GOLD analysis project Ga0302227, IMG submission 193525) | Peat permafrost microbial communities from Stordalen Mire near Abisko, Sweden - II_Palsa_N1_1 | ecosystem: Environmental > Terrestrial > Soil > Palsa > Peat permafrost | place: Sweden... | reverse complement strand
TTTATTATTTTTTTTTTAATTGCGCGAGGCTTACCACTCGTGCCCACAAACAGCGGGCGCCCCATCCTCATCTCGGCGAGGATACAGCCTGCGCTCCATATGTCGACTGTTTTTTTTCTTTTGACATTAACAAAAGGAAGGAAAAAAAAAAAAAAAAGAACGTACTGGCACGATCGTAGTGCTGCCAGTTGAGCATGACTTCGGGTGCGCGGTAGTAGCGAGCGACGACAAACCCGGTCATCTGGTGCTTCTCCTCGCGGGCAAGACCGAGGTCACAGATCCGCAGACACCAGTTTGCCTCGACGAGGATGTTTGTCGGCTTGAGGTCTCTGTGGATCACGCCCGCGTTATGCAGAAACTAGAGCGCCGTGTGCGTGATGATCAGCACTCCAGCAGTAGCATTCCGTTAATCCTTACGTTTAGCCCGTTGAGAAGCTGAAAGAACAGATGCTGCGCCACATTGTCGCCCAAGGGTCCCAGGCCCTGGATGACCGACGACAGTGTGTTTTGCACGTACTCAAAGACAATGTAGATGTCCTCGTCGCCGGGCGAGAGAAACATGTCGACGGTCTTGACGAGCTGTATTGCATGGTACGGGTTAGCACCGTAAACACTGCACGTCGATACGTACGTTGTCGTGACTGAGAGACTTGAGCAGCTACAGTACAGAGGCCGGTCAGTTGCCCTTCAGCCACATGCCCGTGCGTACCTTGACCTCGCGGTACGTCCGTTTGGCGACCTCGTCGTTGTGGAAGGCCTGGGCGAGCTTCTTGATGGCCACCACCTTCTTGGTCTGCTCGTCGAACGCGCGGCAGACGTGTCCTTGTGCGCCCATCCCTACGTTGCGTTCACCCGTTAGCAACAAACACCGGCTGGTCTGGTCGCACCAACGTGGGACAGGCCCGAGTAGCGCTGCGTGTGCACAAAGCTGGACTCGCGCACCTTGGTCGTCGTCCAGTCGCTCATTTCCCAGTTCCGGGCCCGCGAGTGAAAAATGCCATCGGACGACGAGGACGAAGACGTGGACGTGCTCTCGGTCGAGTCGCCTCCGCTGCCTCCTCTGCGCCCCCCTGTCGGACAGCCACTCCCGGCCACGGCCCAGTCGCGCCAGTTGCTACGCGTGGCAACCAGCAGCCCGCTGCCCGTGTTGTCACGCCCCACGTCACCCCTATCGAGACCGCCTGTGGTTGCACCAGGGGCCAGCAGCGGCACCAGCAGCCCGGCGACCGCGACGGCCAAGAAGCCGGCGAGTGCGACTGCCGCGCGGAAAAAGGTGCTCGTGGACACAGACCTGACGCCGGCGCAGCGGCTGGCGGCGTTCCTGCGGCAAGAGAACGTGATCGTCAACGAGGTCCCTGTGCCGGCCCCAGCAGCGGTGCGCTCGGTCGGCATGCCGTGGACCCATCCGGACTGGGCGACGTCAGCAGCAGAGCAGCAGCACCGACACTACGAGCACAGATCTTGGAAGACAAGCAGGCCTTCCTCTGCGAACGACGACAACGACGACGGGCAGCTCGACGAGGTCGCCGAGGGAGAGGGCGTGCCGATTGAGATGCTCGATAGGTCCATCGTGCGATGGGCAGAGTCGGACGCGGCCGCAGCCGATGTGGACCCGCTCGCACTGGCTGGCGCGTGGACCGAGGAGGAGATCACGCTAAGAAGGCTGCAACGACAGCTGCAGCTGAGGTACCTCTACGAGCAGGAGCTGCTGGATCTGCAAAGACGGCAGCGCGAGATCTTCCCAGAACTGGCGTTGCCGGAAGCCACGGTGTTATCGCAGCGTCTGGCCTGCTTCACCACCAGTAGCAGCCCAAGCGTGAGCGCGCCCAACAGCAGCAACGGTGGTGGCAGCCACATCAACGGTCCCACCGCATATGTCACGTCACGGGACTCGGCGGTGGCCTTGACTGCTCCGACCTCCGCAGCCACATCGGCTGCGGCCTCGCCTGCGCCGCCGTCGCCCACAACGACAATGGTGGCAAGTACTTTATTATTACCAGCGCCAGTTTCAGCTAGTGTCGATAGCGGCGTCGATAGCGGCGTGGGATCGACGCTCGTACCGCTAGCTGTCGTGGGAGACACTGCAAGTATGCCCAGGCGGGCATCGTCGCCCTATTACTGGAATTTCGCTGCCAAGGCCATGTGGGGCGATGCGCCTTTTACTCTTTCATCCTCCTCAATATCGTCCGTCGCCTCGTTCCCACCATCGCGTTCTGGCACCCTGGAATCGCGGCGACTGGCTGCCATTCGTAAATACGGAACGCTCCGACGGTCCGCTGCGACCCCGCTCCGCCTCAGCCGGAACGATCGACCACTCGCGCCCGCAAAGTGCCAATTCGCCACGACCGACAATCCACCGGCGGCAGCGGCCTCCTCGTCCTCGTCCTCGTCCTCATCTGCTACGATTCCCGCGTGCTCCCATGCAGCCCTCCCGAGCAGCACGTTCTGTTTGAGACACATCCTCAACGATCCAAACCAGCGCTTGTATCGCAAGTGCGCAACTGACAAATGTTCCGTGCCGATCCTGCGCTTCCAACATGTGCAGTACTGCGCGCAGCACATACCCACATAGACAACCAGCCGTGTATCATTAAAAATCGATATTATTTTTTTTCTCTTTTTATTTTGGAAAGGTTACAGCTACATAAGTATTTGATTTTTTTTCTTCAGTTTTTCTTGTTGTGGATTGAGGGGAGGGAGAGATAAAAAAAGAGAAATGAGTGAGCCAAAAAAAAAAAAAAATTTGTGGGGGAGGGAGAAAGCAGCACGCAAAAGAAATGGGAGACAAATTTATGCGGTGCCGGGGGTTCCGGGGCCCTTGAGGCCCTTCTTGGTGGCCTTGCTAATGAGGCTCTTGTGGATGTGGGGGATAACACCACCACCGGCAATGGTCGCGCGGATGAGGGTATCGAGTTCCTATTGCCGAGGTGAGTTTCCAGAAAATGATTGTTAGCTTTTGGCTCGAATACCTCATCACCACGGATGGCGAGCTGAAGATGGCGGGGGGTGATACGCTTCACCTTGAGGTCCTTGGATGCGTTGCCAGCAAGCTCAAGGACCTTTTAGAAAACGTGTCAGCACAAAAATAAATAAAAAAAATTGAACAGATACCTCAGCGGTCAGGTACTCCAAAATGGCAGCGCTGTAGACGGCAGCGGTGGCACCGACACGGCCGTTGTTGGTGGCCTTCTTCTTCAGGAGACGGTGGACACGACCAACAGGGAACTGAAAGGGAGGATTGATTTCAGTAACGACGTCGTTTTTTTTGAGAGGTGTACCTGGATACCAGCGCGCGCCGAGCGCGAGGTGGGCGAGTTCTTCTTCTTGTCATCCTTTCCCTTGTCCTTGGCACCAGTCTTGCCTCCAGCCTTGCCTCCAGCCTGCAGAATTTTTTGAACGACCGTAAAAAGTCAGTGATGGGGTTCCAAGAAACCAAAGACGTAGGTAGGCTATTGTCGGAACGACTATACGTCGTCGAAAGCAAAAGGGAGCGAGCAGTAGAGAGTGAGTGAGAGGGTGAGCGAGTTTAGAAAGGGACAGACTGAAACGGCTTCCGACTGTTGGCGGGACCCGCAAAAGAAATCACCTCTTTTTTACCATTGTTCTTGTTGTTGGGTTGTTTTGGTCTTGCGACGAAAAGAGCCTGCAGGAAGAAGAACTACTTGTTAGCAAGCCACAAGGTTGGCAGGGCAAAAAAAGAGAGAGAGCGCGGTGGGGAGGACGAAACGAAAAAAAATAAAAGTTTGGAAAAACGTTTTTAGGCGCCAAAACTTGTTTGCGCGCCAAAACTGCCGCTGGGCAACGCAGTCGCCTAAATATGGGCATTGTTTTCTATTTCGCGCCAAAAAAAAGAGGGTCCCGTCAACATGACTACCCTCTCGCAGCCGCAGCCGCAGCCGCTGCCCCAGCCGCAGTCTCCCCCGGCCATGTCGGCGGCGCCGACATTTGTCTCGCGCAAGTCGGCCCTGTCGTTTATGGCCCGGCAGCCACCTAGTGCGGCTGCAAACAACGTGTCTCCGTCGAGCAACAAACAGCACACGAGCACGAACACCAGCGCCAGCAACCACAACAGCCCGCCATCCGGCGGATCTGCTGGATCCTCGCCCCCTCGTGCGGTCGCGGCCCTGAAGAGTGGTGGTGGAGCAGGTGGCCAGCCGTCGCCGCCAATGTCACAAAACTGTGCCCCTTCACTTTCTTATGTTCACACTTCTTCTTCGCCTGCGAAGGTGGTGTTTGACCAGGTATTTTTCTTTTCGCCGTGCCCTGTTTTTTTAAAAACAAACAAACGCGCCAATAAGACTCCGCTACCGCCTTTCGCTGCTGTTGTGACGGCCCACTCACGTTTGTCGCGGCGAACCACGCCTCTTACACCCACAATGCTCGTGTTTGACAACATGGACTCTCACGAGGCCAACAACAGCAACAGCAGCAGCAGCAACAACAAGACCAGGACCTCGTATATGTTCCCTGTGACCGCAGCGACGCCCTCCTCCCCCTCGCCTCTTTCCTCCAAAAGGTACGTGCAACAACAGCAGCAACAAAATGCCCAATTATTTTCTTCTTTCCAACTCAGGCCAAACCTACGCGCGCCCGGCCAACCCCGTCCACGGACGAAAAAGTCTGTCACGTTTGCCGAGCCCATCGAGGACGTGTACGTGCTCCCGCCGCTCGTCCGAGAGGCCGACCAGCGCCCGGTTCGTATCGTCACTTTTGGGGCGACGTTTACATCGGCCGACGAGGACGCCAACGTTGACATTGAGTCGCTGGACGACAACGACCACCAGGACAGCATGGTGCTCGACAAGTCCCCCTACCTTGCACCTGAACCTGAACCGCCCGCTCTTGTCGAGCCCGAGGTATTGGCCCAGCCCAAGGACATCGAGTCACCCGAGCCTGCACAAGTCGCCGTGGCCGAGCATGAGCAGGTCCCGGTGATCGAGCATGAGCAGGTCCCGGTGATCGAGCATGAACAAACACAGATAGCCGAACCCGGAGCGGCGACCGAGCCTGAGCAAGTCGCGGCCGAGTCAAAGTCCCCAGTCAACGAGGCCCTGTCTCCCCCCGCGGCAGAGCCTACTATTGCCGCCACCCCGATGCAGGGCCAGGAAGCGACCAACTTTGACTTTGGCGCGATGTACCTCCACGACTGCTCGCCCAGCTCGTCCGACATGGACTACTTTGTGGATGGATCGGACGCTTGCATGTCGTCTCCCGAGCGCCTCCAGTCCCTCGCGAGCGATATCTTGATCCACCCCGACGCAGAGCCCCAAACCGATGTAAGGAAACGCCATTTCTCTTTTTTTTATTATCTATGTTCTCTAAACAGTTTGCGAAGCAGCCACGTCCGGACGCTCTCGATTTTCACGCCAGTGTAGCTCAGTACTTGCTATCATCATCCTCGCCGCTGCAGTCACGGTCGCCCCCGCCGTCCCCTTCTGCACAGCCAGCCCCTGCCGATGAAAAGGACGAGGAGGCGGATGACAACGACGACGACAAGATGGAGGGAATTGTCCTCGAAGTGCCCAAGTTTGTAGATATGTCGCATATTTATGTCCCTTCCTCAACCACAAACGCAACAGAAGACTTCAAGGTATTTTATTTTTCATTCAAGAAATTATTATTATTATTATTTCTAAACGCAGCATGTTTTTTTTTATTTATTTATTTCAGATGGCCACTGCAGCGGCCACAGCCATGGGCCTGCTGATGAGCCCGCCAAATTCGCAGGACGACGAGGACTTCCCATTGGCCGAAGTCAAGAAAAGATCTGTTGACGCCATCGTTGTCTCTTTGTCCGTGGTCCTTCCCATGAAACGAGCCAAGATCGACAACACTGTTTCCTGTGAGCCCCCCCAGAGCCCATCCGTCAAGACCGGCCTCCTGTCTCCACCGGCCTCGCCCGCCACGCCATCTCGGAGGTCGCCTCGCGCACGCAAACCGTCGCTGCGACTTGGGCTAATGGATGAGGTCAAAGAGCCAGTCATCGAGATCATGGACGAGGTACAAGAGGAGGAGGACGAAGAAGAGTATGTCGTCGAAAAGATTGTCGCCTCAAGAAAACGAGGGTCGCGCCGAGAGGTAAAAAAAAAAAAACCTTTTTTTTTCAAGTGCTGAATTTCGCTTGGTTTCTAGTATTTGCTAAAGTGGAAAGGATACGCCGACGAGCACAACACGTGGGAACCCGAAGCCCACCTCAACTGCCCCTTACTGCTCAAAGAATTTCTACAAATAAATTCGATTTGATTATTTCGTTACGTATATTTGTTTGAAAGTAGAACTTTTTTTTCCATCTTTTTTTTTTTTCCTTCTAAAGTCGAACAAGAACCGAACAAAAGAATCAGAGTGAGAAGAGACAAAAATTTATAAAAAGAAGGGGTGGTCGAAAAAAAAAAAAACACTAAACACGCAAACGGAGGGCGAGAGCAAAAAGAAAAAAGAAAAAGAAGGTACAGTCTTTACTTCTGCGCAAGCTCGTTGCCAATCTTGTATGAAAGGATTTTGTTCCAGTCGAGCTTGTTGCGGGTGATGGGGAGTGCTCGTCGGAGGGCCTTGAACGTGGTGTCGGAGAGCTGTTTGCAAAACCATTAGTTTCTAAATAAAATAAAAAAAAAGAAAGAAAGAACGACTACAAGCGACGCGTTCGAATGTACCTGAGCATACGACTCGTTGACGGCTGATTGGTACTCTGCCTCGGCCTTGAGGACCTGCTTGATGATCTCGGCAGGGGTCGAGCCGTTGAACTCGACGGCCTTCTCTGTCTGGAGCTGGACGTTGCCATCCTCATAGTAGTGAACCTGGGCCTTCAGGGTACCCTTAACACTGTTGCCGTTGATGGCATAGTGCGAGCGCCAGCGTCCGTTCCTATACATTGACGAAAACAAATCCAATTAAGAGATTTCTTTATCCTAGGACAATTGCCGTACCAGTAGTTCTTGGGGTTGTACTTGTTGTCGACGATCGTGACATTGTACGAGCCGCTGCTGCCAAAGACCGAGACGGCGCCGTTGGGGAAGTGGTTTGCGACATAGTCGATGAAAGCCTTCTCAAGCTGGTCGCTAAAAAAGGGCAAAAAGGGAAAGAAATTGTTGAATGAGCGTCAAAAATACACAGTGGCCCGGGAGCGCACATACCGTTGAGAATCGCCAGCGTTACCGGACGGCTGGGGGTCAGACGCGACCTGAAGAAATTATTATTAGTGCACAAATACGAAAAACAGCAACGACACCTGGCGCATGTGGTCAAACGAGAAGACCTGGTTCGAGCGGGGGTCCAGGTAGTGGCTGCTGTCGACCTGGCCAAACTTGCTCACGACGACCTTTTCGTTTTTTTTTTCCAAGGAGAGAGTGGAAGGAGTGAGCACAAACGAGAACAAACGGAAAACAAGTACCTTGTAGCTCTGGCCGGGCATGTCCACGGGCGTGTATTGCTCGGTGTTGTACTCCTGGAAGGCACCGGCGACGCCCTTCTGGAGCAGGGCGTCGTTGTTGATGAGCACACGGATGTCTATTATTATTGTCAAAGGAGTGTTTTTTTCTGGTTGAGCAAAGAAAAAGACCACACGATAACCCCGCCCGAAAAAGCACGAGATAAAACAGCAAAGGGAGGAAAGAAGGAGACAGGCACCCAACGGTACCATTGAAGACGTCGTTGAACTCTCCTGGCGGTGCGTTCAGCAGGTAGGTCGACGCGATCTTGACCTTTTCCTCAGCCGAGACTTCAGCCATCTTGTTTTTTCTTCTACTTTCCCCGTTTATTTTAGACAAGCGTTTAATAAAAAACAACCAGGTGGATAGCAAGTCCCGTGGGATCCCCACCGCCTTCCCCCCACGTCCTCCCCATTGAACACTCGCAAAAGAGTTCAGAACTGGTTCAAAAAACAGCACTGGAACGACGCAAGCAAAAGCATGCACCAATCAAAAAAAAGGAATTTTACGAAGAAAAAAAAAGAGGGAATGGCAGCGTCAAAACCACGAACTGGCGCAGTCAAGTCCAACGCGGCCGCGGCGGGCTGGGACTTGGACGCGTTCGACGACGGACAGGCCAAGAGTAACACAGTGCGCTGCCATTTATGTTCTGAACGCTGCGCTTTTCCTCCCCCCTTTTTTTTCATTCAACAACGACAACAGAGGTTGCTGTCGACGCCGAGCTCAACAAGCTGCAGAAGTTTGTGTCGACGCACAAAAACAAGCTGCAGGGCGTCGTCAACCAGATCGAGACAAGCCTCGGTGTCTCGTACGACGCGTCGCTCGAGCCGATCAACCTCAGGACCGACCCGTACGAGAGCCTGTCGGTGCTGCAGCTCGTCCACACCGAAAACAAGGTGCGGCTTATCTGCCCGCGTGGGTCGTCGGCTAATCTCTTTTGCTGGTAGATGCTCAACAAGATCTTCATGGCTCTGTCGTCGATCTGCACCGAGTGCGAGACGCTTGTGAACGAGGTACTGCCGAAGAGCGTGGCAAGGATTGACCCCACCAATCAAAAAACGTAGGCGTACGAGTTTTACTTCCCGTCCCTGGTCATGTATGGCGAGACGCCCTCGGGCAACCCGGTCGAGGAAGGTGAGGCGCAAGTGATGATGGGACGCATGCTTCTCTTCCTCCAGGATCTGTGCAACTACGTAAACCGGTAGCGTGTCACGAGTGATCAAAACTCTGGTTACTTACCGCAATGATATGCAGAGTGTAAGAAGTCGTCCAAAACATGATGCGCCAACTCGCGTCGCTCTGGACTCCAAACAAGGTCAACAACGTGCACTTTGAGGTCAGCAACGTTCATTTCCTGGTAAACAAATTTTTTTCTTTATTGCACGACCTGACACATGTCGTTCCTCGCCAGATCATCTTTGAGAAGCTCGCGGATCTGTTTGGTGTCCTCATCTCTCTCGACAAAGTCATCGACACCAACGAGTACCTGAACGATCACTGGACCCTGTACAAGCGGTACGCGATGCCCTTGTTTTGAAGAAGTAGATCGAATTAATGCAAACAAAAAAAAAATTTTTTTTTTTGTCCAGTATGATTGCCCTCATCCGCAACGACCCGAGCCGCTTCGAGGCCGAGGAGGGCAAGCTGCGTTTGGTTGAGAAGATGCTCCAGCGCATCGAGGGCCGCGTGCTGGATGGATCCATCTATCAGGTATAGACATATCCTTTTTGTCCGTTTGTTTAAACAGAACTGGTTTGCCAGAACTGCGTCGAGCTCCTTTTCGACATTGACGGTCTGGTCAACGTGACAAAGAACCTCCCCCTGGGCGAGGAAATGTCTGTCAACATCAAAAACTACTTTCAGTACCTCAAGGACAGGATCGGGAGTGCGAGCGAGACCGACCAGCGCCTGCGTTTCCTCGGCTTTGCGGGCCTCTTTGTCTTCCACTACAAGATCTTCCGTCCCAACGTCGACCAAAAGTACTTTAAGCTCATTTACCAGATGCACAAGATCGTCCCAGTTGTCCATATCTTTGGCAACGTCTACTGGTCGCCGTCCGACTTTTTCGAGAGCCAGGTGCCAAAACTCGTCCAGCTCCTCGGCAAGTCCGACGTCCTCCAATCGCGACAGGCGTCCCTCAAGAAGATCCAGGACAATCTGCCTCAGTATGCACAAAGAAAAATGGGGGGGAAGCGGTTCGACTACGTATAAATAAATAAAAAAAATAGGTTCGCGACGGACTGGTATCACCTTATCTGCGTCTGGATGGTCCGCCTCACATCTGAGCTCGCGCCTTCGAGCAAGATCCGCGATGTTCTCAACACTCGCACTGCTCTTTTCATCCAGGTATGGATGGATGGACTTTTTCACCCCCTTCACTGAATTCCTCCTTTGTTAGGGTCTCTTTTACGCGTCCAGCGTGAGCAACCTCATTAGCGAAACCATCAGCCTTCATCTCATGCTCAATGCTCCGCTCAGCAAAAAGGTTGTGCGACCCCTGTGCCGCCTCATTGAGCTTCTCAAGGTAATAAGAAAACTTTTGTACAAGGATCACATTCTGAGACTGGCCGTGTAGTCCATCCAAGCCACCTACCGCCAGCAGGTGCCTATAATCGCCAATGGACTCGTCAACGTCTTCCAGCACCTGAGCGCCTCGGTTCACGTGATTGTCGCCCCCATTCGCGTACATTGTCGAATTCAAGAGTTTAAAAACTAACGCGATGTGTAACTCTAGGACCGACTCCTTGCGGATAGGCGCCAGCTTGGCCGAAACCTTGATGTCCTCACGGGCCTCAACTTGCTTATCAGTATGATCGACGGGCCGCCCACGCGCGAGCGTATGATCCTTGCGGAGCTTGCCCTGTCGACTACAATCCAGCTCGTATGCTTTTTTTTAGAAGAGGAAATTTGTTTACGTATTCTTCTTCCAGCCGACAATCCTCAAGGCTGAAGAGCTTGACGAAGTGCACAGCGTTCTGCGGAAGATGGACGTCCTCAGCACTCTGCAACACCGGTTGGCCTTTGTGTGCGACTGCCACTTTATGTACTGGAACAAGGTCCTCTTGCCAACGTACTTTTCCGACATGTACACGACGCCGCACGACGCGCACAACATGCAGTATATGATGGCCGCCATCCGCGACACAAAGCCCATCCTCGACCGCTGCATGAACGAGCCCGTCGAGCTCATCAAAAAGTTCGAGTCCGAGATCGAGCAGCATCTGATGGATTTCATTGTCAAGCCCCTGTCCAAAGACATCGAGACCGACTTGCGCCTGCACATTCACAGTCATCTCAAGCTGGACGATCGCAATCCGTTCAAGGTACGTTAGTTTTTTTTATTTTAAAAAAAAAAAGATTATTTATTCTAAAGGAAAAAAAACACCCACATATAGGTTGGCCTCAAGGATCTCACGGCTTTCCTCAACGTTCTGCCGCTCCGCCTGTTTGCACGGACACTTGACATCAAGGCTGTTGTCACCCACTACCTCGACACGACCTTTTACGATCTCACAACCGTTGCCCTACACGACTGGCGGACATACGCCGAGATGCGCAACCTCGCCCTCGAAAAGTACGACATTGAGATGACTGAGGTCCACCTTCCTTCGGGCACCCTTGAGCAGGTAGCTATTACTGCCTTTTTGTGCATTTTTATGTTAAACCGCTCTATCAGGGTGTGGACGCTCTTGAAATCATGCGCAACATTCACGTCTTTGTCACACGATACAACTACAACCTCAACAACCAGATCTTTGTCGAGCGCAACTCCAACAACAAGGTATATAACCATACAGGTGGAAAAAGTCCAAGTAACCTCGTTTTCCTTTAGCATCTCAACACCATCAATATCCGCCACATTGCCAACTCGATCCGCACGCACGGCACGGGTGTCATGAACACGACCGTGAACGTGACCTACCAGTTCCTGCGCAAAAAATTCCGCACATTCTCCGAGTTTTTGTACGACGACCACATCAAGTCGCGGCTGATCAAGGAGATCCGTTTCTACCGAGAGAGCAAGGAGGAACTGAACCAAAAGGTGGCGTTGTTTCTTTTCTTGTGTGTGTTTTTTTAAATAAAATATATGAATATCATCATAGTACCCCTATGCACATGCCGAAAAGTTTGTCAAGTCGATGCGCAAGCTTGGAGAGTCGCAGGATGGCACGACCTACCTTGACGAGTTCCGCAACTTGATCACAACCATCGGTAACGCGCTCGCCTACATCCGCATGGTGCGCTCTGGTGGCCTGCACTACTGCAGCAACGCGATCAACTTTGTCCCCGAGCTCAACGACATTTTGCGCATGGAGGACCTCGTCGTGCAGGAGGGTCTCTCTGCTGAGACTGCGCTTGCTGCCAAGTAATAAGCACAGACCATCATTTACTAAACCAAACAAAAAAAAAAAATTTTTTTTTTTTTTTAGAAACTTTGACGGCGCCGTCGAAAACTTGTCCAAAAACTTTTCCGAGTCGACCGACTACTTCCAGCTCCTGGTCGATGTCTTCGCCAAAGAGTTCCGCGACGCAAAGAACGCGCACTTGAAGAACTTTTACGTCATCATCCCTGCCCTCACGCTCAACTTTGTCGATTACATGCTCAACTCCAAAGACAAGATTGACAAGAAGCGCAAGGAGGGTGCCTCCTTCACGGACGACGGCTTCCCCATGGGTATACTCAGCAAAAGAAAAAAAAAATTTTTTTTCCCGCTGTATATTCAAATCGAATGCTCTTTAGGTGTCGCGTACATCCTCAAGCTACTCGACCAGAACGCGGCGTTCGACTCGCTCCACTGGTTCCAGAGCGTGGACGAGTACTACATAACCGAGGCGCAGAAGATGAGCGATCCCAAGAAGCGCAAGGATGAGCAGCAGTCGATCGTCCTGACCCAGCAAAAGATTGGCGTTCTCCGCAAAGAGTATGACCTGCTCTACTTTAGTCTCACGGGCGCGCGTATCTTCTTCCGCGAGGAGGGCGAAAACTTTGCCGCAGCCACCGCTGAAAAGGAGGGCGCAGATGGCATCCAAGCAGAGGCAGCAGCGGCACCACTTGAGGCAGCCCCCGCACAACCCACGATTGATGGATAGAGGTCTTATTTCCCCCCCCCCCCCCCGGCCCGTAGGTTATTGTCTAGAAATTTTTTTTCTTCTTTGTATCACTTTGGGAAAAACAAAAAGAATTTTGTCTTTTTTTTTTCAATATTTGGACGAAAACATCGTACAAAGGCGACGTTAGAGCTCTCCTTTGGAACCTCGTTGTAATTTTTTGTGTGTGTTCACGAATTTAGGCAGTGGCAGCACGGAGCTTCTCAAGACGCTTGTCGCGCTCCTCGATGATGGTGAGCTTGACACCGCGGGCCTTGGGGAGAGAGACCTGGGGCTTGTTGCCCTGACCGAGGAGGAAAACGTTGCCGATGCGGGTGGCGAACGATCGGTTGTTCGAGTCCTTTTTTTTTTGGATAAATAAGAGAATGTGAACTAGCTCTCTCTCTTTTTTTTTTCCTTTTTTTTTTCACCATACCTTGACCTGGACAATGTCGAAAGCACCGGGGTGGCGCTCACGGTTGACAATGGTGCCAATGCGGCCAGTGTTACGTCCACCGGTGATGACGCAGAGGTTTCCTTTTGATAGTTGGCCGTTAGGAAACCAGTGTTGTCAGAAAGCAAAAATAAAAAGCGCACCAGTGTCGAACTTGACAAAGTCAAGGATCTTGCCGGTCTCAATGTCAATGCGGACAGTGTCGTTGGCCTTGATGAGGGGGTCGGGGTAGCGGATGGTGCGGCCATCAAAGGTGGTGGCAACAGGGATCCCCTTGGGGCCAAGGAAGACGTTGCGAACGCGCGCAAGCTTGTACTTGGCCTCCTCGGCCGAGATCGAGTGAACGGTGAAGCGGCCCTTGGTGTCGAGGAGGAGACGGAAGTGCTCGTTGGTCTTCTCGATCGAGATAACGTCCATGAAGCCCGAGGGGTAGGTGGGCTCTGTTCGGACCTTGCCGTCGACCTAGAGAAGGGAGGGGAAGGGGGAAAAAAAAAAAAAGAAGGGGTCCATCGAAATTTAACACGACCGACGAGTGACCACGAAAAAAGAATAGCTCACCTTGATGTTGCGCTGCATGAGGATGAACTTGACCTCCTTGCGGGTGAGGGCGTACTTCAGGCGGTTGCGGAGCACAATCATGAGCGGCAGGCACTCGCGCGACTTGTGCGGACCAGCAGCAGGCTTGGGCGCAAAGTGGCCGGTGAGCTTGTCCAGCATCCAGTGGCGGGGAGCCGCCAGGCGCTTCAGGTGCTTCTTGTTACCACGAGCCTGCACAAGAGATGTTTCGTTGAGCAAAAGAGCGGACGAGTAAATTTAGGACCCAAACCCAATCCTCCCTGCAATCCTCAATCCCCAATCCCCCAATCCCTCCCTCCTCCCCGACTCAATCCAAGAGTCCCTGTCATTCCAAGCTGTCTCCTCGTCCCTCCCCGCCTCCCCCTCCTCCTCCTCCCCTCCTCTCCGCGCCCCACTCGCCATCCTCGAGAGGCTCCGCCCGCGCACCGAACCACGTACCATGTTTTTTCGAGAATGAAAGAGAGCGTTCTAGAAATTTGCCGGCTCACTTTTCCCAGCATGGCCGACGCACACGACTCGCAAGGCGCAACGGCGGCAGAGGCAGCAGCGCCACTGTCCAAGAACGAGCGGAGGCGGCAGGAGAAGAAGCTCAAGTGGGAGAGGGAGCGACCGCAGTACCTTGCAATGAAGAAGGAGAAGAAGCGCCTGCGCAAGGAGAAGGCACGCCTGGCGCGCGAAGAGAACGGCGGCGGCGAGGACAGGGACAAGGACGACAGCGAGGACAGCGGTGCCACAAAGAGGCGCAAGGTGTTCAGGCCCGAGGATCAGACGCTCAGCCCGTTACGTGTCGTGCTCGACCTCACCTTTGACAGCCTCATGAACCCGGGCGAGGCTGTGTCGACGTCGTTCCAGGTGCAGATGTGCCACGCGGGGAACAAACGGGTTGAGCATCCCTGCACACTGTACGCGACGGGTGTCACCGGACGGCTCAAGGAGCGCTTTGATGGACCACTCAAGACGCACGAAAAGTGGACCGTACTTTTTTTTTTTGTGTGTGTGTGATTTTATTTTTGTAATTAACACTGACAGGTATTTAGAACTTTGTCCTTACGGAAGAAGACTATCCGAGCCTCTTCAAGAAGGAAGAGCTCGTGTACCTCACCGCCGACTCGCCGAATGTCCTCAAGGAGCTCGACACAAGCAAAGTATACATTATCGGCGGCATCGTCGATCGCAACCGCTACAAAAACCTGTGCTTCAATCGGGCCCAGGAGCAAGGGATCGCGCACGCCCAGCTGCCCATCGGCGTCTTTCTAAAGTTGGAGACCCGCAAAGTGCTCGCTATCAACCACGGTATATCATTGAAAAAAAACATTGAACTACTTTTCTTATTGCTAATAAACTTTAGTATTTGACATCCTCATGGGCTTTAACGAGTGCAAGGACTGGCTCACGGCATTCAACATGGCCATCCCCAGTCGCAAGCTGACCAATAAGACCAAGTCAGGAAAAATAAAAGTGGCCTCAGAGGGTGGTGGTGGAGAGCCTTCAGGGGACGGCCAGGAGGAGGAGGAGGAGGATGAGGATGAGGAAGAAGCCCACGGCGGCGATGACAACGCCGACGACGATGACGATGAAGACGGAGACGAGGCTTAATAGTTTCTGTTTTTAATGGAAGGCAAAGCCATTGGATAGGGGAAACATATTTTGCCCACGTGGTGCCATGGACTTGGACGACGATCCCGTCGTCAAAGAGCTCGACGTGTACGTCGCCAAAGCGCTCGAGAAGCAGCTCAGCCTGCTGCAGTTTACGCTGCGTGACCCGAGCAAGCCGTACAATGGCGATAAGAGCCCTGTGGCTGCGCGCTTCAAGAACAAGGTGCGGTGCAAGCTGTACTCGTCCTCTTTGCTAAATTGCTGTGCAGGTCAACATGCTCCAGGTCGAGGTGCCCATCGAGTCTTCCCCAAGGTACTACAACGAAGCAAATGGCGCAGACTTTTCCCCGTTCTACAAGCCCATCCGCGAGAACCCTGTCGAGGTAAGTTACCTCAATCGTCATAACCGTATTGCTAATTGCCTTTTTTTTTTGCAGGGAGGACTGATGCAACACCAGGTCTTGTCGTCCACTCTTGTACCCGCCAAGACACACTATTTTGTGGGTGTGATGGACAAAGGTACCAGTGACCGTATTGGCAACAACATCCCTGTAATAATAAGCGCTTTTTTCGCCTCCTCGTGCAGACCAGCTTCATTTGACTGGCATCCACACAACCCTGCAGATGCGACCGTCGTTTGGCTACATTGACGAGAAGGATGCCCAGCAGGCAAAGGATGCAAAGGCCAAGTCCGATGACGAGGAGGAGGAGGAGGAGGACATCAATGACGGAAAGGCCATTCAAGTGGTCATCAAAAAGCGCGAGAGCGAGCGTGCACAGGCCGCACGAAAGCGCTCACATGCCTACCTTCAAAAGCAAGTCGACGATGACCCATGGGTGCCTCTCACTTACTACGACTTTGACGTACTTTGCATGCGTGCGTGGAGAGGAATGTCCTAAAGTCCTTTTTTTTTTTCCTTTCTTTTTAATTAGACCGAAGAAGCCGAACGCGTGTATGGCTACATGTTTTCTCAGTCGGTGAGCGACGTCCCTCTCGAAACAGACACTGCCAACTACCTCAAGGTCCTCGTGCCCCCACCGGCTGTCTCTGTCACGTAAGAAGACGTATCGATGGATACAATTGTTTGACACGTTGTCTCCCCCACCAATTAGCCCTGAGATTAGTGCTCCGCACGGGAAGCTCTCGGTCAACGAGCTTCGCTCACTGAATTTGGATGCGCAAGTCAAGACCCTTCTCCAGCGATGTACGTTTATATTATTTGTATTGGTTTTGGCCGACCCCTCTCAATGTAGCAAATGTCATCACGTTCACGCGCCTTACCGAGCTCATCCAGGTCCCCAAACCACCGCTGGACATTCTTGCCGCCCTCGACAAGAACGGTCTTTACATAAAAGGGGTCTGGGTTGCAAAGAGGTTTGCTGAATGTTCAATATTTTTTTTTTTTAATGGCAACTTGAAATTTTCTTAGTGAACTGCTCAACCTGTCATATCGGATCGGTCTTGCACGCGACTATCTCCTCTACCTCTTCTCATCGAAAGCCTATGTCCAACGAAAGGAGATGAACGACTCGCTCGGGATCAAACCGGACGATATCAAGGATCTGCTCACGCCGCTTGGCAAGCTGTACGCGGGGCACGGATGGCAACTCAAGCTCGAACGAGACGACTCCCAACTTGGCGACGACTTCGCAAGCGCGTGTGAGCAGCTCGAAACCAGCCATAAAGAAAGCCTGGCCGCTCGCGGGAAAGCGTGCGTCGTTTTTTTTGTTTTGTTTTATCGTGGAAATGAAACTAAAGTATTATTTTCACTGTTTTAGGGTCGAGAAAGAGCTCAAATCGATGAAGAAAGCAGACAAAGACGGCGGCGCCAAGGTCAAAACTTTAAAGGAGGACATTTCGGACGTCACTATTGGTACTCCCCCCCAACCAAAAAAAAAAGACGATAGCTTACGGCATTGTCCCTCGCAGTGAGTGGTGGATCCTCTTCGTCTGCTCGCAGGGCTAGCGTGAGTGTAAGCGCCGAAGATGTGTCTCCTGTGAAGAAGGAGCTTGGCGGGAGCAATGCGACGGAGCAGCTCAAGTTGTTCTTAAGAGAGGTCTTCAAAGCGTTTGGCAACTGCGACAAGGCGTTCATCGAGGAACAAGTGCACTCGCGAACGCAGGCTATTGGTATGCGTCTTTCTTTTCTTTTTATTTATTTATTTTTTTTTTTAATTACTAATCTGGTACGAGTGCAGACGTCCCCAAAAATCTGATCAACCCCGAGAGTGTCTCTGCTGACCTCCTTGCTTCCACTTTGGCCGAAGTCTCCATGTCACTCAAGTCTGATCTCGTTGCCCGGAGCGTCGGCAACGAACAGGCCGACAAGCTCCGCAATCTCCTGGTGGACATGTATACCAATGGCGGCAAGTCGTCCTACAAGAAGACCGACATGTCACAAAAGTTTGCCGAGCTCAGCGGGACCGACATGGAGAAGGGCATCCCTACAGCCCTCTTCAACAAGTCGCGCGATTTCATCATCAGCCAGTCGGGCGGCGGCGGTGGCGGTGGCTGGATCCTCAAGCCCACGAACCGGCCAGTGAGCCAGGCAGGTGCTGAAAAGTAGAGCAGAATGTACATGAAATCAAGTGATCTTGATAAATGAAATACCATTTTAGAGACCTGACGCCCATAACTGATGACAGCGACGTCAGCAGAGACGGCCGAGTCGACGTCGTCGCTGGGCTGGGTTATCGCCGCTGTCCTGCTCGTGGCGCTCCTGGCCACTTACTACGTCCAGCAGCTGTTTTACCCCTTGCGGCGGGTCCTTCGTATCCCCAAGGTACGTGCGTACACCGTCGTTGCCTCCAGGTCCTCACATGTACGGTGGGCAGATCACCGCCAAGAAACGCGAGAACAGCCAAGGCGTGGTCAACATGGGCATTGTGGGGCGGCTGGACGTCAACACGGCAAGGGTAGGACGGCAAACGTGCTGGATCTGTGGTTGCTAAAGCCAAAAACGACCACACGACAGTCGGTCGTGTTCCCTGCACGAAAGTTGGCGGCTGTCAACATTGTCGGCGTTGCGGCCGCATCAAATGCCAACGGCTCCGCAACGACTGCTCAAGCAGCAGCGGCGGCAGCAGCAGCGGCGGCAGCGGCAGCAGCGGCAGCAAACAGGAGTATCTTTGCAAAATACTTGCCATCAGTGAATGATGCCTACCACGAACTCAAGACCTTTGGCTCGGTACGCCCCACCACCACCACCACCACCACACACACACACACACACACACACACAGAGTACCCCCAAACCCTGCTCTGTGTGCTTATCCCGTTTTTTGGCATTTTTAAGGCGCAGGAACTCGTAAGCAAAGTCGACTCTGTCTACATCTCGGCGCCACCGCACCAACAAAAGAACTTGATCGAGGAAGCGTTGCTGGCCAGAAAGCACGTCCTCTGCGCGTCACCAATGTGTTGTAACGCTTTCTCACCCTCTATCGTCTTTTTTTATTTTTTATTTTTTTTTAATAAACTGCGGATTCCTCAGCAACGGCAAAGGATGTGAAAGATCTCATGATCCTCTCGGCCCAATTACGGCGCTCCCTCGTCGAAGACATGTCGTACTCACATCACCCAATCATCGCCCGCGTGCGAGAAATCGTGCACAACAACCAATTAGGCGCCATTCGCTCGATCCACGTCGAAGTCCGGTGGCCAATCTACTATTACACCAAGGTGCCCTTGTTGCAAAAAGACGTCTGTATTCAATAGCTGTTTTGTCTCTACTAGGCCGCAATGACCGAGCTGGTCGAAAAGTCGCAGGGCTGTCTGTCGTTGCTCGGCCCCAGCGCGATCCATGCAGTGCGCACGATCCTCAGCGCAGAGCCCAGTGTGGACAAGGTCGACGCAGTGTTTTTCGACAAAAAGCACAAGTACAACTCTTTAACAAAAAGAAATTTTATAGCTAAATGAAAAGACAACTGGACAGGATCGACCAGCAGATCTCGATTGCGATGAAGTGCGACCACTTTGAAACATATTCCCATAGCGGTCTTGGCGGTGGCGACTCGGCTTTGCGGGAAGGACGAGGGGGGACATTCAAATCCGAGGTCACGGCCAGCATCAACCTAGACCTACGGGCGTGGATCCCGTTGCCACAGGCGATCATCACCATCCTCGGGATGGACAGTGACCTCGTGCTCGATAACTTTCTCTGGCCCAACATTGCCCATCAGCTCACCATCAGCAACAAGAAGACTGGTGTGCAATCCACCGAGAAACACTACGGACTGGACGGCGCCAGCCCCGAAGAGTACCAGCTGGGCGCCTTCCTACGCGATGTCATGTACAAAATCCCCACAAACCCAGACCTCTACGTACGCTTTTTTTTTTTTTTTTCACTCTTGGAAGTTGTCCTGACGATCCTACGTTCAGGATTCGTACAAGAACATGGCCATCTTTGACCGGATCATCCAGATGGCCGGCATGCATCCTCCCGGCCACAGGCGTGTGGGCGCCACTACCACACTCAACCTCGGCGGCATTCGCAACTTTGCCACGACCTCGCCCAGCCTCGTCGCGGTAAAGTCGCCCGGCTACAGCGCATCGCCAAGGACGCCAGGCAGCGGTGGCAGAGACAGCGGTGGCATCCCCCCTCTAAGTCTATAGTTGCTTGTGCAGACGCGACATTACACTACGAAATACAGGGAAACGAGTTTGAAATGCATTCGGGGCGTCGAATGTGGACAGGATGGGCGACGGAGGTCGAAGAGGACATGTCACAATTGAAGGCATTTAAAACGCGCTTTTGCTGTTGTACATAGTTTTGAACATCGTGAATGACCGAAGAGGCGGACGAAGCGTCCGACTTCTTCCTGCGGTCGCTGGCCCTGCCGGCTCCCGTGTCGGCCAGCGTCGGAGGGGCGGGCACAGCCATCAGGACCGTCCTGGTATGCCCAGGCCATAGCGTGTCCAGGCTGCGGTCGACCTAAAAACACACACACCGTCCACACACACAGGTGCCTCGATTTGAGAACAGGACCAAGCCGCAGCCGCACACCGTGTACCTTATCGACGTGTGCACGCTCACCAACAGCTGGACGGTCGCACGGCGCTTCTCCGACTTTACGGCCATGCACGAAAAGGTACGTCTAAACCATGTTTGACATCCTCCCAATCCCCTCCCAAATACAACCGCTGCATGCAGCTCAAGAGGAGGTACAACAAGCTGCCAAAGGAGCTACCGCGCAAGGTGGCCAACAAGTTGTCTGACCGCGTCGTCGAGCAGCGCAGGGCGTCGCTGGAGGAGTACCTGCAGGTACCTAGCCTAGTTTTGGGTCCCGTTGCTCACGCGTGCGTTTGCTTAGGCCATCGTGCTCGAGGACCCCAAGATAGCGCTCAGCGACGACTTTTTCACCTTTCTGGAGATCCAGCTCTACGTACGTGCGGGTCGGAAAAAAGTACCGTTGCTCACCAGCCGTATTGACATTAAGGACGTGGTCGCCGTGACAAACATGCTGCTCAACTCGCTCATGCTGCAAGGGAGCGCATCGGTGTTCAAGTTCCCCCTCAACCCGACGTTTATGTACTGCCTGGATGTCCGCCTGCACCAGGTCATCCCACAGTACGAGGCAGGGTTTGACCTGCAAGAGTACCAGACCGAACGCATGTATGGCCTGGCAACGCTCTTCCGGGCAGTCCAGGCCATGCCCACACTCAAAATATCGTCGGCCTACTGGAATAACCTGCAGATGGAGGCGGCCGGCAACTACCACGACCCTGCGTTCCGGATCGCGATGTTTGAGTCGCTTCAGTCACTCCAGATCGAAGAAATTCAGACGTCGTGCCTCAAAGATCTCGCGACCATCCAGCCAAGCCTTGTCGAGTTCCATTGTCACAACAAGCTGAGCACGATCTATGTAACCCACTTTCCCACCCCTTTTTTTTTTTAACTGCGTGCTGGTAGGCGGCTCTCGTTGGAATGGTTGCCAGCAACAACGGTCAACTCGGCCAGTGGACTGCACTGCGAATCCTTGACTTGTCCAACAATAATATCATGAGCTGTGATGACTCGTTGGTATGGTGATCGCTCCTCTTTTTTTTTAAGTCCTCACTCGCAAATTTCAGGGCTTGGCTCCAAACCTCGTCGAGCTCAATCTCTCCCACAACGAGATAACCGTGCTATCGCATCTCGATGTACCTCTCAACCCCCCTCCTTTTTTTTTTCCTGCATTAATGACTTGTTCAATAACTTCAAGGTTCTCACCAGCCTTACCAAACTCGACCTGAGCCACAACAAGCTGTCCAAACTCGACGACGTCAACAAAGTCATCGCACAGATCAAGAGTTTGAACTTGAAGGGGAATGCAATCGAGAGTGTCAAGGGACTGGAGAAGCTCGTCTCCCTCGAGGTCTTGGACTTGAGCGACAACCAGATTGCCGAAGTCAATGAACTCAACCGGTTGGGTACGGGACAAGCTTGATGTGCTTCCGAATCTTAACATCCAAAGCTAGGTGGGATGCCGTTGCTGGAAAAGCTCGATGTGGCCGGAAATCCGCTTGGACGGCTGTATCGAACCCACGTCCTCGCAACGTTCAAGGATCGCTCGCTCGAGGTCACCCTGGACGGCGCGGTGGCGTCGCAGCGCGAGACAAAAGAGATTCTTGATCTGCAGCGCACCTGGAAGGGCCAGACGGCGGTCCAGACTGCTGGCGACAGAGAGGGCGACATTGATGCAGACAACGATCTGTCAATCAGCGATAACGACGCCGTGCAGGGCGAGGACGATGAAAATGGCAGCCAAGTGTCGAACGTCACACCTATGGTGCCAACATCAGGGCCCCAAGACGCGAAGAGGGTCTCGCAAGTCAGTCTAGCGGCATCCGCCAACGCCAAGAGAAGCTCACAAGCTAGCTTGATCTCTTCCAGCACCAAGAGAGTGAGTACTGCAAGCTTGGAGGGCAGGCCAAGGCAAAGGCGGTCGTCAACCACCAAGTCCCTAAAGCAGAAGAAGAGGAAGGCGGTCCAGCTCACGCGCGTTGTCCGGTTTGACTCTGTCGTCTTTCACCGCAAGTTCAGAGTGCCGTTTCAGCCTGGACCACCTGTTTTCCTTCCACATGATCCCACCAGCCACTCGATTGCCGACACCGGCGTCCAGATTCCCATCATCGACATTTTCGGTATTCGCGATGCATACAGCGCAGACAGCACAGGTACTGCACGTGTAAACAACAAAAATAAATTCTAAAAAAATGCACACACACACACACTCACACATACACACACACACACACACACACACACACACACACACACACACACACACACACGCAAAAAAAAAAACAGAAATCGGATACGAGCAATTCAGGGAGCTCTTCGAAAATTCAAAGGTGGATCGCTTCACCAACTTTTTCGTAAAGACCCGGCCTTTTCCCCTCTCTCTTTTACTCATTTTATTTCTTTTCAGAAAGTATTGGAGGAAATGTTCCCCATTGAGACTTACGATCTGCATGCCGTCCCTCTGACGGTTCCGCCTGCACGACACGACGACGGAGAGCCTCTGTACTAATCATGAAAGTACTTTTTTGTTTTCTAACACGATCCGCAGATCGCCGACGACCCCAAGTGGGACTGCTTCGTTGACAATCCCTGCTGCCGACGTGACGACCGTCCCAGTGCAAAGACGTCCGACGGCGGGAATACAGAAGCCCCGTCCAAATACCATGTTTGTCGACGTCACAGGCAGCTCCGTTTCTTCGAAAATGCACGCACGCACTCCCAGCTCGTCCTTTGACCTGGCATCTGTGCAGACACCAAAGTCTGCCGTTCCACCTGTTGCCACACCGAAAGGACTTGCCGACACAGCATCGGTGGCCGCCTCTTCCATATCACCTCCACTCCCTAAACCGTCCTTGATTAAAGAACCCCCGGCATCCCCTCCAAAGCATGGGGGTCTGATCAAGGCCAACCCGGTATCGATTCGGAAGACCTGGTTTCCTTGTTAAAAAAAAATTTTTTTTTTTGTTGCGATTTTAGCTTCCAAGCTTGACATCTTTGGCCATCTCCAGGAAGGAAAACGTGGCTCCGCTTTTGCCTCCTGCTGTCCCGGTGCCAGTGAAAAAGGAGCCCGTGCCAACGGATTCCGAAAAGGCCTTGGCGGACTTGCGATCGGGCGCCCTTCAGCTCGTTTCGCCGTGAGTCCTGTTTTTAAAAAAAAAAATTTTTTTTTTCTTAATTTGTCGCCTAGAATGACTTTTGAATTTTACGCGCAAGTGGTGGAGGGAGCCGAGGACTGCGTGATCAGCGTGGACCTGATTGAGCGCGGCCTCTGGGTCATCTCGGTGGAGTCGGGCAGCCTGTTGTGCCACTGGTCGTTGCAAACAGACTGGCCCTCGCCTAATCCGGTGACGTTTGCGGTGGATGGGAAGACCAATCGCGCAATCGTCAAACTGCCCTACCCCGACTCCCTGACCAAGGCGATGGAGATCGTGCTTGAGAAGGAAACAGACAAGTCGGACCTGTCATCCCTCTTCACATTTTTGCACAAGGACTTCTTTGAACCAAAGGGTCTGTCTTTGGAGCCCTCGACAAGCATAAAGATCGTCAAGCAGCGCAGCACGACAAACCCTTCACCGGTGCCGCTGCTCGCCGCGGGATCCGCTACCTCCGTTGAATCGCTGAACGCAACGATGTCTGCAGTCATCGTGGACGACACAAATCCGCTAATTCCTGCAGACGAGATTATGACGTTCATCTGCGTCAACATGGTACAACATTTCCTCTGCCTCTAAGACTGACCCTTCCCAAGCAGAACGTGAAGGGGGAGGACATTCAGGCGTTTGAGTGGGTGCCAGTGTGTGTGTACCCTTTGGCACAACCAGAATGGCTTGGCCTCGTCGTTGTGTTGCTCGATCGCGTTGGCGTGATGCTCTTCCCAACAAGGAGCTTATCTGCGCCGCTGGAGTCGTCCGTTCAACGTGCGTAGTTGGTGTTCTATTTTTTTTTAATTCACTCGCGCAAATTAAATACACCAAAAAAATAGCTACAAAGATCATCACGATCGGTCTGGCGGAGCTCAAGGCCGTCATTGTCGGCGTGTTTGCGCAGTACATTCGCCTGGAAGTGGACGCGACTCGAACGGTCTCAATGATTACACGTGATCCCGGAAAAACGGCTAGGCTCCTGGACAACATCACCAGCCGCTGCAAGCAAGTCTTCCCTGAGAGCGATCAAGTAAGGCTTCAAAAGCAAAATGTCTATTTTGCCAATGTTGTTGCCTTAGGCCCGCATCGGAAGGCTCTCGCAGCATGTGGCCAACAACTCGCAGGTGATGGAAGAGCTCAAACCTTTTATTCAGCCCCCTCGCCAGGCCAATCAGCCACAGAGCCCAGTTGCTGCGTCTCGCGATATGGACCAATTCCTCGAATACATCCTCGTGCACGAACGCACCCCGACCGAGATCGTTCCCCGCACGGTCGTCATGACAGACATGGCCCTTTTTCTCCTCGAAGAGGACTATGTCGGCTGGCCTGCGCCGAGCTTTGCGCCCGTGTACGACTTTAACGTACGTTCAATAAAAAAAAGAGTGTTCCTCGTTAAAAATAAATCAACCAATTTTCCTATGACCAGAAACAAATGTGCTATCGTCAGCTGGGTTGTTTCCGTCTGCATGACATCTCCAATGTCGAGATCAACGACTCGTGGCCGCCAGAAATCATGGTCTCGTTTGAGGAATTCCAGCTCCCCACCCGGTCCCTGTCCAACACGGTTCCTTCGACCGCACTCCTGAACAACAGCGCCACTCCACGACGATGGCGCCTCGTTTGCAGCAATGCCTCTCAACGCGACCACTTTGTGCGCATGCTCAAGCAAAAGTGGCTGGAACTCTTTGGCCAATCCCTCAAAGTCAACATTAAGAAATCATTATAGTGCCCGCTTTTTTGTGCCCGCTTTGTATTTTTATCCATGAACATCTGACAGTAACTATTTTTCCAACGACCGGCGAGGGGGGCAAGGCTCTCTCACTTTCGCTGGTCGAATCGACGCCCGATTAGGGCAGAGGCAATGTTGACCTTTTGGATGTCGATTGTTCCGCCGGCGATGCGCCAACCGAGGGCATCCCGCATCCTGCGCTCCATCGGGAACTGTGTCGAGTACCCATAACCTCCCATGAGCTGCATCGCTGTCGAGCACACCTCGACGGCAATCTCGTTTGCAAAGCACTTGGCTAGAGAGCTGTCCAAAACGGACGGCAGGCCAGTCGGACTGAGATCGGCATGGCGAGCGGCGCGATACAAGAGCAGCCTCGATGCGTCCACTTTCATCTTCATCTCGGCCAGCTTGATCTGCACCCCCTGGAAATCGCACAGCGGCTTCCCTCCAAACTGTTTGCGTTCTTGCACGTACTGGACCACATCGTCCAGGGACGCCTGAGCCTGTGCAAACGACATCGTCGTATTGCCTGTTTAGGATTCAGTGAACCAAAAAAAAATTTTTTTTCTTTTTTTATTTAAAGAATGCAATGCTTACCGAGACGTTCGAGACAAAAAACAGACATGAGTTTGGCAAACCCGCCTGCGGGGACAATGATGTTTTCTGCCGGCACCTGCACATTGTCGAAAAAGATGTCTGCAGACGGCACCCCGCGGAAGCCCATCAGCGTCTCCTTCTGCCCAAACGACAACCCCTTTGCACCGACGGGGACGTACACGGCGCCGATACCCTTGGGACCGGGGTCCTTGGAGAGCCTCGTGAACACAATCATGTCAGAGTGGCCTCCTCCAGACATCCATCTGTTTTGTAAAATAAAACAAGTCGTTGTTGCTTCGTCAAAAAACATGACCACTGATACCTCTTTTGGCCGTTGATTGTTACAATGTTGCCTTTCACGTCTCCCGATGTTTTTAGATCGGTCAGTGCCGTGCCTGTTTGCAAAAAAAATAAAATAAAATAAAATAAACGTTCGATTGCGCTTTATTTTTTTTTTTTTATATTCAAACCTGCATCGGGCTCAGACATTGCGATGCCCACAACGAGATCGCCCTGGCAAACTTGCGGCAAAAGAAGGCTCTTGAGCTTGTCAGATCCAAACATTTGGACGATCTTGATCGGGCCCACAGAGCTCTCAAAGACCGGGAAGGCAACTGCCGAAGAAATCTTTGCGCTACCGCCAAAGAAAATCCTTAAAGTGACACAGGTGCTCTTTTTTGCTCTCCACGTACAATTCTTCAATCACAGCGATCGCACTCGTGTTGGACATGCCGTGGCCTCCAAACTCGCTGGGGATGTTGATTCCAAGGAAACCCTGAACAAGTCACTTAACAATGTAAGGGGCACACACACGAGAGAGATACCATTGACGCAAACCTCTTGAGCCAATCGTGAGGCACAGGAACATGCTCCTTCTCAAGCTGTGCAGCGAGCGGAGGCAGCTCTTTCTGGGCATATCTGCGACCAGGATACCTCGAAAGTCAGATATCACTGAAAAAAAAAAACCGCACTTGCGAGCTGCCTCTCGGATAAGTCTTGTATCCTCGTCTTCATCTTGAGCAACATCATCAATGGCAGCGGCAGCAGAAGGAGCAACAGACGCAGCAGCAGCACCCCTCGTTGAGCAGAAGAATCGACAGCGCAAACTTGCTGACAGCATTTTCTGGGGACTGCACTCTCTAAAATGGTACCGCTCAAAAAAAAGCGCGCCAAAACCTGACTGGGTCCTTTTTAGGACATTCGCTCGTTCTTCAAGGCAAAGCCTAGCAGTGCGGGTGGCGCCCCACCACCAAGACCTGCGCCGTCCTCTTCGCAGCCAGCTCCAGCGCCTCCGGCGACCAAGGCGATGACGCCGCCCAAGAAGGCCGACAGTGGCAAGAAGACGTCTGGTTCGCCACCAAAGGCAAAGAAGCGTCTGCTCAAGGCAAAGAGCGACGACGACGACGACGAGGGCAACGATGGCGGTGAGGGCACCGACGTGGACGACCCCATTGCCGATTCGGCTGTGTCGGCCACGCTCGGGCGGTCGCCCAAGAAACACAAGGCTGACGATGACGA